>Ga0209131_1000285_pt1 | contig 36742 bp, 38 predicted proteins | sample GraSoi_2013_40cm_FD_185826 | JGI IMG/M metagenome (GOLD analysis project Ga0209131, IMG submission 185826) | Grasslands soil microbial communities from the Angelo Coastal Reserve, California, USA - Sample 9_17_2013_40cm (SPAdes) (version 2) | ecosystem: Environmental > Terrestrial > Soil >...
CTCAAGAAACGCGCTTAGGGCGCAGACTGGCAGGTTCCTTGACTTGGCAGGCGAGCGACTCAATAATGAAGAAAGCATGAGTGTGCGCGCCGGAGGCGCTTCAGACATGTTCCTTGACGTTAAGGATCTTGCCGTCCGCAAGCTGCCTATCCGGAAGAGTTATGCCCCAGGCAGCATCGATTACCAGACGGCGGAGATCAAGCAACTCGAGCCGCTGGAGGTCAACGCCACGGCGGAGCTTCTGGACGGCCAGATCCGCATCGCGGGGGATATCGAGACCAAGGTGGAGTTGGTGTGCGCGCGCTGCCTTGAGCCGGTCGTCGAGGAAGTCAGCCGCAGCTTTGATCTTTTCTACAGCCCTTTGCCGAAGGGCGTGAAGCCGGAAGAAGCTCGGCTGAAGGAAGACGACGCGGAAATCGGGTTTTTCGAAGGAGAGGGGCTCTTTTTGGCGGACGTGTTGCGTGAACAGGTGCTGCTGGCGCTGCCGATGAAAGTGATTTGCCGCAGCGACTGCCGGGGCCTGTGCCCCAACTGTGGCGCGAACCTCAACCACGAAGAGTGCCGCTGTGAGACCCACGCGACGGATCCCCGTTTGGCTCCACTCGCGCGCCTCAAGCAGGATTGGCTGAAAAAACAATAGGTATCCGGGGCGAAAGCCTTATACAATCCGCCCACAAGGGCAGGAACGAGGAGTACTGCTATGCCTAACCCAAAACGACGGCATTCGAAGAGACGGACCAGCACCCGCCGCGCGCACGATTTTTTGACCAAGCCCGCGACCGGGGAATGTCCGCACTGCCACGAAATGAAGCAGCCGCACCAGGTGTGTCCGCATTGCGGCTACTACAAGGGCCGCGCGGTGCAAGACAAGTCCGCCTGACGGACTCGGCCGCGGCCTTTCCACGGTTTTTTCGGCACTGCAGGTCTAAGCTTCCATGATCACCATTGCTGTGGACGCCATGGGCGGAGACGATGCACCCCGCCCCGAGGTTGAAGGCAGTGTGCTGGCCGCGCGGGAATACGGCGTGCGCATTTTGTTGGTTGGGCAACCGAATGTGATACGCCCGGAGTTGGCCAAGCACGCTGCTCCCAATCTGCCCATTGAGATTGTGGCGGCGAGCGAGGTGATCACCATGAACGATCACCCGGCGCAGGCCTTCCGCCGAAAAAAGGATAGCTCCGTGCACGTGGCGGCGCGGTTGGTGCGCGAAGCGAAGGCTGATGGGCTGGTGAGCGCGGGGAATACGGGCGCCGTTATGACCGTGTCGCGATTTTTGCTCGGCGCGCTGGAATCGGTGGATCGTGTGGCGCTCGCGGCTCCGTTTCCGAATGCCAAGGGTGGCGTTTCGGTTTTGCTGGATGTGGGCGCGAATGTGGATTCCAAACCCGAACATCTGGTGCAGTTTGCGGTGATGGGAGAGATTTATTACCGGGCGACGTTTGGGCATCGCCGGCCACGCGTGGGATTGCTCTCCATCGGCGAGGAAGAGATCAAGGGCAACGAATTAACGCGCGAAGTGTATACGCGATTGAAGAAGAGCCCCGTGCATTTTGTGGGCAACGTGGAAGGCGGCGATCTTTTTTCGGGCGAAGTGGATGTGATTGTCTGCGATGGTTTCGTGGGGAACATCGCGTTGAAGATTTGCGAAGGGCTGGCGTTTCAGATCTTCGGGTTGCTGCGGAAATCGATCAATAGTTCGCTGGCTTCGCAGGTTGGATTTCTCTTTTCCAGGGGAGCGTTGAAAGGATTGAAGAAAAAGATCGATTATGCGGAATCGGGCGGCGCGCCGCTGCTGGGCGTGCGCGGCGTGTGCGTCATAGCCCACGGGCGTTCGAACGCGAACGCCGTGAAGAACGCCATCCGCGTAGCGGCAGGGCTGGCCAAAGCAGGTATCAATGAAAAGATCGAAGAGGAGCTCTCTCTCGCTGGCGTGACCGCTTAGCGGCAGGGGTCGAGGTTGAAATGGGAAAAATTGCATTTGTGTTTCCTGGGCAGGCGTCGCAATACCCCGGCATGGGCAAAGAACTGGCTGAGAAATATCCGGCGGCGCGCGCCGTTTTTGACGAAGCGGACAAGGCTTTAGGATTTTCGATTTCGCAGATGTGCTTTGCAGGCAGCGAAGAAGAATTGAAGCAGACCGCCAACACGCAACCGGCGATTTTGACGTGCTCAGTGGCAGTGTATCGCGTGCTTGCCGATAAGGGCATTACTCCGGACTTTGTGGCAGGGCACAGCTTGGGGGAATATTCGGCGCTGGTGGCGGCGGGGGCGCTGAAGTTTGCTGATGCTGTGCAGCTCATGCGCAAGCGCGGACAATATATGCAGGAAGCGGTGCCTGCGGGACAAGGGGCCATGGCAGCGATTATGGGATTGTCACCCGCCGTGGTGACTGACGCGTGCAAGCGAGCGGCGGAGGGCGAAGTGTGCTCTCCGGCAAATCTGAATTCTCCGGAGCAGACGGTGATTTCCGGTCATGCGAGCGCGGTGAAGCGCGGAGTGGAGATTGCTTCGCAGTCGGGCGCCAAGCGGGCTGTGATTCTGGCTGTCTCTGCTCCATTCCATTGCGCGCTGATGATGCCGGCGCAGGAACGCCTGGAAAAGGATCTGCGCAAGACGGAGTTTGCGAATCTGCAGGTGCCGCTGGTGACCAACGTGGATGCGGATACCATTACCACCGGCGACGAAGCGCGTGAAGCGTTGATCCGCCAGGTGACCATGCCGGTCCGTTGGGAAGAATCCGTGCGCTTGCTGATCGACGAAGGCGTCAACACTTTTGTGGAAGTCGGGCCCGGGCGTGTGCTCGTCGGATTGCTGCGGCAGATCGAGCGTAGCGTGGGCGCGTTGAACGTGGAAGACGAGAAGAGTCTGGCAACAACCATCGACAAGATCGCGCAAGCGCGCGCTGATGCGGCGTGATGACGGCGATTAGTGGTTAGTTGTTAGTTTTTAGTGATAGAAAAAGATCTAACACAGAGTTCGCAGAGGACGGAGCACAGAGGGCCTAGAGAGAATTGGGTGAGAGTTCTATTCTTCTCTGTGATCTCTGTGCTCTTCTCTCGGTGTGTTCTGTGTTAAATCTTTTTCCGCGGTTCTTGCGGCGCGACCCGGAATTGAAAACTAGGAACGAACAACTGCCTAAATGTTCAGCTTAAAAGACAAAGTTGCTCTGGTTACCGGCGCATCGCAGGGCATTGGACGCGATACTGCGCTTGCGCTGGCCGAGGCCGGTGCAAAAGTGGCGGTCGCTGCGCGCAACGAGGAGAAATTGTCGACCCTCGTCGCGGATATCACTGCGGCCGGCGGCACCGCTGTCGCCGTAAAGATGGATGTTGCCGAGGCGGAGCAGGTGAAAGCCGGCTTCAAGCAAGTGCTCGAAAAATTTGGGCGGCTCGACATTCTGGTGAACAACGCGGCTATCACGCGCGACGGCTTGGCGATGCGCATGAAGCAGGATGATTGGGAAGCGGTGTTGCGCACAAATCTGACCGGCGCGCATCTATGCATTCAGCAGGCGCTGCCGACCATGATGAAGGCGCGGGCGGGACGCATCATCAACATCAGCTCAATCGTGGCGCAATCCGGCAACGCCGGGCAGGCCAACTACGTCGCTGCGAAAGCCGGCATAATCGGACTCACGAAGGCCATTGCGATCGAAATGGCGGCGCGAAACATAACCGTCAACGCGGTCGCCCCCGGTTTCATCGAGACGCCGATGACCGATGTGCTCCCGGACAAAGTGAAGGAAGAATTGAAGACGCGCATACCGCTGGGCCGCATGGGCTCCGCGCGCGACGTAGCCGCCGCCATCGTATTTCTGTCCAGCGATGAAGCTGCCTACATCACGGGCCACGTCCTCAACGTAAACGGAGGCCTGCATTTGGCGTAGTCAGGGATCTCGGATTTAACGCAAACGAGAGTGAGCTGGAAGAACTTGAACACCGAATTGATGCCAGAAAGTTGACCTAGCTGGACGGCGCAAATAGAATGGGCAGGTTGCACTTATGGGGCGAATGGGCGTGTGGGGCGGCGTTCGGCCAGCGGTTCACCAACTTTTAGCACCAACAGCACGAGCGATAGCAGATCGCGGAGGAAATGAATGGCCAGCGTGGAAGAACGCGTAAAGCAGATTATCGTCGAGCAGCTCGGCGTGGATGAAGCGGAAGTGACGCCTACGGCATCGTTTGTGGACGACCTGGGGGCGGATTCGCTGGACCAGGTGGAATTGGTGATGGCGTTCGAGGAGGCGTTCGGGATCGAAGTGCCCGACGAGGACGCCGAAAAGATGACGACCGTCAAAGATGCGGTCGACTATATCGATAAACACTCCAAAGGGAAGTAAGGCCGCTGGGTAATACCACCTCATCAGGGAGCAGGAATCGTTGACGCGCCGCGTTGTGGTCACGGGTGTTGGATTGGTCTGCGCGCTGGGCATCGGCACGGAGGAAAGCTGGAAGAATCTTCTCGCCGGGGTCAGCGGCGTGGACACCATCACCAGCTTTGACGCCACCGGTTTCGATTGCCGCATCGCCGGCGAAGTGAAAAACTTCGACCCCTTCCAGTGGATCGAGAAAAAAGAACTGAAGAAAATGGGGCGGTTCATCCAGGTGGCGCTGGCCGGAGCGGATTTTGCGGTGCGCATGGCCAACTGGACGCGCGAGCAGTCCGATCTCGACGAAGTCGGCGTCTACGTTTCCTCGGGCATCGGCGGATTCGACATCATCGAGCGCGAGCACGGCAAGCTGCTGAACGGCGGACCGGGCAAGATTTCTCCCTTTTTCATTCCGTCGGCGATCGTGAACCTCGCTTCTGGACACATTTCGATTCGTTACGGGGCGCGCGGGCCGAATTCCGCGACGGCGACGGCGTGCTCGGCTTCGGCGCATGCCATCGGAGATTCCTTCAAGATTATCGAGCGCGGCGCGGCGGAAATGATGATTTGCGGCGGCACGGAAGCGACGATTACGCCGATGGGCATCGGCGGGTTCGCGTCGATGAAAGCGCTCTCCACGCGCAACGACGATCCGTCGCACGCCAGCCGGCCGTTTGACGCGCAGCGGGATGGATTCGTGGTCGGCGAAGGCGCGGGCATTCTGATTCTGGAATCGCTGGAGCATGCGCAAAAGCGCGACGCGCAAATCCTCGCGGAAATTGTCGGTTACGGCATGTCTGGCGACGCGTATCACATCACGCAGCCGGCGGAAAATGGCGACGGCGCGTTCCGCGTGATGAGGGCGGCGCTGAAGGATGCAAAGTTGTCGCCCGAAGATATCGGCTACGTGAACGCGCACGGCACTTCTACCCCGCTAGGCGATTGCCTCGAAACGATAGCTTTGAAGAGAGTTTTTGGTGAGCGCGCCAAGCAGGTTCCCGTGAGTTCCACAAAATCGATGACCGGGCATTTGCTCGGCGGCGCCGGCGGCTTGGAGGCGGGGATCAGTGTACTGGCGTTGCGCGATCAGATTCTGCCACCGACCATCAACCAGGAAACGCCCGACCCGGCTTGCGATCTGGATTACGTCCCCAATAAAGCGCGCAAGGCTTCCGTTGAGTACGCGCTCTCGAATTCCTTCGGATTTGGCGGCACCAACGCCGCCCTAATTTTCAAGCGCTGGTCTGGCAAGTAGCGTTTTTTCATCCGGCCAAGCGGCCCGGGCCTTTTAGCAATCGCATTAAATAGGACAATCCCGTGAATATTATCGTGTGCATCAAGCAGGTTCCCGCGAAGGACGCGCCGCTGTCCATCGCCGGAAACTGGATTCGCGAATCCGATATCGGTTTTGAGATGAACGAACCGGACAGCTACGCGCTGGAAGAAGCGCTGCGGCTGAAGGAAAAGCATGGCGGCGAAGTGATTGCGCTGTCGATGGGGCCGGAACGCGTGAAGCAGACCATTAAGGAAGCGCTGGCCAAGGGCGCGGACCGCGGGATTCACATCGCCGATGATAATTTCGCGCAACTCGATCCGCTGGGCTCGGCGAAATCGATCGCGGCGGCCATTCAGCAGCAGAAACACGATTTGGTGCTGACCGGATTGCAGAGCGACGACCACGGCTTCGGACAAACGGGCGTGCTGCTGGCGGGCGTGCTGGACGTGCCGCACGCGACCATCATCATGGCGATTGAAGTGGATGGGCAGAAATTGAAATTGAAGCGCGAGCTGGAGGCCGGCTGGTTCCAGCATATCGAATGCCCGCTGCCGGCGGTGCTGACCATTCAGTCGGGCATCAACAAGGTCCGCTACGCGACGCTGAAAGGAATCATGGCCGCGAAGAAGAAGGAAATCACGACCATCGCGCGCGAGTCGCTGGGTGTTTCCGTCGAGCCTACGCAGCGGGTGGAAAGAATTTATGTGCCGACGAAAACGAAGAAAACGGAATTCCTGACCGGCACGCCGAAAGAAGTGGCGAGTAAATTGGTGGAGAAACTGAAGTTTGAAGCGCGGGTGATTTGACATGAAGATCCTGGTCATCGCGGAACAGCGGCAGGGAAAGTGGAACAACACGAGCTTCGAGACGCTCGCCGCCGCGCAGCAGATTGCGAAAGATACGTCCAGCGCGGTGAGCGGGTTGGTGATTGGCAAAGGCGTCGCGGGGCTGGCGGGCGAGCTCGCGGCGAAAAACGTTGCCGAGGTGCTGCTGGTTCAACACGATTTGCTGGAAGCGTACACGCCGGACGGATATTGCGTGGCGCTGTCGCAAATCGTCAGCTCCGCGAAGCCCGACTTGGTCCTTTTTCCCCATACCTATCAGGTGCGCGATTTCGCGCCGAAACTCGCGGCCATGCTGGGCAAAGGCATGATTGGGGACTGCGTCGGCTACCGCAACGAAGGCGGCAAACTCATTTTTGTGCGGCAAATGTTTCAGGGCAAAACCGCAGCGGACGTCACGTTTCAGGGCGCCGCGCCGTGGTTCGCCTCGTTTCAAGCGGGAGCGTTTCGTTCGGACTTGGTTGCGCCGCATCCTTCCGGCAAAGCGCCGGTAAATGCGGTGACCGTTGATTTGAAACCGGAGCAGATTCGCACCAAGCCTCTCGATTTGTTCAAGGAAGCGAAGTCCGCGGTGGATTTGACGCAAGCGCCGCTGATCGTAGCGATTGGCCGTGGGATCAAGGCCCCGGAGAATATTCCGCAAGCGGAAGCGCTGGCCAAGGCGCTGGGCGGAGAAATCGCCGCGTCGCGCCCTATTTGCGATGAGGGCTGGCTTCCGATGGAGCGGCAAATCGGCAGTTCCGGACAAACCGTGGCGCCAAAGTTGTACCTGGCGCTTGGTATCAGCGGTGCGATCCAGCACGTCGTGGGGATGAAGGGCGCGCGCACCATCGTGGCGATTAACAAGGATCAGAACGCGCCGATCTTTGAGATTGCTGATTATGGCGTAGTTGGTGACATCTTCGAGATCATGCCGGCGCTGACGGAAGCCTTGGAAAAAGCGAAGTAACTTCCGCGCAAACCTGATTTTATCCACACGAAACTTGACGGTTATATTCGGCAGACTACAGAACAAGACCTAACCAAACCGAATCGGAACTTGCCTCTAAGCATGATTTAGGACAATCTCTTCACGCGCGAATGCCCGGTGTCGTCCCCTTGGGCTGCGGATGATGGAGCCTCCATGTCCTTTGTCGAAAATCTGGGAGCGAGAATCCACTGGGACGAGGAAGGAAGCGGCGCGCCCCTGCTGTTGATCATGGGCTTGGGGTGGTCTTCGCACGCATGGCACCGCACGCGGCCAGTGCTTGGCGAGAAGTATCGCACCATCGCGCTGGACAACCGCGGAGTGGGGCGGAGCGAGGCACCTCCGGGGCCCTATTCGATCGCGCAGATGGCCGCCGATGCGGCGGCCGTGCTGAATGCCGCGCGCGTCAATACCGCGCACATTTTTGGCGTATCCATGGGTGGGATGATCGCGCAGGAGTTTGCGTTGCAATATCCCAATAAGGTGCGCTCGCTGATTCTGGGCTGCACGGCAGCGGGTGGGCCGCAAGCGGTGCGGGCGGAGCAGGAAGTGCTGCAAGTGCTGATGACGCGCGGGCAGGATCCCGATCAGTTCGCGAAGGCCATCCGTCCTTTCATTTACGACCAGGGAACATCGCCAGAGCGGATCGAAGAGGATACCGCGGTGCGCCGGAAATGGTACCCATCCGCGGACGCGTATTTTGCGCAATTGCAGGCCATCATGGCCTGGGAGGCCTACAGCCGCATCGGCCAGATTTCCGCGCCGACGCTCGTGGTTCACGGGGAAAACGACCGGCTGATCCCGCCGGAAAACGCCCGGCAGATCTCGGCACGCATCCCGGGAGCAAAGCTGGCAATGCTTGCGAAAGCCAGCCACATCTTCGCCACGGATCAACCCCACGCGGCGCACGCCGCAGTTCTGGAATTCCTTGACTCGCAAGCTACCCGCAAACAAGAGCGGGCCTCCCCCGTTCCGGGGAACACGTTGGCCTGAGCCAAAGTGGCGCTACGCATTTCCATCGTTCCGGCTTATCGTTAATCGCCGACGAAGATCGGGCTCGTGAGGGCGCATGGATCCACTTGTGAGGCAGTGGCGCGATGATACGCCGGGATGCGCCAACCAAATTCATTTCAATAATGCCTCGGCGGGATTGATGCCGCGCGCGGTGCTGGACGCCATGGTCGCGCACCTGAATCGGGAGGCGAATTTTGGCGGCTATGAGAGCGCCGACGACGCAGAAGCTGCCGTCACCGAGGCGTATGCCAACGTCGCAAAGGTGTTGGGCACTTACGCGCGCAACATCGCGGTGGTGGAAAATTCGACGGTGGCCTTTTTTCAGGCGCTGTCGGCATTTGATTTCAAGCCCGGCGATGTAATTGTCACCACGCGCAACGACTACATCTCCAACCAGCTTGCGTATCTTTCGCTGGCGCGGCGCCACGGCGTGGAAGTGCGCCGCGCCGCCGACCTCGCGAGCGGAGGGGCCGACCCGCAATCCGTAAAGGAATTATTCCGCGATCCGCGCGTGCGCTTGCTGGCGGTCACGTGGGTGCCGACCAATTCCGGCCTGGTCCAGCCGGTCGAGGCGCTCGGCGAATTTGCGGAAGCGGCCGGGGTGCCCTATTTGGTGGATGGCTGCCAGGCCGTCGGGCAGATTCCGGTGGATGTGGCGAAGCTGCGTTGCGATTTCTTTTCGGGGACGGCGCGGAAGTTTTTGCGAGGCCCGCGGGGCATCGGATTCTTGTACGTTTCGGACCGGGCCCTGCAGCGCGGCGATTTTCCGCTGTACATCGACATGCGCGGCGCGGACTGGTTGTCCGCGGACAGCTTTGCGCCGGCGCCGGATGCGCGGCGATTTGAGAATTGGGAGTTTGCGTTCAGCCTGGTGCTGGGCCTGGGGGAAGCGGCGCGCTATGCGCTGGGGGTTGGCGTGCAGAACGGAGGGCGCCGCGCAAGAGAGCTGGCCGCGACGCTGCGCAGCAAACTAAGCGCGCTCAGCGGAATTCGCGTGCTGGACCGCGGAAGCGAACTGGCAGCCCTCGTCACCATCGAGGTGGCCGGCTGGGACGCCACAGAACTCTCCAAGGTGCTACGCACGCGAGGAATCAACAGCTCGGCTTCGCTGCGGGCGTACGCGGTAATCGACATGGACGAGAAACGCGCGGCGTCCGCACTGCGGTTCTCCCCGCACTATTACAACACTGAGGAAGAGATCGACCGCGTGGTCGAACAACTGAAATCCATGACCTTGAGGGGCAGTGCGGCGTTCTAAACGGTGTGGTGAGAAGGTCAACCCCTCGGTGCGGGAAAACGTTGACCGCCCTAAGCGCATCTACTTACCATAACTGGATGACCCTGAGGCGCCAAGATGTTGCCGGGGCGATTCTGCTGGCTGGAATCGCGTGCATTGCGGCAGGCTGCGAGGACGCGGCCAGGAAGTCCGTGGCGCGCGCGGCGGTGCCTCGCTCGACGATTACGGCCGTGAACCAGGGGAACGCTCCTGCGGCCCCCGCGAATGCTACGGAGCCGGCGACTGCCACGGACAACACCCCTCGGCTGCAGTTAGCACCCCTGCCGGTCTTCGCACCCAAACGGCGGTCCCTGGTGGTGCTGCCGGCCGCCCAGCGCGGGACCAAGGAGGATTTGATCGCCCGGGTGGAACAGAAATTCGCTTCGGGGGAGCGGAACTATAAAGCCGGGCACCTGGAAGCGGCGCGCAAGGACTTCGATGAAGCCGTGGACTGGATGCTGGAGAGCGGCTACGACCTGAACAGCGACCCGAAACTCAGCGAGCTGTTTCATCGCGTGGTGGACACGGTCTACGCGGATGAGCTGCAGGCGTTCCGCGCCGGGGATGGCTTCCAGGAAGCGCCGGCGGTGCCCGCACCCATCGATGAAGTCGCGGAGATGACCTTTCCTGTGGACCCGCGCCTGAAAGAACGCGCGGAGGAAGCGGCCAAGAACCTTTCGCACGATTTGCCGCTGACAGTGAACGACCAGGTTTTGTCTTTTCTCAATTTTTTTCAGACGCCGCGAGGCCGCGCCATTGTGGAGACCGGGCTGCGGCGCGCCGGCCGTTACCGCGACATGATTTCGCGCGTGCTGCAGGAGGAAGGTTTACCGCAGGACTTGATTTATCTGGCCCAGGCGGAAAGCGCCTTTCAGCCGCTGGCGCTGTCGCGTGCCGGGGCGCGGGGCATCTGGCAGTTCGTGGCCTGGCGCGGCAATGAATATGGACTGCGCCACACCTGGTGGGTGGACGAGCGGCAGGACCCGGAGAAAGCCACGCGCGCGGCAGCCAGGCACTTGCGCGATCTCTATTCGATGTACGGCGACTGGTATCTGGCCATGGCGGCGTACAACTGCGGGCCGGGCAACGTGCAGAAGGGCATCGAGCGCACCGGCTACGCGGATTTCTGGGAGCTGTACAAGCGCAACGTGCTGCCGCGCGAGACTAAAAACTATGTGCCGATTATCGTGGCCCTGACGCTGATCGCCAAAGACGCGGCGCACTATGGAATTCAAGCCGATCCCGAGCCGCCGGTGCCGGTCGACGTGGTGAAGCCGGGGCGCGCCATTGATCTGCGCCTCGTGGCGGAAACCATCGACGTCGATGTGGAGACGCTGCGCACTCTGAATCCTTCGCTGCTGCGGCTGGCGACCCCGGACGATCCTTCCTTCGAGTTGCATTTGCCTGCCGGCAGCGCGGAAAGATTTTCCGCGGAAATCGCGGATATTCCCGCGGACAAGTGGGTGAGCTGGAGGCGCCATCGCGTGGAAGCCGGCGAGACGCTGACCTTGATCGCAAAGAAATATCGCGTAACGCCGGCCGCGATCGCGGCGGCCAACAACCTGGAGCACGGCGCGTCGCTGGGCGCGGGCGAGAAATTGATTATTCCCGCCACGCAGTCGCAGTCGGAGGCTAAACGGCGGCTGGTGAGCTATCGCGTGCGGCGCGGCGACACGCTGCTGGGGATTGCGGATCGCTACAGCGTCAGTCCCGATGACGTGCGCAAGTGGAACCGCTTGAAATCAAATCACGTGAATCGCGGTATGGTGCTGCGAATTTATACCCTGGGCGGAGCCCCGGAAGCGCGTCCAGCGCGCGCGCGCTCGAAATCAAAAAAAAGCTCGCGGCCCGCGACCAGCGTCGCCCAAGCGTCGCCCAAACCCGAAGCAAAGAATTAATCCTTGTGTTTTCTGTAGCTTACAAGCCAGGCGGGCTGTCCGTCGCCGCGCTCGCTCCCTACATACGGGACCGAACGCGCCAGAAAGCGCGCCTCGCGTATCGCGCAGCTTAGCAGAATGCTTGACAACTCTCGGCGAGTGCGATAACAACGGCGCAGGCATTGGAGCACGAATTTACTCCGGCCGCACAGCATCCTGCCCCGAACCATCGGGGAGGATTCCCCCAGGGGAGGATGGAATGGATATCGAGAAGGATAATTTCGAAGACGACAACGAGCTGACCGGGCTGGAAGAAGACGACGAACTCGCTGGCGAAGTGGTGGAGACCGAAGAGGAAGAGCTGATCATCGGCGAAGAAGAGCCGGAGACGGCGCCCGCTCCCGCTGCGAGGCCGGCGGCTCCGAAACCGGCGGCCAAGAAGCCTGCGAAGAAGGCTCCCAAGAAAAAAGCGAAGGCCAAGCCCAAGGCCAAAGCGAAGAAAAAGGCAGCAAAGAAAAAGCCGGCAAAGAAAAAGCCGGCGAAAAAGAAGGGCAAGCGGCGTTAGCGAAACAGGAATCGGCCGAACCGCGAATGAATTTTGGTGACCAGGACTCCAGCAATGAGCTGGGGTCCTTTCTTTTTGTGTTGATGGGAGTTCCGATTTGGACCGTTTGACGGATACGTGCGGATTCCATAAGGGATTTCGCCAGCGTGTAAAACGGGAATTGGCAGCCGACTGAATTTCGAGGCTTATTGACTGAGATAGTAAATATCTTTAGGATACCGCTCGATGTTGTTCGCCACGGAGCAGATACGGCGGATGCGCGGCGGAGCGCAATCCCATTTGATGCGCTGCTCCGACGGGCACTATTACGTCGTCAAGTTCCAAAACAATCCGCAACACCGGCGGATTTTGGTGAACGAACTGCTTGGAACCAGACTGGCGCGGCGGCTGGGGCTGCCGACCACGCCGGTGGCCATTGTCCACGTTAGCGAAGAATTGATTCGCCTCACGCCGGAACTTTCCATGGAGATGCCGCGCTCGCGCGTGCCGTGCCAGGCGGGGCTGCAGTTCGGCTCGCGCTACCCCGGTGACCCTCGGCGCCTGGCGCTGCACGATTTCTTGCCGGACGAGCAGTTGCGCCAGGTGGAGAATGTGCATGAGTTTGCGGGCATGCTGGTTTTCGACAAGTGGACGTGTAATACGAATGGGCGGCAGACGATTTTTTTCCGGGACACACCGGCGGAACCGCGCTGGGGTGCCGGCGCATCCCCGCCACTGAGTCCTGATGCCGAAGACGCCGCGCAGAACTATCAAACGATGATGATTGATCAGGGGTTCTGCTTCAATGCCGGGGAATGGAACTATCCCGATGCGCCGCTGCGCGGTCTCTACGCGCGCAATCGCGTATACGAAGGGGTGACCGGCATGGAATCCTTTGCGCCGTGGACCGAGCGAGTGGAAAAGAGCGTCACGGAACGCGTCTTAGCCGAAGTCATCCGCGAAATTCCGCCGGAGTGGTACGACGACGATTACGACGCGGTGCTGCGCCTGGCCGAGCAACTCTATCGGCGCCGGATGCGCGTGCCGGAACTGCTGCTCGCCGCGAAGAATACCACGCGGCAGCCGTTTCCGAATTGGCGGTGACGCGCGCCGCCGGTGCGGCGCTATTGGAAGGAGGCGAACCATGGTGGAAACAACCGAGGCCATAACACCGCAGCCGCCGGGGCAGGCCCTGGCCTATCACATCCTGCGTTACGTGCCCAACCTGGTGCGCGACGAGTGGGTCAATATCGGCGTGCTGGTCTTTAATCCCGAGACCGGGGAGCGGCGCCTGCGCCTGATCGAAGAGCAGGACGAATACAATCGCGTACGGCGGCTGCATCCCTGGGCGGACGAAGCGCTGCTGCGGGCGTTGCGCGACAATCTCGAGAACCGCCTTGATTCCGGCGGCCGCGCCAACGGCGGCAATGGCTCCCAAATTCCATGGCAAAAGGTTCTGAGCAAATGGGATGAAACCCTTTCCAACGCGCTGCAAATCGCTCCGCAGAAAGGCGTGCTGGCCGATGACTTGGACGCCGAAGCGGAGCGGCTGTACGCCGATCACGTCGCCGTTCCGCGCAGAAACGCCCGCGGCCTGCCCGGCGGGCGCTCCGGCATCCGCGCTTACAGCGCACAGGTGTTCCGGCAGGCGCGCATCTGGGATCGCCTCGAAAAGTCCGTGCGCGTGGCGGAATTCACGTTTCCCGGGGATCCCGCGCGCCTCGATTATAGTTACCGCCGCAACGGCACGCGCGGCTTCATACACACGCTTTCCGTGACGCGGGCCCCGCAGGACGCCAAATCGCTGGCTTACAACGCACAACACATCGCCGGCAAAGCGAGGTACCACACCGAATTCGCCGCGGTGACCGATGTCCGGCTCGCTCGCGAAAATGACCGGCACCGCTTCGTCCTGGACACCCTGGGCGAGGCGGGCATCGAGCCCGTGCCGAGCGAGGGTCTGGCGGTATGGGTGGCCAAGCTGCGGCCTTCGTTGCTGCAGTAAAAGACTTTCACCACAGAGTGCACAGAGCGCACAGAGGAGCCCTTTATTCACCGCTGTTCTCTGTGTCCTCTGCGCCCTCTGTGGTAAATCTTGTCCTAAAGTTGCGGCTCGCTCGGGCGGCTGCTAAAATTCCTAATTCATCGCGAAACGGTCCTTCCATCAGGTCCGGCCGCAAGCGTTCGATCAGCCTGGTTCCCATTAGCACTGAGACAGGTTTTGGCTCTCCGGAAGGGAGACTGCGCGTGGCAAAGTACGACGTGGCGATTATCGGCAGCGGACCGGGCGGGTATGTCGCCGCCATCCGCGCCGGCGAGCTGGGCCTCAAGACCGTGGTGGTCGAAAAAGATCCGTTCCTCGGCGGCACCTGCCTGCACGTCGGCTGCATCCCCACCAAAGTTCTGCTGCACCACGCCGAGGTTTACGATCATTTCAAGAATGGCGCGGAGCTGGGCTTCGAGGTCAGCGGCCTGAAAATCAACTGGGGCAACGTGCTGGCCCGCAAAGACAAAATCGTCAAGAAGCACGCCAAGGGCATCGAGTTCCTCTTCAAGAAAAATAAAGTGGAATGGGTGCAGGGCTGGGGCCGCTACGAAGGACCCGGGCGCGTCAGCGTCGAAAAAGACGGCAAGAAAACGCAGATCGAAGCTTCCAACATTTTGCTGGTGAGCGGCTCGGAAGCGCGCGCGCTGCCGGGCATCGAGCCGGATCACAAAACGATCCTCACCAATCGCTCCATCCTCGAGCTGCCGGAAATACCCAAGACGCTCATCGTCGTGGGCGCCGGCGCCGTGGGCGTCGAGTTCGCCTCCATCTACAATTCGTTTGGGACACAGGTGACCATTCTCGAGGCTTTGCCCCGCGTGGTCCCCGTCGAAGACGAGGAGATTTCCGCGGAGCTGGATAAAACCTTCCGCAAGAAAAATATCGGCATCTTCACGCAAGCCATGGTCGAATCGGTGAAGAAGGACGCCAAGAGCGTCACCGTCACCTTCAAAGACAAAGACGGCAAGAGTCAGACCCTGCAAGCGGAGAAACTGCTGCTAGCGGTCGGCCGCAAGCCCATGACCGACAACTGCGGCCTGGAAAAATCGAAAGCCAAAGTCGAGCGCGGCGCCGTGCACGTCGGCCCCTACATGGAAACGGCGGAAAAGGGTCTTTACGCCATCGGCGACATCGTTTTCGGGTTGCCGCTGCTGGCCCACGCGGCCATGATGGAGGGCATCGCCGCCGTCACGCACATCGCCGGGAAAACAGCGCCCGCCATCGTCAAAGAGCGCATTCCCAACGCCACCTATTGCGAACCGCAGATCGGCTCCATCGGCTTGACCGAAAAGCAGGCACGCGACGCGGGCTACGCGGTGAAAACCGGCAAGTTCCCCTTCGTCGGCAACAGCAAAGCGACCATTCTCGGCAACCATGGCGGCTTCATCAAAGTGGTTTCCGACGAAAAATACGGCGAAGTGCTAGGCATCCACATCATCGGGCCGCTGGCGACGGAGATTCTGGCCGAAGCCGCCGCGGTTCTGCACCTCGAGGGCACCATCGACGATATGATGAGCATGATGCACGCGCATCCTACGGTGTGGGAAGGCATGGGCGACGCCTTCGCCTCCGTGCGCGGACTGCAGATCAACGTTTGATCCGAGAAATGACCACCTGCCTTACCATCGATCTCGGCCTCATCGGCTACGCGGAAGCGTACGCGCTGCAGAAGCGCATCGTGGCGGCGCGCAAAGCCGGCGCTATCGAAGACGTGCTGCTGCTCTGCGAGCACCCGCACGTGATCACCGAGGGACGCAATGGTAAGCGCGAGCATCTGCTAGCGAGCGAAAACGTGCTGCGGCAAAAGGGCGTCGAGTTTTTCGAGACCAGCCGCGGCGGCGACATCACCTATCACGGACCGGGCCAAATTGTCGGTTACCCCATCTTGAATCTTGCGGCCATCCGTCGCGATGTCGTGTGGTACGTGCGTATGCTGGAGGAAGTGATGATCCGGGCTTCCAGCGATTTCGGTGTATTGGCCACCCGCGAGACCGGCAAGACCGGCATTTGGGTTTCGCCGAATGTAGCGGCCGCGGACCGTCGCGGGCGCTTTGCGTCCTTAGAGACCGAAAAGCTAGGCGCCATCGGCGTACACATCAGCCGCTGGGTCACGTCCCACGGTTTTGCCTACAATGTTTCGACCGATCTGCGCTTTTTCGATCTGATCGTCCCGTGCGGAATCGCGGACCGAAAAGCGACTTCGCTCGAAAAACTTCTGGGCCGCAAAGTCGATTCCCCGGAAGTTGCGGCGCGTTTGAAAGCACACTTCGGGGAAGTCTTCGGCCTGGAGATACAAGCTGCGACTCCCGAGGACCTGCTGGAAATCTTGCGCAAAGCAGCGCTTTCGGCGAACGTCGTGCCGCCAGTGGCACAGCCAATCTTGGCTGTGCAGGAGCAAGCCTGAATATGAATCGTGCGTCCACCGCCGGAGAACGCATGAAGAAGAACCTGACGCGCCAGCAATATCTCGACCTGTACTACTACATGCGCCTCAACCGCGCCGTGGAAGACACCATGGTCAAGCTCTTCCGCCAAAACAAAATCGTCGGCGGACTGTACTCCAGTCTCGGTCAGGAAGCCATTTCCGTGGGCAGCGCGTATGCTCTCGAGAAGAAAGACTGGCTCGCGCCCATGATCCGCAACATCGGCGCGCTGCTCGTCAAAGGCGTTCCGCCGCGCGACATCTTCATGCAACACATGGCCAAGTACGATTCGCCCACCAAGGGCAAGGACGGCACCAGCCACTTCGGCGACCTGGACCATCTGCACATCGTCTCGCCCATTTCCATGCTCGGCGACCTGATTCCGGTGATGGCCGGAGTCGCCATCGCCGGTCGTTACCTCGGCCAGAAAATCGTCACCATGACCTGGATCGGCGACGGCGGCAGCTCCACCGGCGTGTTTCACGAAGGCCTGAACTTCGCCGCCACGCAAAAAGCGCCGTTCGTGCTCATCCTGGAAAACAATCTGTGGGCATATTCCACTCCCGTGCGCCGCCAGGTACCGCTCGAAAATCTCGCGGACCGCGCCAAGGCTTACGGCATTTCCAGCTACATCGTGGATGGCAACGACGTCGTGGCGGTCTACAAAACCGCGAAGGAAGCGGTCGACCGCGCCCGCGCCGGCGAAGGGCCCATCTTGATCGAAGCCAAGAGCTTCCGCCGCATGGGCCACGCGCAACACGACCCCGCCGAGTATGTCCCCAAGGAGATGCGTGCGCATTGGGAAGCACGCGATCCCATCCTGCTGTACGAAAAATTCCTGACGGCCGAAAAAGTTCTCGACGCCAAGGGGAAAAAAGAGATCGAAGATAAAATCGACGCCCTGCTCCAAAAAGAGCGCGACTTCGCCGAAAATTCTCCCATGCCGCCGGCGGAGTTCGCCGCCGAAGGCGTCTATTGCACCGGCGACGACTGCCACAAAATTCAGCCCAAATGGGAACGCGACAAGCGCGAAGTCATGCCGCCGAAGTCCAGCGTCTCCGCCGTGTGGACCGTCCAAGGGTTCGGCGCCGGCAAAGGTTCGAGCGGTGGTATGGCGCCGATTCATTTTGGCGACACGCCCGCCGCCGCGGAAAAGGCCGAAAACGAAGACCGGCTGGCGCCCAAGTCCACGCCGAAAACCATCGCAAAAAAGAAATCCGCCAAAGCCGCGGCCGTCGCGGCCGGTTCGCGTAAGGCTCGGAGGTGAACGTGCCCGACGCTAACGGATCAAAAACCACCAACGGATCCAAATCGAACGGCGGCCCGGTCACTTTTCTCGAAGCCATCAAGCAAGCCATGTTCGAGGAGATGGAGCGCGATCCCGCCGTGGTCGTGATCGGCGAAGACGTCGGCGTCTACGGCGGCGCCTTCAAGACCAGCGAAGGCCTGCTCGAGCGCTTCGGCTGGGAGCGCGTGATCGACACGCCCATCAGCGAAAGCGCGATCATCGGCGCGGCCTGCGGCATGAGCTACCTCGGCCTGCGCCCCATCTGCGAGATGCAGTTCATCGACTTCATCGCCTGCTGCTTCAACCAGCTCACCAACTTCGTCGCCAAGGGCCACTACCTTTGGAATGCACCGGCGCCCATCGTGGTCCGCGGGCCGTCCGGCGGCGGCGTGCACGGCGGCCCGTTTCACTCCGCGAACCCGGAGATGTATTTTGTCCACACGCCCGGCCTCAAGGTCATCTATCCTTCCACGCCCTACGACGCCAAAGGTTTACTCAAGGCCGCGGTGCGCGATAATAATCCCGTGCTCTTCTTCGAACACAAATTCCTCTACCGCCGCATCAAGGAAGAGCTGCCCGCCGAGGACTACACCGTGCCCATCGGCAAGGCCGCAGTGCGCCGCGAAGGCCGTCACCTCACCATCCTTTCATACGCCGCAATGATGCACACCTCGCTCGAAGCCGCCGAAGCGCTTGCCAACGAAGGCATCGAAGCCGAAGTCATCGACCTGCGCACTCTCCTCCCTCTCGACGAGGAAACCATTTTGCAGTCCGTGAAAAAGACCAACAAAGTCCTGGTCGTCCACGAAGACACCAAGACCGGCGGCATCGCCGGCGAAATCGCGGCCATCCTTTGCGAAAAGGCCTTCGGCGATCTCGACGGCCCGCTCATGCGCGTCACTTCGCTCGATACGCCCGTGCCCTACGCGCCGACACTGGAGGACTATTTTCTGCCCAACGCGCAGAAAGTTTTCGTCGCCGCAAAGGAGCTGGCGCGCTACTAAAAAGATTTCTTTAGCCACAGAGGCACAGAGAACACAGAGGCAAACGACGGATAAGTATGAAGCTACAACCACAAGATCCCTTCCCTCTCCGTTCTCTGTGCGCTCTGTGCCTCTGTGGCAAATCTTCTTTTGCTGTCGACTGTAAACTGTCGACTAGAATTTTCGAGGAGAACGCACATGGCAGTTGACATCGTAATGCCCCAAATGGGCGAAAGCATTTTTGAAGGCACCATCACCAAGTGGCTCAAGAAGCCCGGCGACAAAGTCGAGCGCGACGAGCCGCTGTTCGAAATCTCGACCGACAAAGTCGACGCGGAAATTCCCTCCCCTTCCGCCGGCGTGCTGAAAGAAATCAAGGTCGGCGAAGGCAAAACCGTGCCGATTCAAACGGTAGTCGGCGTGATCGACGCCGCCGGCGACGGCGCTGCAAAAGCTGCGGCCCCCGCGCAAGCACCCGCTCCGGCTCCGGCAACGAAGGCTGCGGAACCCGCGAGGGCCCCCGCACCGCCGCCTGCCGCGCGGCCCCAGATCGTGCCGCCCGCACAGCCAGCAAGACCGGCGGCTTCCGCACCCGCTGCTGCTTCGGGGCCCGGCCCCGCCGCCGCGCCATCGCGTCCCGCAGGCGAGCGCGTCCACAGTTCGCCGCTCGTCCGCCGCATGGCCAAGGAGCACGGCATCGACCTCGCCTCCATTCCCGGTACCGGCGCTGGCGGCCGCATCAGCAAGCAAGACATCGAAGCCTATCTCGCCGGTGGCGCGCAACCATCAGCCGAAGCCGCCGAGCCAGCCGCCGCTGAATATACGCCGCCTGCTCGCGTGCCGCAGCGCGCCGCCGCTCCTCCTCAACCGCCCCCCGCGACTTCCGGTGGCCAGGTTTACGTGGCCTTCGAGTCCGCCGTGCCGCGCGAAAAAATGTACTTCGGCAACTACGAAGTGCAACCCATGAGCATCATGCGCCAGCGCATCGCCGAGCACATGATCGCCTCCAAGCGCGTCTCGGCGCACGTCTATTCCGTCGACGAAGTGGACATGACCAAGGTGGCCTCCTTACGCGCCAAGTCCAAGGATGAATTCGAGAAGCGCTACGAGACCAAGCTGACCTTCATGCCCTTCTTCATTAAAGCCGCCGTGGCCGGCTTGCGCGCCTTCCCCACCATGAACGCCTCCCTCGACGGCACGAATGTCATCCTCCACAAAGAAATCAACATCGGCATCGCCGTCGCGCTCGACTGGGGTTTGATCGTCCCGGTCATCAAAAACGCCGACGAGAAAAACATCCTCGGCATCCAGCGCAACCTGAACGATCTTGCCGAGCGAGCCCGCACCAAAAAACTCAAGCCGGAAGAAGTTCAGGAAGGCACTTTCTCCATCACCAATCCCGGCGTTTTCGGCGGTCTCTTCGGCTTGCCGGTCATCAGCCAGCCCAACGTCGGCATTCTCGGCCTCGGCGCCATCGAGAAGAGGCCCGTGGTCATCAACGATTCCATCGCCATCCGCTCGATGTGCTACGTGACGCTGAGCTACGACCACCGCGTGGTCGACGGCGCCATCGCCCATCAGTTCCTGCACAAGGTCAAGGAAACGCTCGAAAATTGGAGCGAGCCGCTCCTCTAACGCAGCTTGTTCCCAGCGCTTGTTGGAGCTCTTTTTTACGCGTTGCTTTTTCGCTTGACTCCGGATACCCGTTTGTGTAGTATTCTCCTGGGTATATTCGCGCCACACCTTCCCGTTAGCGCCTTACTCAACGTCGAACCGGCTAACCCTCATCCAACCAGTGGCTTGCCGCCTCTTTAACAAAATCAGGGCGTATCGTCGATGGGCGGGACATCAGCGTCTGCGCCAGTAAGTCTTTTAGAATGCGCACTTACGAGCAAATGTGCTCGCAACTCCTTTAGAATCCGCACTTATGAAAACCCCGGGGGAGGGGGGGTATCCGATGCTCCGACAGAGAGCCGACGTCCCTACGCCCTGTGGCGGCACCCCGGGCCCGTCTCTACCGTTCAGTGCGACAACCAGCCCGTAATTCTTCATCTAGCCAAACAGTATACTTGCATTTGTATTTACCAATAGAATATAGTGCGGTCTCTCGGGGTGACGCGGGAAGTCCTGGCGCGGCAAGGAGCGGCCATGCGCATGAAAATAGAAGACCGCTGGCATTGCACCAACCCCACCTGCGGATGCGAAGTGCTGGTCGAGCGGGGCGGAACAGCGGAACGCGAAAATCCCCGCTGCTCGTGCGGCGCCGCGATGAAAAAGAAATACGCGCCGCCGCTGCTCGCGCATCTCGATTTTCTTCGCCTGGAAGAAACGCCTGAGGTCACCGCTCGCAAGGAGTAGATGAGCAAGGAGTAGAGGATGCGCGGCCGTCTATTCGGTTTCTCCCTGGGGCTTGGCTCGCGCCGGTCGCTCGCGGCGCGCGGGCACTTTCTCAATACCTTCGCGGGATTTGGCTACGGTTTGGCGCTGTCGCTGCTCGCGCTGGGCGCTTATCTGATCGGCGAGCAGTTCGAGAATCCCGTCGAGGCCCAATCCGTGGGACTGCTTTTCGCGGCCCTGCTGATCGCCACGTCTGTCACTTTGTTGTATTGCCTGCTGCATCCATCCAGGAAGTTCCGACGCCGCGGCGCAACCTGGCCGGCTGCAGCTTCCTGGGAGCAGAAAACAATCGTGCTTGCTAGATGCAACACGGGAATGCGGGTCAAGGACCGAAACGACCTGCCGTTGCACGGCCGCTACGTGGACCGCACACGCGTCCGCATTCAGCGTTAAACGGATTCACGCGCGAGGAATTGCCGGGAAGTAGCGCTCCTCCAGAATCTGCCGGTGATGCAGCTCGTGCCCAGCCACAATGAACGCCAAAGCACGCACGCTGACTTCGTTCTTGTTGGCCACGCCCCGCCGCTGCCAGGCATCTTTCCGGAGCGACTTGAAAAGCGCGATGCTCGCCGCACGCACCAGCCCGAACTCCTCTGCGAGGTCCGCCAAGGTGCGCTCCGCGAAGTTACCTCCGCGCACGTAGTCGTCCTGCTCGAAGCCGGTAAGCGGCGTCTGATCGCCGCGCGCAATCCGCAAAGCGCGGTAAGTGAAAATGCGCTCGGAGTCGCTCACGTGACCCAGCACTTCCTTCACGGTCCACTTGTCCGGCGCGTAACGGAAATTGCCGTCGCGCTCGCTGTGCGCCGCAAACAGTTGCGCCACTTGCAACCTCTGCACCTCGAGGATGCCCACAATGTCGTTCCCTTTAACTTTGGAGATATAAGTTTCGTAGTAAGGAGCGTACTCCCCGGGTGCGGGCCTGGCCGCTGCTGCTCTTTTTGGTTCCATCCCTTTAGTATAGCCCCGCTCGCTACCCCAGATTCAATGCCGCGGCTGCGGAAGGCGGCGGGCTTCGACCGCAATCAAGAAACCGAAACGGCCACCGCGTCTCGCTCGGGCTCTTGCGAAGCGTTGGTTGCGCTCCCCCGCTCAAGCCGCTGCTCAAGGATCACAACTCCGGCGACGGTAGCCAAACACGCGAGCCACGGCAAAATCGGTGAGAGCCAAAACAGCTTGACGCCCACGCGCAACGCCGCAAACCACCCCAGCGTCAGCCCAAGCCCCAGCCCTAAAGCTGCTTTGCGTTCGTGCGTCCATCCCAGCGGAAACGCGCACAGACTATAGACGAACAATGCAAACGGAAAGCCCACCACCAGATCAATGAAATAGTGCTCGCCGCTGCCGAGCGTCGCGAATACCGTGAACACCACAAAAACCATGGCAATGCCTCGTTCCCACACGGATAGCCCTCGCGAAAACCACCACGCCAAAAGAACCCACGCAATGTGCAAAGATGGCATCGCGTTGCGGAAGCCCGCCGCCAGCATAGGCTCCAGTTGCAGATGCGCTGCTTGGTCGATCGTGAGTGGATTCCACGGGAATCGCGGACCGAAAATGTACGTCGGGCCCAGCGCGGGAAACAGATTATAGAAAATAATTCCGACCGGCGCAGTGACCAGGAACGCCACTATCGCGGGAATCGCCCTCTTGCTTCCGTGAAGCAAGTGTCCGGCAGCTACCAGCGCCATAACCACGGGCAATCCGATGTAAATGAACATTCCAGCGTCACCAAAACGGTGCCAGGTGGCATACGCCTGGCCCATCAGGAAGGAAAGTTGCACGCGCAGGCTGGCGTCGAACGAATATAAGTAAAGATCAAGAACTTTTGGATTCAACTTTGACGTCCAGGCGTGAAACGGCAGCGCGGCCGCGTCCACGCTTACGGAAAGCAACGCGAACAGGAAAGCCAGCCTCATCCGCGTGCTTTCCTCACCGCTCGACCACGCTGCGCGCAGCGCAAGCGCCGCCAAACTCGCCAAACCCAGGAACGACAGCAGCCCAAAAACGTTAAAGTTGTAATGCAGAAGCTCGAAGTCAATCAGCGCCAGCGTTCCAGCCCCTGCCGCCACCCCAACCGCATCACTCCACACTGGTTTCAGCCGCAGGTGCAACACGATGATCGCGGTCAGTCCACAGCTTACAAGCGCATTGAATACTGCAATATCGTACAAGTGCTTGCTGGTGGCAGCCCACAGTTCAGCAGCTGGCACTGCCAGGCTAAAAGCGATTTTTGTGGGCAGAGATAGCTTCATGGCATGGCGCCGGAGTCCGGCAGCTTACGGAGTGAAATCAAATCCGCTCCGCTCGTTTTTGCAGCGGTATCTCTATCAACTTATCGTACCGCGGGCGAAGAGGGCCCTGAAACACCGCACCGCTGTATGCAACCAGTAAAGAATTCGAGTCTTTGTGATCGGGATTGAAATCCGTGGTGTTCAGGGATTAGCGATCTGTTCTTGAACGGCGCGGCGGAACTCTTGCGGGTGCGCAATCATCAAAAAAGGCTCCGGTGTGCCGCCTGTGCCCCGCACGATGACGGAACCATATCCCAGCATTCTTCCGACAGCAGTTTCTTCCACGCCGATGCTCTCAACGCGGGAAAGCATCAAATCCAGCGTGCGCCTGCTCGTCATGCCGGTCTTGATCAGCACGCGCCGGTTGGTCACCGCCATTTCCGTGGCGTTGCGCTTGGCGACTCCGTAGGTAATCGTAATAATGGCCACAGCTACCAGGATAGCGCCGGCAATGGCCATCATCTTGGGGCTGATCGTAGAGCTGCCGACCACGAGCCCGGCCGAGTCTCCCGTGGCGATGGCTTCCGCCAAAAGCGCGATGCCCAGCACAAGCAGCACTGAGCCGCCAATCACGGGACCGAGCAGCACCAACCAGTGATGTCGGGTTCGATACAGCAGTGTCTCTCCCGGCACAAGATTTCTATCGACATAACCCATTTGCATGTCTCCGAGCGCTTCGGTCCCTAAATTCCACTTTGTTTCCGGAAGCTGCGCGAATCATACTTGATGGCCGCGCACAGTCAAAATGTTGGATGCATTATTGGCAAGCCCGGACCGCAGACCCTGGCGAGGACATCAGATAGAAAACGGAGCGATCATTGCAACCCGAAAAAATTCGAGTGGCATTTCAAGGCGAAGCCGGCGCCTTCAGCGAAGCCGCCGCTGTGCAATTGCTGGGCAAAGAAATTGTTACCGTGCCTCGCCCCACCTTTGATGCGACCTTCAAAGCCATCACGGATGGTGTCGCCGATGCCCTGCTGGTCCCGGTCGAGAATTCGCTCGCCGGCTCGGTCGTACGTGTCTACGATTTGCTCCTGGATAGCGAGCTCACCATCAGCGCGGAAACGATTTTGCCCATCGAGATGAACCTAATTGCCTGCCCGGGTGCTTCGCTCAGCGACATACGTTCCATTTCGTCGCACCCCATGGCGCTGGCGCAATGCGAGCGCTTCTTCGGGCAGCATCCCCACATCAAGCGGTTACCCGCGGAGGACACTGCGGGGAGCGTACGCGAAGCCCTTGCACGCGGCGACAAGACCCATGCCGCGATTGCCGGTAAATATGCCGCCGACCGCTACCGCGGCGCGATTATCTCGGAGCGCATCCAGGATAATGCCGAAAACTTCACGCGCTTCGTATTGTTGCAGCCCGCGAAGGCAGCAAGCGCTCAGCCCCCGGAAGCGCGCAAAATGTCGATTGCAATGCGCCTCGCGCATCGCCCTGGCTCGCTGCTCTCATCGCTCGAGCCGTTTGCCCGCAACGGCGTGAACCTTTTGAAAATCGAGAGCCGCCCCATTCACGGCCGCCCGTGGGAATATCAGTTCTTTATCGACGTGGAAGCAGACGTTGTTGCACGACTCGAACAAGCCCTGCGCGAAGTACGCGAAGCCGCCCACGAAGTTCGCGTTCTCGGCTTGTACCCGGCGGCGCAAAATCGATCCTGAAAACGCGAGAGGCCAGCGCACGCGCCGGCCCCTCGCTACTTTATTGCGTCTTTGCTTCGCTACTTCATGACCTCAGCAGTAGCTGCACTCCGGATCGCCCATTCCACCAGTCATGTCGTCCTTCATTCGCCGCAGACGCCGGCCCAGCCGCTCGGCCAGCTGGTGCCGCGCGCGCCACAGCCGCGCCTTGAGAGTATTCTCCGTCACGCCGAGCTTCTTCGCGGCTTCGCCAGTGGAATAACCTTCCACTTCGCGCAGCACAAACGCCGTGCGCAGCAGCGGCGAAAGCTCGTCTAGATTTTCGCTGATGATCGCGCGCAGCTCCGTCCCTTCAAACACTTGCTCGGGATTCGGCCCCTTGGCGGCGAAGCGTTCAGTCACCGGCAATTCGTCCTCGCGGGGCGCTTCGTCCAGCGAAACGGCCGGCCGCGCCTTGGCGCTGCGGCGCCGCATCAGCGCCGCGTTGATCACGATGCGCGTCAGCCAGGTGGAGAACTGCGAGCGGCCTTCAAACCGCTTCAGGTTGCGGTAGGCGGAGAGCATGCCGTCCTGCAAGGCGTCTTCCGCATCTTCCGCGTTGCCCAGCACGCGCAGCGCGGTCTGGAACAGCGGGCGGTGATAGCGCCGGAACAACGTCTCCACCGCTTGCGAATCGCCACGCTGGCCGTCGCGGATCAGCTTTTCTTCGTTGAATTGCAGTCCCACTGCCACTTGCGTTGCCATTTGATCCCCCTCTAAGTAATGCAAAACTGTTTTGACGCACGCCGCGCGTCTTTGTTTCAATGCACTGGCACGCTGCCGGATTGCCTGCTGGGCTTCTTCAGCAGCAAAAGCACCGGAAGCACTATGAAAAACACGACGCCCAGCATTTTGAAATTGTCGATAAACGCCAGCATGGCCGCTTGCCGCTGAACCGTGCCGTAAATCATCTGCTGCGCTTGCGTGGCGGCGTGCGTAAGACTCGAGCCCGCGGACACAAACTTCATCTGCGTGCCATTCAGCATGTTGCGGTACGCCGCACTGAACATGTTCACGTGGTCGGCCAAACGCATCTGATGCGCCTGCGTGCGCCGCTCCAGCATCGTTGTGACTGTGGCGATGCCCACGCTGGCGCCGATATTGCGCGCCAGGTTGATGATGCCGGTACCCATGTTGGTCTTTTCCCGCGGCACGTACGCGAACGCGGAGACGTTAATGGGAATAAACAAAAATGCCAAGCCAAGCCCCTGCAACATGCGCGCGCGCACCGCGTTACCGTAGTCCAGTTGCAGATTCCAGCCAGCCATCACGAAAAGAGACGAAGCCACGACAATGCAACCAAACCCAATGAGCAATCTCGTGTCCACTTTCGACACCAGGAAGCCCACGACCGGCATCATGCACATAATCACCGCGCCACCCGGCGACAGCGCCAGTCCAGCGAGTTCGGCCGTATAGCCCAGCATTTGTTGCAAGAATTGTGGAATTAGCACCGTGCTGGCATACATCACGAAGCCAAGGAAAAACATGGCTGTCGTGGCGATCGCGAAATTGCGATTCTTCAGCATACGTAGATCGACCACGGGTTCCTTCTGCCGCAGCTCCCAGAAAATCCCGGCGACGATGCCGATGAGCATCAGCACAAAGAACACGCGGATGAAGCCGGACGACAGCCAGTCATCGCGCTGTCCCTTGTCCAAAATAATTTGCATGCTGCCCAAGCCCAGGCTGATCAGTCCAATGCCAATGTAATCGATGCGGAATCCGCTCTTGATGCTCGCGCGCTTCATGTACGGCGGGTCGCTGATCAGCACGGAGGTCAGCAAGAGCGAAATGATGCCGACGGGCACGTTGATGTAGAAAATCCAGCGCCACGAAAAGTTATCCGTGATCCAACCGCCGAGCCACGGGCCGATGGTGGGCGCGACAACCACCGCGATTCCATACACAGCAAAAGCCATGCCACGCTTCTCCAGCGAAAACGTGTCGTTCAAGATCGCTTGCTCGCTGGGCTGCAAGCCTCCGCCGCCAACGCCCTGCAAAATTCGGAAGAACACGAGCACGCCAAGGCTCGGCGCCAAACCACACAAAAACGAGCTGACCGTAAACAAAGCCACACAAGACATGTAAAAACGCTTGCGGCCGATGAGCGACGACAGCCAGCCTGATAGCGGTAGCACGATGGCGTTGGACACCAGGTAGGACGTCAGGACCCAGGTCGATTCGTCCGCACCCGCCGACAAATTCCCAGAGATATGCGGCAGCGCCACGTTGGCGATGGAAGTGTCCAGCACCTCCATAAAGGTGGCCAGCGTCACGGTAATCGCGATTACCCAGGGATTGATGTTCCCATCCGGCGTCCGCAATTTGGCTAAGATCCTGTTCAACATGGCCGCGTTTCCCGTTTTCGCTCCTTATTGCTACTACGCTGGAACCCTGTGCTTTATTCCACCTGCGTTTCCCTTTGACCGGCTGCTATTCGGTGATGACCGTGGCGTCCACGTTCATTCCCGGCCGTAAAATCGCTTTCTCTTGCGGAATCGGATCGAGCACGATCTTCACCGGAATGCGTTGCACCACCTTGACGTAATTGCCCGTGGCGTTTTCTGGCGGCAGCAAGCTGAGCATCGCCCCTGTCGCTCCGGCAATGGAATCCAGGTGCCCCGGGAACGTTTCTCCGTAAGTGTCCACGCGCACATAGGCCTTCTGCCCCGCGCGCATTCTGCGAAGCTGTGTTTCCTTGAAGTTGGCAGTGACCCACACATCCTGCAGAGGCACGACCACGAGCAATCCCTGGCCCTGCTGCACGATCTGGCCGGGCTCGACTTGTTTGTGCGTGGCCACGCCGGCCACTGGCGCGATGACCTCGGTATATCCAAGATTCAGCTCCGCCGCTGCCAGCGCCGCGTGAGCCTGCTGCACCTTGGCGAATTTTCCCTGCGCATCAGAGGTGCGCATGCTGACCTGCCGCAGATCCGCGTGCGCGCCGGCGACGCTGGCTTTGGCCTGCTCCACGCGGGCGCCGGCCGCCAGCGCTTGCGCCCTGGTGATATCCACCGCGCGCTGCGCTTGCGCCAACTTTTCCTGATCCGCTCTCAGCGCGCTCGCAGTGGCGTCGGCATTGGCTTTCGCGGCGTCATACTGCTGCTTGGAAATTTCGCCCTTGTCGAGCAGCGGCTTGTAACGCGCCAGGTCCGCCTGCGCCAGCTCTGCATTGGCTTTGCTCTTTTCGATATTGGCCTGCGCCCAAGCAAGATCGGACGTGCGCGCCTGCTCATAAGTGACCCGAGCGCGTTCGAGGTCAGCAAGCGCCCCGGACAATTGCGCATCCGCATTGGAGGTGCCGCTGGCGACATTCTCGCGCGTGCGGGGTACATCCACTCCGGCGGAGGCCGCTTCACTTTCCGCTAGCGCCAGCGCGGCTTTCGCTTGGTCCAAGGCGGCCTGATAATCGCGCGGATCAATCTTCACAAGCACCTGGCCCGCCTTCACCGGCTCATTGTCCGTGACCAGAACTTCCGCCACGCGACCGTAAATCTTGGAAGCAATGGGAGTGATGTGTCCGTCGACCTGGGCATCATCGGTCGTTTCGCGGTTGTGGTAGTAAACCAACAGTGCGAAGAGCGCCGCCAGCAATACCAAGCCGCCAACAACCAGCAGGCTGCGCACCTTGGGGTTTTTCAGCCCCTTTGGCGGCTCCTCCATGAATATTTCTTGCGGAGCCGCTTTGACCCTGGTCGCATTCTCCAAACCGACTTCGATCTCAACGCTCATCGTCTCCTCGTGTTACTTCGAGTAAACCTTTTCCATCTGGCCGACGGAGCGTGCCAAATCGGCGCGCGCCTGATTGAATCGGTACAAAGCAGCGATTTGATTGTCGTTGGCGCGTGCCAGCGAATCCTGCGCTTGAATCACCTCAATATTGTTGGCCACACCGGCCTTGAAACGGTCGCCCGCCTGATCCACTTCTTCCCTGGAGAGCTGCACGCCGAGGTTAGCGACGCGCACCTGGCTTCGCGCGGAATCCAGATTGATCAGCGCGGTCTTTACGTCCAGCGCAATCTGGTTGCGCAAATCGGCTTGCTGCTGGCGCAACTTTTGAATGTCCAGGTCAGCGCGAACCGTCTCGGCACGAATACGGCCACCGGTGAACAGCGGAACACTGACCGTGCCCGCATACGTGTAGGTGGGGATCACCGAAGAGGGCTCGGTCCCGAGTTGCGTCCAGTTTCCACTGAAGCGCACCGAGGGCAAGCGCAAGTCGGACGCTGCTTTCTTCTGGTTTTCCGCGGCGCGTATCTGTTCCTCGAGCGATTGCCATTCATGCCGCGCGGCCAATCCCTCTTCGATGCTGGCATCCACGTCGGGCTGCGGCGTGTCAAAGAAGCTTAGCGAATCGCCAAGTTCGATTTGCTGCCGCGGATCAAGATTCAAAAGACGGCTTAATCCGAATAGCGAGGTTTCTCGCGCGGCCTGCGCTTCCAGCAGGCGCTGACTTTCGTTCTGCAACTCGACATTGGCGCGGAGTGTGTCAATTCCCGTGCCGACGCCTTCCTTTTGCAAGTCCGCGGCCTGGTTATAAAGCGCCTGGGCCAGGTCCACGCGCGATTGCGACGCCTGGACGTCCGCCTTCGAACGCAGCGTCCCGATATATTGCGACACCACAAGCAGAATGACCTGCTCGCGAGTGGACAGACTGTCTGCCCTGCTGGCGCTCGCTGTGTTGCGCGAAGCCTGATAGCGCCGGAACAGCGTCAGATCAATAACCGGCCCGTCGAACGAAGGGCCCGCGGAAAAGATGGAGTACGGTCCGACGTGGGCGGGGAATCCTGGAAAAACCTTCGTGCCACCGAATTGCGCCAGAATGTTTGCGCGCTGCCACTCCTCGGTCATGCCAAGCTGTGCCTCGGGAAGCAGCTCGGATAACGCGATCTTCTGGTCTTGCCGGCTTTGCGCTGCGCTGAGGACCGCGATTTGCGCGGTAGTATTTTGCTTCAGCGCGAGGGCCACGGCCTGATCGAGCGTCAAACGCATCACGCCTGTGGACGCCGCAGCAGGCAGCGGGCTTTGCTGCACCTGGCGCTGCGGCTGTCCCAGGGCCGGCGTCAGGGCAGGGACGAGCAGCAAGCTGAACAGTGCTATATAAAAAATGATGTGCGAGCCTTTCTTGTGAGGCTGCTCGCTGCCCTTTTCGGCTCCGGTGATTTCCTTGACGGTTGCCTGGTTCAGGCATCCTTGCGCTATCAGGTGCCCACCCTGGCGGTGGATCTCCTTCAGCAGCGTCTTTCCCGCGGCATCAATAAAGCTGACGCCACAGAGGTCGACGGCAAACTTTTCGGTGGGGGAAGCGGCTCGCAATTCGCGCCAGCACTGCTCTAGCGTCGAGACGGATTCTCCCGCCAAGCGGCCCTCTACGGTGAGGAGGACCTTGAAGCGTTTCTTTTCAGTGGTTACTCTAAGCATGATCCCTTGTCGTTGCTGCTGGTAATTGCTGCTGGGTTAGCTGCACTTCGCTCGCCACGCGATGTAAATTCTTTTTAATCTTGTAAACCTATTAATTTAAAGCAGTTAGTTGCAGAATGCAGATCCGCGAGGCAGTACCATGATGCCCATATAATGTCATTACAGCATCGCAGTGCCATTAATAAATGCCCATATATAGGCACTACGAAACCATGAGTCTAAGTTCAGATGGACGACAGGGAAAGTCGGGAGGTGGCTGCCGAGTGGGCTCGTTAATGGGATGGGCCCCGTGGGACCCTGCGGGGAATTGAGAGCCTCAAGGAGGCCGCCGCGCCCCAAGGTGTCAACTGCGGGCTAGAAACAATTGGCCGTCGGCCTAGCGACGGACGGCGATGGCTTGGAGTTCAAAATGGCCTCCACGCAGGAGCGCGGCTGCGCCGATGAACTCGCGAGCGGGCAAATCTTTGGTAGTGAAGTAGGTGCGATAGATCCCGTTAAACTTGTCGAACAGGGAGAGGTCGGTGCAGGAAATTTGAACGTAGACGAGATCGTCCATGGTCATACCGGCCTGCTCGAGGGTGGCCTTGATTTGGTCGAGCAGGATCTTAATTTCATCGGTGATTTCGGCGGGCGGCTTGCCCGATTTATCCAAGCCAATGCGCCCTGCGAGGTACAGAGTGTTGCCGGCCAGAATGCCGTCGCTGAACGGCAGCTGCGGATTGGCGTCGGGAAGGTGGATGGCGCGGCGGCCGGGCTGCGCAGGCGCCTGGGAAAACGCCCCGCGAACGGTGAGCAATCCCGCAACGGCAAGCACCAGGAATACAAAACCTGCTCTTCGATTCAGCACGGACTTGCTGTCGCTTGGCATCGTGTCCTCCGTCGTTTTAGGCGTGTCGTAGCGGTTCAACGAGGGCGCGAGTGTATTCCGGGTCGGCTCAGGATGCAAGCGAGCAGGTCAGTGGGCCGCTGCGCTCGGCGGCGCGGGAGATTTCTCCACCGTTCCCTTGCGGGGAGCGGCGCCGGAAACTTCGGCGACAATCTGTGCGGTTCTCGATTTGCTTACAGCGCAATTGCGGTCGTAAATGCGGCACTGCGCCAGAGTGAAATTGCACCCGCAAGTGCAGCCCTCGGCATTGAATTTATGGAGTGCGGCTTGCCTCTGCTGCGGAGTGAGCCTGGAAAGATCCACGCCGGGAAGTTCGCTGGCGCGATCGGCGTGCGCGAGGAAGATTTGACCGGTGTCTTCAAAAGTTTCCACGCGGGCGTCGATGGACAGCCCAAGCAGGGCGCGGATTTCTGTTTCGTAGAGAGCTGGGTCTCGCAATCCTTCATGTTTCTGCACAATGCGGCCTTGCGCGTCCAACACAAACGACGTGGGCAGCGCGGCAATGCCGCCATATTGAATGCGTACTTCCGGGGAGGTCATCGCGACGGGATAGTTGATGTGCGTTTCGGTGACGACTTCTTTGATCATTGCGGCGTCATCGTCGTCCACCGTCAGCCCGATTATCTGCAGTTGATCTCTATATTTTCGTTGCAAGGCGATCAGATCGGGGATTTCCGCGCGGCACGGCCCGCACCAAGTGGCCCAGAAATTCAGCAAAACAACCTTGCCACGTGAGCCGGCGAGACTTAGAGCTTTACCGTCAAGATCGTCCAACTTGAATTCCGGCGCGGCATCGGGGTTGCGCACAAAGCGAATAACATTGCCTTCCTGTGGCGACCGAGCGGATGCTCCGCATGGAACCGCCAAAAACGCTCCAGCGGCGAAGCAGAGGCCAATCAGCAATGGCAGTCGCGAGCGTTGCGTATAAGAATTGAGACTCATCGCGCGTCTAGCTTAGGAGAACACAGCGCCGGGCTGCTTGCCAAGCTGCAAGCGTTCGATGCTCCCTCGCGGATGAACGATGCCATCTAGGTCGCCGCAGACTTCCCTGATTTTTCCGGGGAGCCCTGCGCATAGGCGGGATACCGCGCGGGCGCCCGGCGCGGCAACTCGCGTTCGAGCTTGCCTAGCCATTTCAGCTCGGTGCGAAATTGCTCAATAACGAGCGTGACCATCCACACCGCCTCGTGATGTGGATGGCCGACCTCCTCCAGGATCGCGCGCAATGTCTCTTGCTCGCGAGCCAGCTCTTGTTCGACGAACTTGCGGCGGCGCTGCAATTGTTTTTTAAAAACACCGGGGCGCGCGAGCCAGGAAAGCGCGATCCATGTGGAAAAAGCAGGACGATCCCGCTGGGTGGTCCAGTCGTCGCGCTGCAAAGCATCGGCCGTCGCAGCGCGGCCGCGCGCCGTGGTCTCGAAGACGGCGCGCTCTGGCCCCGAAGCAGACTCGCTGCTCTGCGTTTCGCGAATGAAGCCGGCAGCAGCAAGCTTTTCCAGCGAATAGTAGACCTGCGGCCGAGAAATCGCCGCCCAATCGCGGATGCAGCGCCGCTCCAGCTCCAGATTGGCTTCGTAGCCGTGCATGGGGCGCTCCGCCAGAAGACTAAGGAGCACGAGGTCCGGAGTGGTCAATGTTGCTTGTTTCTTCTGTCGCACTGCTACTTTGTTCCCATCGCGCTGTGAACTTTCGTTTCTAAGCGCTTGCGGTTGCGGCTCCAGTACCACCATTGACACCGTTCCACGGGAAGTTGCGGGTCGCGCGACTGGGCCACGGCCGCGCGAAAAACGTCCAGGCAGCAGATATCCTGGTGCTGCGGCGCAACGCGGCATAGCGATTCATAAAGCCGGTCGGGATTTCGCCGAGCGAGCTGCGCGACGCTGCGTACGCCCAGAATATCGAAATCGCGCAGCATGGCGGGGCCGACAGATATCAGATCCGAGAGTTTGCGAGAGTCAGAGGGCATAAACAATCTCCTTGACACGGGATGAGCGACAACTTACACTCCGCTAGTCTAATTTAGACTACTATAAAAGACAAGAAGGACAAAGGAGAAATCACATGCCGGAAAGAATCTATCGGGTGGACAAATTCGTAGTTCCCAACGGCGCGCGGGACGAGTTTCTGCACAAAGCCCGGTGGACCCACGCGCTCCTGAAAACGCAACCAGGTTTCCTGCAGGATTTCGTGCTGGAGCAATCCTCGGGTCCCGGCGAATTCAACTTCGTCACCATAGTAGAGTGGGCGAGCCAGGAAGCTGTCGAGAATGCGCGCGCCGCGGCTCAAGCGCTGCACCGGGAAATGAACTTCAACGCGCAGGAATTGTTTGCCCGCGCGGGCATAAAGGCCGATCTCGCAAACTACAAACGGCTGGAAGCGTAACGCCTTGGGAGGAGAAGAAAGCCATGGACGTGAACGTAAAACGCATCACCCCGGTCCTGTTCGTGAAGGAAATCGAGCCGGTCTTGCCATTCTGGGTGGAGAAGCTCGGCTTTACAAAGACAATCGAAGTTCCGCAAGGGAACAAGATCGGATTTGCCGCCTTGCAAAAGGGAAGCACGGAAGTCATGTACCAGAGCTACGCGAGTGTGGAAGAGGACATGCCACTTATTGCGGAGATTCACAAAGGGCCAACGTTTTTGTACATCGAGGTCGAAAACCTGGACGCGGTTCTCAACGCGCTGAAGAATGCGAAGATCGTTCAACCGGAGCGAACCGCGTTTTACGGCATGCGCGAAGTTGGCTTCCAGGAGCCGGGCGGACACTACGTCACATTCGCGCAACCAGTGGCCGCTGCGCAGTACTAGGCAAAAGGAGAGCGGCCATCCGGCGGAAACCGGCGCATGCCTGGCTCCGCCTGCGTACTACAGCGAAGCTCGCGCCGTCGCTATTCTTCGTGGTCGAGCGGCTTGCCGTTGGGGCCGACCTGGACCTCTAATTTCTTGGCGCCCTTGGTTACTTGGGCTTCATACGCGACGAGTTTGTCTTTCTTAGTGATGGTTTCCACCTTGACGAGCTTGCCATCGCCGGCTCTAGCCTGCAGTCCGGCTTTTACTTCCGCGGGCAGCGCATCCATCGCAACTTGCTCTTCCACTTCGACGATCGCGCCACTAGTGTCGATCTGTATGTCTTTGGTGTGCCCGTTCACAATCATTTCCGCTTCGTAATAGGTCTGGCCTTTTTCATTTTCCTTTGAAATGCCTTTAACCGTGGCGCCGGCGCTTTGCGCAGCGACGGTTTTTTCAACCGCGGGAGGCAGATCGGAACGCTTGATCTTCTTTTCCTGCGAGCTGGCTAAAACTGCAAATAGAAGGCCGGCGGTGAGAATCATGGCTCTGGTAGCTTTGGTGTTCATGGCTCAACTCCTTGATAAGTGTCGGTTGCTTTGGACATCTCCACAAACAGTGTCGCCGGGGAGGGATAAACGGGGGATAAACTCCGGACTCTGTACCTAGGTACTGGTCAGAGCTGCTGCTCGGCTTACTGGTTAATTAGAGAGCGGCTTTCTGTGCTGTGACCGTGATCTTTTTGCGAGCGGTTGCCAATTCGGGGCGCTCGTCGCCGACCGCGATTTGCGTCAGCTTGTGGAAGTATTCGCTGGCGGCTTGGGCATTCCCGGTAGCTTCGGCGGCACTTGCCGCGCCGTAGAGTGCGTTGAAACGGTTGGGCGCGACTTTCAGCACGGCCTGGTATTCCGCGAGGGCGTCTTGCGGGTGCTTCTGCTGGTGGAGCACCTCCGCAAGCATCTCGCGCGCGGGGGTCACCGCGCCAGGCGTGACGGCGTGCTTATCCATGCTCTCTTCAAGCTCCGCTGCGGAGCGGAGTTGCGCGATTGCGTCAGGGCCTTTGCCGCTGGCCTGGGCGATCCATCCGGCCACTTCGCGGCGCTGCACCTCGACCTGATTCGACCAATATGTGTTGTTCTGCTTTTCCGTAACATCGCGGAGCGAGGCGAGGGTCTGCTCGGCTTGGGCGGCGCGTTCGAGGTTTCCGCTGCGCGCTGCGCCGACGCCGATGGCCACCCAGGTAATCGCTTGGGCCCACGGTGTGCCTTCTTCTCGTACTTTCAGGCTGCTCGCTTCTGCCCAATTGCCAAGCTCGACAGCCGAGCGCGCTGGGGTTGCCGCAAGGGCGTAGTCACCGGTGAGGGTCAAGCCCGGAAGCGGAGGCAGCGAGCGCATCTGTTCCAGAATCGCTTTCGCCTGGTGCACGCGTCCACTCTGTAGATACGCATATTCCAGGTAATCCATGGCGTGAAGGCGCTGGTCGCGAGCCTCGCCGTTGGTAGAAGTGGGTTCGGCAGCGGCGGCGAGTTGCGCAGACCTCAGATTGGAGCTAATGGATTCGTCCCACGAGCCGACGCGCGTGAAGAGATGCGAAGGCATGTGATTGGCATGGGCGGAGGCAGGCGCGATTTTCGCGTACATGCGGGCGGCACCGAGGCCTTGCTCGGCGAGCACGGGATTGTCGTAGCAATGAATGATGTAGTGAGCGATTCCGGGATGGTGCGGCTGTTTCTTGAAAATGGGCTCAAGAATTTCGCCGCACTTGCGCTGATTGGCAAAGGTCTTGTCCGTCTTCGGAGCGGTGATAGCGAGAGTCAGTGCGTGGAAGATCGCGGCCTCGCTATCCTCGGGATAAGCAGCTTGCAGCTCGCCCATTTTTTGTTCGAAGGCGTGGGCGTGCAAAGTGGGGTCCCTGTCGTCCTGGCGGTAAATTTCCTCTAAAGCATCGATGTAGGCATTTTCGCGCGCTGTGGTTTTGGGATTTGCGGTGGCGAGCTCTTGTGACCTTTGCAGTGCGGCCCGGCCAGCCGCGGTGTCGCCGTTATCCCAAAGGCCGTGATAGTGGCTCATGGCAATGCCCCACTGAGCCATGGCGCACTTGGTATCACGCTTGGAAACCTCGTCAAAGGACAAGCGAGATTGCTCGTATTGGAAGGAATGCAAGAGAGCGACCGCACGATTGAAGGTGGCTTCCACGTTTTTCGCGCAGGAATTGGAAAAGTGGATGGAGCCGAGTTCTTCGGCGGAGAGCTTGTTGTCGTGGCGCTCGTCAGCACAAGCGAGAGAGGCGAGCAAGAAAAACGCAGGACACGAAGCGAACATCCGACGCATACGGCCTCCGAAAAATGAGCTGTTCGCCAGAGAGTCGA
>Ga0209131_1000289_pt1 | contig 36523 bp, 33 predicted proteins | sample GraSoi_2013_40cm_FD_185826 | JGI IMG/M metagenome (GOLD analysis project Ga0209131, IMG submission 185826) | Grasslands soil microbial communities from the Angelo Coastal Reserve, California, USA - Sample 9_17_2013_40cm (SPAdes) (version 2) | ecosystem: Environmental > Terrestrial > Soil >...
CGAGAATATTGCGTCCTGCGTCAGTGCGGCGACCTGGTCGAGCACGACCTGGGTGTAAGGGACGACGGCATCGTAACCCGCGTCGTAAGCCATGTTGACGTCGAAGGGACTGGCCTGCGCCATTGGCGTGAACAGATGAAGGATGTGCGGCTTTTCCATGCCTACTCCAAAAGAAATTCTCACCACGCCCCCTCACCCCATCCCTCTCCCCCAGACAAACGGGTGGAGAGGGTGATGGCAACGCGTCAATCCGGGACGCTTCGCCTTTCGGCTCCCTCTCCAGCTTGCTGGAGAGGGCGGCGGGTGAGGTGATGTCCTCCGTGGTTATCAGTTATTCTTTGCGTCGACGGAGGCGCGAGCCCACTCGACAGTCTCGACATCCCCGCCGCGGTTGCGCCCACCGCAGACCAGGAATTGCAGAGGGCCGGCGTCACCCCAGCGCGATTGCGCATCGCGCACCACTTCCGATGCGCGAAGGTCTCCGGCCACGATCGCAAAACCGGTAGGCCCCCAGGAGCTCTGTCCGACACCTGCGATGCCCTGGCTCTCGAACCAGGCGAGTGCCTCGGCAACCGCCGGACTGGCGAAGCGGCCGCCCTGCGCGGGCGTGAAATAGTCGCCCGTGATGCGCTGAATTTCGCCGATGGCTTTTCCGAAGCCGTCGATATCGCGTTCTGCCAACGCCGGCAGCGCCTGCATGAGCACAAGGCGGCACAGATGACCGGCCAGTGTTTCAGGAAAGACCGGCAATGCCTGGAATGCGGCGGTCTCGTGCTCCCCATGCAAACCGCGGCTGGTCCGTTCGAGCACAATCACGACGCGCCAGTCCGCCGGAAATTCGATCCTCGACACAATCGGAGGAGGATCGGTGCTTTTTCCTTTTCCACCATCGACCAGGAAGCCGCCGAATTCGAAAGCCCCTGCGCCTATGCCGGAGCGCTGACCGCGTTGCACGACCGCTGCGATTTCTCGGACGGAAAGATCGAGCCGGTATAGCCGGGCCAGCGCGACGCCAACCGCAATGCCGAGTTGCGTGCCCGACCCCAATCCCACATGCTCGGGAATAGTCCGGGAAATGGTGAGATGGAAATCATCCGGCAGGTTGAAGCGGCCGCGCAGATCATTCGCGAACTGTGCTGCACGGCCTGATTGCATTCCTGCAATCGCAAACGACGGGGCGCGCCGGACAGACAATTCGACGCGCGGTCCTTCCAGCGTCAGGCCGACGCTGCCAAACCGCCTCCCCCTCGATCCATTCATGTCCAGGAAACCGAGATGCAATCTTGCGGGAGCGGTGACGGAAACTGTGCGCACGCCTGGTCCTCGTCGTTGGGTCGCCGGTTCTCGCGTTGGGACTTGCCGCGAGCACGCGTACCATGATGCGATCGGTTAAAGTTTACATCGCGGCCCAAACGGATCATCGAAAAGTTTTCGGAATCGGGTGTCCAATTTCGGAGCAAGGGGAGCGAATATGTACAGTAATGCGACACCCCGGCCGCTGTTCCGCTGATTTTCGTATTCAAATACCGACAAAACATGTCTGACATTGTTCGCGCACAGGAATTCGACAACGTGCCCTGCCCGTTTTGCGGGCTGTTGTGCGACGACGTGCGCGTTACGATGACAAAGGGAGCGGCAACGGTGATCGCGAACGGATGTGCGAAAAGCCGCGTACTGTTTGCAGCGAACGCAAACGATGCCGCGATCGCGCTGGCGGACGGCAAGCCCGTCGATCTGGCCACGGCCATCGGTCGCGCGGCGCAGATCCTGCGGGCAGCCCGGCAACCGCTTCTGATCTCGGCGGGAACCGACGTTGCGGGCATGCGCGTACTGATCGAACTCGCCGAGCGATGCGGCGGCAGCGTCGATCACGCGAATGGCGACGCCTTGTTCCGCAATCTGCGTGTACTGCAGAATACCGGATGGATCAGCACGACTCTCGCCGAAATCCGCAATCGTGCAGATCTGCTGGTGGTGGCCGGCACCGGCATTACCGGCCGCTTCCCGCGCTTCTTCGAGCGCTGCTTCGGAAACTTCGAAACGCTGTTCGAAGTCGGCGCGCGCGAACTGTGGTTTCTCGGCGATGTGCCGGACGATTTGCCGGCCGCATTGCGCTCCCGGACAAGATCGCTGGCCATCGATCCGTCCCGCTTCACCGAATTTTTTGCCGCGCTGCGCGCGCTGTTTTCGGCTCACGTGCTGAAGGAGAAGGCCGTCGCCGGCGTGCCGATCGGAAATCTGTCCGAACTGCTCGAGCGCATGCGTGCCGCGCGCTATGGCGTTCTCGCCTGGACCGCGGCAGATCTCGCCTTCCCGCACGCCGATCTCGCGATCCAGTCGATGTGCGAATTCGTCAAGGCACTGAACTCGGAGAAGCGCTTTTCCGTGCTGCCCCTCGGCGGCAGCGACGCGGACCTTACGGCGCAGCAAGTCACGACATGGCAGACCGGATTTCCCGTCCGGGTGAATTTCAACGGCGGGGCGCCCGCCCAGGGTGCGGCCCGGCGCGACGAAGTCGACGCGATGCTCTTCGTTTCCGCACTGGATGCCGGACGCACCCCGCCGTCCGGCAACATTCCTTCGATAGTTCTCGGACGTGCCGGCATGCGTGCCGAGGGTTGCTCGGTGTTCATTCCGGTTTCGGTTCCGGGCCTGCACCACGCCGGCCATCTGTACCGGGCCGACAATGTGGTCGCCATTCACCTGCGCAAACTGGCGGGTTCAGCCCTGCCGTCCGCCGCACAGGCCTTGCAGCGCATTCTCGACACAGTCAGGGAGCCGCATTGATCAGGCTCAAAGGCGGCCGGCTCTACGATCCCGCGCGTCGGATCGACGGCAAGGTGGGTGATCTGTTCGTCCACGACGGGCACATTGTCGCGACGCCGGCGCCAGGGATGGCGATCGATCGCGAGTACGATATTCCGGGGCGCGTCGTCATGGCGGGGGCAATCGACCTGCACACCCATATCGGCGGCGGCAAAGTCAATATCGCCCGCGCGATGCTTCCCGAGGACCATCGCGACAGCGCCTTTGCGCGGACCGACCTCACCCGTTCAGGCAGTGGAGTCGCCGCGCCTTCCACTTTCGCAGCAGGTTATCGATACGCGGAAATGGGCTATACCGCGTGTTTCGAACCCGCCATGCTGCCGTCCAACGCGCGCCATGCCCACATGGAAATGGGCGACACGCCGATCGTCGACAAAGGCGGTTACGCCATGCTCGGCAACGACGATTTTCTGTTGCGGCTGATGGCGGATGGTGCCGAGCAGAAACTGGTCAACGACTACGTCGCCTGGACGCTGCATGCCACCCAGTGCATCGCCATCAAGGTGGTCAATCCGGGCGGCATCAGCGCATTCAAGTTCAACGCACGCCACCTCGATGTCGACGAGCCGCATCCTCACTACCGGGTCACCCCGCGCGCGATCCTTGCGACGTTGACGCGCGCGGTGCATGAACTGGCGATACCGCATGCGCTGCACGTCCACGCCAGCAACCTCGGCGTGCCCGGCAACGCGGCAACGACGCTCGCCACGATGGAGGCTGCCGAAGGCCTGCCGATCCATCTCACGCATGTCCAATTTCACAGCTACGGGACCGAGGGCGAGCGCAAGTTCTCTTCCGCGGCAGCCAGCATCGCCGAGGCAATCGACCGCCATGCCAACGTATCGGCCGATGTCGGCCAGATCATGTTCGGCCAGACCGTGACCGCCTCGGGTGACACCATGGTGCAGTTTCGCAACGCAAGGCATGCGCTTCCGGACAAATGGCTGTGCATGGACATCGAATGCGATGCCGGCTGCGGCATCGTGCCGTTTCGCTACCGCGACAGCAATTTCGTGAACGCATTGCAATGGGCGATCGGCCTGGAACTGTTCCTGCGCGTGAAGGACCCCTGGCGGGTGTTTCTGACCACCGATCATCCGAACGGCGCACCCTTCACCAGCTACCCGCATCTGATCCGGCTGCTGATGGACAAGGGTTTCCGCGACGAAAAGCTCGCGCAGATTCATCCCGACGCGGCGGCGCACAGCCAGCTTGCCTCGCTGAACCGCGAATACTCGCTCTACGAGATTGCCGTCATGACCCGCGCCGCGCCGGCGCGCAGCCTGGGCCTCGCCGACCGGGGACATCTGGGTATCGGCGCCGCCGCCGACATCACGGTATACCGCGACGATCCCGATCGCGAGAAAATGTTCAGTGCACCCGAATACGTATTCAAGGACGGCGAGCTGGTCGCGCAAGATGGGCGCATTGTGAAAGTCGTGCGCGGCGCAACCCATGTCATCCGCCCGGACTTCGATCGCGGCATCGAGAAACGACTGCGGGATTATTTCGATCGCTACCACACCATCCGCTTCGACAACTTCCCGATTTCCGCGGAAGAGCTGGTCGAGTGCGGCAGCCGCGAGGCCCTGGTGCATGCCTGCGCGAGGCCAGCGCCATGATCGTCAACGGCGTCGCCATCGACGATACCTTCGCTGAAGCCTTCGGCATGCGCGCGACCCGCCTCCTGATCACGGCGCTGAATCTCAAATGGGCTTATCACGCGGCACGGACCATGACCGGCTTCGCCACCTCGGTCATCGGCTGCGGATGCGAGGCAGGCATCGAACGTGAGCTTTCGGTGGAGGAAACGCCGGACGGCCGCCCCGGTTTGTCCGTGCTGCTGTTCGCGGTCTCGGGCAAGGAATTGGCCAAACAAGTCGAGCGTCGGGTCGGCCAGTGCGTGCTGACCGCGCCGACCTCAGCCGTGTTCGCCGGACTCGAGGGCGAAGCCGTCAATCTCGGCAAGAATCTGCGCTTCTTCGGCGACGGCTTTCAGATGTCCAAGGTCATCGGCGGCAAGCGCTACTGGCGCATACCCGTGATGGACGGCGAATTCCTCTGCGAGGAAACCACCGGCATGATCAAGGCCGTCGGTGGAGGCAATTTCCTTGTGCTCGCCCGCGGGCAGGCCGAGGCACTCGGCGCCTGCGAAGCGGCCATCGAGGCGATGTCCCGGTTGCGCGGCGTCATCATGCCCTTCCCCGGCGGCGTAGTGCGTTCCGGCTCCAAGGTCGGCTCGAAGTACAAGGCATTGCCCGCGTCGACGAATCATGCGTTCTGCCCGACCTTGCGTGGCGCGGTGAATAGCGAGTTGCCGCCGGAAGCCGGCGCGGTACTGGAAATCGTGATCGACGGGTTGACGCAAGCCGATGTACACGACGCCATGCGCACCGGCATCGAGGCCGTGTGCAAGGTCGGCGCGGGTGGTGGAATCCTGCGCGTAAGCGCGGGCAACTACGGCGGCAAACTCGGCCAGTTCCACTTCAAGCTGCGCGAGATCATGCAATGACCGCACTCACGCTGACCTTGCGCGCGCCGCCGCCGCGGAGTGTGGACTTGTCGGCATTGATTCCGGAACGGCTCGCGGGAATGAACGCGGTACAGATCGGCGCATTGCCATTGTGTGACGGATTGGACGTTGCGGATTTATTCGACGTCGATGGCGGCGACGCGCGACATCTGGTCATTCGCAACAGTTGCGACCGGCTGACGCACATCGGCTCTGCCATGCGCTCCGGCACGATCACCGTCGAGGGCGACTGCGGCGCCTACGCGGGCTTGGGCCTGAACGGCGCAAGTCTGGACATTGGCGGCAATGCTGGCGCCTTTGCCGGCAGCGGCATGAAAGCGGGAGCGATCCGGATCGGCGGTAACGCCGGCGATTTTGCGGGCGGCGCGCTCGCCGGAGACAGGCAAGGCATGCGCGGCGGAATCCTTGCAATCCACGGCGACGCAGGTGACCGGACCGGAGAACGCATGCGGCGTGGCCTGTTGCTGGTCGGCGGCAACGCCGGTGCCTATTGTGGGGCCAACATGCTGGCCGGGACGATCTACGTCGCCGGCAAGGTGGGAATGATGCCGGGCTTTTCGCTCAAGCGCGGCACGCTGCTGCTGGCCCGCATGCCGGACCCTCTTCCGGTTACGTTCCAGGACAGCGGCGAACATGCATTGCTGTTCCTCACGCTTCTGGAAAAACAACTGCAGCGCGATCGCGATGCGTTTGCACGTTTCCTGCCCTTCGGCGCAAATGTGCGGCGCTACTGCGGCGACCTTGCCTGGGGCGGCACCGGGGAGATCCTGGTCTTCTGTTGAAGCAGCTTCGCCTGAAGCGGCGGCCGCCTTAGCGGCCGTCCAGATCCGAGATGCGGTCTTCGTAGGCCTGGAGCATGCACTCGACGTTGTTGCAGACGTCGCGCGCCTCGCGAATCCACACACCCTGTTCTTCCATCAACACCTTCGGATCGGCGCCACGGCGGATCGCCCCGCGAAACGCATATGCCAGGCGTTCGTCGGCTTCGGCAAGCCGTGTATTCGAGCACAACAATTTCTCGGTATTGGTTTTCGCGCGGCTGCAATCCAGGGCCGCCAGTGCAGGCACCGGAACCGCCAGCGCGATGAGGATGGCGAGAGCAGCCGGCCCGTTCAAACGAGCAGCCTCCCGCCGTCGAGGACCGGCACCGCATCGAATGCGCTCAGGCGGGCCGCGAAATGGACTTCGTGTTCGAGATTGCGCTCGACCATCATGCGCCCGACACGGGCGCGCAACAGGCAATCGTCCGCGTCTTCGCTGCGGAACAGGCTGCGCGCCGCCAGCGCGGCATCGGAAAAGTCGCTGTTCTCATCGAGCGCACGCGACAGCAAGTCCACGAAATATCCCGCGCCGTACAGGTCTTCGAGATTGACCATGCCCATTGACCCCGAGCAGACGATGAGGATGGTCTTGCCGGGATGCTTGTCCAGGACACGATCGACCACCGCTTCGCCATTCAGCAATGCTCCGGCGTAAACATGGTCTGCACGCGCCGATTGCCGCAGCGCGACGGTACCGTTGGTCGTCGAATAGATCAGCTTGCGGCCCGCGATCTTCTCCTCGAGAAGGGCCAGCGGCGTAGGGGACGCGAATCCCGGCAGGGTTTCCGCATAGAGCTCGCCGGCAAGGACGTAGCTGCCGGCCGGATGCTTCTGCGCTTCCGCCCTCGCCCCGGCTTCGTCCAGCGTCGGAATGACTTCGGTCACGCCGTTGGCCATCGCGGTGATGATGGTCGACGTGGCGAAGAGCACGTCGAGCACGATCGCGACCTTGCCTTCGAGCCGCTCGTGATCGAGTTCTTCCTTGCGGTAGAGCACGTGCACCTTGTGCTTGAACAGCATGTTCACGTCGCGGGACTCCCCGGGTTGCGGCGGCGGAACATTCCATAGCCTTGCATGGACATCACCATTTCTCCATCCTGGTTGAATACTTCCCACAGATTGCTGACGATGCCGATGTCCGGCTTGCTCTTCGATGCCCGCGTTTCCAGCGTCGTGCGCCGGGCGCTGATCGTGTCGCCCGGCCGTACCGGTTTCAACCATTTCAGATTGTCGATGCCGGGCGAACCGACGCTGTCCGAGTCCAGCAAGTAAGCGTCGCACATCATGCGCATGACCATTGCGCAGGTATGCCAGCCGCTGGCGATCAGGCCGCCGTACATCGATCGCTTCGCCGCCGCCTCGTCCACATGGAACGGCTGGGGATCGTACTGCTTCGCAAACGCAATGACTTCGGCCTCGTCGACGAGTTTGCCGCCGATCTGCTCGACCTCTCCCACCTTGAAATCTTCCCAGTACCTTGTGCTCAACGTTCAATCCTCAAAAAGGAAATCTCACCGCAAAGGCGCAAAGACGCAAAGGAAAGCAACGCAGGGTGAATTGCGTCACTGGGTGATTTACGCCGTTCGATATTGAGCCGCAAATAACTCGCATGCACAGAGAAAACCAACCCAGGCAGAATCTACCAACCCTCACCGCTTTTCTACCCTCCACGCTTTCCTTTGCGTTCCCTTTGCGCCTTTGCGTCTTTGCGATGAGGTTTAAATACGCACCCAGGATTTACGTGGGGGCTTCATCTGCGCAACTTCTTCGCCTTCTTTCATGGTCGCGAAGCGCGTGCGCTGGCTGGCGGCGTTGCCGAACAGCACGTCGATGGCGGTCAGCCGTTTGAAATAATGGCTGACGTTCAGTTCGTCGGTCATGCCCATGCCGCCGTGCAACTGGATCGCCTGCTGGCCGACGAACCGTCCCGCGCGGCCGGTCATTTCCTTTGCCGCGGCGATGATGCGCCGGCGTTCGGAAACATCCGCCGAATCCACTTTCGAAGCGGCCAGCAAGGCCATCGAGCGCGCCTGCTCGATCTGCACCAGCATGTCGACCGCGCGATGCTGCAACGCCTGGAAGCGTCCGATCGGCTGGCCGAATTGCTGCCGCGTCTTCAGATACTCGACCGTCGCCGCATGCAACGCGTCCATGATGCCGACCGCCTCCGCGCACAAAGCGGCCATGGCGCGATCGAGCACCGCGTCGATCAGCGGCATGGCCTGGTCGAGGGTACCGATCATCGACTCCGGGCCGACCTTGACGCCCGAGAGCTGAAGATCGAGTGCGCGGGTTCCGTCGAACAGCGGATATTCCTGGCCGCCGAGGTTTTCCTCGTCGGCCTCGACGATGAACAGGGTAACGCCGCGTGCGTCACCGGGACTGCCGGCCGTGCGCGCCGACACGATGAACTTGTCCGCCACCGACCCATGCAGTACCAGGATCTTCTCGCCTTCAAGCACGAAGTTGTTGCCGTCACGCGTCGCCCGCGTCCCGACATGGCCGAGATCGAAGCGCGCAGCCGGTTCGGAATGCGCGAAAGCGAGGATGATCGAACCGTCGATGATCTTAGGCAACAGGATCTTTTTCTGCCACTGCGCTGCGCCCAGCGCCACGCAACCGCCGGCCAGCACCACCGTCGCAAGATAAGGTTCGAGGGTCAGGTTGCGGCCGAGCGCTTCCATCACCAGCATCGTTTCCACGCCACCGCCACCGAATCCGCCGTCCTCCGGCGGGAACGGCATGCCGAGCACGCCCAGCGACGCCAGTCCCTGCCAGAGCTGGACGCTCATCGGCTGGCGATCCGCCAGCATCTGGCGGCGCTGCCCGAAACTGAAATTCTCCTCCAGGAAGCGATCCACGCTGTCCTTGAGCATCGTCTGTTCTTCGGTCAGATTGAAGTCCATAGATCAAACTCCCTTAGCCACAGAGGTCACAGAGGACGCAGAGGAAACCAAAGTCTCGGAAATTGAAAAGAGCGTACGTAACGCATCCATCTGCAGCAGTGGGAAATTCAGGGCACACTTCATCGTCATTGATCTCTCTATCATTTCGATTTTCTCTGTGCCCTAAAAGGGTACTCCGACGTGCTACGCACGTAGGGTATCTGTGTCCTCTGCGGCAAAAATAAGTTTTAGAGACCGAGAACCATCTGGGCGATGATGTTGCGCTGGATTTCGTTGGAGCCGCCGTAGATGGTCGTCTTGCGATAGTTGAAGTAACGCGCCGCCAGTGGCGCAGCGTAGTCGGGGCCGACATGCGCGCCGATCCAGTGGTCGCCCCAGGCCATCGGCAGATGCGGCAGCGCATAGGGGCCGACGGCGTCCATCATCAGTTCGGTCAGTTCCTGCTGGATCTCGGTGCCCTTGATCTTGAGGATGGACGCTTCCGGACCCGGTGCCTTGCCGTCGCGATCCGCGCTCGCTACCCGCAGGCAGGTGATCTCGAGCGCCATCAGGTCGATTTCGACGCGGGCAATGCGATCTCGGAACAGGGGATCTTCCATCAGCGGCCGCCCGCCCTCCTGTTCCTGCGTGGCAATGTGCTTCAGGTATTGCAGCTCGCGTTTGGACGCGCCCACGCCGGCGATGCCGGTGCGTTCGTGCGACAGCAGGAACTTGGCGCAGGTCCAGCCGCGGTTTTCATCGCCGACCAGGTTCTGTACCGGCACCTCGACGTTCTCGAACCAGATTTCATTGACCTCATGCTCGCCCTCCAGCGTGATGATCGGGCGCACGGTGATGCCGGGGGAATGCATGTCGATCAGCAGGAAAGAGATGCCATCCTGCTTCTTGCCCTCGCTGGATGTGCGCACCAGGCAGAAACACATGTCGGCCCACTGGCCGTGGGTGTTCCAGGTCTTCTGGCCGTTGACGACATAATTGTCGCCCTTGCGCTCGGCGCGGGTCTTCAGCGACGCGAGGTCCGAGCCCGAACCCGGCTCGGAGTAGCCCTGGCACCACCAGTCTTCGCTGGACAGGATGCGCGGCAGATAGTGCGTTTTTTGCTGTTCGGTACCGAAGGCGATGATCACCGGTCCGACCATTTGCAGGCCGAACGGCGAGAGCCGCGGCGCGCCGGCCGCGGCGCTTTCGTCCTCGAAAATGAAGCGCTGGATCGAAGACCAGCCGGTGCCGCCGTGTTCAACCGGCCAGCCGGCGGCGATCCAGCCCTTTTCGAACAGGATTTTCTGCCAGCGCACGTAGTCTTCCTTGCCCAGGCGCTTGTGTTCGAGGACTTTCCTGGACAGGTCACCGGGCAGGTGGCTGCGGATGAATTCGCGCACTTCGCCGCGAAATGCGGTCTCTTCCTTCGTGTAATTCAGGTCCATCGGGGAATTCCTGGTGGGATCGGTGCGGCCGGATGCCTGCAGGCCATCGCGAGGCGCCGCGCCGGGCAACGAAGGATAAGCGATGGCCGGAGCCGAAGGCAAATCCCGGCTGGATGCCGGACGCCGCGCGGCACTATAATGGCCACTCTATTGAGCGTCCCGTGTATAGATGACAGTCAGAACGCTCAAACCCTCACCCCGACCCTCTCCCAGAGGGAGAGGGAGGCGACAGACCTAATTCACTGATGTGAATTAGGGAAAGTTCAATAAGCAACGCTTTTGCGCAGCCTCGCCCGAGGCTGATCGACGAGGACGCCACCATGAACATGCCGGATGAAAAAGCCCTGCGCCATTTGAATGCTTCACTGAATCTCGACCCGCTGTGGATCCCCTTCACCGCCAACCGCCAGTTCAAGGCCGCGCCACGCCTGCTGGTTTCGGCCAAGGACATGTATTACCAGACCCACGACGGCCGCAAGGTGCTCGACGGCATCGCCGGCCTGTGGGCGGTCAATGCCGGCCACTGCCGCCGCCCGATCGTCGATGCGATCAAGCAGCAGGCCGAAACCATGGACTATGCGACCGGCTTCCAGATGCACCACCCCGCCGCATTCCAGGCCGCGGAAAAACTGGTCTCGATCACGCCGCAGGGCATGAACCGGGTGTTCTTCACGAATTCCGGATCCGAAGCGGTGGACACCGCGCTGAAAATCGCGCTGGCCTACCACCGTATCCGCGGCGAAGGCACCCGCCGCATCCTGATCGGGCGCGAACGCGGCTATCACGGCGTTGGCTTCGGCGGCATTTCCGTTGGCGGCATGGTCGGCAACCGCAAGACATTCGGCAACATGCTCGGATCGGTGGACCACCTGCGCCATACGCACGATCCCGTGCGCAATTCGTTCTCGCGCGGACAGCCCGAGCACGGCGCCGAACTCGCCGACGATCTCGAACGGCTGGTGCAATTGCACGACGCATCCAACATCGCCGCGGTGATCGTCGAACCGGTGGCAGGTTCAACCGGTGTCCTGCTCCCGCCGAAAGGCTATCTGCAGCGACTGCGGGCCATCTGCGACAAATACGGCATCCTGCTGATATTCGACGAAGTCATCACCGGTTTCGGCCGCACCGGCAAGGCCTTCGCCGCGCAAACGTTCGGCGTGACGCCGGACATGATGACCTGCGCAAAGGCGTTGACCAATGCGGCGGTGCCCATGGGCGGCGTAGTCGTCAAGCAGGGTATCTACGATACTTTCATGGAACGAGGCGGACCCGACGCCGCCATCGAATTCTTCCACGGTTATACCTACTCCGGCCATCCGCTGGCTGCTGCCGCAGCCTGCGCTTCGCTCGATCTGTTCAGGGATGAAAAGCTGTTCGAGCGCGTCGCCGAACTGGCCCCGTACTGGGAAGAGCAGGCGCATTCCCTGAAAGGCCTGCCGCACGTCATCGACATCCGCACGATCGGTCTGATAGTGGGCATCGAATTGCAGCCCATGGCCGACAAGCCCGGCACGCGCGCCTTCGAAGCTTTCCTGCGCGCTTACAACAAGAACGTCCTGATCCGCACCACCGGCGACACGATTGCGATGTCGCCTCCGTTCATCATCGAAAAGGCGCAGATCGACCAGCTCTTCGATACGGTTCGCGAAGTTCTCAAGACGCTTCCTTAAGACCGAATTTGCCACCGAGGACACAGAGGGCACAGAGGGCACAGAGGAAAACCGCAATCCAGAAAAAGTGAAGAAACATTGCGCATGAAATTTAGCATCAAGTCATGATTTTCGCGCGGTGATGCAAATTGGGTTTTCGTCTGGTTCGTTTTTCTCTGTGTCCTCTGTGACCTCTGTGGCCAACGCCTTAAAGGTTTCATGAAATGAAATTCGTCATCGCCCAGATGCAGCACGAGACCAACACCTTCTCGCCGGTGCCCACGCCGTGGGAGGAATTCGGGCCCAAGGGGCCGTATCTCGGCCGCGACGCCTTCGACGCGATGAAGGGCAAGGGCATGGCCATGGCGGCATTCCTCGACCTGGCTACCAAGGTCGGGGCGGAAGTGGTCACGCCGGTCGCCGCCTGGGCGAATCCGAGCGGGCCGGTGGATGGCAACGCCCATGACCGCATCTGCGAAGCGATTTGCAACGACGTGGCCAGGGGCTGCGATGCCGTACTGCTCGACCTGCACGGCGCCATGGTGGTGGCGGACCGGACCGACGACGGCGAAGGCACGCTGCTCGAGAAGATCCGCGCCATCGCACCGCGCACGCCGATCGCGGTATCGCTGGACCTGCACGCCAACGTCACCGAACGCATGGTGAAAAACTGCGACATCATCACCGGCTACAAGACTTATCCGCACATCGACCAGTACGAATCCGGAGAACTCGCCGGCGCCATCCTGATGCGCATGATGAAGGGCGAGGTCAAGCCAGTCATGGCGTGGGGCAACGCGCCGATCCTCGCGCAAACGCTGCGCCAGAACACCGCCGAAGGCGCGATGAAGGATTTTGTGGAAGCCGCCCGTGCGGCCGAACGCGACGGCCTGCTGGCTGCGACGGCATTCGGCGGATTCCAGATGGCAGACATTCACGACGCCGGCATCAGCGTGGTCACCGTTGCGAATGGCGCCAAGGCCAAAGCCACCAGCGCCTGCAATGCGATTCTCGATGTGGCCTGGGCACAGAAGGAAGATTTCATCTATCGCGGGCAACCGCTCCAGCAATCGATCGCGCAGGCGAAGCGCATGGGCGAACAATCGGGCGGACCGATCCTGCTGCTGGATCACGCCGACAACTGCGCCTCCGGCTCAACACAGGACACGATGTACGTGCTGCGCGAGGCGCTGCGCCAGGGTTTGGCCGGCATCGCAGTGGCGCCGATCCGAGATCCGGAAGCCGTGGCGAAGCTGGTCGAAGCCGGCAAGGGTGCGAAGGTCACGCTGCCGGTGGGCGGCAAGATGGACATGCCCTCGATCCGGCGCAGAGGAGAGCCTTTGATGCTGAGCGGGGTCGTGCGCACGATCACGGACGGCGAGTACACCATCACCGGTCCGCAATTCACCGGCATGCGCTGCTTCATGGGCCGAACCGTGGTGTTCGACACCGGCACCGCGCTGGTCGTCATCTCCGAGCGCAACCAGGAACCGTGGGACCGCGGCGTGTTCGAGAGTGTGGGGATCGACCCCGCGCGCCAGCGCTACCTGCTGCTGAAGTCGCGCATGTATTTCCGGCCGGTGTTCCTGCCGATCGCGAAGGGCATGGTGTTCTGCGACGCTCCGGGCGTGTCGTCCTCGGACTGGACCGAATTCGAATACCGCAAGCTGCGCCGGCCGATCTATCCGTTGGATGAAAATTTCGCCGGCGGCCGCCAATCCGCGGCGGCATAAACCGAACACACAGAGGAGAAGCGAACGTGAACAAACCCTTGAACCAGGCCTCCGTCCTGGAAGAAATCCACCATTTCATCGGCGGCGCCGAAGTCGCCGGGACCAGCGGTCGCCATGGCGACGTCTACAATCCGGCACTCGGCAGCGTCAAGGCCCGCGTGCCGTTTGCCAGCGAGGCGGAAGTCTCTGCGGCCGTCGAGGCCGCACAGAAGGCATTCCCGGCCTGGGCCGCCACGCCACCGCTGCGTCGTGCGCGCGTGATGTTCAAGTTCAAGGAATTGCTGGACGCGCACGCCGAAAAGCTTGCCGCGATCATCACCAGCGAACATGGCAAGGTGTTGTCCGATGCAAGGGGCGAAGTCACCCGCGGCATCGAGGTCGTGGAGTTCGCCTGCGGCATACCTCACCTGCTCAAGGGCGAGTACACGGAACAGGTCGGCACCGGCGTGGACAGCTACTCGGTGCGCCAGGCGCTGGGCGTCTGCGCCGGCATCACCCCGTTCAATTTCCCGGTGATGGTGCCGATGTGGATGTTCCCGCTCGCCATCGCGTGCGGCAACACCTTCATCCTCAAACCTTCCGAGCGCGATCCGTCGGCGAGCCTGTATCTCGCGAAGCTGCTGAAGGAAGCGGGCCTGCCGGACGGCGTGTTCAACGTCGTGCATGGCGACAAGGTCGCGGTCGATGCACTGCTGCACGATTCACGGATCTCCGCGGTGAGTTTCGTCGGTTCGACGCCGATAGCGGAATACATTTATCGCACTGGGACCGCGAGCGGCAAACGGGTACAGGCGCTGGGCGGTGCGAAGAACCATCTCGTGGTGATGCCGGATGCCGACCTGGACCAGGCGGTGGATGCGCTGATCGGCGCGGCCTACGGTTCCGCGGGTGAGCGCTGCATGGCGATCTCTGTTGCAGTCGCCGTGGGGAATGTCGCCGACAAGCTGGTCGAAAAACTGTCCGAACGCGCCAGGGCGCTAAAGATCGATACCGGCACCAGCGAGACCGCGGAAATGGGACCGCTCGTCACCAAACAGCACCTCGACAAAGTCAGCGGTTACGTGGATCTGGGCGTCAAGGAAGGCGCGAAACTGGTCGTCGACGGCCGCGGCCACAAGGTCAAGGGTCACGAGAACGGTTTCTTCCTCGGCGGCTGCCTGTTCGACCAGGTCAAGCCGGGCATGACCATCTACAAGGAAGAAGTTTTCGGCCCGGTGCTGGCGGTTACGCGCGTGCCGGATTTCGAAACGGCTGTCGACCTGGTGAATAAACACGAGTTCGGCAACGGCGTCTCGCTGTTCACGCGCGATGGCGACTGCGCACGCGAATTCGCCATGCGCGTCCAGATCGGCATGGTCGGCATCAACGTGCCGATCCCGGTGCCGATGGCCTTCCACAGCTTCGGCGGCTGGAAGCGCTCGCTGTTCGGCGATCACTACGCGTATGGCCCCGAGGGCGTGCGTTTCTATTCACACCTGAAGACGATCACGACACGCTGGCCGACCGGCATCCGCAAAGGTGCCGAGTTCGTCATGCCGACGATGAAATAACCCCACCTCACCCCGGCGCGCGGACACGTTAGTGATGAAATCACCCGTTTGCGGGCAGCGCGCCTTGTTCCGCCTCCCGCCCCGGATGGCAAGCCAACGCCGAGTCGGCGGAACCTCTCCCCCCAAGGGCGGAGAGGGTGATGGAAAAGACAGGATCCGACAATGAAGCTGAATGTATCTGTTATCGTCGCTATGCTATTGCTCGCTGCCTGCGGAAAGAGTGACGCTCCGTCCACTCCGAAGACCGACGCCGTGCAGGATTCGCATCCCGTAAAGAATGTCGAGAGGTTACCCTCGGGAACAATCCAGGAGGGCGCGAAGACCATGAATAGCGCCTCGGACCTGGGCAAGACCCTCGAGCAGCAGAAGCAGGATCGCGAAAAGAACACGGAAAACAAGTAACCCCCGGGAGGAGTACCGTGGCCAGGATCGAAAACGCGGATGCGTTACGGAAGCTGATCGGCTCGCCCAGCGAGATGGTGCCGCACAAGATCCACGGCGAACTGAATGCCCGCGCCATCGGGTTCATCGGCAAGTCGCCGATGCTGATGCTGTCCACGACGGATGACCGTGGCAATGCCACCGTTTCGCCGAAAGGCGATCCGGCCGGATTCGTTCACGTCGAAGACAGCCGCACGCTGCTGATTCCCGAACGCAAGGGCAACAAGCTGATTTTTTCGCTGACCAACATTCTCGCCAATCCCGGCGTCGGCCTGATCTTCCTGGTTCCCGGCACCTGCGAAACCCTGCGGGTCCAGGGCGAGGCGGAACTGCTCGACGACGCGGCCCTTTGCGCAAAGGTGCCGGCACGCGGCAACAAGGCACTGCTGGTCATTCGCGTGCGCGTCACCGAATGCTACTTCCATTGCGCCAAGGCTTTCCTGCGCAGCGACCTGTGGAATCCGGCAACCTGGCCGGACAAGATGACCATCTCCTTCGGCGAGGAAATTGCGCAGGGCGCCGGCATCGGCCGGGAGTCGATCAGGGAATTCGACCAGGCCGTCGCCGGCCGCTACAAAACCGACTTGTGATACGGAGAGCCAGAATGAAAGTGCTGTGCCTGTTCGGTTTCGCCATCGCGCTCCTGCTGCCAGTGCTGGCATCGGCGGAGGATGCCTGGACCAAGAACGACGGCTACCTGAAGAGTGCGATCAATGATTGCGCTGCCGCCGGTGCCGACCGGACGGTATGCCGTAATTTCACCGGAGAAGCCCTGAGCCGGCTGTTCGGGATCGGTGATTTCTGCGTCGAATCGCGCTGCCAGATGGCCGTGGAAATCGAATGGGAAATACGCAACCATCCGGACAAATGGGGTGCGTTGGGCGCAGCCAGCGATCAGGCCGTCCTCGACAAGGCGCGCGAACTCTCCGCAACCAAGGCGGTGGTCGCCATACTCAAGGAAGCTGATCGCGGCCAGATCGCGATCGTCATGCCCGGGGCCGCGGTCCCGTCGGGGAAATGGGGACTGAATGTTCCGATTGCGGTCGGCGCGCGCGTCGATCGCCCCGACGCATCGGTATACGCAAAGGGGCTTAACTGGCTGTTCGCCGATCCGGCGAACGTCGTGATCTACGTCAGGCTGTAATACAGCACGGGCTCTGCACCACGGCTTGGCCGGCTCCGCTCAGGATTCGAGCGTCGTGCTCTCGCGGCCGTCGAGCGCGGCGTCCAGCGTGTGCCAGCCTAGCAGCGCACAGTTGACCCGCGAAGGAAACTCACGAATCAGTTCCAGCATCGGCATCTGGCCGGAATCCGCGTTCAGGCCGGAAACCGAATCCGGGTCGCGCAGCATTTTCTCGAAGCTCCGGTACAGCGCCCTGGCCTCCTGCACCGTCTTGCCTTTTACCGTCTCGGTCATGATCGAAGCGGATGCCATCGATATCCCGCAGCACTCGCACTGGAATGCGGCGTCGACGACACGATCCCCTTCCACCATCGCATAGACGTCGAAGGTATCGCCGCACAGCGGATTGATGCCGTGCGACTTGAGATTGGCCTCCGCAAGCTCGCGGAAATTCCGCGCATTCTTGATGTGGTCGAGAATGGCTTCGCTGTACAGGCTTTTCGTTTCCGACACGGGCAGTCCTTCAGGCGAGCGGCCGGCCGCCGTCGATGGCGATGATGCAGCCGGTGGAATATTGAAGATGGGTCGCCACGGCCAGCGTGGCGGCGCCGATTTCATCCGCGGTTGCCAGGCGCTTCAGCGGCGTGCGCAGCGCCTGCTCGTCGCGCCATTTCTTGTCGAGGTTCTTGACGAAGTCCGTGTCTACCAGCCCGGGGGACACCGATACCACGCGGATCTCCGGGGCCAGGGCGCGGGCGAGCGACTTCGTCATCGAGTCGAGCGCGGCCTTGGAAGCGCAATACGCGACGTTGCTGCCCATCGCCGTGACGCCAGCAATGGACGAGATGTTGACGACCAGCCCGTTGCCGCCCGCCGCAAGGAGTTTGTGGAACGCACGCACGGCGGCGAACGGTCCACGCCAGTTCACGCGAAAGATATCGTCGATCAGCTGGTCGTCCAGCGCATCGAGATCGTCATGGGGAACAAAGCGCGTAATGCCGGCGCAGTTCACCAGCACGTCGACCTTTGCGTTCTCGGCCAGGACCTTGCCAGCCAGCGCGTTGAGCGCCGCGGTGTCATCGACCGGAACGCGTGCGCTCCAGTGCCCGTCGCCGGGCAATGCCGCGACGAGGTCTTTCGCCGCGCGCTCACCCTTGTTGTAGGTGACAACGCACGCCGCACCCGCTTCCGCAAAGTGCCGGCATATCGCGGAGCCGATGGCACCGGAACCGCCGGTGACGACGCAGACTTGTCCCTGCAGAGGAAATTGGACGGCCATGACCTGGATGAATTACTGGAGTTCGTGAATGTCGTGAATACCGTGAATGTCGTAATCCGGAAAGGCCTCACCAGGCCCTTGCGATATTCACGTCATTCACGACATTTACGCATTCACGGCCCTTACGCTGCGCGCAGCCGCCCATAGCGTTTCACGCGAAGATCCGCCTGTGCCTTGTGGCCGGCGAAACCTTCGACAGCGCAAAGGCGCGAGCAGTATTCACCGATCATCGCCGACGCTTCGGGCTTCACGCGCTGATAGGTGCAGGTCTTGATGAACTTGCCGACCCACAATCCGCCGGTGTAACGCGCCGCCTTGCGCGTGGGCAGTGTGTGATTCGTGCCGATCACCTTGTCGCCATAGGACACGTTGGTCTCCGGGCCGAGGAACAGCGCGCCGTAGTTGGTCATGTTGCGCAGGAAGTAGTCCGGTTCCTTGGTCATCACTTGCACGTGCTCGGACGCAATGCGGTCCGCTTCCCTGACCATTTCCGGATAATCCTTGCACAGAATCACCTGGCCGTAGTCCTTCCAGGCCTGTCCCGCGATCGCGGCGGTCGGCAAGGTCAGCAGTTGCCGCTCGACTTCCTTGATGGTGTCCTCGGCGAGCTTGCGCGAATTGGTCAGCAGGATGGCCGGCGAATTCGGTCCGTGTTCCGCCTGGCCGAGCAGGTCGGTCGCGCACATTTCCGCATCGCAGGTGTCGTCGGCGATGATCAGGGTTTCCGTCGGACCGGCGAACAGGTCGATGCCGACGCGGCCGGATAGCTGGCGCTTGGCTTCCGCGACGAACGCGTTGCCCGGGCCGGCAATCATGTCGGTCGGCTTGATGGTTGCGGTGCCCAGCGCCATGGCGCCGATAGCCTGCACGCCGCCGATGGTATAGATCTCGTCGGCGCCGCCCAGGTGCATCGCCGCGACGATGGCCGGATGCGGCTTGCCCTGGTAAGGCGGGGCGCACGAGATGATGCGCTTCACACCGGCCACGCGCGCAGTGACGACACTCATATGCGCCGAAGCGACCAGAGGGTATTTGCCGCCGGGTACATAGCAGCCGACGCTGTTGACTGGAATGTTCTTGTGCCCGAGCACCACGCCCGGCAGCGTTTCGACTTCGACGTCGCGCAAAGCGTCGCGCTGGATTTGCGCGAAATTGCGGACCTGCTCTTGCGCGAACTTGATGTCGTCGACGACTTGTTTGGGCATCTGGCGCACGCAGTCTTCGATCTCGCCCTTGCTCAGGCGGAAATTCTCGGGAGACCAGTTGTCGAATTTCTTCGACAGCTCGCGCACCGCCGCGTCGCCGCGCTTTTCGATGTCGTCAAGGATATCCTCGACGGTCTTGCGCACCTTGGCAATGTCCGCGGCGTCCTGCTCGGCGGAAATGCCGGTCTTCAGAAAAATGGCCATGATTTGCTTTCCAGGGGTTGAAACGATCAGGGGCTGACCAATCGCGGCTCCGCCCGACTCAGGGTCAGCCGGCTAAAGAGAGCCGCTATTCTGCAAGCTGCGCGCGGTCAGCGTCAAACAAATCGGCCCGCGCAAGACCCGTCAGCCAAAAGGGAAATCCAAACCGGGCCTGCGCCCGCCGATCAGATCGGCTGCCGCCCGGCCCGACCCGCAGGCCAGCGTCCAGCCCAGCGTGCCGTGGCCGGTATTCAGGAACAGGTTGCGGTAGCGGGTATGCCCGATGAGCGGCACATTGCTGGGCGTCGCGGGGCGTAGTCCCGCCCAGCGCGAGGCGTTCGCGTAGTTTCCCGCCCCGGGGAACAGTTGCTCGACCCGCGACAGGATCGCGTTGCAGCGCGCATCGTTCAGAGAGGTGTCGTAGCCGGTCAGTTCGGCCGTTCCGGCGGCCCGCAGCCGGTTGCCCAGCCGCGAAATCGCTATTTTGGCGTTTTCGTCGCTCAGGCACAGGACAGGTGCCGCCTCGGGGTGCGTCAGCGGCACCGTGACCGAATAGCCCTTGACCGGATAAACCGGGACGTTGATTCCGACCGGTGACAACAGGAAAGGGCTGTAACTGCCGAGCGCGACCAGAAATGCATCGGCTCTGAGCAGTTCGCGCCGGCCCTCGGGGTCACGCACGATTGCCGCCGTAACCGCATCGCCATCGATGCTCAGCGACTCGATCGCATGCTCGTAATCGAATTGCACCCCGCGCTGCCGGCACAACTCGGCGAGGTTGCCGGTGAACTGGTGGGCGTCTCCCGATTCATCGTCGGGCGCAAAAGTCCCGCCGATGATGCCTATCCTCGACGATCGCAAAGCCGGCTCGAGCTCCATGCATTCCGGCACGCTCTTGATGTGCATTTCGCAACCATGGCTGCGCAGCAGTTCGACCCGTGCGTGAGCCGCCTCGAATTCAGCCGCGTCGGTATGGATCTGCAGGATGCCCTTTTCGAGATGGTCGTACAGCACGCCGGTCTCGCGGCGCAGCGCCTTCAGCATGTCCCGGCTGTAGAGTCCGAGGCGCAGGATGGTCAGGGTGTTGCGCCGCGTTCTTTCGGGAAGACATTCGATCAGGAAGCGCAGCCCCCAGGACCACTGGCGCGGATCGGCGCGCAGGCGGAACAGCAACGGCGCGTCCTCGCGACCCAGCCATTTGTAAATCTTCTTCGGCGCCTCGGGATTCGCCCACGGTTCGGCGTGGCTCACCGATATCTGTCCGCCATTGGCGAAACTGGTTTCGAGCCCCGCCTGCGGCTGCCGGTCCACCACCGTGACGTCGTGCCCGTCCTGCGACAGGTACCAGGCGCTGGTCACGCCGATCACGCCGGCGCCGAGAACAACTACTTTCATATCTGTTCTCTCGGAAGAACAGATATGACGTGAAGACGTGAATATCGTGAATGTCGTGAATATCGCGATTCAGGCGTCTCAAGCTCGAGTGCCCGTCTCATCACGACATTCACGACATTCACGGTATTCACGATATTCACGGCCCTTCGGGCCTACTGCGCCACCCACCCGCCATCCATCAGGATGTCGGTACCGGTCATGAACGAGGTCGCGTCCGTGCAGATGTAACGCGCCAACGCGCCGATTTCTTCAGGCCTGCCCCAGCGCGCAGCCGGCGTCGCGGCCATCAACGCGGCGTTTTTCTGCGCGTCGGCGCGCAATGGCGCGGTCAGGTCGGTTTCGTAAAAACCCGGGCTGATGGCCACGACCGTGATGCCATCGCCGACGAGTTCCAATGCCAGACATCTGGTCAGGCCCAGCAGTCCGGCCTTGGAAGCGCAATAGGCACCTCGCCCGGCGCTGCCGATGTGCGCCATGACCGAAGTCATGTTGATGATGCGGCCCCATTTCGCCTTCCTCATATGCGGAATGAATGCACGCGACACCAGGAACACGCCGGTCAGATTGGTATCCGTCACCAGCTTCCATTCGTCGAGGGAAAAATCGGCCACGTTCTTGCGAATCGCGGTGCCTGCATTGTTGATGAGGATGTGTGCTCCGCCGAAACGGGCGATGACATCCTTTTCGAGTTTGCCGACCTGGGCTTCGTCGCGCACGTCGGTGACGAAGATTTCGCTTTCGGCACCGATGTCCGCCGCGAGCTTCCGGGTCTCGGCGAGCTTGTCGCGATTGCGACCAACCAGCGCCAGCCGCGCGCCCGACTCGCCCAATGCCAGCGCCATTGCCCTGCCCAGCCCACGGCTAGCACCGGTGACGACAGCGACTTTGCCCTGCAGGAACCTGCCTTCCATGATTTTCCTCCGGTAACTGTTTTGAGAGCGGTGCGCAGTATAACCCGCACCGATGGCGGCCTCTGCAGATGTGGGACGCGGAATCGTCATACTCGTTCACGCTGTCAGGGTTACAATTTTTGTCTTGCGGGACAAGCGGAGGAGCGATGGAACCGGTTTTATTGCGGGGTGGCAAAGTTTGGGACGGCAGTGGCAAGGCGGCGTTTGCGGCCGATATCCTGATTGCCGGCAACCGCATTGCAGAGGTCCGGCGGCAGGGCGCGCGCCGCCCGGATGCCGCCGTCTGCTTCGACATTCCCGGTCACACCGTGATTCCCGGCCTGGTCGACGGGCACGCCCACCTGCCGTTCCTGCACAAGGCCGATATCGCCGACACCGGCGACGTCCCGCCGGAAGAACATACGCTGCGCACCGCCCAGCATGCCAGGGTCGTGCTGGAAGCGGGCTTCACATCCTGCGTGAGCGGTGGTTCGGCGAAGCCGCGCATCGACGTCGTCATCCGCAACGAAATCAATGCCGGACACATTCCCGGGCCGCGGATGCTGGCGGCGGGACCGGAACTCACCAGCACCGGCAACCTCGGCGACGAGCGGCGCATGCACATCCATCGGGAATCGATCGCCATGATCGTCGACGGAACCGATGAAATGTCGAAGACATGCAGGACGCTGATCCGGGAAGGCGTGGACACGATCAAACTCAACATCTCGGGAAACCAGACCGTTCCAAACTCGCGTTCCGACCAGAACGTCATGAACGAGGACGAAATCCGCACGGCCGCACAGACCGCGCACGCGCATGGCAAGCGCATCGCGGCCCATGTGCGCGCCGCCGCCTCGATCAAGCTCGCGCTCAAGCACGAGATCGACATCCTGTATCACTGCGAATACGCCGACGAGGAATGCCTGGATCTGCTGGAAGCGGCGCGCGAGCGGATTTTCGTCGCACCGGCGATCGGGCTGCTGCACAACCTCATGTACGAAGCCGGGTCCTGGGGTATCACTTATGAAAAGGCAAAAGCGACCGGCGTCGTGCACCAGTTCGAATGCGCGCAGCGCGTTTTCGCTGAACTGCGCAAGCGCGGCGTGCGCGTGCTCGTCGGAGGAGACTATGGTTTTCCGTGGACGCCGCACGGCACCAACGCCCGCGACCTCGACCACTTCGTGCGCTTCTTCGGTTATTCGGATGCCGAGGCGCTGGTCGCCGCGACCCGGACCGGCGCAGCGGCCATGATGCTGGAAGGCAGGGCGGGCGAAATTGCGGAAGGCTTCCTGGCCGATCTGGTCGTGGTCGCCGGCGAGCCGCAGGACAATGTACGGTTGCTGCAGGTCCCGGGTAACATCAAGCTCGTCATGAAAGACGGTCGCATCCACAAGAACCTTTTCAACGGCGCGCAGTGACGGGAGACGATTCGATGATCCAGACCACGATTCTCGCCCTGGAAGACGCCAAGCGCATCGCCGCGGCGGCGCGCGCGGAGGCCGACCGCAACGGCTGGCCGATGGTGATCGCCATCCTGGACGACGGCGGCCACCTGATGTACCTGGAGCGCATCGACGGAACGCAGAAGGGCTCCAGCAGAATCGCCGAGGAAAAAGGACGGTCCGCCATCCTGCTCAAGCGGCCCACGAAGGCGATCGAGGACAACGTTGCGGAGGGTCGCATCGTCATGATGGCCCTGCCCGGCGCCGTGCCGCTGGAAGGCGGGGTGCCGCTGGTCAAGGACGGTCAATTCGTCGGCGCGATCGGCGTGTCCGGCATGCAGTCCTTCCAGGACGGCATCGTTGCGCGGGCCGGTGCCGCCGTCCTGTAGTCGTCAGGGCCCGGTCACCTCTCCGAACCTCACCCACTCCTTGCCGTCGAAGCGCATCAACTGCAGTTGCTTGACCGGATCGTAATCCGTAGCACTGGTGTTGATTCGCACGCCGGGCAGAAGCATGGGCAGTTCGAGATTCTTCAGGCTGGCCGCCTGCTTCATCACGTTCTCGCGCGTGAGTTCGTCCCCGCATTGCTTCAGCACCTGAACCAGCAGTTGCGCGTTGGTATAGGCGTAGACGTTGTAAATCTCGGCCACATCGCCATCCGGGAAATATTTTTTCATCCACGCCAGCCATTCCTTCGTCGCGACATCGTTTTTCCATTGCGGATCGGTCGGATCTTTCACGTACGCTGACGAGATCACGCCGACGGATTTGTCGAGGCCGGCCGGTTGCAGCACCGCGGTCACCGAGGTCGCGCTGTAGGGAATGAAAAAAAGCGGTTTCCAGCCGATGTCGTGGGCCTTGCGGATGGACTGTGCGGCAAACTTCGGCGATGCAAAGCTGAACAAGGTGTCCGCACCCGAACCTTTCAACGTCGCGATCTGCGAATCCACGCCGGGATCGGTCGATTCGTAAGAGGCTTCGGCCACGATCATCTTGTCGGCCCTCGCCCCCAGATGCTCCCGCAAGGCTTTGACATAGTCCTTGCCGAAGTCGTCGTTCTGGCTGAGCACGGCGATCTTCGCGTCGGGCCGGTTCTTCAGCAGATATTGAACGTAGCCCGCGGTACCGGTCTTCTGGCTGGGAAGAAACGCCATGGTCCAGGGGAAGTTCTTCGGGTCTCCCCATTTCATGCCGGTGGCCGCAATGAACAACTGCGGCACGCCCCTGGCGTTCAGATATTTCATCGCCGCGGTGTTCGGCGGCGTGCCGAAGGAACTGAACAGCAGCAGTACCTCGTCGGATTCGACCAGCTTGCGCGTCTGCTCGATGGTCTTGGGCGGGCTGTAGCCGTCGTCCTGCGACAGCAGCTTGATCCTGCGTCCGTTCACGCCCCCTTTCGAGTTGACCATGTCGAAATAGGCCGCCTGCGCCCTGCCGATGGTGCCGAACGCCGACAGCGGCCCGCTGTAAGGCATGGTCTGGCCGATCTTGATCTCGGCGTCGGTCACGCCCGGACCGTAGTTTTTTTCCGCTTGGCCGGCTTGCGAAACCACGACCGCCAGCGCGGTTGCCAGTACCCGGAACGTTCTTGACATCACCCCTCCTGCCATTGCACCCGACGCGTAGTCTTACTTGGCCAGAACATCCCCGAACAATGCCCAGCGCTTGCCGTCGAAGCGGGCAAGCTGCAATTGCTCCACCAGGAAATAGTCGTTCGGCCCCGTGTTGTACTTGATGCCCGGCAAAGTCACGTCGAGCGTGAGATCTTTGATACTGGTGGCCTGTTTCATGAGGTTCTCGCGCGTGAGGTCGTCGCCGCAGGCCTTGAGCACCAACGTCATCAATTGGGCGGCGCCATAACCGTAGACGTAATTGAAGTCCGCCTGGTTGGCTTCCGGCATGTATTTGTTCATGAACTCGCGCCACCGCTGCATGCCAGGATCCTTTGCCCATAGCGTATCCAGGGGGTCCTTCAGATAAAGCGCGGTGATCAGGCCGGTGGACTTGTCCAGTCCGGCCGGCGTCAGAACGGCCCCTATCGACGAGGCCACGTTGTTGATGAAGTGCAGCGGCTGCCACCCGATGTCGGACACCTTGCGGATGGCCTGCGCGGCGAACTTGGGTGTGGCTATGGTAAACATCACATCGGCACCGGAGGACTTCAGCGTCACGATCTGGGAATCCACCGTCGGATCGGTGACCTCGTAGCTGGCTTCGGCTACGATCATGCCGGCCTTGTCGCCCAATCCATCCTTCAGGCCTTTCAGATAATCCTTCCCGTAGTCGTCGTTCTGGTAAAGCACCGCGATCTTTCCGGCCGGTTTGTTCTTGAGGATGTACTTGGCGTAGATCTGCGCCTCGATCTGATAACTGGGCTGGAAACCGATGGTCCAGGGGAAGTTCGCCGGGTCGCCCCATTTCGTTGCCCCCGTGGCGATGAACAGATGGGGCACTTTCCTGGCATTGACGTATTTGTGCACGGCAGAATTGGAGGGCGTGCCGAGGGTCTGGAACAAGGCGAGGACCTGGTCCTCTTCGACCAGCTTGCGCACCTGTTCCACCGCGCGCGGTGGCGAATAGGCGTCGTCGAGGCTGATGAGGTTGATCTTGCGGCCGTTGACGCCGCCTTGCTCGTTGACCATCTGAAAATAGGCCAGCTCGGCCTTGCCGATCGCGCCATACGCCGATGCCGGACCGCTGTAAGGCATGGTCTGCCCCAGCTTGATCTCCGTGTCGGTTGCTCCGGGGCCGTATTTCTTCTGGGCAAGCGCATCCGGCCCGCAAATGAGTCCGACCATCAATCCCACCGCCCACACTATTCGACTCCGCATGATGTCCTCCTGTTTGTCAGTGACTCGCTTGTTGCAACTCCGGTTTTATTTTCCCACCCGTGCCGCGCATCCGCATCCATGCCATCCGCACGAAACCCGCCGCCCCGCCCGGCATCAGGTAGACGAAAACCAGCAGGAAAACGCCGTAGATCGCCCAGGGCGCGGCTTTGGAAATCTGGTCGGCGAAGTTGGGCACGAACTGGATGAACAGGGCGCCGTAGAAGGCACCCGAAATGGAGGCCACCCCGCCAATGACGATGCCAATCATGAAATTGATCGACAGCCCGGCGGTAAAACTGTCGGGCGCCACGAACTGGACGACGATCGCGCCGAGCGCTCCGGCTACGCCGGTGTAAAGCGCGCTGACGCCGAACGTAAGCGTCTTGTACAGCGCGATGTTCACTCCCATCGCCTCCGCTGCCATCGGATGATCCCGGATCGCCGTGATGGCGCGCCCCACGCGGCCCCGCAGCAGGTTCCAGCCGAGCACGAACATGATGACCAGGATTGCGAGCGTGAACAGGTACAGCCACTGGTCGGGCGTGACCTTCAGGCCGAAGGGGGCGTCGGGTTTCACGATTACGATGCCTTGCACGCCGCCGGTCCATTGTTCGACGTGCTTGTATTTGAGGATCTGCGGCATCGCGACGGCCAGCGCAAACGTGGCCAGCGCCAGATAATGCCCGCGCAGCCGCAACGCCGGCAGGCCGAACAGGAAGCCGAATGCAAAACACACGACCCCCGCCACCGGCAAGGTCGCCCAGTAGGGCCAGCCGAAATGGTCCATCAGGATGGCGGCGACATACGCACCGATCGCATAAAAAGCGCCGTGCCCGAGCGAGATCTGGCCGTTGAAGCCGGTCAAAATGTTCAGCCCCAGCAGCACGATGGCGTAGACCAGCACCATGTTGAACTGGAACACGCGGTAGTTGCTCACCAGGAACGGCAGCGCGATCGCGAACGCAAGCAGCACGGCCAGGCCCAGCGCGCGCCACGCGCGCGAGGAGGCGTCGGCGGCACGTCGAGGGAGGGTCGCAGTTTTCGCAGCGGAGGTCATAGGGAAGGCCTGATGGTCGTGACGACGTGACGGTCGTGACGGTCGCGTAGAGCCTCCGCCAGTAATCCTCCTTCAACAATTGCGATGTTCAAATCTTCCTCCCCCATTCGGACTTTGCCCCGATACGACCGTCACGATCGTCACGTCGTCACGGCCTTCCTCATACGCGCGTGATGAATACCCTGCCGAACAACCCGGTCGGTTTGAACAGGAGCACGCCGATGATCAACACCAGCGCCACCGTGAGTTTCAATTCAGTGCCGACCACGTAGGCTCCGATCAGATTCTCGAGCACGCCCACCAGGAAGCCGCCGAGCACGGCGCCCAGCGGGCTGTCGATTCCGCCTACGAGCGCCGCGGCGAAGGCATACAGCAACACGCCGGACATCATGTTGGGGTCCAGGTAGACGATCGGCGCGATCAGCATGCCGGCCACCGCGCCCACCGCCGCCGCCAGACCCCAGCCCAGCGCCAGCATCCAGCCCACGCGGATGCCCGACAGCCGGCTCGATGTCGCATTCTGCGCCGCCGCCCGCATGGCAAGGCCGAGCGGGGTGAAGCGGAAAAACAGATATAGCACGATGAGCCAGCGTGATGCCGATGGAGCCCAGCTCATGCGACGAAATGTAGCGGTTGCCGAACAAGGGCTGTTCCGGAAACGGGCTGGGAAAAGTCTTGATGGTGTAGGAGTAGATCCATCCGGCGACGCTGTTGAAGATGACCAGCAACGCAATGAACACCGTCACCACGGACAGGATGGGCGCATTCTCCACCGGGCGGATGATGGTCCGCTCGATCACGATACCGACAACGAAGGAACACGCCACGGTAAGCATGAAGGCCCACCAATACGCCATGCCGGCGTTGATCATGCTCCACGCCAGGTAGGTGGAGAACATCGCCATCTCCCCTTGCGCAAAATTGATGTGGTTGGTCGACTGATAGATCATCACCAGCGCAAGCGCCAGGCTGGCGTAAATACCGCCGGTGGCCAGCCCCGAAAACACCTGATGCAGAAATGCTTCCATCGATCTCCCGGAACGCTCAGAAACCCAGATAGGCGCGGCGCACGCTCTCGTTGGAACCCACCTCCGCGGCACTCCCGGAAATGACGACTTGTCCCGTCTCCAGCACGTAGGCACGATCGGCGAGTTCCAGCGCCAGCGCGGCGTTCTGCTCGACCAGCAGGACACTTACCCCTTCATCCGCATTGATGCCGCGCATGATGCGGAAGATGTCCTGGACCACCAGCGGCGCCAGACCGAACGAAGGCTCATCCAGCAGCAGCAGCCGCGGCCGTAGCATCAGCGCGCGCGAGACCGCAAGCATCTGCTGCTCGCCGCCGGAAAGCGTGCCGGCCTGCTGATGCCGGCGTTCTTTCAGGCGCGGAAAATAAGTGAACATGCGCTCGAGGTCCTGCGCCACCGCACGCCGGTCCTTGCGCGTGTAGGCGCCGATGCGCAGATTTTCCTCGGTGGTGAGGTCGAGGAAAGTGCCGCGTCCATCGGGCACATGCGCAACGCCGAGCCGTGCTATATCCTCCGTGGCGATTCTTTCGATCGGCTGCCCGTCGAAGCGTATCGAACCGCGCCGGCGGAGCATGCCGCTGACCGCGCGCAGCAGGGTCGTCTTGCCGGCGCCGTTGGCGCCGAGGATGGCCGTGATGCCGCCCTGCTCCACGGAAAAACTCACGCCCCGCAGCACGTTCTCCGCGCTGTAACCGGCGAACAGGTCGGCGACATCCAGCAGCGCCATCAATTCGACTTGCCGAGGTAAGCCCGGATCACTTCGGGATTGCGCTGCACGTCCGCCGGTATGCCTTCGGCGAGTTTGCGGCCGAAATCGAGCGCCACCACCTTGTCGGACAGCGGCATTACCAGGCCCATGTGGTGCTCCACCAGCAAGACCGTCGCGCCAAGCTGGTCGCGGATGCGCCGGATCAGCGTTGAAAGCGAGCCCACTTCTTCATGATTCAATCCGCACGCCGGTTCGTCGAGCAGCAGCAGGTGCGGCCGTCCCGCCAGCGCGCGGCCAAGCTCCACGCGTTTCTGCGTGCCGAAAGGCAGGTCCGCGACGCGGCTGTGCGCTACTGCCTGCAGGTCCAGCAGGTCGAGCAGGTCACGGGCATGACCAGTCACGCGCGCCTCTTCCCGCGCAACGACGGGCAGGCGCAGCGCGTTAGCAAGGAAGCCGCCCCGACTGCCGCTATGAGCTCCGACCATGACGTTGTCGAGGACGCTCATGCTGCGAAACAACGCAAGGTTCTGGAAAGTGCGGCCGATGCCGAGCTCGGCAATCCGGTGGCGCGGCACCTCGAGCAGGGATCGCCCCTTGCAGTGAATGCTGCCGCCCTGGAACGGGTAGAGGCGGGACAGGCAGTTGAACAGCGTAGTCTTGCCGGCGCCATTGGGGCCGATCACGCCGGCGATCTGGCCGGGCATGACGTCGAAGGAAACGTCGTCGAGCGCAACGATGCCGCCGAAGCGCACCGTCAGGTTCGAGACACGCAACAAGGCCTGATCGCGTGCGCCGGCCGGCAGCACGACGCCGTCCGCTTTCTGTTCGACTGCGGTGCTTGCCAACATCCCCTCCCCGGTTGGGATGCGCCGGACCAGAACGCGCAGGCGATACTGGCACAAATGGCTCAGGCCGGCAAAGCGGCAGGAGCCCACTTCTCGCTGCAGCGCAACGCACCTGCGAGGCCGTGATCAACATTGACCTTGGCCCGCGAGGTCGCCAACATTCGTTTTGCCCGGATGTTCGCCTTCGGCGCCAATCGATGCGCCGGCGGCATGGCAAAGCTCAAAAAAGAGACGAATAGAAAAAACGGCCACGCCGTGAGGACCAAGATGGAACCCGATCACTACCGATTCTGGCCGCCAGGCCTGCCGCACGACATGCCACTGCCGCAGACGAGTCTTTATGGCAACCTCGAGGCCATCACGACACGGCTTCCCGAAAAGGCCGCCGTGGTCTACTACGGCACACCGCTGAGCTATCGTGCGTTCAAACAGGACGTCGATGCACTGGCCGGCTTCCTCCAGCAGCGCGCCGGCGTCAAGCGCGGTGACCGTGTGCTGCTGTTCATGCAGAACAGCCCCCAGTTCATGATTTCGTTCTACGCGATTCTGCGCGCCGATGCGATGGTCGTGCCGGTCAATCCCATGAACCTGACCGAAGAATTGCGCCACTATGTCGCCGACAGCGACGCCCTCGTCGCGATCACCGGCCAGGAATTGTTTGCGCAGTTGCGACCGCTGATCGGCAACGGGCTGGAGAACGTGGTGGTCGCGGCGTATGCCGACTACAGGACGCAGCCGACGGACCTGAAGATTCCGGAAGTCGTGGCCGCGCCGCGTCAGGAGTTGAAAGAACCCGGAACGACGCTTTGGCACGACGCGCTCGCCGAAGGGCTCGAGCCGTCGGCGCATCTGGCCGGCCCGGACGATCTGTGTGTGATGCCTTACACCTCGGGTACGACCGGCAAACCGAAGGGTTGCATCCACACGCATCGCACGGTGATGAGCACGACCGTTGCGGGCGGTGCCTGGGTGGACATGCAGCCCGAATCCGTCATTCTCTGTTCCATGCCGCTGTTCCACGTCACCGGCATGCAATGCGGCATGAACCAGCCGATTTACGTCGGCGCCACCATCATCCTGATGTCGCGCTGGGATCGCGATACCGCGGGCGAACTGATCCAGCGTCACAAGATCGAGGGCTGGACCAACATCGCAACCATGGCGATCGATTTCCTGTCGAACCCGAATCTCGCCAGCTACGACATTTCCAGCATGAAACATATCGGCGGCGGCGGCGCCGCCATGCCGGAAGCCGTCGCGCAACGGCTGCACGATCTGACGGGACTGACCTACATCGAAGGCTACGGACTTTCGGAAACCATTGCGCCCACGCACATCAATCCGCCGCAGCGCGCAAAGAAACAATGCCTGGGCATTCCCATCTGCGCCACGTCTTCGTTTGTCGTCAATCCCGATACGCTGGCCGTGCTCGGCCCGCGCGAAACCGGCGAGATCGTCTCGAACGGTCCGCAGATTTTCCTCGGCTACTGGAAGAAACCTGAAGCCACCGCGGCATCATTCATCGATATCGGCGGCAAACCTTACTTCCGCACGGGCGATCTCGGCTATCGCGACGAGGACGGTTACTATTTCATCGTCGACCGCCTGAAGCGCATGATCAATGCCTCCGGCTACAAGGTCTGGCCTGCCGAAGTGGAGGCCATGCTCTATCATCACGCCGACGTGCGCGAAGCTTGCGTGATCGGCACCCAGGATGCCCGGCGCGGCGAAACCGTGAAGGCAGTCGTGGTGCTCAGGGACGAGAGCCGCGGCAAGGTCAGTCCCGAAGACATCATCGCCTGGTCGCGCGAGAAAATGGCGGCGTACAAGGTGCCGCGCGTGATCGAATTCGTGGACGCGCTGCCGAAATCGGGCACCGGCAAGGTGCAGTGGCGGTTGCTGCAGGAAATCGAAAACAAGAAAATATCAACCTGAAACGAATCGATGGAACCGAAGCATTTCTCGCACTGGCCCAAGCATCTCCCGCGGCACCTCACCGTCCCTGCAACGTCGCTGCATTTCAACCTGGAAGTTTCCAGCCAGCGCCATCCCGACAAGCCTGCCCTGATTTTCTACGACAGCAGGATGTCGTATCGCGAACTGCACCGCCAGGTGGACCTGCTGGCGGGCTTTCTGCAGAACCGCTGCGGGGTTCGCAAGGGCGACCGCGTGATCCTGCAGATGCAGAATTCGCCCCAGTTCGTCATCGCCTACTACGCCATCCTGCGGGCGGACGCCGCCGTTCTGCCGGTCAGCCCGATGCATGTGACCGACGAACTCGTGCATTACTTCGAGGATTCCGGTGCATCGACCGCGCTGGTCGCACAGGATCTGTATCCACAGGTCAGGCCCCTGCTCGGCAAGCAGGCTAAACATGCCATCGTGGCGACGTATGCCGACTACCTGACCGAGCAGACCTCGCTGGAAATGCCGGAATTCGCGCGCGCGGAGCGCAAGGCGGTCAGCGAACCCGGCGCGGTATCGTGGTCGGATGCGCTGGCGGCGGACTACAAACCATTGACCGCGGCTGCCCAGCCCGACGACCTTGCGGCAATCCTCTACACATCCGGCACCACCGGAAAATCCAAAGGTTGCATCCATACCCATCGCACGATCATGACCACGCTGGTCGGTGGTGCGTTGTGGGAAGGCTTCACGACGGATTCCGTCGCGCTCGCGACCGCGCCTTTTTTCCACGTCACCGGCATGCAGCACAGCATGAACGCGCCGATCTACGCCGGCTCAACCATCGCGATCCTGCCGCGCTGGAATGCGGATGTGGCCGGCTACATGATCGAGCGCTATGGCTGCACGCACTGGGCGAACGTCCCCACCATGGTGGTGGACCTGCTTGCGCATCCGGCCACTGCGGGGCGGGATCTGTCATCGCTAACCAACATCTTCGGCGGCGGTGCCTCGATGCCGGAAGCGGTGGCGCAAAAACTTTACGACCTGTGCGGTATCGACTACATGGAAGCCTACGGGATGACGGAAACCATTTCGCAGACTCACATGAATCCCGCACACAAGGCACGCAAGCAATGCCTGGGCTTCCCGACCTTCGACACGGAATCGCTGGTCATCGATCCGGAAACGCTGAAACCGCTGGGCCCGAACGAGCAGGGCGAGATCGTGGTGCATGGCCCCCAGGTCATGCTCGGCTACTGGAAGCGGCCGGATGCCGACGACGCGGTGTTCATCGACATCGACGGCAAGAAATTCATGCGTACGGGCGATCTCGGGCATTATGACGAGGACGGCTATTACTATATCGCCGATCGCCTCAAGCGCATGATCAACGCCTCCGGATACAAGGTGTGGCCGGCTGAAGTCGAAGCCACGCTCTACAAGCATCCGGACATCCGGGAAGTCACCGTGATCTCCGCCCCTGACACCCGCCGCGGCGAAACCGTCAAAGCGGTCGTGGTGCTGAAAGATGAACGCAAGGGACAGGTCAGCGCGGACGACATCATGGAATGGTCGCGTTTACACATGGCGGCCTACAAGGTGCCGCGCCTGGTGGATTTCATCGATGCCCTTCCACGCTCAGGCACCGGCAAGATCCAATGGAGGGCCCTTCAAGAGAAGGAGTGGGAAGGCGCGTCCAAACCTTGAGGTTTTCGCTTTCGCCCTTCTGCTATCCTTTTGACTGGCTCCTCATTCAGTAAGCCAGCAAATGAACGCTCCCGAAACACGCAACCTCGCCCCAGAGTCCGACATCCTCGCCGCAGTCGAAAGCCTCGAGCGCGAGATGGTCGAACTGGCAACGACGCTGGTACGTTTTCCCACGCTAAACGGCGACGAGGCGGGCGCACAGGATTTCATGGAAGGCTTGTTTCGCAGCATGGGGCTCGCGACCGAACGCTTCGAAATGCGCGATGCGGACCTGAAGAACCTGCCCGGCTATTCGCCTTCGATCGGACAATGGGAACGGCACGACAATGTCGTGGCCACCCATCGTCCCCGGAATGCGGGTGGCCGCTCGCTGATCCTGAACGGCCACATCGACGTGGTGCCGATCGGGGCGGAAGAACTGTGGTCGCGTCCTCCGTTCGATCCAGTCGTGCGCGACGGCCGCTTGTACGGCCGCGGCAGCGGCGACATGAAGGCCGGCATAGCCGCCTACGTGACCGCATTCCGCGCTTTGAAGTCGATCGGCCTGCAACCCGCCGCGCCAGTGTTCATGCAATCGGTCGTCGAAGAGGAATGCACCGGCAACGGCGCGCTGGCCTGTCTGCACCGGGGCTACAAGGCGGATGCGGCGATCATTCCGGAACCGTTTGCACACAGCATCCTGAGGGCCCAGGTCGGTGTCATGTGGTTGTCCGTCGAGGTTTTCGGCAAGCCGGCCCATGTGCTCAACGCCGCGCAGGGCATCAACGCGATCGAAGCGGCGTTCGCGCTGTGGCGCGGACTGCAGACCCTCGAAGCGCAATGGAACAAGCCCGGCAACCGCCATCCCGCCTTCGCGCACATTGAGCATCCCATCAGATTCAACGTCGGCCGGATCAACGGCGGCGAATGGGCTTCGTCGGTGCCTACGCGCTGCGTCATGGAGCTGCGCTGCGGCTTCTATCCCGGCGTACCTGTCGCAGAAGCCCGCGCCGCGATCGAAGCGTGCCTTGCGGAAACGATGGAGAAGGATTCCGCCCTCGCCGGGGTCACGCATCGCGTCTGTTATGCCGGCTTTCAGGCCGAAGGCTTTGTGCTCGACGACACGACCCCGCTGCTGACCGCGCTCGCCGCGGCGCATGCGCAGGTGATGCACAAGGACGCGGACTGGTTTGCCAGTTCGGCGACCACCGATGCCCGCGCTTTCAATCTGTACGGCAGCATCCCGGCGACCTGCTACGGGCCGGAGGCGCAGAACATCCACGGCATCGACGAGTCGGTGTCGATCGACAGTACGTTGCGCGTCGCGCAGGTCCTGGCCTTGTTCATGGCGCGCTGGTGCGGCGTGGAGAAAGCGCAATGACGCGGCTGTGGCTGACAATATTGCTGGCCGCGACGGCGATGCTGGCCGGCTGCTCCGGTTCGCCGCAATTCCCCGAACCGACGACGGTTCGCGCCAGCAACGACACTGCATCCCAAGCCATCGACTACGCGAAGGAAATGCTCGGCAAACCGTACAAATACGCCGGCGACACGCCGGCGGGATTCGATTGCAGCGGACTGGTGAAATACAGTTACGGCCGTGCCGGCATCTCCATGCCGCGCGATACGCAGGCGCAGCGGCGCATGTCGATGCTGGTATCGATTCATGCCATGCGCGAAGGCGACCTGCTGTTCTTCGACCAGGAAGGCAAGAAAACCTCCCACGTCGGCATGTACCTCGGCAAGGGGCGCTTCATCCACGCGCCCTCGAGCGGCGGCAAGGTGCGCACCGACAGCATCAACGCGGAGTTCTGGAAAAAACACCTGGTCGAAGCCCGGCGAGTATAAACAACTAAACCATAAATCTCACCACGCGCCGCAAGCGGCACAAGTGTTCCCTTGAGGCACGAAGGTCACGAAGAAACACGAAGAAAACCGAAGGTATTCGTTCGTGGAAGGGAAAGATGTGTATTACTTTGTAACTACGCACGCCACAGCACATTGAAAGAACTTCACTTCTATAACGCCGCCTGTTGCCCTCTTCGTGACCTTCGTGCCTCAAGGGAACACTTGTGCCGCTTGCGGCGCGTGGTGAGACTTTGATCTTGGGGGCGTAGATGAGAAAAAAACTGATCGCAGTGATTGTCGCGTTGGCGACTGCCCCGTTCGTGCCGCAGTCGCACGCAGCGGGCCCGGACCACGTCGACATCACCTGGATGTCGATCGCCAACATCCATTACCAGATGGGTTCATTCGGCGTGCTCACCGACGGTTACGTCACCCGCCTTCCGGAGAGCGATTTCCACGGCGGCGGCGGTGGCTATGCGTATACAAAAAAGCCCCGGAAGCCGGACGTCGCCGCGGTATCCCGCGTGCTCGATGCGATCGGCGGACCCGGCAGGATCAATCTGCTGCTTACCGGCCACAGCCACTGTGACCATTCGATCATCGGCTCGCAGACTACCTGCTACGAAGTCATGGCGGAGAACCTGCCGGCGGAACGCTGCAGGCCGGTGTATGGCCTGGAAAAAATAGACATCGCCGAGGGGGTGACGATGCGCGTGGTGCGCTGGAACCACAGCGGCGACCCGGCCAAAAACTGGGAGCAGCATGACCCGGTCGAGCTCCAAGATATTCCTCGCCAGGATCCGGCGACCGGCGGCCTGAAGGCCGGCGTGGCGGAGGATTTTCCGAACGGCGGCGGCAATCGCGGCTTTCTATTCACGGTGGAGGGGCCGCAAGGCCGCTACAGCTGGTTCTACCAGAATTCGGCCAGCGCTGTGGACCTGGACGTGCCGATCGTCATCGACGGCGTGGACTATGGCGCGCCGATCGAAAATCTCAGAAAGGCGATGCGCGACGCCGGACTGGAATCGGTGGATTTATGGATTGGCACCGGCGGCCTGCCGGTCGCGCAACTGGTGGTGCCGGTCATCAAACCCAGGGCCCATATCCCGATCCACTGGGATGGACTCTGGGAACCCTTCGAGGCCGGCATGCCGTGGCCCTTCGCGGATGCGGCGGACGAAGATTAC
>Ga0209131_1000290_pt1 | contig 36423 bp, 28 predicted proteins | sample GraSoi_2013_40cm_FD_185826 | JGI IMG/M metagenome (GOLD analysis project Ga0209131, IMG submission 185826) | Grasslands soil microbial communities from the Angelo Coastal Reserve, California, USA - Sample 9_17_2013_40cm (SPAdes) (version 2) | ecosystem: Environmental > Terrestrial > Soil >...
GCGATTGCCGCGATGGACTTCTTCACGGTTCCGACGATCACCTTCAGCGCGCTCTATTGCTTTTTCGTCATCAGTCACGATCGTCGGCGCATTCTGCACTTCAATGTCACAAAGCATCCGACAAGCTTGTGGATCGTCCAGCAGTTGCGAGAAGCATTTCCATTTGAATCCGCTCCAAGGTTCGTCATCTTTGATCGTGATGCCAAGTATGGACTGGAAGTCCCCGCAGCGGTTCGATCCCTGATGGTGAATCCTGTCCGCACTTCGTTCGAAAGTCCTTGGCAGAATGGAGTTGCAGAGCGTTGGATAGGGAGTTGCCGGCGTGATCTCCTGGATCACATCATCGCAGTTGACGAACGCCACCTGAAACGCCTGCTCTCGGAGTATATTCGCTACTACCACGAGGACCGCACGCATCTCGGACTGGGGAAGGGAACGCCAGACCGAAGAAATCACAGCATAGCTTCAGGTCGCGTCCTTTCTCATGTGCGACTGGGAGGGCTGCACCACCGGTACGATTGGGCTGCCTAATCCGAACCAACGGCGTCGCGAAAACGTCCGGGTTCGTGCATCCTTAATATATACAGGTATACCGCGCGGGCGTTCTTCCGGGAGAGATTCTTGGCGCTCGAGAATGAAGGGATAATCTAGATGAGACAGCCGTCGCGGCAGGGAAGCGCGCTATTTTCAGTGCGCTTAGAATTGTGGCGAAGCACAGGCCAGTCGTGAACTGTCGTCCCTCGAAGATGAGGGCGGTGGAAGCCGCCTCCGAAATAGGCTTGTAGCATGATTGGGTCGATCCCGGCTGCCCGCTGTTCAGGCCAGCTCAAAACCCAAGATGCGTTCAGGCCTCCATCCGCTATGCGTCGTAGTCCTGTTTCGGTTAGCTGCCCGGTGTTGAGCAGCAAGCTCCTGTTTATTTCGATGAGAACCTGGCGCGCGATGGGAGCCAGCAGTTGCACTGCCTTCTCGAAATGGGCTTCCTTGTCCTTGCGAGTTGCAGAGCCGCCGTGTGTGCCGTCGCGAAGGTCCTCAAAATGGCGGATTAGGCTGGTGATATATGCGGGAATCGCACTCTCTGGGCATTGCTTACCTCCTATTAAGAATCAGTATGTGCTGCACATAGTCTTCTACCGAGTGTGCTATGCGGCTTCTTCAATCAGGGCAGCAACTTCTCTAGGTCTGGAGACGTAGACAGAGTGGCTGGCGCCGGAGACTTCGACCTTGTGGCTGTTGGCACGGGTGGCATACCAGCGCTCTAGATCGGGGTTGATAGTTCTGTCGCTTCCCGCCACCAACATCCAGCTTGGTTTGCTTCCCTCAATGTCTGAAGTACAGAAAGGGAATGACGTAGAACAGGATCATGGCGAACGCCACGATGAACGCGATGCCGCCAAGCCACGCGAACACGAAAGTGCGGTCGCTTGTGCCGGGAGGTGGCGCCGAAATTCCAACGATGTAGTGAAATCCCCGGAATATTTGTGCGAGGAATTTGATCATGGCGGCCTCCGGGTAGCATGAACGAGTCGCTCACGGTAATTTTTGGCAGTGCGACCCCGTGTGACAGTAAGGTCCTGAATCTCAACGGATTGGGACTCGGCAGAAACCGACTACCTATCTTTGGCTGTTACGTCCCACGTAATCCACTTCAGGTCCAAGACAAAAATCGCGTAAAAGACGGGGACCAAGAGCAAAGTGATGAAGGTTGCGACGGCGAGTCCGCCGATCTGGGCATAGCACAGGGGTTTCCAGAGCGGGCCGCCTTCGAGTGCGAGAGGAAACAAAGCAAGAATCGTTGCGCCCACGGTGATCATCACGGGACGAATGCGTTCAATTCCGGCATCGGGAAGAGCACGCTCCAGCGGCTCGCCCTTTTCGTGCATCTCCTCGATGAAGTCGAATAGCACGATCACATGACTGACGATGACCCCGATGAGGCTGGCCACCCCAAGAAACGCCATGAACCCGAAGGGCGTACCCATGATTGCTAGAGCGATCAACGCTCCGATAGCGCCGTACGGTGCGGCCGCAAACACAAGCAAGGGCTTGATGGCGTTCTTAAACTGTATGAGCAAAGCCAGGTAGATGCCGACGAGAGAGATTAGGAGAACGACAGCGAGATTCAGGAATCCGTCGTCCTGCTTTGCTTTCTCACCACCGATCTGCAATTGATATCCGGGCGGGAGTCTATTCTGAAGATCTCTTAGTTGGGACTGGATGGGTCCAAGGACTTCCGACGCGAGGACTCCAGGCACCGGAAAGCACAATATCGAAATGGTGCGAAAATGCTCGCGGCGGCGAATTCGACCAGTTTCAAGAATGTTCCTTACGGTTGCAACGGAAAGTAGAGGAACTCTAGTCTCCTGCCGCGAGGAATAAACATAGAGACTCTTGATTTGCGACAATTGCGCGCGGTCCTGAGGGCGCAGGCGGGCAACAATGGGAATGCTCTTGTCGCCTTCTTTGAACGTGCCAACGGGTGTTCCGCTGATTGCAGCTGCAGACGAATTGGCTACATCAGCATTCGTGATGCCGACTACGTTCGCGCGGTCCGGATCAATCTCAATCTTTACCTGTGGGCTGTCGGGAGCCCAATCATCCCTCAGCACTGCAGTTCCGGGTGACTGTCGAACAATATTCATCGCTTGTGAAGCTAAGGTCCGCAGCGTTTGGATATCCTGACTCTCCGTGCGCGGGTCCGTATCCGCCTGCCCCGAGATGAGAATCTCCACGGGAGTTTCGACGGGATTGGTTTGCAGTTGACGGACGGTGATCCATGCTCCCGGTACCTGTTCGTTCAATGCGGCCTGCAGTGGTCCGATCAGTTGTGGGGTGGCTTCTTTGTCAGTGACCTGGACAATGACTTGTGCATAGTTGGTCTGGGGAGCTTCAGGAGAGATGGAAAACCAGAAACGCGGTCCGCCGCCGCCGATGAAACTCGTCATGGAAGTGAGCAGATGTTTGCCGGGTTCAATTTCAGAGACGGTTTTCGCCAAACCTTCCACAACCTGACGGACAACCCTCTCCGCCTTCAGCGCAGCGTCGTTTGTTGCGGTCAAAGGCACGTCGTTCGGCAGCCAGATGTCGAGGTAAAACCAATATTGGACGTCTTCAGGAAAGAACTGTTGCTTCAGGTGTGAGGCCACGAGGCCCCCAATCAGCAAAAAAAGAAAGGAACCCGCCAGCACCAGCCAGCGGTGCTGAATGGCCCGACCTACCAGCCGATTGTAGAAACCGTAAAAACCTCTCTGGCGCTTTTCCTCCACCGTTAGCTCTTTCTTTTTTGGTGGCCTCTGGATGTAGTAACCGAGCAGCGGCACGAATGTCATCGCAACAACCAGAGCGCATAGCAACGCTGCTGTCATCACGATGGGAAGACTCCTAAGAAATTCCCCGGTGTTCCCTGTAAGCATAAGGAAAGGGAGATAGGCGATGATATTCGTTAGCGTTGCGAAAAAGATTGCGGTCGCCAGCTTGGACGGACCCAGCCATGCTGCGATGGCACGAGGCAGGCCATCGGCAAGGCCACGCTTGATACCATCGCCAGCTACTACGGGTACGTCTACCAGCAGGCCCAGCGCGATGATCAACGTCGCCACCGACACCTGCTGCAAATCAATTCCCAACATGTATGAAACACCGAAAGTCATGCCCAGAGTGATCGGAATGGCTAGGGCCATGATGAGCGCCAGTCGCCATTCCCAGAAACCAATCAAAGAAACAACAACGACCAGGAGGATCGCTTCGTACAAAGCGCGCAGGAATAGATGAATGTTTTCTTTGACCTGCAACGGCTGGTCGGAGGTATGCGCGATGATCAGGTCCGGCGGTAGAATCTTCTTGAGTTGGTCAAGTTTCCGATCGACCGATTGACCGAACGTCGCGATTTGCCGCTGGTCGCGCATGTAGATTGCAAGCGTGACCGAACGACTCCGCTGCCATTGCCCCTTTGCGTCTTCCCATGTGTAGTAGTTCAAGTATTGAGCGGGGCTTTGGTAGCCGCGACCGACGTCGACTAGGTCGCGGAGATAAACTGGTGCGCCGGTTGCTGAGGCAGACACAGCAACATTCCCTATCGCCTCAATGTTTTGGAATTGACCGGAAGGGTTGAGGATGATCTGCTGCTGCCCGGTCTCGAACGCGCCGCCGGGGGCAATGATGTTGCGAGCACTGAGAACAGTTCCAAGCGCGGCTGGTTGGAGGCCGTATGCGGCTAGCCGATCCTGCGAGAATTCAAGATAGACCACCTGCGGCAATATTCCGCGCCTTTCCACCTTGGACGTTTCCGGCGCACCTTGAACGGTGCGAGCGATGAGGTCCGAAAAGTCATCAAGATCGGCGTAGCTGTATTTGTCGCCCGCGACCTTGGCCAATTGCCCGCGAGTTTCCTGGGGATCGCGAATGATGATTGGTTCCCAAGCGTCGGGGTGCAATTCGGCCCGCTGCAATTGCGTCTGAAAGAAAGTCCGAATGAAGTTATGGATTGAGGCTTTGTCTGCGGTCGAGGCACCGTCTACGGCGATAAATCCGCTCCCCTGGATTAGCTGCGGTCCACTTGTGATCCCCGCTTGTTCTGCTTGCAGCTCGAAGAGTTGCGCCGCGTTCAGGATTGTCTTGTTCGAGGAAAGAGACCGAGGAAATGAGTAGACGATGGTGACCGGTGCTCCGTGCTCCTTGTATTTCTGCGCGGCCCTCGCTGTCTCGATGGCCGATTGAATAGCTCGTGCGCGTATGTCGATTTCGACCGAGTCCGCTCTAGGGCTGGCAATCGTCAACATCAGCGCAGCGGTATCTCCGAAATCACTTTGAAATGAGATCGGACCGGCCCCTGAAGGGAGCTGGCTGTTCAGCGCATTCAGCTTGAGGTTGATGTCGCTGAATTGTCGCTTGACGTCCGAGATATCCTCGGCAAGCTGCACGTAGACGTAGGCATAGCCGGGAATCGAGACAGAGCGGATTCCATAGTCGGCGGCCGTTCCGGGATGGATCGTCTTATTTTCAGCGACGGCGTCTTCAATCGGCCGGGTAACAAATTGCTCGACTTGCTGTGCGGTCGCACCGGGCCATGAACAGGAGGCCACAGCCACCCGCACCGGAATGTCAGGATCTTTTCTTTGCGGCATGGAATGGTAGCCGAACCAGCCCCAAACGAGGACGCCAACAAGGAGAACCCAAGAAACCTGAGGGTGCTCGACGAAGAATCTAGGAATGTTGCGAGTTTTTTCGATCCGATCCTGGTCGCTTCTGTGTGCCATAGCCTCATTTACCTAGGGAATGACTTCGATGGTTTCTCCATCCGTCACGAGTTGGGCACCGACGGCGATCACCTTCTCCGCGGGTTGCACTCCCGCGACGGTGATCGAACTCTCATGAGTCTCGCCCAACTGCACTTCGCGAAGACTGGCAGTCCATTTGCCCGCATGTTCTTGCGCGACCATCACCGCAAACCGACCGGGTTGCGAAGGATAGGGAACGATGGCGCTAAGGGGCACGGAGGCAGCGGCAGGTTGCGGGACGCCACTGAGGGTGATGGACGCAATCATCCCGGGCTTCAACAAACCCTGGTGGTTCGATACGGTCACTTCTACGGTGAAAACGCGATTTCGCTCATCCGCATTCGGAGAAATACTGGTCACGCGCCCTTGATAACCTTTGGCATCATCCTGTAAGCGAATCGTGAACTCTTGTCCCAAGCGCAGGTGCCTCAATGCGTAGTCCGGCGCTCCAAAGCTAACCTTCACTACGCTCGTATCGGCGATCGTGAAGGCTGTGGTTGCGGGTGACGCTAAATTTCCTAGCTCAATGTTTCGCGTGAGGATGTACCCGGAAAATGGCGCCTTGAGATCCGAGTCGTTCAGAGCCAATTGCGCTTGGTGAAAAACGGCGTTGCTCTGGTTTACAACCGCGAGCGTGGAAGCAAATTTGGCTTGCGCTTGATCAAAATCAGGTCGGGTAAGACTCTGCGTGGCGTAAAGCGCCTTCGCGCGCTCGTAGTCCTGCCCTGCCTGAACGTGTTCGGCCGTAGCTTGACTGACCTGTGCTTCTGCCTGGTCAAGCTGATTCTTCAAGTCCTGCTGCCGAATCTGCGCAAGAACCGCTCCGCGAACAACATAATCTCCTGTGCCGACATCCCGTCGACGGCCGTCTGCGCCGATGACCTGTTGAATGTTTGTTACGTAGCCTGAAGACTTGAACGACAGAGCGGCCTGTGCGAAGGGCACGATAGAAGCTGAATAGCGCAGACCTTCCGGAGATGCGTACGAATTCACTTCCGCTAGGCGAACAGGTACCTGAGATTTCGAAGGGATTTGTGCATTCCGCTGACAGCCAGACATCACTGCCAGCAGCACACAAAGTCCAGCCAATTTTGATCTTCGACCTTTTCGTAGGCTGCTTATGGCGACCTTCATGAGGCTACTCCTCACCCAATGCGCGTTCGAAATCTGCCCGTGCTTTCCAAAAGGCAAGTAAGCCTTGCCGATACTGGTCCTCTGCACTTGCGACCGAGGACTGTTGCTGCAAGAGATCGCTCAACACAACCGTCTGGTGCGAATAGGCGTCCATCTCGTTGCGAAGCTTTTCCGCTTCCGCATCTCGTGCAGCCTGTGCCGCGGTGAGCAGTTCCCGCGCTTCGCGGAGCCGCCGAAATGTGGAGTCCACTTCCTGCAGGACTTGATCTCTCACGTTATCGACGGAAAGTAGCGCCTGCTTTTCGGCGTCAACCTTCTGGGCAATGTTGTGACGCTTCTGCCCCCAATCCCAGGGTTGCCAAGTCAACAGCACGCCGACCGCACCGACGTTCTGCGGGAGGAACGAGATATTCGGGGTCGTAAGGTAGTTCGCCTGAATCGAAATATCGGGAATGAACCGGGTCTTCTCTATTTTCGTATCTAACGCGGCCCTTTCCTTCTTGATCGTTTCGGCCTTAATCTCGGGCCGCATCTCGATTGCGACTTTTCTTGCTTGTTGCAAGCCCGATTCCTCGGGGAGTGAAGCGGGAACCATTTCGACGGTGAACTCCTCCAGGAGGTCGCGGCCGAGCAAACGGTTCAGCGCCTCCTTCCGGTCCGACAGCGCATCTTCGATGACGGTAAGTTGATAAAGAGCCTTTGTGCGTTGAGCAGTAATACGGAGGCTGTCAGCTTTCAGCACAGCCTCTTGTTGTAGCCGTCGAGCGGTGAGCTGCTGTAACTCTTTAAGGTAGGCAAGCAAAGCGCGCTGCGATTCGACCTCGCTCTGGGATTCCAAGATGGCGTAGTAGGCATGCCGAACCTCGTTCACAAGCACTTGCTGATGTTCCAGATAAGACTGCTGACTGAGCTCCGTGGCTAGTCTCTGCTGTCTGATGGAGAGGTCGATTCGAAGCAATTGGGTAAGAGGCTGGGTTACGGTGACGGAGGCAATTGCAACAGGACGAGCTGGGGTGTGAATTACGGAGTCTTTCGCTGGAATCGGACCTGTTGCCGGAAACGTGCCGAGCGTGCCAGATTTAATTGTGAAGTCCAGCGGAGTGAGAAGTTCCGATCCGAGAAAGTAGGTATCAAAGCGTGGATAGAGCTGCGTCCTGGCTTCGCTAAAAGCTTCTTGCTGCTTATGGATTTCGAGTCCGGCCTGTTTCAACTCGCGGTTGTGCGATCGCGCCAACTCGGTCGCTTGATCCAAGGTTAGGACGCTCTCGGTTCGCTCTTGCCCTGGCGCCGCCATCGCCAACGTCAATGACGTGATGGCCACCAATAGGCAATTGCGTATCAAGTTCCTTCCGATCATTGGTCCTCTCGCCTCGGGCACGACAAATGCCTTACGAGGTTGTTTCATAATGGTAGACGATATGGCATACATAGTCTATTTCGTCTATCTAGCCCAGACGGTTTTTCAAGCCATGAAGGCTTGTGGGGAGCCCTGATTTCACTCAGATGACTATCGCGTGGCATGATTGGTGTGTGAAAGTGCCTGGAAGGAAAAAATCCGAAGACACGACAGAGAAGATTCTCGTTGCGGCCATACAGAGGTTTAGCAAGTTCGGTTACCGCCGCACCTCGATCAACGATGTCGCCGAAGAAGCCGGATTGGCGCGCGCCACGGTCTACTTGTATTGGAAGAGGAAGCAGGACCTTTTTGTGGCTGGGCTGGAGCGATTTAACTCGCAATCTTGGATCCTGGCCGAAACCGCCGCTGCGAAGAAAGGGTCTGCCGAAGAACGAATTCTCGCAACTGTCATGGCGCAATACGGCGCGACTTCCGACATCGTCCACGGCACAGCAAGCGGCCATGAGCTCTTTCAGGCAAACCTTCAGCTCGGACGGGCTGTGGTCGAGGAATGCCTGCGCCATGGCGAGAGACTCCTGACGCACCTCCTGCAGCAGGGCATTCGAGACGGCGAATTCAAACCACGCCGGTCCTCGGTCCGCTCTGCAGACGTAGCGCACATCATCGTTAGCTTTGCGCAGAACTCGCTGCTTGATCGGCGTCATACCCCCTCCTCGTACCGGAAGAATTTGCGCAAAACAGTGAATTTCGTTCTGGATTCGATTCGCGCATGAGCGTCGGCGAGGAGAACAACGCACCGGGTAGACACTTCCCTTTTCCACTCCTCTGAAGCAGTTGCCACGCATACGCCGCCGACTCCTACGCTATGACCCCGCCTCCGTCCACGCGAACCGTGGACCCGGTCGCGTAAGTTGTTGTCATCAAGAAGAGAACGGCCTTAGCGATGTCGTCTGGTTGACCTATCTTGCGCACTGGCAACTTTGCGGCCGTGCTTTCAAACATTTCTCTACGTTTCTCTCGAGGCAAGTCGTCCCAGATCGGAGTCTCGATCATCCGCGGCGAAACAGCGTTGACGCGGACGGGTGCCAGTTCCAGAGCCAGCCCACGCGCAAGAGCTTCCAAGGCGGCGTTGATGGCTCCCTGGAGAACCGCTGTCGCCGATGGACGCTCACTCACGAATCCTGAGATAAGAGTTAACGAACCGCCATTGTTGATACGCGCCGCACGCGCGACCCGATAAGCTCCCCAGAACTTGCTTTCCATAGCGGCCGCAGCATCGGCAAGGCTCATCCCACGCACTGGTCCGGTTTTCGTTTGCGCAGCGGAAACTAGAACATGATCCCAGGCCTGCTCTTTCTGGAAGAAGCGCTCAAGGAGATCGTTGTCACCGATGTCCAGCACTCTTGTTTGCACCGCGCCGCCGAGCTTCGCAGCCACGGCGTCGAGTTTCATCTGGTTACGAGAGGCGATCGTCACGGCGGCTCCCGCGTCCACGGCCGCTACTGCGGTCGCAAGACCAATCCCGGAAGTACCGCCGATCACGAGAATGCGTTGCTTACCGAGAGAGTGCATGATGACGTTCCTCCTTCTTGGCCTCCGGTGATAAGTAGTCACCGATCGGATCGCTACCCAGCCTTTGCATTGACCGGCTCTTTCTTCTCCGTCAAATCCCTTCGCGAATGGTTTCCGGGCTGCTGAGTGCAAAATGCGCAATCTCATCTTTTCGCATGAAGACAACTCCGGGATTGTTCTGTGCATAGGCGATAAATTCTTCAAGGACTTTGGTGCGTGATGGGCGGCCCGCGATGCGGTCATGAGCACTCACCGACATCATGCGACGGCGTCTTGATGATTCGGCGTACAGCATGTCGAACTCTGCTTTCAAATCGCCGGCATATTCCTGAGTGCTCAAGTGGCGCGATTCGTAATCGACGATGTCATTCATGTGCAGCGTGTACGGGACGACGGCGAACGGCTTTCCCTTCACGTTGATTAGAAACGGTTCATCCCGGCTCACGTCGTCAATGTGATAGAGGAAGCCAAGCTCCTGCAGAATCTCCAGCGTGTGTGGTGTGCCGCGAAGCCAAAAGGCATTGAACCCCAAGGGTTTCGTGCCTGTTGCACGCTCAATGCTGGCGACGCTTTGCTGGTACGATTCGCGCTCCTGCTCGGGCGTCATGGAATATTGAGCGGCCCACGTTTGTCCGTGGCCAGATGCTTCATGGCCGCGCTGGACAATCTCTTTGGCTAGAGCCGGGTGAAGATCAACTGCTGCGCCTACCATGTGTGAGGTAACTTTGACCTTTCGGCGGTCGAACATGTCCAACAGTCGCGGAAGCCCTTCCTTGAATCCGTATTCGTACCATTTGCTTGCCGGCAAATCGGGATACATTGGATCAATCTTTGGCATGGGGCTCTCCGCTCCGCTCAGCGGCTGGGCGCCAGCTTCCATTTGCATCGATATGGAAACGACGAGACGCCCTCCTTCAGGCCAAAAAGGTCTTTTAGATTCCGCCTCCGGGAGCGAGATCGGAGATCTTTCCTTGGCGAAAGTCTCCGGTTCGAAAGTGTGAGATGCCGTACCAACCACGAGAGCGGAAACGGAAGTGTCTTTTATGAAGTCGCGACGTTTCATCCAGCCTCTCCTTTGATCGAAAATCCGTTCGCTTTTGGCAGCGCCAGGCGCTCGAGTTCGCGTTCGGCTTGCAGCCAATCATCGAGCTCATTGCCTGGGAGGCCGCCACGCTCAAGATAGATTTCATAGGCCCGGAGCCTGATTTCTTCGTGACTGGGTTTGTCGTTTGCGGAAGGATTCTCTGGGTGAGACTGAATCGGGCTTACGCGAACCTGCAAAATCTCATCTCTCTTATCTTTCGATTTCATGCGCTGAGTCGTTCCCTTTCGTACTTGTATTGTCTCCATCTGACTAGTCCGCCTGCAGGCCGTCCTTGCCACGAGTCCCGATAGGGTTCCCTCGGCCCCGCCTAATCACAGGAACCGTAGGCGAGTTGACGCCGCGAGAGGCCGTTCACCTAACGGCCCGCCCCCAAGACCTGTTTCCGGGGTATCCATACGGATTCACGCTTCAATACCTGGTGTAATTTCTTCCGCCCATGGAATACTCGACCTTTCACCGCTGCGACCGAGAGACCCATGACCCGAGCCGCCTCTTCCATGGATAACTCACCAAGGTCTCGGAGTTCGATTGCTTTTCGTATTCCTGGCGTCAACCGATTCATGGCTGCAGATAGAACGCGGCGCCGCTCGCCTTGTAAAAAGGAGGTCTCGGGGTCCGCGCGTGAATCGAGGATCTCGAGCCCGAGTGCGGTTTCTTTATTTCCACATAAATCGTCGATCGATACCTCGCGCAGGCCCCGTCCCCTGCGCAGAAACATAAGGGCTTCGTTGATGGCAATCCGCGTTAACCAAGTGGAGAAGCGAGATTTCCCTTGGAATCTGTGCAAGTGGAAGAAAGCTTTTTGCAAGCTCTGTTGGACGATGTCTTCCGCATCTTCTCGGATATGGGTGAAGCGTCGCACAACGGCCAGAATCCTTTGCCGGTGCCGCTCGATGAGAATTTCAAATGCGCGTCCATCCCCACTTTTGGCGGCAAGGACGAGCGCTGCTTCTTCGTCCTGGCCAGCGAACTTGATCGTCATGCCCTTCGACAGCGTGGCACCCGAGGCGATTCGCCCGGCCGCGTACGCGGGCGTGATGGGTTTCGATCGATAGAAAGATGTCAGCTCCATTAGCCATTCCTTCGGGTTTGTGATTGCAGTTCACGAATCATGTGTTGCTTGGATTGTGAGAGAGTTAGGATTCGCAGCGGCTTCGTACGCTCGAAACTCATGACTTCCTTCTCCCCCGATGCACCGTCATCAGGTGCAAGCGGAGAGCCATTCGTAAACGCTTGAAACGCAACGGAAAGAGTGGAATGACTTGCTGCGAATTTCGTGAAATTCGCGAGAGCGTGATTTCACAATTTCGGATGCTACTGCAAGACCTCCATGACCGACCCAGAGCCGCCGACAGCGAACCGCATTGCCGGTCCTGAAGACTTCAGAGCAGAGACACCTTGGGCACTTCAAGAACGACCAATTGAAACTTGTCTGCAGTTCTACATGGAGAAGCTAGGAATAGTTTGGGTGTGATCTGAACTGAAGCAATGCATCCCTCATCGAAAGAAAGAGTACGTACCCACCGGTGGCCGGCGCACCGCCTGCCGATAAGAAGGATGTGTCGTCCGCTGTGCAAGCGTTACAAACGGCAATGTCTTTAGGTATCAACAGAGCGTGGTGCCACGGAGATGAACTCTGGCCGAATGGGCCGTCGTTACGATTGCCGCCGTAAGGCACCGCGTGCGACTTTCATCCCGGCGGCCTTCTTCTTGGGTTCATTCCGAGATTTTCACGAATCCTTCCTGAACGAGCTGCGTCATCCTTGCCATGGCATCGGTGTTGATCTTGATTCCAGGAAGCACGTCTTCGTTTCCCCAGTTGTGAATCTTCGCCGTCGCGCCACACAACTCAAAGTGCACACCGCGTTTCATCAAGTCGGAGACGAGGTCTTTGTATGGATTGCCGGTTGCCACATTCCGTTCGCTGTTGTACGCCTTGTCGTTCAACGTCACGTGGCCCGCATTCGTGTGAAAGACCGCGATCACCTGAGCCTTGGCGTGCCAGTCGGCGATGTCGTTCTCGATGAGCTGAAGGTGGAAGATAGAAGCCGGCAGATCGCCTTCGAACGCCAAGGAAAGGACGCTGAAGGCAACTTTAACTTCCGCCAGCTTCACTGGAATATCGATGTGAAGTGGTTTCTCCAAATTGGACATATCAAAGTTCCTTTCGAAAATCAGTTGGTTGAATTATTCGGAATTAGACTCCGGAATAAACGAGCCCCGTGAATATTGCCGGCGTCATGAGGAATTGACCCCACTTGGTGTCATAGGCAGCCGTAGGCTTGGCGGCTATCGTCTCTGAGAGGGACTTGCCCTGTTTCTTTAGCTCGGCCACGTTGTTTCGAATGGCGACCAGCATGTCGTGGTATTCGGTGAGTCCGGTCTTATTTCCTACAGGTCCATGCCCTGGAATGATGATCGTCTTATCCGTGACCACGGCCAGATTCCTCTCGGTTGCACGGATCATTCCGTCGATACTGCCTCCGGTCGAGTAGTCGATGAACGGATAAAAGCCGTTCCACCATGTGTCTCCGACGTGAATAATGTCAGCCTCTTCAAAGAACACGGAGATATCGCTGTCTGTGTGGGCCGGTCCGTAGTACCTCAAAGCTATTCGGGTGTCGTACTGATGCACCTGGTGGTCGTCATCAAACACGGTGGTAGGAATGGCGCCGGCTGGCGCGGGCGGAAAGGTATAGCTCCAGCCTTTGACACGAGTCGCCGTCGAGAGATGCTTTCTCGTATTCTCGTGCGCTGTAATCGTTGCTCCTGCTGCATGCACCCACGCATTTCCATCTGTGTGATCGACATGCCAATGAGTATTTATCAGCTGTGTGAGGGGGGCAGATCTCAAGCCGTCGAGAGCTGCCGCAATTCGCGCTCTCGATACCGTGAATCCTGAATCGATCAAGAGCTTGCCGTCCTTACCCGTGAGAACTGCAATATTCCCACCTGAGCCCTCGAGAACACTGATGTTGCGACGAAGCGGGTGAACTTCAATCTTGGCTCGTGCTGCCTCATTGATCATCGTCGGAACGATGCCGCTCTCCTGTGCAAAGAGTAGGCGCGGAGCGCATGCCGCAGTGGCGGCGCCAAGACCGGCTGTGGCTATAAAGCGGCGACGTGAGAGGTTGGCCATGCTCATCGACAGCGTGGCACCCGAGGCGATTCGCTCGACCGCATCTGCGGGCGTGGTGAGTTTCGATCGGTAGAAAGATGTCAGGTCCATTCCTCATTCCTTCGGGTCTGTAACTGGAGTTCACGAATCATGTGTTGCTCGGATTGCGAAAGAGCTAGAAGTTCGCGGCGGCATCGTACGCTCTAAACTCATTACTTTCCTGCTCCACCGTGCACCCTCATCAGGTGCAAGCGGAGAGCCATTCGTAAGCACTTGAAACGGAACGGGAAGGGGGAAATGACCTACTGCGAATTTCGTGAAATTCGCGAGAAGCGTGTTTTCACAATTTCGGATGCTACTGCAAGACTTGTTCGGAACAAACAGGGGCAACCGATGTGAGTCGAAATCGCTCAGTCAGTGTGGTTCGCGTTTGCGCGCAGCTTGGCATACTCGGCTTTGGCTTGCTGGTAGATAGGAATATCTGAGTCGGCATCCTTCCAGAGAGTCAGAAAGTCCTGATACGACTTGCGTGCCGCAGCTTGGTTACCCATCAGTTTGTGCGCCCTAGCTAGCTGTAAACGTGCTAATGCCCCAATCACTTCTCTTCCCACGATACCCGCATGATCGAGCAGCTTCTGGAACTCTACCGCTGCCAGGCGGCCCTCGCCCATCTGGAGGTACGCCAGGCCGCGGATGTAAGCGGGATAAAGACTATTGAAAGAATCGGGGGCCGCCAAGTCGTACTTCGCCGTGGGCCGCAAGACTTCGACAGCCCCGGCAGGATCTTTCTCATGAAGTTTCATCGCAGCCCGAATCGTCGGCAGGTAGTAATACTGAACTGCAGTATCCAATGGAAAATCGTGACCGAGCGCATCTGCTAGTTTCTGCGCTTGCCCAATGTCTCCTGCTCGCGCAAGGACTAGAGCGAGAACCAATTGCTCGCTGCGGTCCTTGGCCTTGTTGAAAGCCTTTGCTGCTATTCGTCGAGCTCGGGCCGAGTTACCGACTTCGGCATCTCGCAGCGCAGGAAAGGTCTCCTCCCCGCCGGTGGAACGCAAAGAGTCGGCCTTTTTGGCCAGGGCAATAGCGTGATGGAAGTGGCCGTAATAGGCCTCCAGAGCTGACCTTTCGTAAAGCAACACGGGTTCAGCGCCCGGCTTGCCCACCGCCCAATTCCACTGTTCGTGCATCGCGGGCTCGTCTTTTTTCAGGAAGGCGAGCAAGGCGCGGCTCTCGCGCAACCCGGTCCCGTCGAATTTGCGCGCATCGGCCTCATCGAATGTTACCGTCGCTTCGTCCAGCCGGTCCGTATTAATACTGCGTAATATCAGGGCGCCATAGCTCCAAGGACTGGGCAACAGGCGAGCCGCTTCGCGCGCTTCGGCGAGAGACCTGTCTGGTTGTCCCAAAAGTTGCAAGCACCAGGACAAGTTGTTGTGAGCAATGAAATCTTGGGGGAAGGTTGCCACCCACTGCAACAGGATGGGAAGGGCCTTCTCATGTTCTCCGGTGACGTCAGCGTAATAAGTGTCCTCCGCATGAAATCGGCCCGGCTCGGTCATCCTGGTGCGGAGCTCATAGGTTTTCTTCACAGCCGCTGCAGCTAAAGCGAGTTCACCCCGGTTTTGATAGGCAGACCCGAGAGCGGCATGGGCCAGCGCGAAATCTGGATCCACATCGATGGCGCGCTGGTAATACGGGAGAGCGGCCTGGGGGTCTGCAGCGAGATGGTGCCTGTAGCCCTCTGTCAGGAGCTGCAGGGCTTCCAGCGAAGGACTCGTCGCCTGCTCCAGCGGCTTGTTGAACTTGGCAACGGACGTCAATGGTTCGCCGAGCTTGTTGCGCAATTGCGCTGCGGAGACGCCCAACAGGTGCACGACTTCGTTTCGGCTGGCGGCGTCTTGCTGGACTTGCGCGACGATCACTCCCGACTGACAGTCAATCCCCTTCAGCTCGATGCGAAGGCCGTTCCCCGCATCCCTGATCGAACTCGCAACTACCATTTTGCTGTTCGTCTGAAGGCAAACTTCACGCGCGATCTCCGGCGTTAACTTCGCATCCTCAGAACGGTTGAGTGTCCTTAGAGTCGTGCGGACTTTGTTATCGATCAGGGTATTGAGATAGGGCGTCTGTTCCAGGGCGACACGCAAAGCTGTGTACAGGGCATCATCGAACACTGGATCGCCGGTCTGATTGCTGACGGCCAGAACAATCGTGTCACTCGCGGAAAGCGTCACCCGGTTGAGGAAGCGCCAGTAAGCCCAGGTCCCTAAAGCTACAACCACAATCAACGCGATGGCCGCGAGCCACTTTCGTTTGTTGTGTGCAGGCCGCGCTTCCCTGCGGATTCGCTCGATATCTTCACCCATCTCGGCGGCAGACTGGTATCGTCGCGAGTGGTCCTTCTCCAGCGCTTTGGTGATGATGGTGTCCAGTCCGCGCGGCACCGCAGAGTTCAGATCATGCGCTGGGGCTGGCGTCTGATTGAGAATCGCGTCGTGGACGATTGCCGCCGTCTCGCCCGTGAAGGCACGCTGCCCAGCCGCCATCTCGTACAAGACCAGTCCAAAGGAAAACAGATCGGTGCGGGCGTCTAATTTTTCTTTGCGAACCTGTTCGGGAGACATATAGCCGGTCGTCCCTATCGCGATCCCTGTGTGCGTAAGGTTGGTATGGAGTCCCTTGGGTGTTTCCGTGCCTGTCTCTCTTGAAGGCTCCTTTGAGCCCGCGGAAGTACTAGTGTCCGCTCTCTCTTGTGGGCCCATTTCCTCAACTTCTTCTGTAGAGGCCAACTTCGCCAATCCAAAGTCCAGTATCTTCACTGGACCTTGCTTCGTCAGGAAAATATTTGCCGGCTTGATGTCGCGATGAATGATGCCTTTGTCATGAGCAGCCTGCAGCCCGTCGCAGATTTGAAGCGCAATCTCTAAGAGCGGAACCAGAGGGATGGCCTTCGACTCGGAAAGGGACAGCTGATGGAGGAGCGTCGATCCTTCGAGCAACTCCATGACGATGAACGGCTGGCCTTCGTACTCTGCAATTTGGTGGATCGTGCAGATGTTGGGATGGTTCAACGCAGATGCCGTTTGCGCTTCACGTTCAAAACGCTGGAGCGCAACCGGATCGCTGGCCAGCTCTTCCGGCAGAAATTTAACCGCCACCTGGCGGCCTAACTTCAGATCTTCGGCCTTGTACACCATCCCCATACCACCGCCGCCGATCACCTCGAGCACGCGATAGTGGGAGACTTTCTTGCCGACAAGGCCGCTCAGTACGGGCAATCCCTGCGGGCTGGCGGCCCCACCCCGGACGGTTTCTGTGGTTGTTTCCAGCCGCTCAGGAGTTACCAGCAAGCGATAGCCTCGCCGCGCCAACGTCTCGATGTACTGAGGGTTATCAGCCGAATCACCCAGCGCTCGCCGGAGAACCCCAATGGCCATATTGATGCCGTGGTCGAAATCCACAACGGTGTCGTTGGGCCAGAGCTGCTTCCTGATTTCTTCGCGGGTCACCATCTTGGTTCCGCGGTCAATCAGCATTCGCAAAACTTGGAATGGCTGTTCTCTGAGCAGCAGTTTGCCGTCACCGTTTACCGCCCCGACCGGCCACAGTTCACCGGACCTAAGATTGATCTCAAACCCTCCTAGCCGGACGCGACCTTCGAGACTCTCTGCCATGGTCATTTAGTGTAATTGAGTGTACTGCCGGGTGGCGCGGCTCCCCAACAGGAGGAGACCGGATTACCGCGCGCAGCCTCCACTTTAGTCGTTTAGAATCAATTGCTTTCTGAAGCGAAATCCCATTTAGACCGCCAAAAGACCGCTAGCGCATTTACATCCTGACGGAACTTGGATACAGATGGCGCGATACTCGATGCACAGGTTTTACTTCTCGCGTGAATCCTTATGAACCACGGAGAAGCGAGACGCAGCCGAAAAAGGCCCCGGAGCTAGAGTCATGGCTGACCATGCGGTAGCCTTTCCAGATGTCAACAGACTTCGACGATTGTCATATTCCGGTCGCCAGCTCTTCCAGGGGGATCAGCCGTCGATAGAAGAATCGTCGACTGCAAAGTCGCTGAAAAATGCCTCGCCCGACGAGCGTTCCGACGACGGATGTAAGAGCTTCGCAGGAATTGTCGAACTTGAAGCTGCCTTGCTGGAAATCTTAGAGCTGGTACGCACGGTGGCCCCCACAGATTCAACCATTTTGCGATTCAACGTGAATAAAGAGCGCGAGGCCAGGGTCGCTCTTGAGACTGCATTTCACCAGATAGAAGCGCTAAAGGACCAATTATATAAGGAGAATCTGGCACTGCGAGACGAAGTGGATCGGGTCTCCATGTTCGAAGAGATTGTTGGAACCTCCCACGCGTTACAAGCCGTGCTTTCTCGGGTAGTCAAAGTCGCTCCGACGGACTCCGGCGTCCTCATCACTGGTGAGACGGGCACAGGCAAGGAGTTGATTGCACGCGCCATCCACAAGCGATCCCGCCGATCAGAACGGGCCTTTGTCAGCGTGAACTGTGCAGCTCTGGCGCCGTCGCTGATTTCCTCCGAGCTGTTTGGCCACGAAAAAGGCGCGTTCACCGGCGCAACGCAGCGCCGACCGGGCCGTTTCGAGTTGGCGAATGCCGGAACCATTTTCCTGGACGAAGTCGGCGAACTGCCAGCGGATGTCCAGGTCGCACTGCTGAGAGTGCTGCAAGAGCGGGAATTCGAGCGGGTCGGAGGCACGGTATCCATCAAGGTGGATGTCCGTGTGATTGCCGCAACCAATCGCAACTTGGAAGCCGCCAAGGCGAATGGAACGTTTCGCTCGGACCTCTTTTACAGGCTAAATGTATTCCCAATCGAAGTGCCGCCGCTTCGGGAGCGCAAGGACGATGTTTTGATGTTGCTTGAATATTTCGTCCATCGCTATGCCAAAAAGGTAGGCAAGAATTTCGGAAAGATCAGCAAGAGAACCCTCGAACTATTTCGATCGTACGATTGGCCTGGCAATATCCGCGAGCTACAGAATGTCGTCGAGAGGTCGGTCATTGTGAGTTCCGACGGCGTCTTTGGTGTAGATGAAGCTTGGCTATCGACGAATGCCGGGCAAGCGCCGTGGCGACATCCAGGGTCTGAAAACACCGATGGAAACTCGAGTCCCGAACGGCAGATCATCGAGGCCGCACTCGCAGAAAGCCGGGGCCGAATTTCTGGTCCCAAAGGTGCTGCGGCCAAACTTCAAATCCCGCCGTCGACTCTTGAGTCCAAGCTCAAGAAATTCAAAATCTCTAAGACCTATTTCAAGTTCGGCGAAGGGTGCGCCGTAGAATCGTGAAATCATGCTTTTCCCGAATTTCGCGAAATCCACACTGGCTCATCGCTTTGCTTCTCATTCCGTTTCAAGCTTTTACGAATGGCTTTCCTCTTGCACTTCGTGACGATGCCTGTTGGAAGAGACGTCAGGAGCCGCAAGAGTCCGTCGTTGAGAAGGCGGCGCGAATGACCTGCAAGATCGAACGGCTCGCCAGCAAAGGGAACATGATCATGTTGCGCCTGTGTGGATGGATTCAGGTGGAACACGTGAAAACAATCAGAGAGCTGATAGAACAGGAGACCGGCAAGGTAGCCCTTGACCTTACAGAGATGACGCTCGTCGATCGCGATGTGGTGAATTTTCTTGCAACTTGCGAGCTTAAAGGCATCGAACTCCGGAATTGTCCGGCGTTTCTGCGGGAGTGGGTTACTAGTGAAAAGCTGCGGATAGCCGAGGAGCCTCACTAATCAATGGCTGTCTATCTTTGCCGGTGTCCTCTACTGGGGATCGGGTTCCTTGAAACCCTTGCCACACCGGAAGGCGAAAAAAGCAAACTTGGTCAAAAGCGTCAAGCGCGGAATTGCGGACGGCCAACCTGTTTGCTCAAGTCGATGGAGGGTGGTAAATCATGGCTTCGATCTCCCAATCCGTAGCGCAGTTCGATCCCCAAGCAGGCGGTTTACGGGACGACAAGACGAGGTTCTTTCCCGGCGACGATGCAGTCAAGCGAGGTGGCGAGACTTCAGCTGATGAATTTCTCGACAAGATCATCGGACGCCGTGCCGGTCTGCGACTGACTTTCTCCCAACTGAAAGCGGTGGCGCCAACGAATGTGACGGTCCTGATTACGGGCGAAACAGGTACTGGGAAGGAACTCATCGCGCAGGCAATCCACGAACTGAGTCCGCGTCGCTCGCGAAACCTCGTAAAAGTGAACTGTGCGGCGATGCCCTCAGGACTGCTTGAGAGCGAGCTGTTCGGCCACGAACGTGGAGCGTTCACGGGCGCCGTCAATTCACATGTTGGTCGTTTCTCTCTCGCCGATCGCGGAACATTGTTCCTCGACGAAATCGGAGACATGCGCCTTGAATTGCAACCCAAAATACTCCGAGTGCTTCAGGAGCGGGAATTTGAAGCCATCGGAAGCACGCGCACGACGAAGGTAGACGTCCGGGTCATTGCGGCAACGAATCAGGATCTCCAGCAAATGGTTTCAAACCAAGAATTCCGGGAGGATCTGTTTTACAGACTCCATATCTTTCCGATTTTTCTTCCGCCTCTGCGCGAGCGAAAAACGGATATTGCCGGACTCGTGACGCATTTTGTGAAGCAGTTCTCGGTCTCCATGAATAAAGACATACGCACGATTTCGGACCGCGCGATGCGGTCCATGATCAATCATTCCTGGCCGGGAAATGTTCGTGAACTGCAGAATTATGTGGCCCGCGGAGTCATCCTCGCTCGTGGGACAACATTCGATCTGATACCGCCTGACAAGCGCGTGACGCTGCGCGCAGAGCCCACGAGTGAGAAACTCGAGGACACGATCCGTGGCGAAATTCTCGCCGCATGTCACAAGGCGAACTGGCAGATCGGCGGACCGCGCGGGGCCGCGGCCCGGCTGGGACTGAAGCGCACCACGCTCTTTTACAAGATGAAGCGACTCGGAATTTCGCCTCCAGCAAAACCGTCCTGAATCAAAACTTTCGAACACTTTTGCGAACCGCTACCGCGCCCAGAGTATTCCTCGTAGCGGAGTTGCCAGATAGCCGAGATGATAGTGCACCGTCTCGGCATAGATCACTGCGAACTTTAGCCCAGGCCGCCTGCCTACAAGGCAGGTGCGCGGTGTCATGTAGGTGTCATGCGAATTGTGATGAATGGCGGCAAATGGTAACGAAAACTGAAAAGAGAAGTTGAATCTGAGTTAGCCCCATTTGATCAGAACTTGCTGATTCCCCTCGATTTGTCTCGGCTCCGGCAAATTGTGATTAAGTTGGTCTCAAGGCTGTTAACCGAAGGTTTGCCAGCTCGAATCTAGCCGGGGGAGGCCACGGGCAGCCATCCCCGACAACGTCGGTGCGCTATGGGTGGTTAGGATTTACTTTCAGGTACGCAAACAACAGGGACTTTCCGCTCGGCTTATGGCTCTCGCCGTTCGGCTCTACGGTCACAAACACAGCATCCACCTGCTCCAGCAGACTGGAACGAGACGACATGTGGATCACATCGTGCCGGCGAGGCTAATCCGGCGATTGAGGGCAGGGAATATAGATAGACGCGAAAACCTGCAGTGTATCTGCGGAACCTGCCATGGATACAAGCTTCAGGCTGACCGCAAACTATGCTTGGGTGATAAGCTTGGCTACCTCGAAATTCTCCGCACTCACAATTTCGATGTCGCACGGGCCGAGCGGGCACTGGCCATGTTCGGTCTGTAGTTTCCTCGTGTTCACATGAGGTCGTAGGTAGGTCGCCCACCGCCCCCCTGCGAACAGGCGAGTTCGCGCAACGTGCGGTTAAACGTTAAGGAACCAGATGAATATTGAGCAAAGATGCTGCACGGATGGCGCTTCTTATTTTCAATGAGTTAGAAGATTTGACCAATGACTTCATACTCCCAGGCAATTAACTTACATAGTCGATTACCCACCTCCGGAGCGGCTTACAGTTACCATCGGAAGGAGGCGGGAAATACAGCGACCAACTTAGCTAATCGGGGCACGAACTGTGACAATACAAATGTCGGGTAAAAGGGGTGAGCAATGCAGGAGTTCGTTGAATTGCCGAGGACGCATTCGCCGCGGCGTCGCAGCGGTTTTTTTCTCCTTATGCTCGCCGTCCTCGCCGTTATCCTTCTCGGCGGTCGGACCGCCTTGTCGTATTACGTGGACGTGCTCTGGTTCGAGTCACTCGGCTACCGCGACGTGTTCTGGAAAACGTTGGGCCTCCAATGGGGAATTTTCGTGGCTTTTGCCGCGGCCACATTTCTCGTCGTGTACGGATCGTTTCTGGCTCTGAAGCGAGCGCATTTGCCCAATCTGCCGAGCGGTCACACAATTTTTGTCGGCGGACAGCCGCTGAAGCTGCCAGTTGAACCTGTCCTGCGCGTCATCGCACTTGGCCTTTCGCTCGTCGTTGCCGTTGCCACCGGCGCGGGAATGATGCTCGAGTGGCCGACGATCGCACTGTATCGGTACGCACCGCGCATCGCTGGTTGCTTCGTGGACCCGATCTTTGGCAGGCCGTTGAACTTTTTTCTCTTCACCCTGCCTGCCTGGCAACTCTTTGTCGGCTGGCTACTTACGCTGGCCGTGATGACCTGTGCGCTCTCTATCTTTTTCATTTTTATTACGGGTGGAACTCGTGCGTTCGCCGGTCGTAGCAGAAGCTACGTGGCGTTACCTTGGCGTGGACTCTCCATCACGTTTGCGGTTTTCTTACTCGTCCTTGCCATGCGCGTGTACCTCGGTCGATTTGAGCGATTGTTCGATAGTCACACGATCTTCTCAGGTGTGACCTACTCTGACGCGCACGTATTGCTTCCAGGGACCCTCGTTGTCTGCGCGGCGCTCGTTCTAGGCGCGGTGATCGCTGCCATCAATGCCGTTAGGGCGCCACGCGGGCGTTGGATTGCGGCCGCGATTCTCCCGGCTGCGCTGTGTTACGTATGCCTCCAAGCGGCCGACTGGTACGTCAGCAGCTTTATCGTGAAACCAAACGAGTTGGTTCGCGAGCAGCCCTATATTGCCAACAATATCGCACTCACCCGGCAGGCTTACGGATTGGACCGAGTTTCGCAACGCGAGTTTCCCGCTGAGACAGACGTCGCGGCCGCCGACCCGGCGAATAATCAGCCGACGCTTCAGAACATCCGGCTGTGGGACTGGCGCGCTCTCCAGGACACGCTGCGTCAGATTCAGGAAATTCGCACCTACTACGACTTTCCCGACATCGACATTGATCGCTATGAAATCGACGGCGTGACTCGCCAAGTGATGCTCGCAACACGCGAGCTGAACGTCGAGAAGCTTCCCGAGAGCAGCCGCAACTGGATTAACGAGAAGCTGATCTACACCCACGGTTACGGCATTACGATGAATCCAGTAAATGGGTTCACGCCGGAAGGGCTGCCCACGCTGATTCTGAGCAACATGCCGGTACAAAGCACGGTGCGGGGTCTGACGGTGACACGCCCGGAGGTCTATTTCGGCGAATTGACGAATACCGACGTTTACGTGAAGACACGACAGAAGGAATTCAACTACCCGCAAGGCCAGACCAACAGCCTGACGTCGTACGAGGGCAACGGCGGTATCGTGCTCGGCGGTTTTCTGCGCCGTATCATCATCGCGCTCGACCGCGGCGACTTGGCGAAGCTTCCGTTCAGCGACGACGTGAACAAGGATAGCCAGCTGTTGATGCGGCGTAACGTGCGAGATCGAGTATCCGCACTAGCGCCCTTCCTCAGCTACGATCCGGATCCTTATATCGTGCTCGGCGACGACGGCCGGCTGTCGTGGGTCATGGATGCGTTCACGGTTTCAGATAGCTATCCGTACGCGAGCCATTACCGGCTCGACCGCGACCCCATTAACTACATGCGGAACAGCGTTAAGGTGGTGATCGACGCGTACAACGGTGCGACAACGTTTTACGTGTTTGACTCCGAGGACCCGATCATCGCGGCCTACCGCAACATCTTTCCGAGTTTGTTCAAGGATGCGGCCATGATGCCGCCAGGGCTGCGTAAGCACATGCGTTACCCCGAGTTGTTGCTCAAACTGCAAGCCGAAGTGTACGGGCTGTATCACATGACGGACCCGGGAGCGTTCTACAACCGTGAGGATCTGTGGACTGTCGCCAGCGAAGTAGGTTTGAGCGAAGGAGGGCAGCAGGTGACACAGGCAATGCAACCGAACTTCGTGCTGATGAAACTGCCGGGCGAAACCGGCGTGGAGTTCGTAGAAATTCTGCCGTTCACCCCGGCCAACCGGAATAATCTGATCGGCTGGATTGCCGGGCGCAGCGACGGCGCACAATACGGTACCTCGGTCGTCTACAACTTCCCGAAAACGAAACTGGTGGACGGACCACTGCAAATCGAAGCACGCATTGATCAGAACGCGCAGCTTTCCGGACAATTGACGCTGTGGAACCAGCAAGGCTCTCACGTGCGGCGCGGAGCCTTGCTGGTCATTCCGACTGGGCGCGCGCTGTTGTATGCGGAACCGATTTACCTGCAGGCCGAGCGGAGTCCAATGCCTGAGTTGCGTCTGGTCGTGCTCGCCGTACAAGATCGGCTTGCGTACGGACCGACCTTCGAGTCGGCGATGGCCGCCCTCTTTGGAGGAGCGGTCTCGTCGTTAAGCGCCGCGGCAGTGCCCCCGGAGCTCGCGCGACACGCACCGGGATCCACCGGACCGCCCCCGCCCGCAGCCGACCTTCACGCCCTCATCGCGGAGGCTGCCAAAGACCTTGCCGACTACCAGCGCCTCACCGCAGAAGGCAAGCTCGGCGAGGCGGGACAGAAGCTTGAAGAGCTGAAGCGCGCACTTGACAAGCTGAACGCCCGCCAAAGATAGTCTCGCTGCGGTACTGCATTCTCGAGCGTCGAGACAAACAAGCAATGTGCGCGGGGTAGCCGTCGCAAGGGAATCGACATATGTTCTATAGGTGCAGCACATGCTGATTCTTGGTAGGAGGTAGGCAATGCCAGAAAGCGCGATACCCGCATATATCACCAGCCTAATCCGCCATTTTGAGGATCTTCGGGACGGTACACACGGCGGCTCCGCAAGTCGAAAAGACAAGGAAGCCCATTTCGAGAAGGCAGTCCAACTGCTGGCTCCCATCGCCCGCCAGGTTCTCACCGAAATGAACACGAGCTTGCTGCTCGACACCGGGCAGGTGACCGAGACGGGACTACGACGCACAGCGGATGGAGGGCTGAACGCATCCTTGGCTTTGAGCTGGCCTGAACAGCGGGCAGCCGGAGTCCATCCAATCGTGCTCCAAGCCTATTTCGGGGGCGGCTTCCACCACCCTCATCTTCGAGGGACGACAGTTCAAGACTGGCCGCTGAACGTGTTCAGCGACGAGGATGCTGCGGCCCAGCTATCCATACTCCGGGCCATCGCGTCCAGCGATCTGCACAATTTGGTCTATCGCGCGGACTATCGGATCGTCCCTGCGGCGACAGCAAATCCCGCCACCCCGCTTGCCCATGGAGCCAAAGCAAACTAACAAGTCGCATGTACACGACGCAGTAAATCTGGACCGGAGAAGGTATTCCGGGCCAGAAGTCCGGTTGTGGTAAACCTCTCCCGAAGGTCCGGTTCTGGTAAGCAACTGCGAGAGGGGAAAATGGTTCCAAAAGAGCAGCCACGCTTATGCGCGTTGCTTCCCATCAACTCACGTGTGTTGAAGCGACACAGGGAACGCGAATCACCGACGTTGAAATTACAGGGGTTAAGAGGTTCATTGGATTGGTGATGAATCTGCCCTACCTAGGGGCGATAGCACAGCTGCGATGACAACCGCGAGCGTGTCCCCGACTCGGCCAACGGCTCTTGTCGATCGGTGAATTGGGGGCCGTAAGCAAAGGCAGGCTCGATATGCGATCCAACTTAGGGCAGAACGGAAAAGAGTCTTTCGAAGAACTCCGAGAAACTCCAAAAGGATCGTCGACTATTTTGAGATTCGGCTCAGACGAGGGGATCGAATTTCCTAGCGAGCCTGAGCGCAAGCAACGGGACCCCCGATTGGCACGATCGCCGTGGGTCAGGGGGATACGCGGGCGAGAGATGAGGGGGCAAGGTTCGGCCAAATTTCCCGATGTCCCGTTGCTCGACAACGTGACAATAACAATCTCAGTTATCGAAGGCCGCTCCAAGGGTCTGACGTACCGAATGAAAAAGTTGTGTATCACCGTGGGACGGGTTGGCGGCGGTGCGGACTTCGAGTTCGACGAGCCGGCAGCATCCGACGTGCATTGCTTCGTCGCTGCACGTCCGGACAGTGTACGGCTATATGCCGCGCCTTCTGTCGGCATCCACGTCAACGATCAGCCGATCCGCACCGTGGAGCTAACTGATACTTCTACGTTTCGGGTTGGATCGTCCCTACTGCGTGTCAGCATCCTTCCAAACCAACGCGCGGATGTCAGAACACGCAAAAGTGCAGAGAAATAAGACAAGTGAGACGGATAACGATGTTCACGGAGCTGTTGCTGGCCAATATGTGTATTAAGGCACGTGACGTAGGGCGTGGACGAATCATGCTGCATGTAATCGCTACAATATTCTAAAGTCCCCGTGATTCCTACTCCGTGCCGCTACACGGGTGGCGCGATCACCCCATTCCTGCCAACGAGCAGCGATGCCGACCGAGGCACTGGTTGGAGGGCCTTGAAAGAGAAGGTTATGCTTCGAATCTACATTTTTCGCATCAGCCTCATCCTTGCCGTCATCCTCCTCGGAAAGGCCTCGGAGACGCGCGCGGCGGAAGAGGTGTCGGTGCAGCAGAGCATCGCCGAAGCACAGGTAGCTCTTCGCCATCGGCATTATTCGCAAGCCAGTCAAACATTGCAGGACGCGCTCGCGCGTTTTCCGGGAAATGCCCAGCTGCGGCTTGAACTAGGCAGGGTTTACGTGTATCAGCGGCAGGACGCACGGGCCACGGAGATTTTTCGCGGCATTCTGCGAGATGACCCCTCCAACCGGGAAGCAAAACTGGAACTAGCCCGCGTGCTGAGTTACGACGGGAAATACGAGCCAGCGAATCAACTTTTTCGTGAAATGCTGGCAACAAATGCGAACGACGAGGCGGCAGCCATCGGATTGATACGAAATCTGCTGTCTGAGAAAAAGAAAGACGATGCGCGCCGCGAAGTGGAACAGGCACTGGCACGCCATCCTAGCAGCCTTCGCCTTCAGGAGTACCGGGACGATCTGCTGAAGAACCAGTCGCCGCTCCCCGCCTCCCATGAGGGCCACGCGCTGAGCCGACTGCAGGCGGACGCAACCTATTTCAGCGATACAGCCGGAAATCGCGCCACGCGCGCGGGACAGCGATTTGATCTTCAGCTTGGACGCAATTTCACAAACAGTTTTCGCCTCGATGAAAAGTCCCTGTGGGTTAGCCAGGGGCCAAAGGCAAACATCTTTAGCGTCCAGGAGGAAGGTCGACTCCGGGTTGCACGATGGCTCTACGTCGGTGGCGGAGGCGGGATTGTTCGCTTTGCCGACAATTCGAATCGGGCGCTGTACCGCGGAGAATTGATTCTCCATCCAATACGAAGCTTCTGGCTGCAAGGAGGTTTCTCACGGATACCGATCACTCCCACTTTCCAGTCGGCTCAGTTCGATTTGCTGGCGGAGGGTTGGTGGGCCCGCCTCGATTGGCAGCCACGCTCTTGGCGCGTCAGCGCTGATTTCTCCAAGCAGCACTACTCGGATTCAAATCGCACCCAAAGAGAAGACGCGGAAATACTACGTTGGGTCGGAAACTCGCACTTTGCCGTGGGGCTAGGATATGAATATGCGCATAGCTCCTTCACTCAATCCTTTGCAAATGGCTATTTCAGTCCCAACCAATATCACAGCCATCTGGGCCTTGGTGGATTCCGTTTTAGCGTTGGAAAGATTTATCACGGCGAATACATCGCCCGCTATGGCGCCGAAACCGTTGATCAGAACCCCTATCAGATCGCCTGGGAGGCCACTGCAAAGAACCGCTTTCTGTTAGGAAAGTTCGATCTAGGCGCCGACTATACCTACTTTCACCTCGCGCAGAGCACGGGAGCGTTCCGCGCTCAAGTAGGGCGAGTCAGCGCTGCGTATCGTTTCTAGGTGGTGCAAGAAAGCGGGAAGAGGATTCCCGTTGGCCCGCGGATCAGGCCGGAGATGAGTATGGATAAGCCGCTCAGAGTACTGGTCGTCGATGATGACAACTCGATTTGCCGATGGCTGAATGCCGTTTTGACTGCAGAAGGCTACGAATGCCGCGCAGCGCGAAGCGTTGAAGATGCCGAGCCTCTCCTTCGTGAAGGCCCCATCGACTTGGCCCTGCTGGATATCTATATTGGACAGGCTAACGGTATTGAATTCCTCGAAAAACTGAAAACCTTGCAGCCGGAATGCAAGTGTGTGGTGATGACAGCGCACGCCAGCGTCGAGACAGTGGCACGCTCGGTAGCCGGCGGAGCACTCGAATACCTGGTCAAACCGCTACTGATCGATGAGCTGCTCGCGTTGTTGCGCAAGTTAACCGGGCCACGGAAAATCCCCAGGCACGCGCCAAAAGACAGTTTTGCTCCCGAGTCGGCGATCGTTGGACGAAGTCCGAAGATGCTGGAAGTTTATCGAGCCGTTGCACGGGTCGCGCCCAGCACGGCCAACGTACTGATTACCGGTGCCAGCGGGTCGGGCAAGGAACTTGTAGCACGAGCTATTCATGCACACAGCGCACGTGCCGAGATGGCTTTTACTCCCATCAACTGCGGCTCCTTCCCCGAGACCATTCTGGAGAGCGAGCTGTTCGGACATGAGAAGGGCGCGTTCACCGGAGCGGATACCAGCCGCAGCGGCTTGTTTGAGGCAACCAATGGCGGCACAGTTTTTCTCGACGAGATATCGGAGACCAGTCTCAGCTTTCAAGTGAAGCTGCTTCGCGTATTGCAGGAGCATAAGGTGCGACGTGTGGGCTCAAACACTTTCCTTCCTATCGATGTGCGGATCGTCGCCGCGACAAACAAGGATTTGAGCGCACTGATCCGGGGAGGACAATTTCGCGAAGACCTTTATTATCGTCTCAGCGTTGTGACGATTCAGCTCCCTTCGCTCGAAGAGCGGGCGAAAGATATTCCGCTCCTCGTGCAGCATTTTCTGGGGCGTTTCAATGAGCGTAACCAACGCCATGTGAATATCAGCGAAGCGGCGGTCAAACTGCTCACCTCCATGAGCTGGCCGGGCAATGTCCGTGAGCTCGAAAACCTGATCGAGCGGCTGGCTATTTTTGCCGCCACGGACGAAATCTCTGCCGAGGAAGTGGAATGCGAGCGGGCGCGCCGGAGCGAGACAACGTCGGCGCCGGAAAATTCGACAGCGTCCCTACCGGGAAAGCTGCAAGAAATGGAGCGCCAGGAAATTGTCCGTATTCTGCGGGAATCGGGTGGCAACAAGTCTCTTGCGGCACGAAAGCTCGGGATTGAACGCAAGACGCTGTATGAAAAGGCTCGCCGCCTAGCGATTGACCTGCAATCAAAGGAAACATGAGTGAATCCCCAACAGGCCGCTCGAATCAGAAGCACCTTCAGACAAAGCACTGGCTGCTTTTGAACGTATTGCTTTTGGCGGTCGTGGGGCTGCTCAGCCTAACTTATCCAGTGGAAGAACTCACTCGCCGAACAGAAGACATGTATTTTCGTCTACGAGGGAGCCAAGGTACTTCGCCTCATGTTGTGCTGATACTGATTGACGACGCAAGTCTGGAACGGTATGGGCGATGGCCGTGGAAACGCTCCTTGCTGGCGGAAGTGGTTAGGGCTGCCAGCGCCGAGCACCCCAAAGTGCTCGGCCTGGACATCTTGCTCTCGGAAACCGAAGACGAAGCAAACGACCGCGAATTGGCGAAAGCGTTGAAAGACGCGGGAAACACGGTTCTCGTGGCGAAGATCAGCAACTCCCCGCAGGGACGACTTTGGGTCGAACCATTGCCACTCTTCGCGCAGAACGCTCTCGCAATCGGACACGCACAAGCCGCTTTGGGGCCCGACAGCATCTGCCGGAGCGTCCCTGTGCGGGAGCTGTCTCTCGAAGGGCCGCGCTGGGCGTTTGCGCTGGAAGTTGCGCGCGTTGCTAGTGGAAATGTCCTGGAAGACGATGGCCGTGAATTGCGAATTGGTCAGCGGAAAATACCCACTGTCGGCACGTCTTCTCACGCCACGGTAGCCGGGGTCGAATCCGAATCGCTCCGTTTCCTTCCGATTGATTATCGCGGGCAAATTACTCCGGGCGAAATATCACCCCCGTTTTTCGCAGTCTCCGTCGTGGACTTGCTTAATGGGAAAGCCGGCGGCCAGCTGCAAGGGAAAGCGGTGCTGATCGGATTCGGCTCGGCGGAGGTTGGCGACCGCATACCAACCCCGGTGAGCGACAGGCTTCCGATGCCTGGCGTTGAAATCCACGCGAATCTTATCGACGCCGTTCTTGCCGGAAGGAGCCTTAGTCCTCTGAATGGATGGCTGAACCTGCTGGTCTTGTGCGCATTTAGTTTCAGTTCGACGTGGGTAGTACTGCGTTGGCCGGTTTGGAGGGGATTGGTCGCTCTCGCGGCACTGCTTACGGTTGGTCTTGCAGCGAGCTATTTCGTTTTCGCCTGGATGCATAATCTTGTCGGACTGGGGCCATTCTTGTGTGTGGCGTTATTGGCCGCTCCGCTCGCGCAGCTGCAAAACCTGGTCCTCGTGGATCGAGGTCTGACTCAGGGTCTTCGGCAACTACAGATCGCACTTAAGACGGCCCAGCCAACAAAGAAAAATAGCTTACCTGCTGCCTTGCGTGCAGAGACTCAACCTGCAGACGGAGACTTACACTGGAAGGTGAGTCTACTTCGGCAACTGCAAGCGGAGTTGAGTTCGTTGTACGCGTTCGATGAAACTCTGCTCGAAGCGATGCAAGAGGGTTTGGCCGTTTTCTCCGTCGACGGTCGAGTGATATTTCGAAATCCGCAATGGCAAAGCTTTTGTGAAAAGCAAGGGTGGGACGCGACGGCAGGCCTTGATGTTTTCGCCGCGGCACTCCATGAACCGGTCTGGCGCGAGTTGCGCAAATCACTCCCGGCTCCGCAGGTCTGGCTCGACTCCGAGGTCTACCTCGGCGAGGGCCTCTGGCGCTTGCGTGCCGTGAGACTCAAGCGCACGTCACCCTCTGACGCATCGGACTTGATCATGGTCGTGGTGACAGATCAGACAGCCCGGCTGGAACGTGATCGTGCCCGTGCGGAGGCGCTCGGATTCGTCACTCATGAACTCCGCACTCCGCTTGTCTCGATTCAAGGCTTTGCTGAGTATCTGCTCCGCTATTCGAAGGAGCGAGCCAGCAGCGAAGCTGCTGCGACTATTTTCCAGGAGTCAGGCCGTTTAGTGGCCATGATCAATACTTATCTCGATGTGCTTCGACTCGAGGCGGGAGCCCGCCCCATGCGCAAAGAAACGTTCCAGGTCGGCGAAAGTGTCAAACAAGTTGCGCGAGTCATTCAACCGATTGCGCAAGCTTCTGAAATAAAGGTCAGGACCGAAATTGCTGCGGACTTACCCACACTCCAGGGTGATGCGCACCTCATTGAGGGAGCCCTCCTCAATCTCGCGAGCAACGCCATCAAGTACAGCGCACGGGGGAGCGAAGTGAAGCTGCGCGCCGAGGTCGAGGGAGACGCAGTTGTGGTGGAAGTATGGAATCCGGGGCCCGCGATTCCACCGGAGGAGTTGGTACGTCTCTTCGAGCCGTTTTATCGAAGAAATGAACAGGAAGAAACAACCCGAGGGTGGGGACTTGGATTGGCTTTCGTCAAACGGATTGCCGAACAACACGGCGGAAAAGCCGAGGCGTGGAGCGAATCTGGGTCAGGGACATCTTTTCGTATCCATCTGCCAGTGACTCGGCTCATTCTTAATGAGGTACATCAATGAAATGCACAGCCGTTCGTTCCACTTATTTTTGTCTCCTGTTTTTCTGGATCGCTGCCGGAGTGGCGGCGGCCCAAGAACAGCCACCCAGTTCAGCGCCCGCTACGGCTGCGCTCGCTGGAGCTACAATCACCGAGTGGAAAGGCAATATCCGTCTGAACCTCCCTGGCCAGTTGCCCTCGAATCCCACGCGAGGAGAGCAGCTTCCTCCAGGCACGATTCTTGACACAGGCAGCGGCCGATTGCTTCTGCGCCTCAGCGACGGTAGTGAGGTTATGGTCCGGGCGCATACGAGATTGCAGGTGCAACAACCCTCTTTGACCGATCCGAGTTACTTTCAATTGCTTCTGGGACGAATCCGGGCGCTTATCAACAAGCGGACTGGCGGCGCCGTGCCGTTCGAACTGGGAACGCCCAGCGCCGTTATTGCCGTTCGCGGGACCCAGTTCGAAGTGGAGGTCAATTCACGCAACGTCACGGAAGTGGACGTGGTGGACGGACTCGTCGAAGTCTATGGACGGAACGCCGCAGGAGGATCAGTTCTTCTGGAGCCCGGATTCTCAACTCGCGTCGGACTGGACTCAGGCCCGGAGCAACCGGAACCGACCAACGAAATGCGTCCCGAAGTGGAGAGGCCTGAACCCGGCGAAAACGAAATAAGTGGAAAGTCGGAGTTAGAGGGTGAATTCGAGCGTGCGGAAGTAGATCGAGAACGCGAGACGGTAGAGTCTGCGGAATCTGCGGAATCCGCGGAGATCACGGAAATGAAGGAGCTGCAAGAGGTCTCTGAGCAGACTGCGGTAGCAACATCGGCGGACACCAACCCAGATTCGGGACCAGAGTAAATTCTGGTTCCATTGACACTTCTTTCTGGCCTGGTTTAGTCCAACAGTCAAACCAGGACGCTCCTTGACTGTCCCTCCCAAAACTCTTGTCTCCTGCAGACTCTGCCGTGCAAATCCAACTTGATAGCGAGTTGGACCAACCCAAATCTGTGTTGAACCCCCCCACATCAAGCGCTTCTGTCGGCATCTAACTCATTACAAATACACAGCTTATTGATTTCTTGGTTTGGTGTGCCCCTTGCTTTACTTGGGTACTAGGACCAGGTGTGGGAGACATCATCGGAGGCCTTATGACAGCTCGCAGAACGATCCTGATCATTTTGGCGTGTCTCCTACCGTGCGGTTTCGTGATTTTGTTCACGAGGTCTGTTCTCAGATCAAGTCTGGGAGAAAGGTTTCTGAAAGGAACTAAACCAATGAGAAAACTCGCACTTCGTTCTTCAGCAGTTCTTTCGATTGCCGCGCTGGTCGCAGGTTGCGGCGGCTCAACGCAACCCACCCAGCCACTGGCTCCCCGGTCGCTCAGTTTGTCGATCCGGGATAACCCGCCGACAGGAGTGTCGGTATTGTCCTTTGAAATTAACGTCACCGGCGCCACCTTGCAGCCCTCCGATGCTTCGAAACCCGCAGTTCCTCTGGTGACCAGCCCGATCGAAGTCGAGCTCACGCAACTGGAGACGGAAAAGGCGCTACTAAATGCGGTGAACGCTCCGGACGGCACTTACAGCAGCATCAGCGCCACCTTTGCCAATCCCCAGTTGACGATTCTGAACCAGTCCACTCAGCCAATCACAATGGGCACGCAGACTTGCCTCACCGGGCAGGTCTGTGAATTCAAGCCGGCGCTGAATCAGTCCTCGGTGACGATCAGCTCGACTCCGTTCCCGGTGACGATCAGCGCCACTGCACCAATCGGTCTGGTCGTTGACTTCGACTTGAATTCATCCATTCAGAACAACCTGAGCGTCACGCCGACGGTCACATTGGCTGCGGTTCCCGCCCAGCCTTCGAATGGTGAAATCGAAGATATCCAAGGCTTGAAGGGTAGCATCAAGGCCGTCAGCGGCGCCGGCTTTACGCTACAGGACAGCACGAGTGGTCAAACGTTCACAATCAACGTGGACAACAACACACAGTTCCAGGACTTTAATCAAGTCGGTTGCGCCGCGAATAACTTCTCGTGCGTGCAGGTTGGACAAATCGTGGAAGTCGAGCACCTGCTCGTCATGACTAACGGGACGCTGCTCGCGAGCCAAATCCAGCTTGATGATGCCGTTAACCAGGAACAACTGGAAGGCACCATCGTAGCAGTCAACGCCGCGAATAATCAGTTCCAAATGGTGGTCGAGAACGAAGAGCCCGCGGTCCAGGGTGTGAACGTGGGCAATTCCGTGACGATTTCCATCAATGCTGGTGCGCAATATGCGGTCGACTCCGATGATCTGAGCGCCGCCATTCCTTCCGGCGTTTCCTTCGCCTCCGCGAGCGATTTACTCGTCGGACAGGAAGTGAAGGTCCGAGCGCTGATTGTTTCGTCATCGACCACGGGCACGACTGCGACCACAGACCGCGTGAAACTGCACATGTCGCAGTTCCCAGGCGCAGTGGCGTCGGTCAACGCGCCTAATTTCGCCGTCAACAACCTGCCAGCGCTGTTCACCAGCAATGGCATCAACCAGGTGCAGGTTGTGGTTTCCACGGGCACGGAGTTTGAGGGTATCTCCGGAGGTTCCTCGCTCACCGCGGGGAATAGCGTCGTGCTCCGCGGCTTGCTCTTCAAGACCGCAGGCGACCCAATCCTAGTGGCGAAAAAGGTCCGCAAGCCGTGAGCGGATGACCGAGCTGAGAGGGGGCGTCTCCAGAGCGACGCCCCCCTCAGAATCCGTCAAGTGAAAAGTAGTAAGCGCGGATTGCCGAATCCAAAGGTGGGCATAGTGAGGAATTAACATGAAACGCCTAATAATCAGTATTTGCGGACTCCTCGCGGTTATGTATCTCAGTGCGCTGCCTCCGACTACCCAGCGCACACCCGCCAACGGATCGCAGCACACCCTCGCCAAAGCCGCACCGAAGACCCCGGGCGAACTGCTAACGCAAAACCAAAAGCTCTCGGACAAACTCAGCGTGCTTCTCAGGCAGCAGGATCCGCCCGTTACGGATCTGCAGGCGGCGTCCCAAGGCTTCAGGAACCTCGATCAGCTTGTCGTAGCGGTTCACACCTCGCATAACCTGGGCATTCCTTTCGCCCAGCTGAAGACCGCGGCTCTGGCGAGCGGAAGTCTTAGCGAGGCGATTCAGCTCCTCAAACCGGACGCGCATGTCGAAGGCGCAATACGGCAAGCTGTGCTGCAAGCTTTGGATGACCTCGACAAGACTCCGGGCGTACTACTAACGCAAAACAAGAAGCTTTCAGACAGACTCAACACTCTTCTGAGGCAGCAGAATCCGTCCGTTACGGATCTGCAGGCGGCCTCGCAAGGGTTCACGAACCTCTTTGAGCTGTTCACGGCAGTTCACATCTCACATAACCTGGGCATTCCTTTGGACCAATTGAAGACCGCATTGCGGACGAACGGGAGCCTTGCCAAGGCAATTCACCTGCTCAAACCGGACGCGGATGTCGAAGGCCAAGTACGGGGATCTGTGCTGCAAGCTTTGGACGACCTCGACAAGACTCCGGGCGCACTACTAACGCAAAACAAGAAGCTTTCAGACAAACTCACCGCCCTTCTCAGGCAGCAGGATTCGCCCCTGGCGGATCCGCAGGCGGCGTCCCGAGGCTTCACGAACGTCGGTCAGCTGTTCGCAGCGGCTCACGTTTCGCAGAACCTGAGCATTCCTTTCGACCGGTTGAAGACTCAGGAACAGACGAGCGGAAGCCTGGGCAAGGCCATTCACACCCTCAAACCGAACGCGGATACCAAAGCCGAATTATGGGAAGCTGCGGTGCAGGCTGCCGACGACATCGAGGAGTCTTATTGGGCCATAGCCCATTCCTCTTCAACGTCAATGTGAGATGTTGTTTGATGTCAGTGGGAATGGAGACGCGGTGACATTGCGCCGAGTGGCTGTGAATTCGCGGCGCCCAAAGAGTGACTGCCAATGCTATCGAAAATTCCACTGTTTTGCCTGCAGGTCGGTGTCAAAACTGAGCGTAACTTCTTGCGACTAGCCGAGATTACGCCCAAGTGTAGAAACGCTGGAAGAGAATTACTTCTCACCTGTGCCGGTGGTTGTTTCACCGGTTTGGGAGTCGGGTTCTTTATGTTTCTCCGGCTGGGACCTCCGGCGACGCATGAACTTACCGGTTACATGGTCGGACTTTTCCTGATGGCGGGGCTCAAGTTGGGGTTTTCCTTGTGGGTGATTCGTAGTTTCGTCTCTCCCCTCATTAATCACTTTAGACGTCCAAGGTCTCCAATGGGAAAGTCCTAACTGAACAGACCGGGAAAGGTGAACTTCCGCCGGTTCGCGAATTAGCTGAGATCTGTTCGGCAGGACTAGGTGTTCGGCGGGACTAGGACTGTAGGCTTCGGGGCGTTGCAGACCGCTGAGCCGAATCACTCTGTATGCGCGTTCAGATATCAGCGACTGATGGGAATCGCGAGGAGTTCACGAAACCCTACAAAGCCGCGCCGGTAGAACCTGACCGGTTCGCGGTTCAGAACGAAAGGGTGCCAACCCGCTCTCCACGTGGGAACAACTAGCGGCTATGGCTGTGACTGGACATCGCTCATTGGGGATCAATTGTATTTTTCGTCCCTTCGAAGGCTTGAGTTCAGACACCTCGCACAAAACCGCCGGCTAAAGCGGGTCCGACGATAACTTCCGGTTTGCCGACCACTCGCCCAGAACGCATCTTTTCTCGCTTTCCACACCGCGAATCTGGATAGCTGGCTCTTAGCGCAGAACCTCGTATCGGTACTCCGTAGGACTGGTTCCGCAGATTCGGCGGAACACTCGCGCAGCTCCTGTGCGGAAAGGCCCGGCTGCTCGAAGGCGGCGAAGTGGTCGCCCTTCT
>Ga0209131_1000293_pt1 | contig 36243 bp, 40 predicted proteins | sample GraSoi_2013_40cm_FD_185826 | JGI IMG/M metagenome (GOLD analysis project Ga0209131, IMG submission 185826) | Grasslands soil microbial communities from the Angelo Coastal Reserve, California, USA - Sample 9_17_2013_40cm (SPAdes) (version 2) | ecosystem: Environmental > Terrestrial > Soil >...
CTTGTGCACTCGCTTGATCGGCAAGCTGACCGCACATACCTTGTCCGTCTACATCAACCGCTTGTTAGGAAAGCCAGATTTCCTACAGATCAAAGCTTTGGCTTTCCCAAACTAGCATATGACCCTACTACAAAACTACTGTGATATTTATGCCCAGGTGTACTAGGGTAAAATTCTGACAATGGAGAAAATATGAGAACCCGCTTCTCATTTATCGCTCTGGCTGCGCTTTTAACAGCAATCCTTGTGGTTGCCTTGCTGCCGTCCATGCCGGCTCCGGCTCCGCTTTCGCCTGCGCCGGAGACTGCCATATCGGTAAGCGTACCTTTTGTGCCTTATCCCACCCGGCCGGCAAAGACCTCCACCTCCCTTCCGCGCCAGCCTGTGCATACTGCCGCACCCATCCCAACCTTCGCGGCCGTCCCCAGCGAAACGCTGATCACCTTCCCATCGCCTATAACGACGGCATTTGCCGGGACGTCGACGCCTTCCGTGCCGATCGCATTTTCACAGGATGGGAACTCCATCACGTGCTATAAAGGTCCAGCGGTCGAATACATCGTAAAAACGACCTTCAAGCTGGCCCAGATCATCGGCAAAGATCGGGCAGGACAATGGTGGTACCTGGTGGTGAATAAAGGCCAGAATATTTTTGTCTACTGCTGGGTCTCCACCAGGCAGGTCATCACCGCTGGGAACCTCTCTACAGTGCTGGTTTACGAGCCTGAACTGGCGCAGATCACGCGCGTCGAAATCGATCCGCCCGGGCAGCCGGCCACGGTCTCGTGCGGTAGCGGCGCGGGAGAGGTCATATTCCACTTTACCGGGCGGATCTTCGCTGACGGCCCGCTCGAAAATCTCGGCTACACCTGGGAAACGGACACCCCGCTTGCGTTCCCGCCAGAACAAACCAGCGTCGAGAGCTGGAACATCCCGGCTGAGATTCAGGTCGAGATCCCCGTCCCCGCCCAGGCCGGGATATACTCTCTGCGCCTGCGCAGCCTGTACCCAATGGAAGCATCGGGAGAATTAAAGTTCGAAGTAAGCTGCCAATCGCCCGGCCCCGCATAGTAATTGCCGGTTGGGAATGGTTGTTGTATACTGATTCACATCTGGCATGCAACGCAGCACTGGATCAGCGAACGCCTGCCTGCTAAAGGAGCTCACAACTATGAACGCCAAACGCTTACCGGTGATCGTTCTGATTTTGCTCAGCCTCTCGTGTAACGCCATTACGCGGGTTTTTGTAGCCCCAACCGCAACGCCCACCGCCACCATGACGCTCGAACCCACGGCGACCCCGCTGGAGGCCGGCCTGTATATCCCGCCCAGTTGCCAGGCAAAGCCGGTGGCAACCATACCGGCGGCCACCACCGCAGCGCAACCAACCCCGGGCCTCGGGACCAACCCGATCATTTCCAAGGACAAGCAACTGCGCGTGTTTGACGCGCTTACCAAAAAGATCTCGACGGTGTATTTGTATCCCGATTTCAACGGGCTGGATTGGAAGGGCACGGTTGCCAAGTACCGTACGCAAGTAAAAAACGGGCTGGATACCGAAACTTTCTACGCAAAAATGAGCGAGCTGGTCTCCCTGCTGGGCGACGAGCATTCGTCTTTTCTCTCGCCGGTGGAATTGGCTGCCTCCGATGCAGAACTGGCCGGCGAGAATAATTACGTTGGCATCGGAGTCCTGGTGCTGCCCATGCTCGAAAAGAAGCGCCTCACGCTTCTATCTGTTTTCCCGGGGTCGTCTGCAGAGCACGGCGGGCTGAAACAACACGACGACATCCTGGCTGTGGACGGCATCCCGCTCTTCGAAAATGGCGAGGTACACTCGGAGCGCGTGCGCGGCCCTGAATGCAGCGCCGTGGTGCTGACGGTCCAATCTCCCGGCGAAGAAGCGCGGGAGGTGATGTTCATGCGCTACCGCATCACGACTTCGCTCCCGATCGTCTCCCGGCTCGTCAGAACCACCGACGGCTCGCGCATCGGCTATATCTTCCTGCCATCCTTCTTCGATGAAACTATTCCCAGGCAGGTCAAGAAAGCCCTGCAAGACTTCGGCACACTGGACGGATTGATCCTGGACAACCGCATGAACGGCGGCGGCTCGAGCAGCGTGGTCAATCCGATCTTCAGTTATTTTACTTCGGGCACGATTGGGCATTTCGCTTCGCGCACAGAGAAACATGAGCTCAACATCACCGCCAATCCGGTCGAGAACTCGCAGGATGTGCCGCTCGTCATCCTGGTCGGCACGGACACGGTCAGTTTTGGCGAGATCTTCTCGGGCGCCATGCAGGATATCGGACGCGCGCAGGTCGTCGGGCAGACCACGTTGGGGAACGTGGAAACCCTGGATGGCTATGATTTTGAAGACGGTTCGCGGGCCTGGATTGCCCAGGAGCGTTTCGTGCCGCTGCATTCCGATGCCGATTGGGAGAAAACCGGCATCATCCCGGATGTGGAAGCGTATGCGGATTGGGATATGTTCACATTCGAGAATGACCCATCTGTAGCGGCGGCTTTGAAACTTCTGGGGCACAAATAGGTATGGCAACCGGGCATGTTATCCATGATGGAATGGGACCCTGAAGATTATGCAAAAAATTCGGCGCTCAACTTGGCGGGGCAAAGGAATTGATTGCCAGGCTGGCACTGGCCGGCCATTGCCATCTGGAAAAAACAAAGCGGCATAATTTGTTTCTTTATAACAGGAGGCTCCTCATGCAAGAGATCCTATCCCTGCTTTCCGGCGGGCTGATCGGCGGATTTATCGGCGCCTTCCTGGGCGGCTTTGCCAAATTCTTCTGGGAGAACTGGCTCCCCGGCCGGCTGACCTGGCGCCGGGAGCAACAGGTGGAACGCGAAAAACTGCTCTCACAGGTCCGCGCCCCGGCCATCCGGGCCGTCTCGGACCTGCAAGGCCGGATTTATAGCATTCTAAAAAATGACAGTTACGCCTATTTGAAAAGCATCAAGAACGAGGACTATTACATCACCAGCACCGCCTTCCTGCTGGCCGCGATGTTCGCCTGGAACGAGATCCTGCGCCAAAAAGTGGGCGCGCTGGACTACGCCGAGCTGGTCCGCAAGCTCGGGGATGTCACCCGCAGCTTCTCGCGCGGGCAGCGGGGTTTCCAGATCTTTTACCTGGAACAGCGCGAGATCGGAGAACGGATGTTGATGGCTTCCACAAACACGGAGCAGCTTTCCGTGAGTTACACTGGTTTCCTGGAGACCCTGAAGAGCCAGAAGGCGCCGGCCTGCTACAAAGAGCTCGCGCACAAAGCGCAATATTTATTGGAAAATCCGCTTAAGGAAATGGTCAGGCTGATCATGATCCAGCACGCGCTGATCGACCTGATCGATTTCATCGATCCGCATTCACGCTGGGTGTTGGAAAACGAAAGACAGAAAATAGATGTAAGCGAGTATCTCAGGCAACTCCTGGATGCCAAGAAAATCAGCGTGCAAAGATATGCAGCCCTGGAAGCCGCAGCACGCGAAACCGGTCTGCTTGCCGATTAACCTTACGAGGATATTATGTGCCGCAGTATAAAACAACTCAGACGTCCCTATATTTCAGCCTCAGACCAGGAACTACATGAAGCCGCCCTGCAATACGTACGCAAGATCAGTGGCTATCGCAAACCATCACGCGCCAACAGCGCGGCGTTCGACGCAGCCGTGCTCGAAATCGCCAAATCCACACGCAGGCTGCTCGAGCAGATTGGCAACCAGGAAGTACAGGAAACGAGGTCCGTATGAAATATAAGAGTGTCATCATCACCAGGAAGGGCGGTCCTGAAGTCCTCAAAGTCGTCGAGCAGGAATTACGCGAGCCACAGTCCGGTGAAGTAAGGATCAAAATCCTTGCCACGGGTGTTGGTCGCACAGATATCGTCATGCGCTATCACTATTACGTCTTTGCACCGAAGATTCCGTTTACACCCGGCTACCAAATCGTCGGGACTGTCGACGCAGTTGGGGAAGGTGTGACGCGTTTCGCCACCGGAGAACGCGTAGCGGCTCTGACGGTGTACGGAGGCTACGCCGAATACATTTTCCTGGGCGAAGAGCATCTCGTCTCCGTGCCCGCATCTGTCGACCCGGCTGAAGCGGCGACTTTGATCCTGAATTATGTCACAGCCTACCAGATGTTGCACCGCACAGCCCAGGTCAAAGCCGGTGACAGGGTTCTGATCACCGGAGCGAGCGGCGGGGTCGGGACAGCCCTCCTGGAGTTGGGGAAACTGGCCGGCCTGAAAATGTACGGGACGGCCTCGCGTGGCAAGCACGATGTGCTGACCAGCCTGGGTGTGGTCCCGATCGACTATAAAACGCAGGACGCCGTCAGCCTGCTCCGGGCGGCGGAACCGCAGGGCCTGGATAGCGTCTTCGACGGCCTCGGCAGCGGCAGCGCGATCCAGGAGGGGTTCGCCGTACTGCGCCCTGGCGGGATATTTGTCGAATATGGTTATTCCGGTCTTCGGGCCTTCTTGCTTAGCCTGGCGCAGATGCAGGTTCGGAGCTGGCTTTCAGACGGCAAATCCGGCGCGTTTTACGGGATCACCTCGCTCTACCGGAAAGACAAACGCCTCTTCTTCGATGATATAGCAGTGCTATTCAAACTGCTCGAGCAGGGCAAGCTGAAACCAGTCATTGCGAAAAAGATGTCCATCCTGGAGGCAGCCAGGGCAAACGAGCTGCTGGAAACTGGAAGCATCTCAGGGCAAATTGTCCTGCTTGTGCCCGGCCAACATAAGAATGTAGGGTGAATATGGCCGCCTTGCCCCGGCTCTTCGCGGGGTCAGGATTACCTTACCCTACATCCTTAGAAAGTCCGGGGACTGGCTCCTGAACTGTTATGAGGCAATGTTTCAAGTTACCGGGTAAAATGTAAACACCTAAACCAGCTGAATTGAGACTCTTTTGGCCACTCCCATTAACGAACCCCAAGATACAATCCCCGATATCACCATCGAACAACTGCCCGCGCGTTTGCGCGAGGCTGCGGCCCGCGCCGGCTGGGCCACGCTCATGCCGGTCCAGGCGCGCGCCATCCCGTATTTGATCGCCGGGCGGAACATGATGATCCAGGCCCGCACCGGCAGCGGAAAAACCGGGGCCTTCCTGCTGCCCATGCTCGAACGGCTGGACGCCTCGCGTAACGAATGCCAGGCGTTGATCCTGGTGCCCACGCGCGAGCTGGCCCGGCAAGTCTGGCAGGATGCCCAGACACTGTTCGGGCAGGTGGGTCTGCGCAGCGTGGCCGTCTATGGCGGCGTGGGCTACGGCGCGCAGATCGAAGCGCTCAAAGCGGGCGCACATATCGTCATCGGCACGCCCGGTCGTGTACTCGACCACCTGCTCAAGCGCACATTTTCGCTAGAAAAGCTGAAGATCCTGGTCTTCGACGAAGCCGACCGTATGCTGTCGATGGGCTTTTATCCGGACATGCGCCAGATGCGCCGCTACCTGCCCAACCGCGCCCTGCATACTTGCATGTTCTCGGCCACCTTCCCGCTTTCGGTCATGCGTGCCGCACACGAGTTCATCCGCGAGCCGGAATTCATCAACCTGAGCAGCGACCACGTCCACGTCAGCGAGGTGGAGCACGTCTACTACATCGTCCCCGGTATGGACAAAGACCGCAGCCTGGTACGGCTGATCGAGGTGGAGAACCCCACCTCGGCAATTATCTTTTGCAACACAAAAGTCCGTGTGCACTACGTGGCCGTCGTGCTGCAGCGTTTCGGCTATGACGCAGACGAGTTAAGCGCCGACCTGGCGCAGAAACAGCGCGAGCGCGTGCTGGAGCGCGTCCGCAAGGGTACGCTGCGCTTCCTGGTAGCCACCGACGTCGCGGCGCGCGGGCTCGATATCCCCGAGCTGTCGCACGTCATCCAGTATGAGCCGCCCGACGATATCGAGAACTACATCCACCGGGCCGGGCGCACGGGCCGTGCCGGAGCTTCAGGCACGGCTATTTCGTTGGTGAATTCCGGCGAGCGCTTTGCGCTCGAGCGCATTGCCAAGGCCTACGAAATCGAGATGCAGGAACGTCCCATCCCCAGCGACGAGGACGTGGCCGCGATCGTGGCCGAGCGCCTGACGGCCCTGCTCGAAGCGCGCCTGCGCGAACGCGACAAACTCCAGACCGAGCGTAGCTACCGCTTCGAGGCGCTGGCGCGGGCCCTGGCCGAGGCGGAGGACGAACTGCCGATCATCACCATGCTGCTGGACGATACCTACCAGCAGATGCAGCATGCAGCGGTTGTTCAGCAGGGCGGCGTCGTGCCGCCCATGCGCAATCCCGCTGGCACGACGCCAGCAGGGCAGCCAGGCGAGGAACCGGCGCCTGCCCCCATGCAGCAGCAAAAGCCGCCGGGTTCGGAGCGTAACCGCAGTCGTCGACGGGATAGCCGCAGGAGGTAGAGATATGACACATCCACTCATCGACCAGTTCCGTTTCACGCGCAGCGAATGGCTGCGCGGGCTGGAGAATATCCCCGAAGAAGACGGCGCGCGCCACTTCGGGCCGATGAACTGCATCAGTTGGAACGTGGGCCACCTGGCCTGGCACGAGCAGCGCTCCTGGCTGCAGTTTGGGCAGGGCCGGCTGCTCTTCCCGGCTTTGAACGAAACCTACGCCTACGGTGCGCCGATGAGCACCCCATCGCTCAAAGAAATGTTGGACATCTGGCACACGGTGACGAAGGCGGCCGATCCCTATCTGGATGCGTTGACCACGGAAACGTTACAGAAGGATCTGTTGCGCGATGGGAAATCCGTCGGCCAGAGTAACGGGTCCGCTTTGCGGCGCATGACCTATCATTACTGGTATCACATCGGCGAGATCCAGGCCATGCGCCAGATGCTCGGGCATACCGGCCTGCCGGAATATGTGGGCAATATCGAAACCGAAGCTCCCTATCGCCCGGAATAAGGACTGCAGCTTATGGAAGCGGGCAACTCGAACCAGCCAGAAGAACCCCAACAAATCAAGCCTCCCTTGAGCCATATCATGATGCGGAACATCAGCACCATTGTCGATCTGCGCCTGAACGCAGCACGTGAACGCGGCCTGCAGGAACGCATGGCCGATGCGGTCACGGCTTTTTCGGGGCGCATGCTTTTCGTTTACGTGCATATTATCTGGTTCAGCCTGTGGGTTTTGCTGAATAGCGGGCGCTTCGGCCTGCCGGTCTTCGACCCCTTTCCGTACGGACTGCTGACCATGATCGTCTCGCTGGAGGCCATTTTCCTTTCGACCTTTGTGCTCATCAGCCAGAACCGCCAGAGCGAGGAAGCCGAGCGCCGCTCGGACCTGGACCTGCAAATGGACCTGCTCACTGAGCACGAGCTAACCCGCGCGCTACTGATGCTCGACATGATCCAGGACAAGCTGGGCATCGAAAACGATACCGACCCTGAGTTGACCGAACTGGAACAGGAGATCAAACCCGAAGACGTGCTGGCCGAGATCGAACGCCTGCAACGGATTTCGCGCGAACGGAAAAAACCCGCAGCGTAACGGAGTGGAAAAAAAGCCTGCCCCATAATCAACCCCAATGAAAGAGAGAGCTTCCCCATGACTATTATTTCGAATATTGCCGTTGCTCTGGTTGCCGTTCTGCACCTGTATTTCCTCGTCCTGGAAATGTTCCTGTGGACCAAACCGCGCGGCCTGCGCACCTTTGGCCTGACCCCTGAGTTTGCCGAGGCTTCGAAGACGCTGGCCGCCAACCAGGGCCTCTACAACGGCTTCCTGGCGGCTGGGCTGCTGTGGGGCATCGGCGCGGGCAGCATCGAGTTCAAGGTTTTCTTCCTGGGCTGTGTGATCGTGGCCGGCATCTACGGTGCGCTGACCTCCAGCCGTAAAATCCTGTGGGTCCAGGCGCTGCCGGGGGTTGTGGCATTGGGATTGGTGTTGCTGGCTGGGAGCTAAAACGCCGGTTGCTGAACCGTCCAGTTCAGCAACCAAATCCTATGAAGCAGATTGGGGAACCTAATGTCCCACATTAAATCGGGTATTAGGCTGGCAAGTCGGAAGCCTAAAAGCAATCAGGCTGGCAGACTAAGTAATAGTTGGGCGGCGAGGAGAAGGTGCGACATGTCAAGCATAAATGAGCGTCTTGGAGATGAATCGACCGCGCAGAATTACATCCGGGAGCGCCTTGGCCCTCTGGTCACGCTTGTCGAGCATGTAGATTCCTTATACGACCGCACAATTCACGCCATCGCGGACCACCCTCGCGCAGGCTCCTCGTCCAAAGTCGGAATGATTTTGACTTCCCGTCTTCCCAGCGATCTCCGGGCCTGCTCACTCACTGCTCAACTTGGCTACGGCCTCCAAGCCATGGTTCTCGCGGGAACGATTGTAGAACTTGTGGGGGCGCTCTCATATGTTGGCGATAGTGATAAACGTGCATCGGAGTGGGCTAACCACAAGGATCCAAAGCATACATACCCTCGAAAAGTCATCGACGGAATTGAAGCCACCCTCAACGCTCTTGGCATCTCCGAGCCTTCGGCAAGCCAAAATTGGCAAGAGGCGTACACATTCATGTGCATGTCCAAGCACGCCAACCCATACCTGTCATTAATGCACGGAATGCGTATTGTTGACTCCAGTGCTTACTATGTGATTGGGCCAGATACTTCGGACATGGGGATTTACCTATCCGGCGAAGCCTTATACAATGTAGTCGGCTTCGGAACTGCGGGCATTTATGTAGCAGCCATGCATTGTTCGCGGGCAAATGTACGTGCACAGCTCATCTTAGAAGCACTCAGTATTAGAGATCGACTACTTGGGCTCGAGGCGTGGTTTCTTGAGGTTATAAAGCCCGATTGGCAGGCCACTCCAAATAGAGAGAAAGAAGCTGAGGCGCTCAATGCAGAGGCTCAGCGACTTCAATCGGAAGCGAATCGAATCCGCCGCGAGACTCAAAAGCTCGAATATCAGACGCGGCGCGTGAAGCTTGCGACAAGAAAGCAGCACCGAAAGCATTAACCACATAATTCACAAGCCGCCTAACAAAGCGTTCTCAGGACACGTTTAGTGTCCTTTCGGGAAAAATGATCGCTTTCTTGCGATCTTGATGAGGTGCAGTGGACGGTTCGCTACGCTTCCGTTAAAGCGGTTTTGTCTGCTCGAAAATCTTGTTCCATTTAGAAGGTTGGTTCTCAGCGAAACGCCGCTTATGCAAAACCGTTGGGCCGTTGCTAAGTGGTTTTTGTGAGCTTTCTTGTGGCAGGTTGGGTTTCATGGTTGGTATAATATTTATCTATGAGTGTAAAGTGGATTGAACACAAAGAAAAGAAGCTTATCTTTATCAATGCTGCCAACTTAATGAATGATCACGCTTCACTAATAGCAGATATAGAAACATTGGTCTCTCTATTACATGCAGAGCCAAGAAATTCTGTTTTGGCTCTAGCTGATTTGCGCAACACACACCTAAATAACACTGCAATAATTGCGCTTATGAGAAATGCTCTTCGCGCAGCCCCTTACTTTCGCAAGAGCGCGTTGGTAATTGAAACGAACCAAGCCCGGCAGGTTCTCCTAGACTCATTTAGGTTTGTCATTCAATATCCACCCAAACGATTTAGTGACCTCGATGCCGCCAAGGAGTGGTTAGTTAGTAAATAATTTATATTTGTCAGTGCCCACCCTGTTTTTCCACGTGGGGATATGAAGTGATTCTTAAAAGTTCAAGTTCAAAAACCGCCTTGCAAAACCCGCCCAACATCACGTGCAGCGGACCGTTGGATAGGGAAGAACGACCAGCAAGGACCAAGGGTGACATAAAATATAGGGTTCATAAATTGTGATATGCTTATCGAAAATTTTGAACAACGGGTATATTCAATCGCCATGGAAGACCAGAAACTAAAAGAGTATTTCAAATTCGATGAAGCCGACCTGGAAGCCAACCGCCAGGGGCGGTTTAGCGAGAAGCAGCAGGCGTGCCTGATCGAAAACGACAAAAAGATCCAGCGGCGATGGGGCTGGCGCTCGATCCCGTTCCTGCTGATTGCGGGACTCGGACCAGTCCTTGCCCTTTCAGCAGGAGATTTTTTCGGCTGGGATTGGAAAATAATGTGGGGATTCGTTTGGACCGGGCTTTGGGGTGGAATTGGACTGGTGATGCTGATCAGTTCGCTTTCAAAAACAAAACCGCTCGTTCTCGCAAAAGCGACAGGCAAAGTCAACATCGTCAGGGACCGGTCCTATCGTTCTTCCAATCACACGCACATTAGTTCGCTCAGACTCCATATCGGGCGGCAAGCATTCGACATCGAAGAGGATCTCGTTGACGTAATGATGCAAGGGGATGAATATATACTCTATTATGAAAAAGATTGGGAAGAAATCGTTTCTGTGGAACTTGTGTCGAATGCATAATAAGGATAGGAGAGAGGCATGTCATCCAAACCTGCTCATATCGATCATCCTGCCCGGTCGGTCGCTAACGACCCGTCATTAAGAGATACGGGGGCAGAACGACTCGTCTTCTTCAGCGATGCCGTAATTGCTATCGCCATCACCTTATTGGTTTTGGACATTCGAGTCCCGCGAGTCGAGGAACTTCTTACCGAACAGACCTCGCTGGTACGTGCCCTGCTCAACCAATGGCCGTCCTACGTCAGCTATGTGATTAGTTTCGTCATCATTGGGGAAACCTGGGCCAACCACCATATGATGTTCGCCTACATCAAACGCACAGACTATGGCTTGCTGCTGTTCAGCATCCTTTTACTCTTGTGTATCGCCTTCATTCCATTCTCTACCGCCCTGCTTGCCGAATATATTGAACAGCCCGATCGGGACGTGGCAGCGTTTGTTTATGGCATGACGCTCACTTTTGTGAGCGTGTTCTTCAATCTGATCTGGTGGTACGTACGACGACATCCCCGCCTGCTCGATCCACAGCTTGACTCACAGAGAGCGAAAGCTATGGCACAGCGCTATGCGCTTGGTCCAATTTTGTATGGTGTTGCGATGATCCTGGCATTCGTCAGCATTCCTCTGAGTGTTGGCTTGTACATCTTGCTTGCACTGTTGTTTGCGGTGCCGGGTTTTACCGGACAGGGAGCCGAGGAGCATCCCGCCGGGCAACACGCAAACGGGGATAACAGTAGTCGTTCAGGAGTGCGAAAATGACGTGGGTGTACGGTTGCTCGCAGCAGAATTGCGTGCGGTCGACTCGGCTGCGCCTGCTGAATTCGTAGGTAGCTGCGGATCAAGGCACAATAACGGTAACAATTATGCCTGAAAACAGGTTACATGATTTATCCATCGAATTAATACAAGAAATTACAGTGATCGTCTTCGAGCACCCTGGCGAATCAGTACAACCCTGCGATATTATCTTTGTTTTTGGTGGCTCACATCCAGGTTTGTGGCAAACAGCAGCGGCAACGGTTACACCGTAAGGTTGCCGGCCCAAGCCTTACTTGCCTGCACAGCACAATTGGAGCAAAAGACCTGATGGCAACCATCCTGATCCCCATTCCCAACTCTGACTTTGATCCCACCGAAGCCGCGGTGCCGTGGAAAATCTGGCACGCACTCGGCCATACCCTGGTCTTTGCCACTCCCGACGGACGACCCGGCCAAGCCGACGCCCGTATGCTCACGGGGGACGGCCTGGGTGTGCTCGCACCGTTCCTACGCGCCGATCCCCGCGGACAGCAGGCTTACCGCGAACTGGAACAGAGTCACGAGTTTCAGCACCCCATTGCTTATGCGGAGATTGATAACACGAACTTCCACGCGTTCTGCCTGCCCGGCGGCCACGCCCCGGGGATGAAGCCCTACCTGGAATCCGACCTTGTCCAGAAACAGGTAGCTGAGATGTTCCAACAGGCGAAACCCGTGGGAGCGATCTGCCACGGCGTCCTGGTGGCCGCCCGCGCGCGCACGGCTCTCGGCCAGTCCGTTCTCTTCGGAAAGAAGACGACCGCTCTGACAAAGCCGCTGGAACTCGGAGCCTGGGCCCTGACGTGTGGCTGGCTGGGCAACTATTATCGGACCTATCCCCAGACCGTCGAAGACGAAGTCAGTGCGACGCTCGCCAGCCCCGCTGATTTTATTCACGGGCCGATGAGCGTGAGCCGCGACAGTCCTGAGCATCTCGACGTTGGGTTCACAGTGAGAGATGGGCTATACCTGTCGGCGCGCTGGCCGGGTGATGCGCATCGGTTCGGGACTGAGTTCGCCAGGTTGATATCGCTCTAGTGCCCGGCCAACATAAGTCTGTGTTCATCTGTGGTTTAATAAAACCATGCTGATCCACTCCGCCACCCAACTCCTGACCCTCGCTGGCGGACCGCAACGTGGTCGCGAACTCGGCACGCTCGGCCTGCTCGAAGACGGAGCTGTGCTGGTACGCGAAGAGAAGATCGTCGAAATCGGCAAAAGTGCCGAGTTGCGCGCAGCCTATCCCAACGAACCCACATTGGATGCCGCCGGTTGTGTGGTCATGCCTGGCTTTGTCGACCCGCACACACACCCGATCTGGGCCGGTGACCGCGCCAGGGAGTTCGAGATGCGTATTGCGGATAGGGCAAAGTACCTGGACATCCTGGCGGCCGGCGGCGGCATCCTTTCCACCGTACGTGCCACGCGCAGCGCTTCGATTGAAACGCTGCTGGCCCAGACCCGTCCGCGCCTGCTGCGCATGTTTGCGCACGGCACCACCACTGTGGAAGCCAAGACCGGCTACGGCTTGCAGACCGCCACCGAGTTGCGCCTGCTCAAAGCGTTGCTCTCGCTCGACGAGGAAAACCGCCTCGACCTGGCGATCACCTTCCTGGGAGCACATGCCATCGCCCCCGAGTTCAAGGATGACCCGCAGGGCTACACCGACCAACTGTGCGAGATTACCTTGCCGCTCGTCCAGCAGTGGTGGGAAGCGCATGCCCCTGGCCAGTCGTTGCCCTTCGTGGACGTGTTCTGCGAAACCAAAGCCTTCGACCTGGCCCGCTCACGCCAGGTCCTGACCTGCGCCAAAGAACTCGGCTTCCCGCTCAAAATCCATGCCGACGAATTCGACAACCTTGGCGGCACCGGCCTGGCGGTCGAACTGGGTGCCGTCTCCGCCGACCACCTGGTCAAAATATCAGATGCGGAAATCGCCGTGCTGGGCGCCTCCGACACCGTCGCAGTGGCCCTGCCCTGTACCCCGTTCGGGCTGGCCGAGAGCGAGTACGCGCCGGCGCACAAAATCCTGGACGCGGGCGGTATCCTGGCCCTGGCCACCGACTGCAACCCCGGCACCGCCTGGAACGAGTCGATGCAGTTCGTCCTTGCGTTGGCCTGCCGCTATATGAAACTGACTCCCGCACAGGCCATCGCCGCCGCAACGATCAACGCCGCCCATGCGATCAGGCGCGCAAACGTAGTCGGCTCGCTCGAGCCCGGCAAACAGGCCGACCTGCTGATCCTGTCCATATCGGATTACCGTCACCTGGGCTATCGCTTTGGCACGAACCTAGTACGCCAGGTCATCAAGCGCGGGCGCGTCTATTCTGTGGATGTAGGCTATTACCGGACTGCATAAAAATCCAAAAAAGTATCAAAGGTGCCAAAAGTGCCAAATGGTATGGCCTTTGGCACTTTTGGCGCTTCTGGTTTTGCCGTAAACCTTTGGAGTGTATCAACATGCCTGATATCGAAACTGCCCGCGCCTGGTACGGCGCCTCCGACCCCGTCCATGATTTCGACCACATCCTGCGCGTCTACCGCATGGCCGAGAAAATCGCCCTGGCCGAGGGCGCGGACCTGGAGATCGTCCGCGCCGCAGCGCTGCTGCACGACGCCGAGGGCAGCGACCCGGCCGACAAGGTCCGGCGCGCACTGCACCACTACGCCTCGGCGGAGTTCGCCGCCGAAATCCTGGCAGCCGAGGGTTGGGATGCGAAACGTATTGCCGCCGTCCAGCATTGCATCCGCGCCCACCGCTTCCGCGATACATCCGAGCCGCCGCAGACGCTCGAAGCCAAAATCATCTTCGAAGCCGATAAGTTGGATGCGATCGGCGCGATCGGCGCCGCACGGGTAATCTCCTTTTCCGCTCGCGTGCCACAGCCGGTCTATGCGCCGCCTTCACAACAATTCATCGAGACGGGTAATCGAGAGCCCGATGAGCCTTATACCTCCTACCATGAATACCTGTTCAAGTTGAGCAAAATCCGGGAGCGCATGTTCACCGAAACCGGCAGGGCGCTGGCAATAGAGCGACACAGGGTGCTGAGCGACTTCTTCCAGTGTCTGGTGGCGGAGTGGAACGGAGAGAAATAGACGAAGCAGAGCGCATGGACGTCGTCGAAGTCAATCCCATTCCGGACAGACGAAACCGGACGGCCGAGCTGGTGGGGGCATCGACCTTTTCAGCCCTTGGGCGGCGCGTCTGGAGATAACTAACAATCATGCAAGTCAGGCAAATGCAAGGTTTAGACTTTTCAAACGAGAGTAAAATACGATTATGCAAAAGTTGGAAGGTCCACTCCTGGTTGTAGAAGACGTCCCCAACGTCCTGGAATTACTTGAAGTTACGCTGCGCTTCAAGGGCTATCACGTCGTCAGTGCGCACAACGGTGTCGAAGGGTTGGAGAAGGTCGCCAGCCAGCGTCCGGCGCTGATCATTACCGACATCCTGATGCCGCAAATGGACGGCTACGCTTTCGTGCATAACCTGCGCCTCAACCCTGAGACGCGCAACATCCCGGTGATTTTCCTTTCGGCCACCTATGTGACGCCCGAAGACAAGTCCTTTGCCATGAGCCTGGGTGGGACGCGTTTCATGGAAAAGCCGATCGACACGGAAGATTTCCTGCTGACGATTGCCGAAATCCTGACCCAAGGCACGCCAACCACCCCGCCACCGCTCGATAACCGTGAGTTTTATACCGGCTATCGCGAACGCCTGGAACACAAACTGCGCCACAAAAACACGCAGATCATCCGTACCGAGCGCCTGCTCCCCACCCTCCCTGAAGAGCAGCGCCCGGCCTTTGATGGCATGCTCAAACAGGCTTATGGTGACAGAGAGGCCATCCAGGCCGACCTGAAGGAAGTCTACCGCGTTCTGGATGAGATCAAAGCCACGGAAAACTAAGTAGCGGGAATCTAAACTTGAGTCTACCTGCACTGGCCGGCCTGGAGCGCATTGCGCATCAGGCCGGCTAGCTTTTTTTAATAACAGCCACAAAATGGCCGTCGGGGAACTGCATCAGAGAGGATGTTAGTCAGGCAGATGTAATGTCTTATCGCGAAGGATGGCGTACAATAGCATCCATGCGAACCAACCGTGGCCCGATTCTGGTGGTGGAAGACATCCTGAACGTATTGGAATTGCTTGAAGTCACCCTGCGCTTCAAGGGCTATCAGGTTATCACTGCGCATGACGGGGTGGAAGCGCTGGAAAAGATCAAAGGCTTTCATCCAATGATCATCCTTCCACCGGGTGGGAAAGCCAAGCAAGCCTACTGGCTGAAGAAAGTCGAAAGTATGCAGCCGGCCCTGATCATTACGGACATCCTGATGCCGAGAATGGATGGGTTCGCCTTTGTGCATAATGTACGCATGAACCCGGATACATCCAATATTCCCGTTATTTTCCTTTCAGCCCAATACGTCAGCCCGGCGGATAAAGATTTTGCGATGAGCCTGGGTGGGACGCGTTTTATCGAAAAACCAATCGACATCGAGGATTTCGTACTGACGATTGCGGAGGTCATGACGGAGGAAGTACCAACCAGACCCAGGACACTAAATACCAGCGATTTTTATCACGGTTACCGTGAGCGCCTGGAGTACAAACTAGGCCACAAAAACACACAGATCAGCCGGGCGGAAGGTTTGCTCGCCTCGCTGCCCGAGGAACAGCGCCCCGCGTTCGAGGCCATGCTCAAGCAGGCCTATATTGACCGGGATAGCATCCAGACTGATTTAAAGGACGTTTATCGCCATCTGGACGAGATCAAGACAGCCGAAAGTGCCAGCGGATAATCGAAAATAGATTGGTAAAATTGCCGTGTGAATGGCAACCTTTAACGATCAAATCGGCACGAAGGAAAGTGAACATGAGCCTTCCAACACTGGCCGACCTGGAGCGCATGGCGCGTCAGGCCGGCAAAATTTTGTATAACGGCTATGAAAAAGACCATCAGGTGAGTTACAAGGGCGCAATCGACCTGGTGACCGAAATCGACTTCCAGTCCGAGGCCTTTATCATCGGCGAGGTGCAGCGCCTGTTCCCCGAACATCGTATTCTGGCTGAGGAAAGCGGCACGCTGGACGGAGACGACGAGCATCTATGGTTGATCGACCCGCTGGACGGGACCGTCAACTACGCTCACGGCGTGCCGATGTTCTGCGTCTCGGTGGCTTATGCTCATAAAAAGCAGGTTATGCTGGCAGCCGTGTACGACCCGCTGCGTGACGAGATGTTTACGGCCGGGCGCGGCAAAGGTTCATGGCTGAATGGGCGGGCTCTCAAGGTCTCACAGGTCGAAGAACTCCAGAAAAGCTTGCTGGTGACCGGCTTTCCGTATGATACCTGGAACACGCCGCGCGACAACTTCGACTACTTCACCAGGCTGGCAAAGATGACCCAGGGGGTGCGTCGTCTCGGTTCCGCCGCGCTGGACCTGTGTTACGTCGGCGCTGGTCGTTTCGACGGCTACTGGGAGCTTTCGGTTAAGCCCTGGGATGTGGCCGCCGCCGGGCTGGTGGCCGAGGAGGCCGGCGCAAAAGTCACGGACGTGGACGGCGGTGCCGACTACCTCGGCCCGTCGCAGTCGCTGCTGGCAGCCAACCTGGTCCTGTACGAAAAGATCTTTGCAGAACTGAGATAGCAAAAGCTCCCGGAATTTCGGGAGCTTTTTTGTCAAGGTTCTTGATTTGCCGAAAGTCTTAAGCGCGCTGTTTCTCGTGTGCCGGTTGCCGGGATGTGCTCCATTGCCGCGCCCAGCCCAAATGCCGGCATGTTACCATAGACACATTCAAACTTGTTTGGCTTGATCACGTAAGTCTCATGCCAAATACCCACGCTTCCATCTGCACCGACCGCCTGGTTATAGCGCTTCCATGGTCCCAGGTGCGGATCACTGGTATTCCGCGCGAACCTCTCCAGGTCTTCGAATGAGCGCCAGTACTGGATCAACACCGGCCCGCTAAAATTGAAGAAGAACTCCGCGTGCAGGAAACCCTTTTCAGGATGGGTAAAAAGCGATTGCAGCATCGGACCCATCGCCGCAGCAACAGGGATCCACTTGTCAAAGCGCCACCATTTGTTCACACGCATCCCGATTAGAAAGACCACAAAGGGTTCGTCCGTTTTGGCTGTGTAGCGACCGTCAAAAATTTTGGTCATCTCAATCTCTCCTTCTATTTTTTCAACGTTTATTGTTTATTTCGAGGTCTTGCGACCCCATGCCAGCGTTTCAGCAATTGCAGCCTTCATCTCATCAGACATTTTGCCTCCATTACTAAAGGATACATTCCAGCTCCTTATCTATCCCAGCCCGAGGACTTTCATATATCCGTTCACTTCCGTCTGAATGAAATCCTCGACGGTTGTGCCCATAAAATTTGCCAGGTGCCCATAAAGCTCCAGTGATGTCAATCCATGGATTTTGCTCCAGGCTTCCAGCGCCAGGTAGAGAACGACAGGTTCGTAGGGCACAACTACATTGCAGACTGCTTGTAAATGTTCCTGAAGAGCAGGCGTCCAGGATATATATCCACCCGGAAGGCGGATCTTCCCAGCACGCTGCGCTTCGCCAAGCACACCCACCAGCACCATGAAACTGCGCTGGCCTGCAGCACTGGACTCTTCGCTCTCTTCGTAATCCGGGATGGATGTGCCGAAGATCAGCATGTAGCGCTGAGGGTGGCTGACACCCCACTGACGATATGCCAGGCTGATGGCGCGAAAACGCCCGGCATGGTCGTCAGGAGCGCAGGCATCGCGGGCAATCTCCAGCGCCTCAGCAAAGGATGTAAAAGCGTCGGCTACCAGCGCCGTTACCAAATGATTATGGCTGGGGAAATAATGATAGATGGCTGGAGCCGTGATCTTCAGGGCGCGGGCAACGCCTCGCAGCGAAAGGCCGGGCGCGCCATATTCCGCGATCTGTTTCCAGGCGTTGTCTTTGATCGCTCCCTGCAGATCGACAATTTGTGCGCTTCGTTTGGGTCGGGCCATGGAACTCCTATAAATAAACACTGTATATTTATATAAAAATACAGTGTTTATTTATACTTGTCAAGATCCAAAATAAAAAACCGGATTTCTTTAGGAAATCCGGTCTTGTGAGTGTTGCTTTACCCATCCCTTTGCCCTGAATTGGACCCAACAGTTTGCCGAAAAAAAAAGCACGTCCCTATCCGGCGTCTCTTCTCGAAGATCGGCCTCACCCTTCCATCAGCGGGACCGTGAGACTCTCGCTGAAACCTTTCAAATCCGGGTGGAATGCCATCCAGACGGTCAGCAGCAGGACCAGCGCTCCCGGGATGACAAATAGCATGGTCAGGTTCCATTTGCTGATGACGCCGGCGATGGCCTGTGCGATCGGCATCAGGCCGGTGCTCGAGAGCATGAACAAAGCCATCATCCGTCCCAACATCTCCGCCGGGGTGTGAGTCTGCATCCAGGTCATCAAGAGCACGGCGATAAAACCGTTGCCCATGCCCAGCAGGAACAGCATCCCGAAATCGATCCAAGTGGAGGCGATAAACCCCATCGCCCCGATTACGATCCCGAACCCGGCGAATAACGCGATCATGATCAGGCGTAATTTCGCCCCATCCGGGCGGGGCAGGGACCCGGAGACCAGGTAGCCGAGCAAATTTCCACCGGCAAAAGCCGACATCAACAGGCCAAAGGCCGCGGCGCCCTCGGGCAGGCGCTGGTTTGCCAGGACCGGGATGCCGACCATGATGGGCCCGATCAGCAGGAAGTTGGCAGCCATGAGCACGGTAAAAATAAAGCGCAGCGGTTTGTCCGTCAAGACGTACGCGATCCCGAGCCGGATGGATGCCAAAATATCTTCTTTGGCGCGCGCGGTCCCGGCCGGAGCGGCCTGTGGTGTGACCCGGATCATCTGCAGGGTCACTGCCGAGACGACAAAGGTGAACGCATCGAACGCAAAGGCGATCCCGACCCCCGTGAAGGTATTGGAGAAGCGCCCGATGATGATCCCGGCGATCGTGGGGCCGGCGAAACCGGCCAGCTGGGTAATGCCCATGATGATCGAGTTACCCGCCTGGAGGTCCTGCCCGTCGACCAACGTCGGCACGATGCTGGTTTCGGCCGGGATGGCGAAGCCGGCCACAATCCCAAAGGACAGCGCGAACGTGTAAATCATCCAGAGCTGGACCACGCCGGTAAAAACGACCAGAGCCATCAGCGCGGTCAGGAAAAACCGGACCAGATTGGCGATCAGCATCACCCGGCGCGGGGACAGGTGGTCGCTGATCGCGCCGCCGAATAGGATAAACGCGGCGCGCGGGACCCCTTCCAGGGCCAGGACGGTTCCAAGCGCCACAGGGTCGTTGGTCAGCCGCAGCACCAGCCAGGGCGTGGCGATCAGCGCGAACTGGTCGCCCAGCAGGGAGATGAAAGCACCTGAGAACAGCAGGCGGAAATTGGGCAGGGACAGCACTCTTGCCATCGGGTTGACTTGCGAATTGGCAGCATTCATGGGAAGGACCTTTCTCGGGTTCTTTGGGAATATTAAAACTCGGTTGAATGAACGGTCGGGCGGAGATGGTTAGATCGTTATGGCGTTACTCAGCGCTGCGCCGTGGCCTTTCAAAAAAGCATAGGTGAGCTTGTCCATAGAGGTGCCGTCGAAAACGGCTTTTTTCACATCGGCATTCTTAAACAAAACGTTCCGAAGCACAGAATTCTTGAAGGACGTCCCGTCCAGGCTGGTTTGTTCAAAGATCGTGCCGTCGAGCGTCAGGTTTTCGAAACGCAGGCCGGACAAATCCACAGTATTGAAATGGGTTTGATCCAGGACGCAGCGTTCGAAGCTCGCGCCGTCCAAAGAGGTTATCGTGATCTTGACGCGGGTCAGGTTCGAGCCATCGAATTTCACAGAGCTCAAATCGCTGCAAAGAAAGGAGCTGTTGGTCAGGTCCGAACCGCTGAAATCGGAGCCGTTCAATGCGCTGTAATTGAATTTGCCATCGTGCAGGCGGATGCCCTGCAGATCCGAATTCTCCATTTGAGTGAGCGAATAATCCTTTTTCTGTACAGATTTCAGCTCTTTGGCTTTGCCGGCAACGCTCTGGAGCGTCTCCGAGAGATCGCCGATGGAGTCGATCATCATTTTGTAAGCCGTTTCGTCATCGTGCCCTTGCTGCTTCAGATCGTTCCAGCGCTCCTCGAGATTGCTCTTCAACTCCTCTTTCAATTCCCGGATCGCCTCCCCATTCTCATATTGTGCAAACATACCGTCCAGATACCGAGCCAGTTTTTCGTTCATTGTTATTTTCGCCTTTCTTGCGTTAGAGCAGCTGGTCGAGAATACGTTTTGCGTACTCCCAATTACTCTTGTTTTCAGAATAGACCTGTTTGCCTCTTTGGGTGATCCGGTAGTATCTCCTTCTGCCACCCTGGGTTTCATCGCCCCAGTAGGAAGTAATGCCGCCGTCCGCCTCGAGCCTCTTCAGGCTCGAATACATGGTGGCTTCCTTTAGTTCGTACCCATCGCGGGAATTGGTCTGGATCAATTTTGAAATCTCGTAGCCATATTTATCGCCATCCAGCAGCAGTTTCAGGATGATCGTATCCGTATGGCCTCTGAGCAAATCTGAAGAGATCTTGTTATCAGTCATGGTGTCACTTTCATAAGCCTACTATACAACAAAGTACTATGTCTGTCAAGGTATTATTTCATATCAAATACTATTTTTGTCGTTGCAAACGGAGAGGCTCGAATATAATCCCCTCAATGGGGGCCCTCAACAAAACAGAGACCATCCTCGTGATGGTCTCTGCAAGTGAGCGCGGAGAGGCTCGAACTCTCAACAAATGGCTTAAAAGGCCACTGCTCTGCCATTGAGCTACGCGCCCGCGCGAACGTGGATTTTATCACGCACCGGTTAGTGCGTCAATCAGCGGTTAACATTGCTAAAAATACCTCACCTTCGACTGCCAGTCGTGATAAGATAATTTATCAGGAGGTCGTTATGGCCGAAATTCAATATGTTACCGAACAAGATTTCAAGAACGAAGTGCTCGAATCGTCCCTGCCTGTGCTGGTGGATTTCACCGCACCCTGGTGCCCTCCCTGCAAAATGGTTGATCCGATCGTCAAGGAGCTGGCCGGGGAATGGGAGGGGAAAGTGAAAGTTCTCAAATGCGACGCCGACCAGAACCCGAATATCCTGGTGACTTATGGCATCTTGGGACTTCCGACCGTGATGCTCTTCAAAAGCGGCGCAATGCTTGAGCGCGTCACCGGTTACCAGCCCAAAGACAAACTCGTCGGCAGGATGAGCCCGCATTTCCAGTTATGAATACGAGCGATATCCTGCTGTTGTACGACTATAGCTGCTGGGCCAACGCGCGCATCCTGCAGGCTACTTTGCGGCTTACGCCAGAAGAGTTTGTCGCGCTGAATACGTCCAGTCACGGCAGTTTGCGAGGTACGCTTGTGCATACCCTGTTTGCCGAGATAATCTGGCGGCGGCGTTTGCAGGGTGAGTCAATGCCGGCCGGCCTTCCCGTAGAGGCAGGTTTCTCAACGCTGGCGGAATTGCAGAAAGCCTGTGCAGCGAATGAAGCCGTGATGCGCACTTATTTGCAATCGCTGACGGATGTCGGTCTGCAGGCTGTGTGTAAATATCAAAACACCAAAGGCGTTCCCTTTGAAAATGTAGCCTGGAACATCCTGATGCAGGTGCTCAACCACAGCACCCAGCACCGCGCCGAAGCCGCCGTCATGCTGACGGATCTCGGGCATTCTCCCGGCGATGTTGATATGATCCTATACTTGCGTGAAAAAGGGCTTTGATGGGCAAACAATCTGTACCGTTCGGGCTGTGGCCTTCGCCGGTCAGCCCTGAAATGCTCGGCGCAAAAATGCGCCTGGAAGACGTGCAGTTCGATTCGGACGGCGAAACCCTCGTCTGGCTGGAAGGCCGCGACGGGCGTGGCGTGCTGGTGGCCCAGTGCGGCGAAGACGCCCCGCGCGACATCTCCGCGAACATGAACGTCCGCGCGGGGGTGGGTTATGGCGGCGGCGATTTCACCGTCCGTAATGGTGTGACGGTCTTTGCCGCAAATGGTCGCCTGTACCATGTGCCGCTCGCACACGGCCAACCCCGCCCGATCACACCCGAATTTGGCGATGCCGCCTCCCCCGTCATCTCGCCCGATGGCACGCAGATCCTGTTCATCCACAGCTACGAGCGCACAGACTGTCTCGCGCTGGTGGATGCGGCAGGCCAGGGTTGGCCGATGAAGCTTGCCAGTGGAGCGGACTTTTACATGCAGCCAGCCTGGCATCCCGATGGCCAGCAGATCGCCTGGATCGAATGGGACCATCCGCAGATGCCCTGGGACGGCACACGCCTGATGACCGCCCGCTTCGACGGCGACAGGTTGAGCGATGTCACCCACGTTTTCGGCGATGTGGAAACCCCGGTCTTTCAACCGGAATTTTCGCCGGATGGCCGTCACCTGGCTTTTCTTGCCAACGACGGAGAATGGGATACACTCTACACGCTGGAGTTGGCCAGTGGGAAAAAACAGGCGCTTGCCAAAGACGCCTCGCTGATGGAACCCGCCTGGGGACAGGGCATGCGCCTGATGGCCTGGAGCGGCCAGATGCTGTTTTATCTGAAAAACGACCGGGGTTGGAGAACACTATGGAAAGTGGAACCGGACTCCGGGAAGTCTGAGCAGGTCGATGTGGCTCCCTACTCCTGGATGACGCAGATCACCGCTTCGCCAGTCAAAGAACAGGTTGCGTTCGTGGCCTCGTCTGCCCGCATCCCCGACCGCATCGTGTTGTGGGAAAAAGGAAAAACGTGCGTGCTGCGGCGCTCTTCGTCTGAATCAATCGACCCCACCGAACTGCCCGAGCCAAAGCCCATCGAGTGGCCTGCGCCGGATAAGACAGTAGTGCATGGCTTGTATTACGCCCCGACGAATAGCCGATATACTGCCGAAGGACTTCCGCCTACCATTGTCAACATTCACGGCGGCCCAACCTCGGCGCGCACGGCCAGCTTCAACGCGCAGGCTGCATTTTTCACGACACGCGGCTACGCTTATCTTGAAGTGAACTACCGCGGCTCCACCGGCTACGGGCGCAAGTACATGCTCATGCTGCGCCAGAAGTGGGGGCTGGTGGATACCGAAGATGCCGTCGGCGGGGCCAGGGCGCTGGCTGCGCTCGGCTATGCCGACCCGCAGCGCACAGTAGTAATAGGCGGCTCTGCCGGCGGTTTTACCGTACTGAACGCGCTGGAGCAGTTCCCGGGTGTGTTCAAGGCCGGCATCGACCTCTACGGTGTGGCGAATCTGTTCGATTTCCTGATCGGCACGCACAAGTTCGAAGAGCGCTACAACGACTCGCTGGTGGGCGTGCTGCCGCAGGATGCGGAGCGCTTCAAGGCCTGGTCACCGGCCCTGCACGCCGATAAGATCAAAGACCCGATCGCCGTCTTCCAGGGTGCGGATGACAGGGTGGTGCCGCCCGAACACTCGGAGCAGATCGTGGCCACGCTGCGTGCCAATAAAGTACCGCATGTCTATAAATTGTATCCGGGGGAGGGGCACGGCTGGCGCAAGACCGAGACGATCATCGATTTTTACAACTCGGTGGACAGGTTCTTGAAACAGTACGTCTTGTTTTAATTAAAAAAAGTAATCAGTAACGAGAAACGAGTAATGAGTCTGGGTTCCACTCATTACTCGTTTCTTATTTCTTTTTACTTTCATTAGCCAGCATTTCCTTCAATTCCCGCTGGTGTTCTTCGAGTTGTTGCTCCAGATCGTTCATGCGCTTGATCAGCAGGCCTACTTCCAACTCTGCCTTCTGATTGACCTGGTGATCGATTTCGGCAGCAATACGGTCTTTGGCGGCCTGACGGTTCTGGCTCATCATGATGAAAGGTGCGGCATACGCAGCCTGGAAGGAAAGCATCAGGTTGAGCAAAATGAACGGGTACGGGTCCCAGTGGTTGACCCAGGCAGTGACGTTCAGCGCGATCCAGGCTGCCAGAATAGTACTCTGGACGATGATAAAAGGCCAACTGCCCATGGTGTCAGCCACGGTATCGGCAACACGCTGCCCGAAAGTCAAGCGTTCCTCATCCACCTCGTTGACGTTACGGCTGACCATATGGTGCAAGACGCCATCCATTGTATGCAAGCGCCCGCCAAGCTCGACCAGCACATCGATGGCGGCATGCGGCTTTTTGTTTAAAAACTCGAAAAATTCCTGCCGTTCGAGGGCCAATACAGTAACATCATTCAGTGCGCGTACCTGGGCTGAGCGCGGTTCGTTGGTGAGCATGGATAGTTCGCCCAAGAACCCGCCGGCGTCGATTTCCTGTAAGACGATTTGCTCACCATCCGCGTTGGCGATCGTCACCTGGACGGTGCCTGAGGTGATGACGTAAAACAGGCCGCCGATCTCACCCTCGCGGATGATGACTTGGCCGGGCCTGAATTTCATTTCGTCCATGATGGCATGGATGCCCGCCACCTCGTTCTCATCCATTTCGCTGAACAGAGGCACTTCACGCAGTTCGATTTCCGCCATAAATACCTTCCTCACATTGAAATAACAATCGGGATAATTCTAATTCAAAAAACAGGTACGGCTCTCCTGTCCGTTATCCGGCAAATCCTTTCAGGTCCTGAAAATCCACTCTGGCGGTCAGGTTCAGCGTCAGCGGCGTAACCGAAATCAGGCGCTTTTTCAACAGTGTATAAACGTCAGTACCTTCCAGTTCGGTTTCCAGGTCATGCGTCATGTCATAACCGACCCGGCCAGGCACATCCCAGGAGGTGCGCTCGGGCCTGGTCGGCTGATAGTAACGCCGGGTCGAGAGCCGCGTCCATTCCCAACGGGTTTCGGGGGTGGCATCCGAGGGCACGTCCACTTTAAGCAAGTCTACGCCCGCGGGCAAGCCGCGTTCCAGCAGCAGGCGGCCAAAGAAGCAGGCAAAATGAGCGCTGGCAGAAAAATCGACTTCCGTGGAATAGGAAAGGTGCTGGTCTTTGCGGGTCTCCAGCGAGATCGCAATCGACGGGATGCCCAGTGAAGCAGCTTCCAGGGCCGCGCCCACCGTCCCCGAGGCCGTGATGCCGGTAGACATGTTTTCGCCATAGTTGATCCCCGAGACGAGCAGGTCTGGCTTGCCGGGCATGATCTCCAGCACAGCATGCAGCACGGCCTGGGCAGGCGTACCGCCCACAGCATAGACCTGCCACTCCTGGCCGTGGACTGCGACTGTTTCCTTGCGGATCAGTCCGTCTGAACTGGACGGCAGGCTTCGCCCGGCGCCAGAGGACTGCTCACGGGGAGCAACAACGGTGACAAATCCCAGCCTGGAGAGCGCTTCAGCAGCGGCCCACAGCCCCGGGGAAAGGATGCCATCGTCATTGGTTAACAGAATTTGGATTTTGTGTGGCATACCCCTCATTATAAGGCAAACAAAAAGAGCGGGGAAATCCCGCTCTTGTACGCAGTGCCCTCGGCGCGACTCGAACGCGCGACCTATTGCTCCGCAAGCAAGCGCTCTAATCCACTGAGCTACGAAGGCATTAGCGAGAGCAGATTTTACTCCACATGGAAGCGGTGGTCAAGGCTTGCCGTTAACCGCATAGGTTCGTGGGGGCTTCGCGCTGGCCTTTTTGTGTCCTGCTGGCGGCGTGGAATCTTCGACTTTAAGAATGCGATGGAATCTATTAGCCTGGACACTAGCAAATCGGCATCTTTTGTGCCACAATAAAAGCGTTATGCTTCGCATCCGATTATTTGGCCCACCGACGGTCTATGACGAAGACCAGCCGATCACTATCAAACGCCGCGGGACGCGCGCGCTGTTGTTCTACCTGGCTGCACAGGGCAAGCCGGTCACGCGCGATCACCTGACCGACAATTTTTGGCCGGATCTGTCCATCGACCAGGCACGCAGGACGCTGCGCGATAACCTTGGCAAGATCCGCACCGACCTGCCTGATAAAAGTGTTATCCAGACCCAGCCTGATGTCGTTTCGCTTGATTTCAGCAAAGTATGGGTGGACTTTCTTGAACTGCAAGCTTTGTTCGCAAAGATCATCCCGGCGCTGCAAAAACTGCCGGAAGACGCCCCAGTGCCCATCGGGCTCTACAATCAAATGTCAGCAGCCATCCAACTCTGGAATGGACAGCCATTCATTGCAAACGGCGAACTCTCGATTTCTGATGAATTGACTTTATGGATGGAAAGAGTACAGGTGCCTCTGCATGAAATGCTCAGGCGCACCTTGAGACGGCTGGCAAAGCACGATGAAATTCTCGGGAATGTCAGCAAGGTGCTGGAATGGCTATGGTTCATACGCGTCTTCGATGAGTACGACGATGAAATAAACCGCAAGATCATTGAGGCTTATCTGCATAACAACCTGCTGGCCGAAGCGCAGGAATTTTATGAAGCGGTGCGCAGCCTGTACGAGATCGAACTGAATATCGAAATGCCGGAGGGCATTCTTGCGCTTGAATCGCGTATTTATTCGCCGCCCGTTCAGGTTCCGCTGGATTCAGCCCAGTGGACTATCCACCCGAGCGTCCAGGTACCCTTCATTGGTCAGACCGAGGCGCTCGAGCAGTTAAACCTGGCCTACCGGACCGGCGGGGGTATATTGGTTTTTGGTGAGGCCGGCGCAGGAAAGACGCGCCTGGTGCAGGAATTTGTCCGGCAGCAGGAAAGCGCGCTGCATCTGTTCATCGCCGCCTGCCAGCCGCTCGAAACCGGAATGCCCTTTGCACCCTGGATCAACCTGCTACGTTCATCCATTTTGCCGGAACAATGGCAAAAGCTCGATCCGATGTGGGCCAGCCCGCTGACGCTGCTGGTTCCCGACCTGACGAAAATTCGCCCGGATATAACCAACTATTTTGTCGAACATAGCGACGTCCCGCGTAGTATTCTATTGGAGGCCATCCACCAGCTTCTCTTGAGCATTGCCGGGAACGGGCCGCTGGTACTGTTTATCGATGATGTGCACTGGGCAGACGAATCCACACTGGCGATTGTTTCGTATCTGTTGCACAAATCATTCTTCCGAGGCGGGAGAGGCTTGCTGATCATGGCGGCCCGCGTCGAAGAGTCCAATCCTCTGTTGGATAAGATCCTGCTTACTACTTATCCGCAGCCTCTGCGCCATGCCGAATTGCGCCATCTTAACCGCAATGAAATCGTTGAAATTTCGAACTATGTGCTCGAGCAGGGAGCGCCGGAAACGTTCATTGACCGCGTCCAGCAGGAATCGGGCGGGAACCCGTTCTTTTTGCTGCAGCTTTTGGAGTCCTTGCAAGATATTGGCATGAATCTCGAAAACGTGGAATACCTGCCGATCACCCAGTCTATCAATGAATTGATCCAACGGCGATTGCAAGTGCTTTCGGCAGAAGGGCGGGAACTGCTCTCCATCGCAGCCGTCCTGGGCAGCCATTTTGAACTTGCCGTGCTTGAGCAAGCCATCACACTCCCGGATGAACAGGTGGTGAGCGCAATGGAAGAGCTTGAAAAGGCACGGCTGGTGCGGCAACTGGAGCATGAACAATTCAGCTACGGGTTCGTCCACGAAAAGATCCGCGAAGGCCTGCTCGCCGAGTTGAACCCACCCAGAAAACGACTCTTGAACCAGCATGCAGCCAAAGCGTTGGAAATTCAACTGGCGGGCAATTTTGCACCGTATTCCGCCCGGTTGGCCCAGCACTGCGAGAATGCGGGCAATTTGACCGAAGCATTCGATTACTGGGTGATGGCCGGACAATACGCCTGGCGTCTTGCTTCGACCTATGAGTCGATTGATGCCTATAAACATGCTGAACGCCTGATCCCTCGCACGACCGGCCTGAGCGACGATCAGCTATACCAGTTATACACAAACTGGAACCAGGTCGCTTTTGAAAACGATGACCCCGTTCTGCTCGAACATCTTAACCAGGAACTTTATATGGTTGGCACGCAACGTAACAGTGATTTACTGATCGGCGCAGCCCTGGACGGATTGAGTGATGCCGCCATGGCCCGCAACGAATTTGCCGAGGCGCTGAAATACGTCCAACAGGCGTATCCCTACATTCAACGCAGCAAAAACCTGTACGAATTGATCCAGACACAGCTCAGGCGCGGCACCTATCTTTATATGCTGGGTCAAATAAACGAATCGCAGTCGTGGTTCGGCAAAGTAATGGAACTGACAGACGAGACTGACGACCCGCAACTGATCAACTTGCGGGCAGTCAGCCATTACCACATGGCCCTCACTGAAACCGTGCGTGGTTACCCGTGCGCGGGCATAGAACACGCGAACAAATCGGCCGAATTCCTGGTGCGTATTCGCAGCACCTACGGCGAGATCGAAGCCTACAGCATTCTGGGCCTGGCAAATTTCCTAAATGCCGACTATCAGGCCGGGCGCGAGATCTGCCTGAAAGCTATGACCCTGGCAGACCGCATGGCCGGCTGGCGTATGTTTGGTTATGTGGCCTGTTATGCGGGCATGAACGAAGTTGAACTGGCCCTGGTCGGAGAAGCCTGGGAGCATGCACAGAAAGCAATCGAAATTGGCCGCAGGCAGGGGCACGGGGAGATTATTTGCCTGGGCTACCGCAGCATTGGCAATCTCTATCTACAAATGGGAGATTTGAAACAGGCCGCCAACGCTTACCAGCAAGGGATGCTGGGAGCCGGAGACCACTTTGTCGCGCTCGAAAACATGTACCGCTTCGGATATACCCAGTTCCTGCAGGGGCAGGAGATTGGCTATCATTATATCCAGCAGGCAGTCGAAAAAGCCGCCCAGTCTGACCTGGGCTGCATTGGTATCTATGGGGGCATCCCCTTTCAGCTTTCGGCCCTGCTGAAGAAGGGCGAACACAAACAATTCGAGCAAAAGGCGGAATGGTTCTGCCAGCAGTTGCTGGAACGCTCCGGGACGGGAAAAGCCCGCTATACCGTCATGCGTTTTCGCGCTGAAGATGCCTTTGATAAAGAAGACTACAAAAAAGCGTATTCCCTGGCGGAAGAACTGGTTCCCTGGTTCCGGGAGCTCTCAACACCGTGGTTTGAATTGGATAACCTACATATCAAACGGGTAAGCGCCAAACATCTCGGCCTGAAAGAGGCCGGAGAAGAGCAACGTATGCTCGAATTACTTGAAGCGATACAGGTCTCCATCGGAGAAGCGCCTTTAGATCAGGAATTTCAGTCTTATCGCACGGCCATATTGAGCATTTAACCGCTTCCGTGTCTACGTTCTGTCTACGCCTGCCTGCTACAATTTAGTTGTAAATACAGCCTGGCAGCGCAAACTTCGACGTGGACACAGGGACCCACGTACCAGAAGCCAGTAATGGAAAGGGGGCACTTCCGTTACCGGCTTCTGTTTATTTAAGCTTTCCCGTCGAAAATATACATAAATCTACATTGACAGGCGTGTTTCTTGCCATTAAAGTTGACTCCTATATCTGACTGTAAAGGTAATGCATAACTTATGCTTCTCAAACGATTAAAACTGGGGTTGATCCACGTGGCAGTTGCAATGACTCTTGTTCCGATCAACAGCACCCTCAACCGGGTAATGATCAAGGAACTGGGCATTGCAGCCACAGTTGTCGCCATTCTGGCATCTTTGCCGTATTTCTTTGCGCCCTTGCAAGTTGCCATCGGCTCATATTCCGACCGCCACCCCATCCTTGGTTTCCGGCGCACACCTTATATTTTGCTCGGCCTGCTACTATGTGTGACCGGCCTGGTTGTTTCGCCAGAAATCGCTTTTCTAATGGCAAATAATGCCGTTATTGGCCTGCTGGCGGCCGGGCTGGCGTTTGGTGCCTGGGGTATGGGTTATAACCTCTCAAGTGTTTCCTATCTTGCCTTGGCTTCCGAACTCTCAGGCGGAGAAGGACGCGGCAAAACCATCGCCACCATGTGGTTCATGATGATCGTCAGCATCATCCTGACCGCCATCGGTATCAGCCGCATGGTCGAGCCATATACACCAGATGCGCTGCAACACGCTTTCTGGATGGTCGGGCTGGCAGCTCTGGTGATCGGACTGATCGGTCTGGTCGGCCTGGAAAAACGTTCGAATGCCGAAGGCTTCTCCGCCGCTGAAAATTACACCTTTCAAGAAATGACAGCGGCCATTCTCAAGAGCCGCCAGGTGACGTTGTTCTTCTGGTATCTCACGCTGCTGCTCGCCGCCATTCTCGGGCAGGACGTACTGCTGGAACCCTTTGCCGCCGAGGCCTTCAAAATGACTGTCCAGCAGACGACACGTATCACCTCGATCTGGGGTACCGCCGTACTGCTGATGATTCTGGTCGCCGGGGCACTGGAGCGGCGTGCTCCCCGCAAACTGGTGGCCCAGATCGGGAATATCGCCGCCCTGGGTGGGTTTCTGACCATCGTGGCAAGCGGCTTCGTGGCCTCGACCAGTGTTTTCTACACCGGCGTCCTTCTGCTCGGCGCGGGAACGGGACTGGCAACGGTAGCGAACCTGGCATTGATGTTCGATCTAACCCTGCCCGGGTACGCGGGACTGTTTATTGGCGCCTGGGGCGTTTCGAATGCGCTTTCGCGCCTGACGGGCTCACTCATGGCGGGTATTGTGCGCGACCTGGCCACTGGCATCACCCAAAACGCGGTGACGGGCTACCTCGTCGTCTTTGGGATCGAAGCCGCGATGCTGGCGATTGCCATCGGGATGTTGTCCAAGATTGATATAGCAGCTTTTCATGAACAGGTGGAAATTCCTTCGGCGCTCGAACGGGCTGCGCTGGTAGATTAGACCATGGACAATGGACCGCAGACCATCGACCATCCATCGTCCACCGTCAAAGAGTTGGAGACCCATTAAATGGCCGCTAAGCCCCGGGAAGAATGGTTATCGCTGTCCGACGTAGCGGAAATGCTCGGGGTGCATCCCAGCACCGTTCGCCTGTGGTCGGATAAGGGTGTCCTGCCAGTCCATCGCACTTCAGGCAGGCACCGCCGCTACCGCCGCGCTGAAGTCGAACTGTGGATGAAAACCTCCCGTGAGAAGCACATCATAGAACCGGCCAGCGCCTTGCAAAGTGCAGTCGGGCAGGTGCGCATGCAGATCGCCGAGGGACGGCTGGAAGCCGAACCGTGGTATCAGAAGCTGGATGAGAATGCACGCACGCAGTACCGCTTGAGCGGCATGACTCTGGTGCGTGGGCTGATGACGTATCTCGCCAGCGAAGAACTGGATGCTGCCTCCGAAGCCTATGCAATCGGATACGACTACGCCTCGCGCGCGCGTCGTTACGGCTTGAGCAGTGTGGACGCAACGCGGGCATTTTTGTTTTTCCGCAGCAGCCTGCTGGAAGCGCTTGTCAAGACGTACCAGGAAGCCAGGGTTCCCTCTGGATTGGCCTGGGGGAAAATGTTGAACAAAATGCACACCTTCACCGACCAGGTCTTGTTGACTCTCCTGGAAACCTACCAGGCATTTGAAGAAGCGCATTCATAAACCACAAGACCCGGCACAAACCGGGTCTTTTTTACGAGTAAAATAAAGATGACAAGGAGTCAACCATGAATGTGCTCGATGCTCCGCTCGTCTCTGAAACCCGCCGCAACCATGCCCTTGAACACGCCACCATCCATATTCTCAGCGGCCGTTTTCCGGGCCGTGCTTTGGCCGGTCATTCCAACCCGACCGGCTTTTTCCTCATCGGCGAGTTGTCCACTGAGGATATTCGCGCCGCCGCCAGCGAGGCGCTCACGCGCCTGCAGAACGGCGAGAGCCGCCTGGCCGTCCACGCGGGCTGCGGGACGAATTATGTCGTCACCGGGGCGCTGGCCGGGCTTTTTGCCATTATTGGGCTGATCGGGACGAAGAGTACCCGCGAACGCTTTGAGCGTTTTCCGTTGCTCATACTACTCTCAATTCTGGCGTTTATGACCGGGCAGCCCCTCGGCCTTGCCTTGCAAAAACGAGTCACTACCCAGCCCAACCCGGGCAGCTTGGCCATTGTGGACGTCTATCCCGTCTCGAAGACAATCCATCGCGTTGTGACGCACGCATAACCTGTCGCACCCAACAGCTATGAGCGACTCTGCCCATATTTTCTTTTTTTACGGCAATGACGAATTTGCCATCCGCAAACAGGCGGAAAAATTCGGCGCAATGTTCAGCGACCCAACCACGGCCGGGATGAACACCGCGCGCCTGGATGCGCGCAACGTGAGCGAAAATGAACTAGGCAATGCCGTGGGCGCCATGCCGTTCCTGGCCCCCCAGCGCCTGGTCATTCTGGAAAATATCTCGAAAAAATATACCGGCCTCGACGGCCATAAGAAGTTTGTCACTTTCCTGGAGAGCGTGCCGCCCAGCACGAAACTGGTATTGATCGACCCGGACGAGATCAAAGAGCGCGACATCCCCGGCCACTGGCTGGTGAAGTGGGCTACCAAAGTTGGAGACAAGGCCAGATCGCAGGGCTTCATGCTGCCCCGCCAACGTGAGATGCCCGGCTGGATTATCAATGAAGCCAGGCGCCAGGGCGGGCAGATCGAGCCTTCGGCAGCGGCACGGCTGGCCGAAATGACCGGGGAGGAACCTCGCCAGGCCGCGCAGGAAATCACGAAGCTGCTGACCTTCGTCAATTTTGCGCACGCCATCGGCATCGAAGATGTGGAAGCGGTCAGTATCCTGACCGCCAGCGTGGACGTTTTCGAGCTGGTGGACGCAATCGGTACGCAGAACGGAAAACTCGCCCAGAAGCTGCTGCACCGCCTATTGGAAGAGAAGGATGCCTTCGAGATTTTCGGCATGGTCGTGCGCCAATTCCGCCTGCTGACGATTGCGCGCGAGGTGGTCGACGAGGGTGGTGCGCTGCCGGCTGTGACCGAGGCGCTGGGCATGCATCCGTTTGTGGCCGAAAAGGCCTATAAACAGGCGCGCGCCTTCTCAATGCAGATGCTGGAGGCCATCTATCACCGCCTGCTGGTTATGGACGAGGCCGCCAAGACCGGCGTCATGCCGCTCGATCTGGCGCTGGACACCCTGATCGTGGAATTGACTTCTAAAGGATAGAGAATGGGGAAGTAGAGATCAGAATTCTCTACTCACTGCTTTCCACAAACTCCCCGCCCTCGATACGCTTTTCGATCAAATTTCGATTCTTGTCGAATTTCATGCCGACTTCGATCTGCTGGTAGCAACGTTTGCTCCCATCTCCGATCAGCACCTTGCGGGCATAGAAAGTCTCGCTGTCGGCCTCGTATTCCACGCTCAAATCATTGGACATATCCACGTGGCCTTCGATGACCTCGCCGCAGCGCTTGCACTTGACCTGAAAGGCAAAGTATCTCTGCTGGGGCTCAGACGAGAAACCGCTGAATAGTTTTTTGAGAAAGTTCATTTCCTACTCCCGTAAAATTGCTTCGATTTTCTTCAATTCATCATCACTGAATGACAAATTGTCCAAAGCTGCCAGGTTATCTTCCAACTGTTTGACGCTGCTGGCCCCGATCAGCGCCGAGGTAACCTGCGGTTGAGCCGAAGGCCCCCTATGGGTGCGCAACACCCAGGCCAGCGCCATCTGCGAGAGCTTTTGTCCGCGCTGCTGGGCGATGGCATTCAACTTGCGCACCCTGGCGATATTCTGATCGACGTCATTCGAAGTCAACCAGACGCGTTCCGTTTTTGTGGCGCGCGCGCCTTCAGGGATCCCATTCAGGTAGCGGTCGGTCAACAAACCTTGGGCCAGCGGGGAAAAAGCGATGCAGCCGATGCCTTCCTCATCGAGCACGTCCAGTAGGCCTTCGTCTTCAACCCAGCGGTTGAACATGTTGTAAGACGGCTGGTGGATCAGGCAGGGCGTGCCCAGTCCGCGCAGGATCTGCGAAGCCTTACGGGTATATTCGGCATTGTAGGACGAAATGCCCACATACAGCGCCTTGCCTTGGCGCACGGCGGAATCGAGCGCGCCCATCGTTTCTTCGAGTGGAGTCTCCGGGTCGGGACGATGGCTGTAGAAAATGTCGACGTATTCGAGGCCCATGCGCTTGAGCGACTGGTCCAGGCTGGCAAGCAGGTACTTGCGCGAACCAAACTCCCCGTAAGGGCCGGGCCACATATCCCAGCCGGCCTTGGTGGAGATGATCAATTCGTCGCGATAAGGGCGAAAATCCTGTTTCAGCAGCAGGCCAAAGTTCTCCTCGGCGGAACCGGGCGGCGGGCCGTAGTTATTGGCCAGGTCGAAATGCGTCACGCCCAGATCGAAGGCGCGGCGTGCCATGGCGCGGGCGTTCTCCAGGGTGTCGAGTCCGCCGAAGTTGTACCACATGCCGAGTGAGATCGCGGGCAGCTTGAGCCCGCTACGCCCGCTGCGGTTGTATTTCATCTTGTCATAACGCGTTTCAGATGCAACGTACATGCGTTCTCCTTTTCAGATGGCGGACAATGGAGCGTAGACGATGGATGTAGACCATAATCACCGTCTACAGTCAGCATTACAATAATCGCGGCTGGCTTTTGCCGAGCGGCGGTGGCGCGAACAGGCCGCGCGCGCGGCACCATTCGGGGTCTGGACCGTTCCAGCCAAAGAGACCGAAATCAATTTTACCCCGCTCGTCGAATTTCACAGCTTCTTCTTCCAGCAACTGGCGCTGCAATTCCGCCCCTGGGCGTGGGCTGATCTTGCCCTGTGAGTTGATCACGCGCTGCCAGGGGACGTCGTCCGGGCAGGCGGCCATGGCTCCGCCCACCCAGCGCGCGCCAAAAGCCTCGTAATCTTTCAGGTTCAGCGTGCCCGGCGGCGGGATCGTCGCGGCAATCTGCCCATAGGTGGTGACTTTGCCAGGCGGCACCTGCCGGGCAATGTCCCAGACGGTGGCGTTAAAGGCGTTGGGGTTGGGAGGGGAGGTGAAGGAGGGCATGTTATTCGCTCCAGGTTATATATTTTTTTACAGTATCCCCTCTGTTCTATCATGATAAGCACTTGAATTAAAATTTCCGAATACGGATTTTAACGTTATCCGCCGTCCGTTCCGCCACAACGATAAATGGCGGCGTGACATCAACTTCACGATCTCTGATGGCCTTCAAGGTCTGGATTGTAAATTCGGCCTTGATATGGCCAGGGCGAAGATAAAGAATGCCAACAAACTCAGCACCCATCAACGCAGGCCGCCAAAATCGCTGTCATGAGTTAAAACAATGCGCCCTGCTCTAAAAGCCTGGCGCAAAACATTCGTATCTGGCAACCCAAATCGTCCCTGTTCGGCAATAGAATTGATATCGAATCCTTCAATCCGCAAATAAGCCACAACGTCCGGGTGGATATTTTCGTCCGCCAGCAGGGGGAAATCAAAAAGGTTCACGACTTAACTTTTATGTCCAGCAAAACGTCGTTCTTAACAGACTGCGCGGCATACTTAAGTGCCTCTTCAATCGCTTCTGTTTTCAACTGCGGATACGTTTTCAGTACCTCGTCGCGCGTCGCGCCGCTGGCAAACAACTCGAGGATGAACTCCACGCTCAAGCGCGTGCCACGGATATATGGTTTACCGCTCAATATCTTGGGGTCGTATGCAATCTGTTGAAACATAGGGTTACTCCTGTATAGATAAATTATACAGCATCATTTCTCCCGGATTTGCACCTGCCGGGCGATGTCCCAGACGGTGGCGTTAAAGGCGTTGGGGTTGGGAGGGGAACTGAAGGTAGGGGCCATAAGTTTTTCTCCAGCCGAGGCGATTCTTATTTCCTTTTTGCCAACTCACTCACCAAAGTATAATGCCTGTCTGGCCCCTGCTGCATGACCACAATCTGGCAATTATATGGGTTTCGTAAATTTTCGAACTCTTCCACTGAACTTGCCCCGGTTTAATAGACACGTTTAATGTCCTAAACTCAGTTCGAATTGGGTAGGGCTGAGATAGCCCAAGGTGGAGTGCAAGCGCTGGCGATTGTACCAAACCTCAATGTACTCAAAGAT
>Ga0209131_1000294_pt1 | contig 36181 bp, 32 predicted proteins | sample GraSoi_2013_40cm_FD_185826 | JGI IMG/M metagenome (GOLD analysis project Ga0209131, IMG submission 185826) | Grasslands soil microbial communities from the Angelo Coastal Reserve, California, USA - Sample 9_17_2013_40cm (SPAdes) (version 2) | ecosystem: Environmental > Terrestrial > Soil >...
CCATCGATGCGGGAAGGATGCCGCCCGACGCGCCGCCCGGAAGGTACGCGTAGAGCTGGTGTCCTTCCTGCATGCCGCCGCAATACTCGGCGATCAATTCCTTCACCGTGATACCCGCGGGCGCGAGGTGCACGCCGGGTTTCTTCACGCGGCCCGACACCGAGAACGAACGCAGGCCCTTGCGGCCGTTGCGCCCGTGCTTCGAGAACCACTGCGCGCCGTTCTCGATCAAGTCGCGCACCCAGAGCAGCGTCTCCATGTTGTGCTCGAGCGTGGGACGGCCGAAGAGGCCGACCTGCGCGACGTACGGCGGACGAAGGCGCGGCATGCCGCGCTTGCCTTCGATGGATTCGATCATCGCGGATTCTTCGCCGCAGATGTAGGCGCCCGCGCCGCGGCGCAGGTGGATGTTGGGGAGCTTCGCGGGCGGATTCGCTTTCAGCGCGGCGATCTCGCGCTCGAGCAGCTCGCGGCACGCGTGGTATTCGTCGCGCAGGTACACGTAGATGTCGTCGATGCCCACGGCCCACGCGGCAATCAGCATCCCTTCAAGGAAGCGATGCGGATCGCGCTCGAGGTAATGGCGATCCTTGAACGTGCCGGGCTCGCCCTCGTCGATGTTCACCGCCATGAGGCGAGGCGCGGGTTCGGCGCGCACGATGCGCCATTTGCGCCCCGTGGGGAATCCGGCGCCGCCCAGGCCGCGCAGCCCCGCGTCCTCCATCGTCTTGATGACGCTCTCGACGTCGCGCTGGCCCTTCACGCAGTCGACCCACGTCTTGTAGCCGCCCTGCTTCACGTAATCGTCGAAGGGGTGCGGGCGCGAAGCGGTCGCTTTCGTCTTGCCTTCCTTCACGCACTTCGCGACCTCCTCGGCCTTCGCGTGCCCGAACGCGTTCTGGCCAATGCACACCGCGGGCGCCTGGTCGCAGCGGCCGATGCAGGGGGCGGGAATCACGCGCACGTTCGGGCCGAGCAGCTTCGGCAGCTTGTCGAGCAGGTCCTGGGCGCCCGCCATCGCGCACGAGAGCGTGTCGCACACGCGCACGGTGATCTTCGCGGGGGCCGTTTCGCCTTCCTTCACGACGTCGAAGTGGTGATAGAAGGTCGCGACTTCGTACACCTCGGCCTGGGCGAGCTTCATCGCCTCGGCGAGCGCGTTGAGATGCGCCGCGGAGATGTGTGCGAAGCGATCCTGGATGCGATGAAGGTTCTCGATCAGGTATTCGCGCTCGACAGGCGCGCCTTCGAGCAGCCGCGCGATCTGCTCGCGGGCGACGGGATCGACCGGCCGGCCCTTGGGGACGGGGCGCGGACGCTTGATCTTGGAAACGGGAATGACGACGTCGGCCATGGACTCTGGCATTCAGCTTACCGATTTCGCCCAATCTTGGGGCTTGACCCGAGTCAAGGCCGGATCCGGCCGCGGTCCCGGGTTGCAGTTGCAATCGTGCAGGGCGCCGACGTCCGATTTCCTGTGCATTTGCGCACAGCAGCGCTCGCGCGGGTCGCGAATACTGCGTCCCACACTACATGAAGGGAACAATAATGAGCAAAGGGGTCATGAAAACCTCGACGAGGGCCGCCTGGATACTCCTGTCCCTGGGCCTGCTCTCCGGCGGCGCGCAGGCGCAGAGCGGCGTGACGGCCGGCGAGATCACCATCGGCATGTGCAATGTCCTCACCGGGCCCGCCGCGGCGCTGGGCACGGGCGTGAAAAAGGGAAGCACGGTCTACTTCGACAAGGTGAACCGGTCCGGCGGCGTTTACGGCCGCACGATCCGCCTGGTCAGCTACGACGACGGATACGAGCCGAAGAACACCGTGGCCCAGACCCGCAAGCTGCTGGGCGAGGACAAGGTCTTCGCCCTCTTCGGCTATGTCGGCACTCCGACGTCGTCGGCGATCATGCCGATCCTCGCCGAGGCCAAGGCCCCGTTCTGGGGACCCTTCACCGGCGCGGAGTTCCTGCGCAACCCGGTCAACAAGTACATCTTCAACGTCCGCAGCAGCTATTTCGACGAGGCCGAGACGCAGATCCAGTACCTCACGGAGAAGCGCGGCATCAAGAAGGTCGGCGTCTTCTACCAGAACGACGCCTACGGCCTCGCGGTAAAGGGCGGCGTGCTGAAGGCCCTCAAGAAACGCGGTCTCGAGATCGCGGGCGAGGGCACCTACGAGCGCAATACCGAGGACGTCGCGACCGCGGTGGCCGCCCTGAAAAGGGCCAATCCCGAGGCCGTCAGCATGGTGGGCACATACAAGGCGATGGCCGCCTTCATCAAGCAGGCGAAGGCCGAAGGTTTCAACCCGGTCTTCCTGAACGTGTCGTTCGTGGGCACCGCGGCGCTCGCCAAGGAACTGGGCGCGGCGGGCGACGGCGTCCTCATCACCCAGGTGATGCCTTCCCCGAACGACGCATCGGTGCCGATCGTGGCACAGTACCGCAGCGACATGAAGGCCGCCGGCCACAACGAGCTCGACTACACCGACCTGGAAGGCTACGTGGACGCCGCCATCTTCGTGGAAGCATTGAGGAAAGCGGGTCCCAACCTCACGCGAGAGGCGTTCCTCACCGCGGCCGAGAGCCTCGACACGTCGATCGGCGGCCTGGCAGCGCGCTTTTCGCCCACCGAGCACCAGGCGCTGCACAAGACCTACATGACGACGATCTCCCGCGGGCAGGTCGAGATCGTCAAGTAGAGGATCCATGAAGACTCTCGGCGGCGCCTCGATCGGGAAGCGGTTCCTGGTCGCCAGCATCCTCTACACGATCGCGCTGGTGGTCGCGATCGCGGTCGTGAGCATCCGCGCAGACCGCGCGATCCTGCGCACGCAGATGGACCTGCGCGGCGACTCCATGGCGCGCTACATGGCCAAGACGAGTCTCTTCTACTACCGCAACTACGACCTGGGCGCCCTGGAGGGATTCGTCAAGGAAATCACGCGCGACCCGGAAGTGGCGTTCGCGGTGTTCCTCGACGACAAGAAGAAGCCGATGACCACCTCGTCCGCGGCCGACGATACCGCCTCGCTGCTGGTCTACGAGCAGCAGATCCGCGACGAGGCCGGGAGCTTGCTGGGTTCCGTGGCGCTCGGCTACCGGACCACGCTGTTCGACGAGAGCGCTCGCAGGATGATCGCGATCATGGCCGCGAGCGGCGCCATCGCCACGATCCTCGCGGGTCTTGGCGTGGTCGTGATCGTGAGGCGCGTGATCGTGCGTCCGCTCGATGGCGCGGTGGCCGTGGCCAAGAGGCTGGCCGACGGCGACCTCACCGTGCGCTTCGATGCCCGGGGCAAGGACGAGATCGGCAGGCTTCTCTACGCCCTCGAGGCAATGCGCGGCTCGCTGGCGGGAGCCGTGGGCACGATCCGCGAATCGGCCGAAAGCGTGGGCACGGCTTCGCGACAGATCGCGGCCGGCAACGCCGAGCTCTCCAGCCGCACCGAGGAGCAGGCGTCCAGCCTCGAGGAGACCGCCTCGTCCATGGAGGAGCTCACCGCGACGGTGCGGCAGAACGCCGAGAACGCGCGGCAGGCAAACGAGCTGGTGCTGGGCGCGTCCGAAGTCGCCGCCAAGGGCGGCCAGGCGATGACCAACGTCGCCGCCACGATGGGCGGCATCTCGGCGGCGGCGCGCAAGATCGGCGACATCATCGGCGTCATCGACGCCATCGCATTCCAGACCAACATCCTCGCGCTCAACGCCGCGGTGGAAGCCGCGCGCGCCGGCGAGCAGGGGCGCGGCTTCGCGGTGGTGGCCGCCGAGGTGAGGAGCCTCGCGCAGCGCTCCGCGGACGCGGCGCGGGAAATCAAGCAACTGATCGACGCTTCCACGGAGCGCGTCGACGGCGGCACCAGGCTGGTCGAAGGCGCGGGCAGGACCATGGAAGAGATCCTCGCTTCCGTGAAGCGCGTGGCCGAGATCATGGCCGAGATCGCCGCCGCCTCGCGCCAGCAGCTCTCCGGGATCGAGCAAGTGGGCAACGCCGTGACTCAGATGGACCAGGTGACCCAGCAGAACGCGTCGATCGTCGAGGAGTCCGCCGCATCGGCGGGCAACATGGCGAGCCTCGCCGAAAAGCTGAACGAAGCGGTGGCGCGCTTCAGGCTCGACGATGACCGCGCGCATCCGGCGCGCTCGGACACCCTGGCGGTCCACGTGAGCGACGTTCCTCGCCTGGCCCGCGGGTAGGAAATTAGCAGGCAGGATTTCTTCGGCCATAGAATGGCGGCATGTGCCGCGCCCTCCTGTACCTCGGCAAGCCCGTCCTGCTGGACAACCTGCTCTTCCAGCCGGATTCGGCGCTCGTGCGCCAGAGTTACATGCCGAAGATGCTGCACATGATGAATCTCGCCGGGTTCGGCATCAGGGCGTGGGATCCGGGCTCGCACGAACCCGCAGCGCCGTTCGCCTACGCGTCCGACTCCCTTCCCGTCTTCGATCGCAACCTGAAGAACCTCGCGACCAAGGTGGCGGCAGGCTGCGTGCTGGCGCACGTGCGCGGCGTCGCATACAGCACCCAGGTCGAGATCTCGTTGCAGAACGTGCACCCGTTCCAGTTTCCCGGCGTGCCGCTCACGCTCGCGCACAACGGCGACCTCGCGCGCTTCGCGGAGATGCGTCCCGGCCTCGCGCGCCACGTGCGCCCGGAGCTCGCGCGCCATATCCGCGGGACCACGGACAGCGAGTGGATCTACGCGCTCGTCGTTTCGCAACTCGACGAGCCGCACGCTCCTCAGACGGGCACGGCGCTGGTGGCCGCGATCAAGCGCGCGATGGCGCTCATCCGCGAGGAGCGCGAGCGCCTGGGCATCGACACATCGTCGTCGGTGAACCTCTTCGTGACCGACGGCAGCCAGGTCGCCGCGGTGCGCTACTGCTTCGACTTCGGCCGCTACGCCACCGAGGATCCCGCGCGCCTGCACGAGGCGAACCTGGGGTTCCTCAGCCTCTGGTATACGGTCGGCCGCGACTACGGGCTGCACGACGGCGAGTGGAAGATGACCGGCGGCGCCGGCAACGCCGACTCGATCCTCATCGCCTCCGAGCCGCTCACGCGCGATGTCGCCGCCTGGGTCGAGGTGCCCGAGTACTCGATGCTGCACGCCGAGGTTCGCGAGGGGCGCCCGTCGGTGACGCTCCACTACCTGGATTAACTCGCGGCGGTCGTCAGCTGGCCGTGGAACGCGGTCTCGAGCGTCTTCTCGACGCGTTTCGCCTCGGCAAGCTTCGCCTGGCTGAGCAGTCGCGTGAGCGCGCGGTTCGTGCGCCCCATCGACGCGAGGAGGCTTCGCTGCACGGCGGCTCGCAGGCGCGCCGAGACGCGGCTCTCGCCGAAGTAGAGTCTGCGAAATGCCTCCGCCGGCAGGTCCAGCAGCAGCGCCGACTCGCGCGCGAAAGCGAATGACGTGTGCGGCCGGTCGCGCAGCACGCCGACGAAACCGATCAGCTGCCCGGGGCCGGCGACCGCCACGCGCCGCTCGCGCTCGCCCTGCACGGCGAGCACCTCGGCGGCGCCGCGCACCACGATGAAGGTGGAGGCGGCGGGCGTCCTGGCGGCGAAGATTCCCTTGCCACGGGCGACTTCGACGTAGGAAGCATGCGCGGCGACTTCGTCGATCTCGTCCTCGGAGAAACGATCGAAGAACGGAAGGCGCGGCAGGAACGCGGCGGCACTGAACGGCGCGTGGCGCGAGCGCTGCACTCCCACAAGGGGATCGATGCCCGGGGCGGCGGCGGCGCGCACCGGCCGATCCTCGGGCGCGGCGCAGGCGAGCAGCTGCACGTTGAGCGCCGCGAGCTTCTCCGCCAGCATCAAGGTGACGGCGTGCTGCAGCTCAACGGCGGCGGGGCTGCGTTGCAAGACGAGCGCGCGGAAGTCCTCGTTGGAGACGAACCATCCGTCCACCGGGCTGGTCGCACGCACGGTCGCCGTGCAAGTGCCCAGCTCGATCAGCGCCATCTCGCCGAACACGCTGCCCGCGCCCAGCCTCGCCACGATGAGCTTCTCGCCTCCGGGAAGCGTGACTTCCGCCTCGACGGATCCCTGGCGCACGACGTACGCGCCGCGGGCCGGGTCGCCATGCCGCACGAGTGTGGCGCCCGCCATGAACGAAACGGGCGTGGCCGCCGAGATCAGGAGCTCGCGCGACGATGCATCGAGGCTTTCGAGGAACGACGTGGCGGTCACGCCGCCAGTCTAGCCCAAGGCTACTTGAGCACGCTCTTCAGCAGCTTGCCCATCTCCGCGGGATTGCGCGTGACCTTGATGCCGCACGCCTCCATCACCGCGAGCTTTTCCTGCGCCGTGCCCTTGCCGCCGGAGATGATCGCGCCCGCGTGGCCCATGCGCTTGCCGGGCGGCGCGGTCAGTCCCGCGATGAATCCCACCACCGGCTTCTTCATGTTCTTCTTCACCCACTCGGCGGCCGCCTCCTCGTCGCTGCCGCCGATCTCGCCGATCATGATGACCGCGTCAGTTCCCGGATCATCGTTGAACATCTTCAACACGTCGACGTGCTTCAAGCCGTTGACCGGATCGCCGCCGATGCCGACCGCGGATGATTGGCCCAGCCCGAGGGCGGTCACCTGCCCCACCGCTTCGTAGGTGAGCGTGCCGGATCGCGAGACGATGCCGATGCGGCCCTCGCGATGGATGTGGCCCGGCATGATGCCGATCTTCAGCTGGCCGGGCGTGATGGTGCCGGGGCAGTTGGGCCCGAGGAGGAGCGTCTTGCGCCCCTTCATCTTCGCCTTGGTGCGCACCATGTCGCGCACCGGGATTCCCTCGGTGATGCAGATCACGAGGTCCAGGTCCGCCTCGACGGCCTCGTCGATCGCGGCCGCGGCGAAGGGCGGCGGCACGTAGATCACCGATACGTTCGCGCCGGTCTCCTTCTTCGCTTCCTTCACCGTCGCGAAGATCGGGATGCCCTCGAACTTCTCGCCCGGCTTCTTCGGATTCACGCCCGCCACGTAGCAGTTCTTGCCGTTGGCGTACTCGAGGCCCATCTTCGTGTGGAACTGGCCGGTCTTGCCGGTGATGCCCTGCGTGATGACCCGGGTGTCCTTGTTGATGAGGATCGACATGGTTATTTTCCCCTGGCCGCGGCAACGACCTTCTGCGCCGCGTCCCCCATGTCGTTGCCCGAAATGATCGGCAGGCCCGAGTCGGCGAGGATCTTCTTGCCCAGGTCCACGTTCGTGCCCTCCAGGCGCACGACGAGCGGCACCTTGAGGCCCACCTGCTTCGCTGCGGCGACCACGCCCTCGGCGATCACGTCGCAGCGCATGATGCCGCCGAAGATGTTCACGAGGATCGCCTTCAGCTTCGGGTTCCCCAGCATGATCTTGAAGGCTTCGGTCACTTTCTCGGTGGTAGCGCCGCCGCCCACGTCGAGGAAGTTCGCGGGGCTGCCGCCGTAGAGCTTGATCACGTCCATGGTCGCCATCGCGAGGCCCGCGCCGTTCACGAGGCAACCGATGTCGCCGTCCAGCTGGATGTAGTTCAGGTCGAACTTAGAAGCCTCGACTTCCGCGGGGTCTTCCTCGCCGAGGTCGCGCATTTCGACGATCTCCGGATGGCGGAAGAGCGCGTTGTCGTCGAAGTTGAGCTTGGCGTCGAGCGCCACGACGCGCCCGTCGCCGGTCGTGATGAGGGGGTTCACCTCGGTCAACGAGCAGTCGCATTCGTCGAACGCACGGTAGACGCCCTTGAAGAGCTCGCGTGCCTGCGGCACGAGCTCGGATGGAATGCCGATCTTGTGGGCAAGGAGCTCCGCCTCGACGTCCTTGATGCCCGTGAACGGATCGACCGCGACCTTGTGGATGAGCTGCGGCGTCTTCTCGGCGACTTCCTCGATGTTCACGCCGCCCTCGGACGAGGCCATCATCACGGCGCGTTGCAGCACGCGGTCGATGACGACGGCGAGGTAGAACTCCTTGGCGATCTGCGCGCCCTCCTCGACCAGCAGCCGCTTCACGACGCGGCCCTGCGGCCCGGTCTGGTGCGTGACGAGGGTCATGCCGAGCATCTTCTTCGCCAGCTCGCGCACTTCGTCGATCGACTTCGCGACCTTCACGCCGCCGCCCTTGCCGCGCCCGCCCGCGTGGATCTGCGCCTTCACGACCCAGACGCTGCCGCCCAGTTTTTGCGCGACGGCCACCGCCTCGTCGGGCGACAACGCCGGCTCGCCGCGTGGCGTGACCACGCCGTACTTCCTGAAGATCTGCTTGCCCTGGTACTCGTGGATGTTCATGCGTGCGGATTCTAACAGGCTCACCGCCGGGCGCTCTCGGCGTAACGGCCGATTAACGCTCGATTAACACCTGTCCCGCGTTCGCGCGGACACATTGGGCACGCCGCGTCACAAGCACAACATCAAAGGAGCGTTAGATGAAGCGAATCTGGTTCTGTCTCGCAGCACTACTCGCATCGTTCGTGTTCGACCTCTACGCACAGGGGCTCGCGCCCGACTGCGCCACAATCCACGCAGCGAATCCCGCCGCGCCCGACGGCGACTACATCATCTCGCCAGGCGGCAACACGTTCCGGGTCTATTGCCACGACATGGGAGGCTCACCGCGGGAGTACCTCACGCTCGTGAACAGCGGCGGTGGATCCAACTACTCGGCGTACGGGCAGATCGGCGGCTGGCCCTTCGGCAACGTGATAACGCAATACACCCGCATCCGCATCGATCCGATGACGCTGTTGGTGAACATCTCCGACCAGACGTTCGCGACGAGCACGGGCTACCAGTGCTGCATCGGCTCGACGCCGATCGTTTCGATGCCTTATGCGAACGCGGGCTCCTGCGTCGGTCCCGACGACGGGCACGCCAACGTCGATCTGTCCGGCACCGCCTTCAAGGTGAGCGATACGTTCACGCTGGATGGATGGTTCCCGGCCGGCTCGATCAACGGCTCGTACCTCTTCTGGGGCGAGACGAGGTTCGTCGACATGCAGGCCTTCTCGATCACCGGCGGGGGCTTCTGCGGCGGGCTGGGACCCAATCCCGGCGGCGACATCAACACGAACGGCGGCTTCGCGCTGCAGCTTGCCTACCTCGGCGGGGTGAGCGTGGACAAGGACTCGTGCAAGAGGGGCGGCTGGCGGGCCTTCGGCGTCTTCAAGAACCAGGGCGACTGCGTGAGCTGGTTCGCCACGCAGGGAAGCAATCCACCGGCGCTCTGATGCGCTAGTGGTGGTCGGCTTCGTCGGCCGCTTCGACCGGCTCGGTGCCTTTGTACCAGCGCGGGTAGTAGCGGCCGACGACCGCTTTCGTGGCATCGAGGGCATGGCAGCGGTCGATGTGGAACGGTTTTCGGTCCGGGTCCTGCAACCCCTGCCCCGCCATCGTCTGGAACGCGGCCGTCGCGAGCATGCCGGCCATTTCCGTCACGTGCGTGCAGCCGCGAATGCCGCCCAGCAACTCCAGCACCTTCGAGTGGTAGCCGGGTCGGATCGCGAGCCCCACGAGCTTCCTGTATGCGGGGACGATCTGGTTGCAGTGATTCACGTAAGGCATCGCGTCCATCGCGGCAGCCGCATCGACGATGGTGAGCGTGCGATCCACGGTGATGCGAAGCCACATGCCGTGGATCGGCTCGCCCGCGGCCCTCACGGCCGCGGCGAGCTTGAAATCGTTGGGCTTGGCGTCGACCAGGTGCCCTTCGATGTCGTAGAGGCCATCCTCCCGCTTGTAGCCGTTGATCTCGACCGAGCGGCGGTGAAGTGGCTCGCGCTTGACGGTGGGATCAAGCCCCGGCATGTGCGGCGGCGGAAGCGCCCGCCTTGCGCGCCACGCGGATCGCCTCCGCGAGCTCCGCGCCCGTCTGGTATCGCTTCTCGAAGTCCTTGGCGAGCGCCTTCTCGATGATCGGGTCGATCCACTCCGGCAGCGCCGGGTTGTAGTCGCGGATCGGCGGATGCGGGTTGTTGGCGATGGCGAACATGAGCTGCGTCATCGACTCACCCTCGAAGGGGAGCCGCCCCGACAGCATCTGGTAGAGCGTGACGCCCAGCGAGAAGAGATCGCTGCGCCCGTCGATGCGCTTGCCGGCGAGCTGCTCGGGCGACATGTACGACGGAGTGCCAAGCACCATGCCGGTCTTCGTCCTCGACGAGTCGGTCACGCGCGCGATGCCGAAATCGGTGACCTTCGGCGTGTCGCTCTCGGCTTCGTACATGATGTTCGCGGGCTTGATGTCGCGGTGGACGATGCCCATCTGGTGCGCATAGCTCAGCGCGTCGGCGACGCGCTCGACGATGGACATCGCCTTGTCCGGCGGCAGCAGGTTGGGCACCTTCGTGTGCTGCACGAGGTCCTTGCCCTTCAGGAATTCCATCGCGATGTAGCACAGGTCGTGCTCCTCGCCCGCGTCGAAGATGGTGACGATGTTCGGATGGTTCAGGCGCCCCGCGGTCTCGGCCTCGCGGAAGAAGCGCTCCTTGGCTTCCTTCAGCTCGTCGGCCTCGAACTCTTCCGAGAGCGCCATGGTCTTGATCGCGACCACGCGGCCAATCTTCGGATCCTTGCCGCCGTAGACCACGCCCATCGCGCCCTTGCCGAGCTCCTTCTCGATCTGGTAGCGGCCGAGCATCGGCTTTTCCTGCGCGCCGCCCTGCAGCACCATCGTGCTCGCGTTGGTCCGCGCCGCGGAGCTCCCGCCCAGGATGATGGTCTCGGAGAGCTGCTTGTTGCGCCCGAGGCGCTCGGCGATGTCGCGGAACTTCGGATCGTACGTCGTCATGTAGCGGAAGACGCTCTCCGCCTTGTTGAACTGGCGCCGGCGCTCGAAGTCGAGCGCGAGGCTGTACATGTTCTCCATCACCTCCTCATTCAGCGGCGCCTTGCGGAACTTGTCGAACGCCATGTCGAGCTGGCCCTGCTGCTGGAATGCGAGGCCCAGCATGCGGTTGGATTCCGCGCTCTCGGTGTCGGCCTTCTCCTTGCCGCGTTCGGTGACGAGGTAATGCTTGGTGGTGAGCATCGCGTGACCGACCACGAGGAGCGTGGCGGGCAGCATGAGCTGCACCCACAGGCCCGCGCTCGTCATGAGGCCCAGGTGCGCCGCGAAGATCGCGACCAGCAGGCCCGTCGTGATCATCGCGCCCTTGCCTGCCGAGAGCTTCGGCAGCAGGAGCGTGATGTAGAGCGCGATCAGCACGTATGCGCCCAGCGTGGCGAACGAGCCCCACGTGGGTGCGACGAAGAAATGCTCGGACAGGATCGAGGAGACCGAGTGCGCCAGCGTCTGCACGGGGTTCATTCCCGCGGATATCGGCGTCACCTGGCTTGCGCCGATGCCCGCGGCGGTGGCGCCGATGAGCACGATCTTGTCGGCGTACTTGCTGGCCGGTATCCCGTTCTCCTTGTAGACGTCGAAGAAAGAATCCTCGGGGAAGGCCTTGCGCCCGTCGCGATCCTTGTAGAAGTACGTGTACATCTGCGCGGCGTCATCGGTGCGGATCGTCTTGCCGCCGACCGAGACGCTCTCGCCCAGGTTCACCCTGATGTCCTTGGAGGTGAGGTTCAGGCTGCGTGCGGCGAGCACGAGTGCCAGCGAAGGAAATTGCTGCCCGTAGTAGTCGATCACGAGGGGCTCGTAGCGCGTGGCGCCGTCCTCGTCGATCACCGAAGTGAGGTGGCCGATGCCCGCGGCCGCCGTGCCGATGCCTTCGATCGGAACGAGCGAGCTGATGCCGTAGAGGAATCCGCCGCCCGAGCCGGAAGAGCCGCCGATCGTGTTCTTCGTCACGTACTCCGGCAGCGGCGCGTTGGGCTTGCCCTGCGGCGGCGCGTAGCTCGATTCGCCGAACACCATGGGTACGTAGACGTTGCCCGCTTTCTTCAGCGACTCGGCCAGGCGCACGTCGCTGTTCAATGCGACGGACGCTTCGACGAGGATCTTGCCGATGTCGCCCACTTCTCCGGGCGGATGGTTCGATTGCGCGGCGGGCGTGGCGCCGCCGATGGGCGACACGCCGGCAACGTCGCCGCCGATCGCGTCGGGATACGCCTTCTTGTAGATGTCGAGCATCTTGTCGACGTACGCGAGCCCGGGATCCTTCTGAGGCTCGAAGAAGAAGACGGTGTTGCCGACCACCTTCGCCTTGGCGGCGGCGAGCTTGTCGATCAGCTTCGCCTGCACGTCGCGCGGCCACGGCCAGCGGCCGATGTTGGCGATGGATTGCTCGTCGATCGCGATGATCGCGACCTTGTCGCTGGGATTCTTCGACGTCATCTTCACGCCGAGGTCGTAGGCCCAGCGCTCGAGGCCCGGGATGAACCCGGACATTCGAGCGAACCCGAAAAGAGCGAATGCGATCACCAGGCCGAGAAACCAGTCGGCCTTCCAGAAGGCTTTCTTCATGACTCTCCCCTGAGTCTCCCTATCACCCCATGATACATAGGGTTTTGCAACGTCACATCACGATCCCAGCGCGAGCTGCTCGCCAAGGCCCTTCACCCGTGCCAAACGGACCAGTTCGGCGGCGATGATGAGGTCCTGCATGGCCATTCCCTGCGATTCGAAGAGCGTGACCTGGTCGGGATGGGTCCTGCCGGGACGCGTGCCGGCGATCACTTCTCCCAGCTCCGTGAGCATGCCCACGTGCAAGCGCCCTTTCTCGAGCGCGGGAAGCAGGTCGCCGGCTTCCTTCATCGCGCTCGGGCGCGAATCGACGACGACGGGGTTCGCCTTGAGAACGGTCGCCTCGTCGATTTCCCGGCGCAGCAACGAGTTGGATCCCGCGGCGTTCACATGCGTGCCGGGCGCGATCCATTCGCCGTCGAACACCGGTGTCGCGGAAGTCGTGATGGTGACGACGATGTCGCTGCCCTTCACGCAGTCTTCCGGCGAGCGCGCGGGCACGACATCGATCGACAGGTTCTTCGCCATCGTCTCGCAAAACCTCGCGACCTTTTCCGCATTTCGGGAAAAAACCTTGACGCGCTCCAGCTTGCGCACGTGAGATAGAGCCTCGAGCTGGCCCTTTGCCTGCCATCCCGACCCGAAGATACCCGCCACCTTCGCTTCCGGGCGCGCGAGCCATTTCGCCGCCACGCCACCCGCGGCGCCGGTGCGCATCATGCCGAGGTGGTTCGCCTCCACGACACCATCGAGGCGCCCATTCTCGGCGCTGAACGCGTACACGAGGAAACGCACGCCCTCGCGGCTCGAGGTGTACGCCTTGTATCCGAACACGTTCGCCGAGGGAACGGCACCTTGCAGGATGTGAAGCGCGGCCTTGGGCAGGCGCGTGCGCTCGCGCGGAACGTCGATCGCCTGGCCGGTGGAGTATTCGCGATGCACGCGCTCGACGAGTGCCAGCGTCGTGGGCATCGTCAATAGCTGCTCGACGTGGGATTCACGCAGTAGGAGTGCCATGAAAGGAGGGGCGAGGCGGAAAGGTGCCAGACACGATTATCTCCGATTCGATAATCGTGTCAGACACCATTCACCGCGCTACGGAAACGCGGGTACCGTGGGCTCGTTGCCGCGATCGTCGGCCTCGGGATGCGTGCGCGCGATGATGCCGCGCACTTCCTCGTAGCGAGTCGAGGGCACGTCCAGCATCAGGAGGATCTTGCCTTCCTGGATGTCGGGATCGAACCCCCTCAGGCGCGAATTGGGCACCTGCATTCCGACCATGCTCGCGATCCACGTGCCGAGTCCCGCGCCCACGATCGCGGCGATGAGCACCGCGACAAGGTCCAGTGTCATTCCTCCCGGCGGGAAGTTCACCAGAAGCGCGCCCGCGAGCACGCCCACGACGCCGCCGACGACGAATCCCGTGAAGGCCCCGTGCACCGTATCGGTCTTCTGCAGGTAGGAGGCCTCGCGGAGCTCGCCCAGGTCGGTGCCGCGCTTGGCGAGGAAGTGCATGTACCGGTCCTCGATGCGAGCCAGCAGCAGGTCGTTGGCCAGCTGCTTCGCACTCGCCAGGTCCGGAAGCGTGACGTACATCCTGAGTCTCATGGACCCTCCTTATCGCGCCGAACGTCGAAAGGAAGATCGAGGCTAGACCTGTGCCGGGCCGTTTACAACTACTATTCGCGCCATGAGACGCCTCTTCGCAACCTTGCTGGCGGCTGTCGCATGGACCGCCGCCGCCCAGGCCCCGGTGAAGGCGCCCGCGCGCATCGCGCTGGTGATCGGCAACGCCGCCTATCCCTCGGCGCCGCTCGCCAATCCCCTCAACGACGCGGCCGACATGGCGAAGGAGCTGGAAGCGGCCGGCTTCACCGTGATCCGGCGCGAAAACGCGAAGCTGCGCGACATGCATCTCGCGCTGCGCGAGTTCGGCGACAAGCTCGGCAAGACCTCGACGGGCCTCTTCTATTTCGCGGGACATGGCGTGCAGGTGCGCGGCCGCAACTATCTCCTGCCCGTCGACGCGGACATCCAGCGCGAGGACGAGGTCGCCTTCTCCGCAATGGACCTGGCCGCGGTGATGGAGAAGCTCGACTCGGCGCGCAACCCCGTGAACATCGTGATCCTCGACGCGTGCCGGGACAATCCGTTCGGAGCGAAGCTGCGGGCGAGCGCGAAGGGCTTCGCGCAGATGGAAGCGCCTGCCGGCACGCTGATCGCGTACTCCACCGCGCCGGGCACGGCGGCCGCCGACGGCGGCGGGCGCAACGGCCTGTACACGGGCCATCTCCTGGTGGAGATGAAGAAGCCCGGCGCGCCGATCGAGGAGACTTTCCGCGCGGTGCGCGCCGCAGTGCGCCGGGATTCGAAGGGCGCGCAGGTTTCCTGGGAAAGCACTTCGCTCGAGACGGAATTCAAGTTCAGGCCGACGGTGGTGCAGGTCGCCGCGGCCCGGCCCGCCGCGCCGAGCCTTCCGGCCGGCACCGCGCAGCGGCGCATCGCTTCCCTCACGATGCCCCCGGTGCTGGTGGCGGGCGACTCGTGGACGTGGAAGGTGAAGAACATGCTCGACGGATCCGAGGCACTGCGCACGCACCAGATCCGCGAAGTGACGGGCGAGCAGGTGGTCTGGGATCATGGCCTGGGCGACCTCATGGGCAACCTCACGAAGGCGAGGACGCTCGGCGTCATGTACGAGTACAAGCCGTCGACTTATCACTTCGTGTTCCCGCTTCGCACGGGTGCCGTGTACGACCTCGACTTCCTGCAGCAGGGGGCGGAACACACCTTCGACGCCAAGGTGAAGATCAACGTTGGCGAGGAAGCGGACCTGGACACGAAGGCCGGCAAGCTCAAGTCGATCCACCTGCGCCGCGAGGTGAAGTACAAGGAGCGCGGCGGCAATCGCCAGGGCGTCAACTCGTGGGATTACTGGTACAGCCCGCAGGCCAAGCGATGGATCCGCGCCGAGCTGAAGAATACCGCGGGCAACGGCAAGGTCCTTTCTCACGAGACCTGGGAGATCGACAGCTTCAATGTCCGTTAAGTCGGCGTTGAAGGACCCGGTCGTGAGGGTCGTGCTCGCGATTGGCCTCGCCCCCGTCGCGTGGATGGCGATCTACTGGATCGCGATGGTGCCGGTCAACAACAGGTACCAGATGCTTTCCCGCATCACCGAGACCTGGAACGCGGCGCAGGCCTGCAAGCAGGCGGTGGAGGAGTACTACGGCAGGGTGGGGCGCATGCCCACGTCCGAGAAGGACGTGGTGTGCAGTTCGGGCGGGCGCAACGTCGCTCCTGCGAAAGTCGCTTCCGGCGTGATCACCATTTCGGCGAGCGGCCCGCTTCGCGAGGCCCTCGAAGACGGCGATAGCGGCATCGACCTGCGCTTGACGCCATCCTGTCGCGGTCCCTGCACCGGTGCGCCGATCGCGTCGTGGGACTGCGTGACCGGCTCGACGATCGAGCGGCGCTATCGCCCCTCGATCTGCCGTTAGTTACAAATTCGCGCAGGTCGGAAACTGGTTCGCAACAGGGCGTGTCTAGCCTGGTAGCGAATTCGCTCAGACCGGAGAGCCGCATGAGGAAGTATTGCTTCATCGCCGCCATTGCATTTGCGACAACGTGGACGAGCGCTTCAACGAGGCGTACTACGGCGCCGGCGCGCGCTGGAACGTGACGCAGCAACTCGGTGTGTTCGCCGAGTACCAGCGCCACGACAAGCTCGACCTGGACGCGTGGTTCGTCGGGATGCAGTGGCGCTTCTAGGGTCGTGACTCAGTTTGAACTAAGCGCTATTGAAGACGCATAGGTCAATCGGAGGTTCTCGCCTGCACGCATGCCGCAATCGGCTACGTTGGGCAGGCCCGGGCCCACTCCAGCCCGGTTCAGGATGTTCCGCGCGGCGTTGAGGTCGCGATTGATCGACAGCCCGCAGATCGGGCAGTCGTGGTGCCGCGCCGCCAGAGCTTTCGGAACCCGCGTTCCGCAGCGGGAGCAATCCTGAGACGTGTGTTGGGGATCCACTTCGATGACACGCGCACCGGCCCACTCTGCCTTGTAGCGCAACATCGAGAGGAACTTGGCCCACGAAGCATCGTGGACATCCTTGGCCAGCGCGCTTCGCGCCAGTCCTTTCACCTGCAGCTTCTCAACAGCGATCGCATCGTAGTCGCGAATGAGTCGCGCGCTGGCCTGATGCAAGTGTTCGCGGCGCTGGCGCGCGATCGCCGCGTGACAGCGCGCCACATCCGCCCGCGTCTTACGCCGACGGTTGGAGCCGCGCTTCTTGCGCGAGAGCGCGCGCTGGGCGATGCGTAGCCGCCTCTCGGCCTTGCGCGCTGCCCTGAGGCTCGGAATGAAGCCTCCATCCGAGAGGGCCGCGAAAGTCGAGATGCCGAGATCGACGCCCACCGCGCGCCTGGTCTTCCGCGGGGCCGCAGGCGCGACCTCGACCGCGAAGGCGATACACCAGCCATTTCCTTCCCTCTTGAAGATGCAGCTCTTGATGGACGATCCTGGCAGCTCCCGATGCCAGTGAATCCGCAGCCTTCCCGGCATTCCCTTGAAGCGCAGGCGCTGATTATCCAGGGCGATCCCGGAAAACTCGTGGAATCCAAAGCTATCGAACCAACCCTTACCGCGGAAGCGCGGAAAGCCGGGCTTGCCCCCTGCTTTCACGCGGCGGAAGAAGCTTCGATACGCCTCGTCCAATCGCTTGAGCGTCGCGCGCTGGAGGCTCACGGGGATACCCGAGAACTCAGCGTCGTCCCTTCGCAGTTCCGTAAGGCTCCTGCTTTGATCAAAGTAAGTGATCGTCTTGCCCGCTTTGCGGTAGGCGCCAATTCGCTCTTCGAGCGCCGCGTTGTAAAGCTGGCGCTGCGATTCGAGGATCCGTTCGAGGGCGCGGTGCTGCGCTTTCGTCGGCAGAAGTCTGTAGCGAAACGCGAGAACCATGCAGCGAAAGTACGCGTAGGAAAGCTCATCACGTGAGCCACTTAGTGGCATCGCTCGGTTCCGTCAGCAGATACAGGCGCGCGGCGCTCACATGGGTCGTCGTGGTGAAATGCTCAGACTGAGGCACTACGGCTTCCAGCGCCGCGCCCTCACGGAACGAGGACCGTCGATCCTGTGGTCTTGCGCGCCTCGAGGTCGCGGTGCGCCTGCGCCGCGTCCTTCAACGGATAGCTCTGCCGCGGCGTCACCTTGATCTTGCCGGCCAGCACCAGGTCGAAGAGCTCCTTCGCCGCCGCCACCAGCTCGTCACGCTTGCCCGTGTAGCTGATGAGCGTGGGCCGCGTCACGTAGAGCGAGCCCTTGGCGGCGAGGATGCCCAGGTCCGTGGGACCGACGGCGCCCGACGCGTTGCCGAAGCTCACCATGAGGCCGCGCACCTGCAGGCAGTCGAGCGACTTCATGAAGGTGTCCTTGCCGACCGCGTCGTAAACGATCGGCACCTTCTTGCCGCCCGTGATCTCCATCACACGCGCCTGGAAGTCTTCCTTCGTGTAGATGATGGTGTGCGCGGCGCCGTTCTCGCGCGCGAGCTTCGCTTTCTCCTCGGAGCTCACGGTTCCGATCAGGTTCACGCCGAGCACCCGCGCCCACTGGCACGCGATGAGTCCGATGCCGCCCGCGGCAGCGTGCCAGAGCACGGTGTCGCCGGACTTCGGCGTGAGGTGCAACCGGCGCAAGAGGTATTGCACCGTGAGTCCCTGCAGCATCATGCTCGCCGCCTGCTCGAACGAGATGCCGTCGGGAATCTTCACGAGCCGGTCGGCTGGATGGTTCTTCAGCTGCGCGTACGCGCCGATCGGGCCGTTCGCGTAGGCCACGCGATCGCCGGGCTTGAATTCGGCGACGCCGGGGCCGCACGCTTCCACGACGCCCGCGGCCTCGAGGCCGATTCCGGAAGGCAGCGCCAGCGGATAGAGGCCCGTGCGGTGGTAGGTGTCGATGTAGTTCAGGCCGACCGCCTTGTGGCGGACCTGGCACTCGCCGGCGCCCGGCGCGGGGACGGACACCTCTTCCCATTGCAGGACTTCCGGGCCACCGGTCTTGCTGAAGCGGATCGCGTGCGTCATCGGCAATTCCCTCTCGACGGAATGGTCGTCGAGCGGCACGGAAGTGTCCGCTCCAACGACCGCCGTGAATTGTACTGCGCGCGATCAGCCGGTCCTCAGCACCTCGGCGATAAGGCGCTTCAACTCCGGACCGATGCGCTCGAGCTCGCGCCGGTGCGTCGCGGCGAGTTTCGCGAGGACCTGCCCGCCGTGCGCCGAGAGCTGCAGCTCGACCTTGCGCCGGTCCACGGCCGATGCGGTGCGCCGCACGAGCCCTTCCTTCACGAGGCGATCGACGAGCCCCACGGCGCTGTTGTGCTTGATGAGGAGCTGGCGCGCCAGGTCGTTGATGGTGACCGCGAGTCCCTCGGGGCACGCGCGCAAGACCAGCATCGCCTGGTAGTGCTGCGTGAGCAACCCCACGTGCTCGGCGGCATCCTCGCTGAAGCTCAGGAATTCGCGCAGGCCCTGGCGAAATGCGGCGAGCCGGGCGTAGTCCGCGGTGGACAGGTTGAAGCGGCGCTCGGCCTTCCTCAGGAGCAAGGGTTTTCCCCACGGCGCCGGGGCGCCGGAAGATAACATCGTAATACGATATTGACGCCGGTGATCGTCCACACCTTGTAGCCGCGCGCCCGCGAGCTCGCGTACCGCACGACGGACGATCGTGGCGGCGCATCGCAGCGTGCGCCCTTCGGCCCATTTCGGCGAACTGAAGCGCCCGATCGCGGACCTACGTTCTCGGCATATCGAAAGGACGATCCATGAACTGGGACCGCATCGAGGGCAACTGGAAGCAGATGAAGGGCTCGATCAAGGAGAAGTGGGGCAAGCTCACCGACGACGAGTTCGACACGATCGGCGGCAAGCGCGACAAGCTGGTGGGCAAGATCCAGGAGCGCTATGGCTACTCGCGCGACGAAGCCGACGCGCAAGTGCGCATCTTCGAGAACGAGTACGACACGCGCCACTGAAGCCCCGCCGAGCGCGGGGCTTTTCACTTCTGCTTCGTGCCTAGTTGAGCACGTTGCTGGCCTGCGCCATCGCGACAAGGGTGTCGGCGTCCTCCTGCAGCAGGAAACCGGATGCCACCGCGTTGGCCGCGGCCGCGCGCACGGCGGCCACATAGCCGTCGTGGTCTGCGTAACGCTCTTCAAGCGACAGGCGCGGGTCCTGCGTAGCCATGCGGTCGTTGTGCGTCTTCGCGAACGGGATCATGCCCCCCACGTAGTCGCATAGCTGCCCCTTGTGGAATGGACGGGCGCCGTCGGCCGTGATGTTCCACCCGAGGTATGTGCCCAGGGGCGCATCGAGCAGGACCTGCGGCACGCCGCCCAGCTCGTTGCCGTCGGCATCGGTGCGCGGCGCAAGCGTCGTGATCACCTGGCGGATGGGCGGCGGCATGTGGGTCGGCACGCCAGTCGCATCGCTGGGATCGAACGCGGGGCCCCAGTCGTAGTCGAGCACCGGATTGATGAAGCCCGGCTCGGGCACCGTGGTGCGCCAGCCCGTGGGCGCGGCGGCGAGCGGGATCGTCGGGAAGCCCAGCGCGGCTTTCGTCGGCTCCACGAGCAGCCGCTCGTTCTTCGGTCCGCGCAGCGTCGGATACATGCTCGCGGGCGGCGTGACGCCATTCATCACCCAGTTGCGGAAGTGCACGCGGATCGCATTCACGGTCTGCGCGTGCGGCAGCGGGTTCGCCGCGAGGATGCCGGTGCCGAAGTTGTTGCCCGGACAGCCCGGACCCGCGCCCGTGGATCCGATGAGGCTCGCGTTGATCGGGTTGGCCACGTTGGAGCCGCCGTGCGTCGTGCTGGCGATGTAGTAGCGGCGAACGTTGTCCGGCAGCGGAATGTCGTTCTTCGCATCCGTGCCGACCCATTCCGGTGTGAGCTTCAGCGCCCAGACTTCGGCGGAGCCGAAGTGCTCGACGACCTTCGGGCACGTCGCGGACGCTTCGCAGCGATCGAGGATCCCGCGAGGCGGCAGCCCGCGCGCCTGGTCCGGGAACTTGTGCCACCACTGCGGGCCTTCGCTGCCCGCCTGGTAGAGCTCGAGCACGCCGTCGGGCTGCGCCCAGCGGAAATTCAATGCAATGCGCCGTCCCGCGATGATCGGCCACATGCCGTCGTGGACCTGGTTGCCGGCCTCGTTCTGGTTGAAGCCCAGGTGCAGCCAGCCGCGCAGGAAGTTGCCCGACTGCGACGAGCCGCGCGCGATGCTCCAGCGCACGGCGCCCGCCACCGGATTCACCCGGCCCTCGTCGTCGGCCGCCGCGGTCTTGAAGAATGTGCCCACATCGCGCCACGCGGCGAAGCCGACACCCAGCGGGTACGGATCCTTCGCGTTGTAGACGACCTGGTAGAGCTTGGCCGCGCTGAAGCCGTTCTTTAGGCAAATGCGCACCGGCAACGACGTGAGGGGCGTCGGCACGTCGTACGTGCCGCCCCCGCAGAACTTCCAGTCGCCGCGCGCAATCATCTGCTCGTTGACGACATGGCCATCCATGGACTCGCCGTCGCGCGACACAAGCGCCGCGGCCGGGTCGTTCACGTCGATCGGCAGATAAGGCACCGGGTTCGTCTGGACGATGAGCGCCTGCGCGCCGGTCCCACTGCGGTTGACGATGCGTCCGAATACCGAGCCCGTCACCGCGGACCCGTCGGCGTTCTTCGCGACGGGAAGTTTCAGCCAGTGGCGCCCGCCCACGAGCATGGTCGCGCGCACCGCGGTGCCGTTGCTCGCGTCGATGGCGGCGTTATCGCCCTGCCACGCGCTGGCGAGGCCGACGTCGCCGAAGTTGCGCTCGATCACGTTGATGGCGATCGGCGAGCCGCGGTTGGGCACGTCGTGCCACATCATCCCGCTCGCCTGCGACATGTCCACCGGCTTGGTGAGCACGAACGACGCGACGTAGCGCACCTTGCCGTCGGCGTCCTTCGCCAGGCCGATGTCCTGGATGATGGCGTTCAGCGGATCGGCGGGATCCAGCTCGCCGAAGGCGCGTCCCGAGATCTGCTGGTAGGGGATGTTCTGGCCTGTCGTGGCAAGGGTCGCCGTGTCGTCGACGACGATCTTCGTCACGCGGGCTTGCGAAGCGACCGGCGACAACGACAACGCGCCGGCGGTGGCGGCAACCAACAGTTTCAATGGGAAAAATACGGCGCGGCTGTGATGTTTCACAGGGATCTCCTCCGCTACGGTTTTGTGTTGCGAGATCCAACGTACGCCGCGCGATCGGCTCGCGCAATACGGGAGTTTCGGATCGCGGAACATTCGTTCCGCCCGCCGTAATTCCAACGGACTACATGCTGCGAATCGTGCCTTGCGATGCTCAGTTGCCCGGATTGTCCCCGAAGATGTGGAGGATGTACGGGTAGTAGTACCGGACTGCGTCGGAGACCCTGATGGCGGCGATGATCGGCATCACGATGGTTGCGATGACGATCGCGACCAGGGCGAGGGATGTCACGAAGATGAAGGGCGGCATCACGAGAACGGGCAGCAGGAACGCGACCGCCCACAAGGTCATCGAGATCTGGAAGTTGAGCGACTCCTTGGCGGAATCGACCGCCAGCTCGTCCTCGCCGCTCTTCGCCACCCAGATGCCGATGGCGATGATGGTCCCCAGGAACGGAATGAGGAGATTGACCAGCGTCGACAGGTGCGCAAGCTTCGCGAGGCCGGTGGACTGGACGGCCTCGACCGTCTCCTTCTGCGGCTCGCGCGCCGGAGCGGGCGAAGCCTGCCCGAACTTCGCATAGACAATCCCGCATTTCGGGCATTGCCAGTCGGGTACCGTCTCCGACTGCGTGCGGACGTACGCGCACTTGGGACAAGCCTTGCCGGCGACGACAGTGGCCATTTCCCCTCCTGCCCTGAAGAGAATTGCAGGAGGCGAGCTTACACTTTCCTGCTCAGGAGCCCAGGAGGGTCCCGGCCCCCACGCCCGCGCCCTTGGCCCACTCGGCGGCGGAGATCTTCTTGGTTTCCTCGCCTTTCACCTTGGCGACCTCGACCTGCCCGCCCTGCGCGGTGATGCGCATGGACTCCGCGCCGATCTCGGTGATCTCGCCGATCTTGCCCTTCACGGCGCCGAACGTGCGCACGGGATGCTTCTTCGAACCGAAGAGCTGCACCTTCTTGCCGTTCAGCGTGGTCCACGCCCCGGGCGCGGGGTCCGCGCCGCGGATGAGGTTGTGGATGAAGTCCACGTGGTTGTGCCAGTGGATCTTCGCCTCGTTGGCGCGGAACCAGCCTTCATACGTCGCCTGCGATTCGTCCTGCACGACTTCCTTGTGCTTGCCTGCGACGACGAGATCCGCGGCTTCGAGCATCGCCTTCACGCCCATGGGAAAGAGGCGATCGAAGTAGACCGTGCCGAGCGTGTCGTTCTCGGAGACTTCCGTTTCCTTCTGCAGGATCACCGGGCCTTCATCGAGGCCGTCCGTGGGACGGAAGATCGTGAGGCCCGTCTTCCTCTCGCCGCGCGAGAGCGGCCAGTTGATCGACGACGGCCCGCGGTACTTGGGAAGCAGCGACGGGTGGTACTGGATCGTGCCGTGCTTCGGGATGCTCACGAATTCCTGCGGCGCGAACTGCAGCACGAAGGCCATGATGCCGATGTCGGCGTCGAGCTCCTTCATCGCCTTCGTCGCCTCGGGACTCTTGAGCGACGGGAACTGGAACACCTTGAGGCCCTTCTCGGTCGCCGTGACCTTCATGGGGTCGGGCTTCGCGCCTTCCTTCTCGGGCGCCACGAACACGCCCGCGACCGTGTCGCCGCGCGCGAGGAATGCTTCGAGTACCGCTTTCCCGAAATCCTGCTGGCCGATGATCGCGATCTTCAAGCGGCCACCTTCTTCGGCGCCGAGAACGCGCCCGCGCCCTTCAGGGTGTCGATCTTCCCGGCGTCGTAGCCCAGCACTTCCTTCAGCACCTCGTCGGTGTGCTCGCCGAGCGTGGGACTCCTCTTGATCACCGCGGGCGATGCCGAAAGCTTGATGGGCATGCCCACGTTGAACCACTTGCCACGCTGCGGATGATCGAGCTCGACCCACATGTCGCGGCCCTTCACGTGCTCGTCATTGGCGAGGTCCTGCGTGGACATGATCGGGCCGCACGGCACGTCGAGCGGATTCAGGATCGCCATCAGCTCGCGCTTGGTGTACTTCTCGGCAAACTTGTTCAGCAGCGTCCACACGAGCGCCTGGTTCTTGCGCCGCTCCGCGATCGTGGCCACGCGCGGATCGCTGGCGAGGTCCGGCATGCCGACGTCCGGTCCGATGCGGTTGCCGAGCGCCGTCCACACCGCTTCCTGCACGACGACGTAGAGCCAGTCGTTGGCCCCGTGCGGCTTGCAGTGCACGGCGTTGCCGAGCTGGCCGCCGCCCGAATCGTTGCCGGCGCGCGGCACTTCGCCCATGTTCTGGTAGGTCGGCACCGAGTATTCGGCGAGCGACTGGCGCGTGAGGCGCTGGTGGTCCCGGAATTTCACGCGGCAGAGGTTCATCACGCCATCCATCATCGCGACTTCCACGTATTGTCCCTTGCCCGTGTGCTCGGCCTGGCGCAGCGCCGCGAGCAGCCCGACGGCCAGGTGCAGTCCCGTGCCCGAATCGCCGATCTGCGCGCCGGTCACGAAAGGCGGCCCGTCCGGAACGCCGGTGGTGCTCATCGCCCCGCCCATCGCCTGCGCGACGTTCTCGTACGCCTTGAAGTCGGAATACGGTCCGTTCGAGCCGAAGCCCTTGATGGAGCCCATCACGATCTTCGGGTTGATCTCGTGGATCTTTTCCCACGTGAACCCGAAGCGATCGAGCACCCCGGGGCCGAAGTTCTCCATGATGATGTCGCACTTTTCCAGGAGATCGACGAATACCTGCTTGCCCTCGGCGGTCTTCATGTTGACGGTGATCGAGCGCTTGTTGCAGTTCAGCATCGTGAAGTAGAGCGAATCCGCGTTGGGCACGTCGCGCAGCTGGCCGCGCGTCGCATCGCCCTGCGGGTTCTCGAACTTAATCACGTCCGCGCCCATCCACGCGAGCAGCTGCGAGCACGTCGGGCCCGCCTGCACGTGCGTCATGTCGAGAATGCGGACTCCTTTAAGCGCTTCCATATTAGTTACCGTTTGGAATGTTGGATTGAGGGTGAGCGGTGGGCGGTCGGCGGTTGAATTCCTGATCATGCCGCATACCGCATACCTCCTATCGCCTACCGTTATTTTTTCTTCGCCGCCGTCGGATTCAACGACGTGATGCGTCCGCTTTCGGTTCCCGCGGTCTCGTCGATCACGGCGTTGATGAGCGTGGGCTTGCGCGAGCGGATCGCCTCCTCCATCGCACGGCGAAGCTGCGCGGGTGTGGTCGCATTGACGCCCACGCCGCCGAACGCCTCGATGATCCTGTCGTAGCGCGCGCCCTTCACGAACACCGTGGGCGCCGGATCGCGCCCCGTGGGATCCACGTCGGTGCCCCTGTATACGCCGTTGTTGTTCATCACGACGATGCACACCGGCAGGTCGTAGCGGCAGATCGTCTCCACTTCCATGCCGGAGAAGCCGAAAGCGCTGTCACCCTCCACCGCGATCACCTGATGCTTCGTGACGACGGCGGCGGCCACGCAGTAGCCCATGCCGATGCCCATGATCCCCCACGTGCCCACGTCGATGCGCTTCCTGGGCTTGTACATGTCCACGATGGAACGCGTGAAGTCGAGCGCGTTGGCGCCCTCGTTCACCAGCATCGCCTCGGGATTCGCCTTCACGATGTCGCGCACCACGTTCAGCGCGCTATGGAAGTTCATCGGGCTGGGATCCTTCGCGAGCGTCTCGGCCATCTTCGCGACGTTCTTGGACTTGCGGTCGTTGATGGCATCGACCCACTCGGCCGGCGCCCGTGGCACGGCCGCGATCTCCTTCAGGAACGCGCCCACGACGGAGCCGATGTCGCCGATGACGGGCGCATCGATGCGCACGTTGCTGTCCGCCTCGATGGGCGAGATGTCCACCTGGATGAATTTCTGGTGGCCCCAGTCCTTCGACGACTTGCCGCCCCAGGTCTTGCCCTTGCCGTGCGAGAGCAGCCAGTTCAGGCGCGCGCCGATGAGCAACACGACGTCGGCTTCCGGAAGCACGAACGAACGCGCGGCCGAGGCGCACAGTTCGTGCGTATCGGGCAGCAGGCCCTTGGCCATCGACATCGGAAGGTACGGAATGCCGGTCTTCTCGATGAGCGACTTGATGTCCGCGTCGGCCTGCGCGTAGGCGGCGCCCTTGCCGAGCACGATGAGCGGCTTCTTCGCCGACTTGAGCAGCTCGATGGCGCGCTTCACCGCATCGGGCGCGGGAAGCTGCTTCGGGGCCGGATCAACGACCTTGATGAGCGATTTGCGCCCGCTCTCGGCGTCGATCGACTGCGCGAAAACTTTCGCGGGCAAATCGAGGTACACGCCGCCGGGACGACCCGATACGGCGGCGCGGATCGCGCGCGCGATGCCCACGCCGATGTCCTCCGCATGAAGAACTCGGAAGGCCGCCTTGCAGACGGGCTTGGCAACGGCGAGCTGGTCCATCTCTTCATAGTCGCCCTGCTGCAGGTCGACGACTTCCCGTTCGGAGGATCCGCTGATGAGGATCATGGGGAAGCAGTTCGTCGTCGCATGCGCGAGCGCGTTCAGGCCGTTCAGGAAGCCCGGCGCGGAAACCGTGAGGCAGATTCCCGGTTTCTGCGTGAGGAACCCGGCGATCGAGGCGGCATAACCCGCGTTCTGTTCGTGCCGGAACGACAGCACGCGTATGCCATCGGCCTGGGCCCTGCGCGTGAGGTCCGTGATCGGGATGCCGGGCAGGCCGTAGATGGTGTCCAGGCCGTTCAGCTTCAGCGCCTCGATGACGAGCTTGAAGCCGTCGACGGTTTCCTGGGACTGCGCCGCGGGGGCCGGTGCCTGTGCGGCGGAAGCGGGTGGGGTGATGGTTGCCATGGCGTGTCCTCTCGGAAATGCCCCGCGCGCCGGCGCGAAATCGGCAGCAGGCTGCGCGGGGGTCAATGGGCCTTCGGTGATGAGACTACAATGTTAGAAAAAGGGCCCGAATCCCCACCTTGATACGGGTCAATTTTCGGCCCGCAAGAGCATCAATGACCCTCCTAGCGAACCATCCGCAGCGCTCCGAGATCCGGGAGCGGCTGCGACAGAACATCGTCCTGCGCCGCCTCGCCCCCGAAGCTTTCGAGGACCTCGAGGGGCAACTGGCCATCGTCGACTACAAGAAGGGCGACGTGCTCCTCTCCCAGGGCGCGCACGAGATGGAGCAGTACTTCGTGATCGACGGGATCCTCAAGCGCGTCGTGGCGAGCCCCGAGGGCAAGGAAATGATCCTGCGCTTCGCCAAGGAAGACGACATGGACACGAGCTACGCGGCGTGGAAGCTGCGCACGCCCGCGCCCTACTCGATCCGCGCGGTCACCAAGGCGCAGGTGGCGAAGCTGCCCCTTCCGCTATGGGCGCAGTTCCTCGACCGGCGCCCGGACCTCAAGGAAGACTTCGAGTACGAGGTGATGTTCCTCATGAGCGAGGTCATGGCGCACACGATCACGCTGCACCTGCTCGACGCGCCCGGTCGCGTGCATCGCTTCGTGCGCAAGCACTCGGACCTCGCCGAGCGCGTTCCCAAGAAGGAACTCGCTTCCTACCTCAACCTTTCCGCTGAAACGCTCTCGCGACTGAAACAGAGCGGGAAGATCTAGGGACCAGGGGCGCGGTCCTTTCACGACCCGGCCCGATGTCGCCAATCCGGATGTGAGCAGGACCAGCACCCTACAGCGACGGGGAGTAATTTGGCCGTCGAGGTCGCGAGGATTGTTCGCGGGGCCTCTCGTGAAAGGACCGCGCCCCGGCGTCTCCAGATCGAGCAGCGGCTAGCCTTTGTCTTTCAGTTGCGAGGGGAAGCGGAAGAGACCGCCGGCCATGGTGCGAAGCTCGTCGGTCACCTTGCCGGAGCCGCTGACTTTCTCGACTACTTCTCTTACCAGCGACTTCTCCTTGTCGTCCACGACGATGCCGCGAAGCGTGGCGCTGCCCTGCTTCACGTCAACTGTGATGTCGATGCCGTTGGTCCGCGCATCGGCGCGCAGCGCGCCGCGGGCGCGCGCCTGGAGCGCGAGATCGGCGAGGTATTGCCTCGACTCCTGCGTCTCGCGGAAATCGTGGCTCTGCACCAGCTTCACCACCTCGTCCACGCACGAGGCGATGGAGATGCGCTCCGTGTTGAGCGTGAGGTCGTAGAGCGTCGGGTCTCCCCACGTCACGTTGAAGTGCTCGCCCATGCGCGTGGAGCGCGCCTGGTCGTCCACCTCGATCTCGTGGCGGGCGAGACCCTCGTCGTCGGTCTCCAGGCGCTCCATGAGGCGCTTCACGCGAAGCTCCATCGGTGCGCACACGCGGATGCACGGGATGTGCGGCACCGTTCGCAGGATGAGTGTCGCGCCCCAGCCGCGGATGAGGACGTTGCCCTTCACCGCGAGGTCCAGCACTTCGTCGGCGGTGAAGATCGAGATCGTCTTCTCGTCGGCGGCCCACTTCTCGATCCTGGAGGCCTTGCCCTCGCGGATGCGCCGGATGAGGCTCTTCTTCACCTGCATGCGCCCGGCCACCATGTCGCCGACCTCGTGGCGCACGAGCTGCAGGCCCAGCTTCTCGGCGACGCCCAGCGCCACGTCCTTGCCGAGCGTGGCCATCTCCTGCGTCATCGCGATGACGGGCATGGTCCTACTCGTTGTCGATCGTCGGCGCGCGCCGGCCGCGCAGCAGGTCGATTCCCATGGAGATGATCGGCCAGAAGAGCAGCAGCAGCGACAGCGTCGTGATGGTGCCCACCAGCGAGTTCGCGTAGAAGATCCGCATGTCGCCCTGCGACATCAGCATCGACTGGCGGAAGGAGTCCTCCGCGCGATCGCCCAGCACGAGCGCCAGCACCAGGGGCGCCAGGGGGTAATCGAGCTTCTTGAAGATGTAGCCCATCACGCCGAACACCACCATGAGCCACACGTCGAACATCGAGCTGTGGACGGTGTAGGCGCCGATCGCGCAGATCACGAGGATCACCGGCGCGATGATCGAAAAGGGCACCCGCAGGATCGCCGCGAAGAACGGCACGCACGTGAGGACGACGATGAGGCCCACGATGTTGCCCAGGTACATCGACGCGATGAGGCCCCAGACGAAGTCCGGCTTCTCGATGAAGAGGAGCGGTCCCGGCTGCAGTCCCCAGATCATGAGGCCGCCCAGCAGCACGGCGGCCGTGGGCGAGCCCGGCACGCCAAGCGTGAGCATCGGCAGCAACGCCGAGGTTCCCGCCGCATGCGCGGCCGTTTCCGGCGCCACCACGCCTTCGACCATGCCGGTGCCGAACTTGGCGCCGTCGCGCGACATCTTCTTGGCCAGGCCGTAGCTCATGAAGGACGCGGGCGTGGCACCTCCCGGCACGATGCCCATCATGCAGCCCACCGCGGAGCTGCGAATCGACGTCTTCCAGTACCTGGGCAGCTCCTTCCACGTGTCGATCACGACGCGCATGTTGAGCTTCGCCTGCGTGCCCTTGAATTCCAGCCCTTCCTCGAGCGTGAGCAGGATCTCGCCGATGCCGAAGAGGCCGATCACCGCGATGAGGAAATCGAAGCCCTTGATGAGCACTTCGAATCCGAAGGTCATGCGAAGCTGGCCGGTCACTGTGTCCATGCCGATCGCCGCGAGCGCGAAGCCGAGCATCATCGACGAGATCGTCTTGAAAGGCGATCCCTTGCTCATGCCGACGAAGGCGCAGAACGTGAGCAGGTACACCGAGAAGAATTCTGGCGGCCCGAAGCGCAGCGCGAACTTGGCGACGATGGGTGACAGGAACGTGATCAGCAGCACTGCGACCAGCGCGCCCACGAACGACGACGTGAACGCGGCGGTGAGCGCCGCGCCCGCGCGGCCTTTCTGGCCGAGGGGATAGCCGTCGAAGGTGGTCGCGACCGACCACGGCTCGCCCGGGATGTTGAAGAGGATCGACGTGATGGCGCCGCCGAAGAGCGCGCCCCAGTAGATGCAGGACAGCAGGATGATGGCCGAGGTGGCGCCGCCGGGCTGCTGGGCCATGGTGAACGTGAGCGGCAGGAGGATCGCCACGCCGTTGGCGCCGCCCAGGCCCGGCAGCACGCCGATGATGACGCCCAGCACGATGCCGGCGAGCATCAGCATCAGGTTGAACCACGACAGCGCGACGGCGAAGCCGCCGAGGAGAGATTGGATCTCTTGCATCGCGGCGCGCCCTTATGCGAAGCCGAACGCGGCTTCGATCGGGCCCTTGGGTAGCGGCACCTTGAACCAGATCTCGAACATGACGAAGAAGGCGACCACGGTGCCGACGCTCACCGCGACGATCTTTGGCCAGCCGTACTTGCCAAGAAAGCGCATGAAGAAGGCGATGAAGACAATCGAGGGAACGTACATGCCGAGGCTGTACCACGGGTTGTCCATGAGAGCCACGTACACGAGGGTGGGCACCATCACGATGAGGATGAGGCGAAGCTGTCCCCACTCGACGAACGCGTCGCGCGAGCCCTTCGCGACGGCGCTGAACAGGTTGACGAGCGACGCGACGCAGATGATGGCGCCGATGTAGAACGGGAAGTAGCCGGCCTGCGGCCCGTCGCTGCCCCACTGCGCGCCCAGGCGCCGGCTATCCCAGACCACGATGGCGCCGAAGACGAGGAAGATCGCGGCGACGATGATCTCCCACAGGCGCACGCTGCCGACGGCCTTTTCTTGCTGCATTCTTAATTCCCCAAGTGTGCGAATGCGACGAGGGCCCCTCGCGGGGGCCCTCTGTTCTTCTCAGCCTAGCCTATTTCGTTGCCAGGAACCCCGCGTCCTTCATGAGGCCCATGTGCATCTCCTCGGCCTTCGCCACCCAGTCGGCGTACTGCTTGCCGGTCATCGTGGTGGTGTTGTACGCGCCTTCCTCGAGGAATTTCTTCCACTCCGGCGTCTGGCGCACCTTGTCGAGCACGTCCACGTAGTACTTCACTTCTTCGGGCTTCACGGCCCCGGGCATGAAGATGCCGCGCAGCATGAGGTATTCCACGTTGAGGCCCGAGTCCTTGCAGGTCGGGATGTCGCCCCACGACATGTCCTTCGTGACCTTCTCGTGGTAGGGCATGCGCTTCGCGTCGAACACGCACAGCGGGCGCAACGTGCCGCCGCGCCACTGGGCCACGGCTTCGATCGGGTTGTTCACGGTGGAGTCGATGTGCTTGCCGACGAGCTGCACCGCGACCTCGCCGCCGCCCTTGAACGGCACGTAGGTGAATTTCGCCCCCGTCTGCTTCTCGATGTTCACGGTGATGATCTGGTCTTCCTGCTTCGAGCCCGTGCCGCCCATCTTGAACTTGTTGGGGCCCGCCGACTTCACCGCGTCGATGTACTCCTTGGGCGTCTTGTACGGCGTCTCGGAGTTCACCCACAGCACGAACTGGTCGAGCGCCATCATCTCGACCGGCGTGAAGTCCTTCCAGCTGAACGGCACGCCCGTGGCGAGCGGCGTGGTGAACAGGTTGGAGAGCGTGATGACGATCTTGTGCGGGTCGCCCTTGGCGCCCTTCACGTCGAGGAAGCCCTCGGCGCCGGCGCCGCCGCCCTTGTTGACGACGACCATCGGCTGCTTCATCAGGTTGTGCTTGGCGACGATCGACTGGATCAGCCGCGCCATCTGGTCCGCGCCGCCGCCGGTTCCGGCCGGCACGATGAACTCCACCGTCTTGCTGGGCTCCCAGGCGAACGCGGGGGCGAGAGCCGTCAGCACGGCGCCGGCGAGAGCCGCAGCGCGGGCACGGCTGAAAAGGGATCGAATCATGAATGTCTCCTCGGTTATTTGACGAATGCTCCGCTGGAACGTATGCCTCATGCGCCGTGAACGTCGCACGGGTGCCCGGTGTTCCTATCGGGCAGGGTTGCTTTCGGAAACCTTTGGCGACTCTCCTGCGCGCCCTTGCACGCGCCTGGCGAGCCATTGCCCCCAGACCACCACGAGGACCGCGCCCACCGCGGCCGCCGCATACTTCATGCTCGGCGGATACGGGCTCGTGAACGCGGCGACAGCATGGTCTTCCCACGCCATCTCCCCCGCCACGAAGCCGATCAGCGCCGCGCCGATGGTGATGATGATCGGGAATCGCTCCATGAGCTTAACGAGCAGGGTCGCGCCGAAGATGACGATCGGAATTGAGATCGCGAGACCGACGATCATGAGCCCCCAGTGCCCGCCAGCGGCCGCAGCCACCGCGATCACGTTGTCCAGGCTCATCACGAGGTCGGCGATGAGGATGGTGCGGATCGCGACCAGGAGGTTGTCGCTCGCCTCCACGCTGTCGTCGCCATCCTCCGGAACCAGCAGCTTGATTCCGATCCACAGAAGCAGGGCGGAACCGATGAGCTTGAGCCACGGCAAGGCGAGCAGCGCGACCGCGAAGAGCGTGAGGATGATCCTCAGGATGATCGCGGCGGCCGAGCCCCAGAAGATCGCCTGCTTCTGCTGCTTGGGCGGGAGCGACCGGGCCGCCAGCGCGATGACGACGGCGTTGTCCCCGGACAGGACGATGTTCACCCCGATGATCTTGAGCAGGGCCGTCCACAACAGGGGATCGTCGATCGACATGGGAGCGCGCTGTGAAGCGAGGGTGAAAGTCTATAATTTTATCCTGCGAACGGTATTGCAGCGGCGACGCGGATGACCTTGACCTGCATCAAGATGGCAGCGTTTACATTGTGCGCGGCAATCGGCACGGCCGTGCCGCTCGCGTCTTTCGCGCAAGGTTCGGACGCAGACGTGCTCGCCGCGAAGGACGCGGCGCAGCGCGGACAGTGGAAGGCGGTCGAAGCGTATCGCGCCCGCCTCGCGGGACATCCGCTCGAGGCATATCCGTCGTACTGGCTCCTCGCCGGCAGCGTCGATCGCGCGGACCCGCGTGAGGTGCGCGCCTTCCTCGACCGTTATTCGTCATCGCCCCTTTCGGAGAGCTTGCGCCGCGAGTGGCTGCGCGCGCTCGGCGCCTCGGCGACCTGGGACGTGTTCCGTTCGGAGTACCCGAAGGTCGTCGGCGACGACGTGGAGATCGCCTGCTACTCGTTCCAGGAACGCCTCGCGCGCTCCGACCCGGAGGTGATGGACGAGGCGCGCGCCCTCTTCGTGTCCGGGCGCGAGAGCGCGGCGCCGTGCGAGCCGGTCTTCGCCGCGCTCGCGGCAGCGAAGCGCATCGGCGAAGCCGACGCGTGGGACCGCATGCGCGCGCTGCTGGCCGAGGGAAACGTGCGGGAGGCGCGCCGCGTCAACGCGCTCCTGCCCGCGTCGGCGGCCGTGAGCGAGAAGCAGCTCGAGCGCGCCGCGAAGGATCCCGCGTCGTTCCTCGCGAAGGAAAAGCTGGGCCACACCGTGCCGCGCGCGCAGCAGGAGCTTCTCGTATTCGCCGTGGAGCGGCTCGCGCGCAACAAGCCCGAGGAGGCCGCCGATCGCCTCAACGCCCTCACGCCGCGCCTGGAGCCGAAAGCCGTTCGCCACGCGTGGGGCCAGGTCGCGTGGTGGGGCGCGCTGAACCTCAGCCCCAAGGCGCTCGAATGGTATTCGCAGGTCGGCACGACCGCGCTCACCGACACGCAGATCGCATGGCGCGCGCGCGCCGCGATGCGGGCCGGGGACTGGAAGGAAGTGCTGGCCTCGATCCAGGCAATGTCTCCCGAGCAGCAACGCGAGCCGGCATGGCGATACTGGCGCGCGCGCGCGCTGCGCTCGCTCGGCGAGCGCGAGGCGGCCGACCTTCTGATGCGCTCAATCGCGGGTCAGCAGACCTTCTACGGGATCCTCGCGGCCGAGGAGCTGGGCGTCGTCGCCGCTCCCGAGTGGAACGGCTACCGGCCGGCGCAAGCGGATCTCGATCGTGTGGGCGCAATCGGGGGCATCCAGCGCGCGCTGGCACTCTATCGCCTGAACCTCGACAACGAGGCGCTGCGGGAGTGGCTCTGGTCGATCCGCGGGCTCGACGATCGCGATCTGCTCGCCGCCGCGGAGCTCGCGCGCCAGGCGAACGAGACCGAGCGCGCCATCAACACCGCCGATCGCACGGTGCAGGTGCACGACTTCGCCCAGCGCTTTCCCACGCCCTATCGCGACGAGCTGTCGGCGGCGGCGCGCCAGTGGTCGCTCGATGAAGCCATCGTCTTCGGGCTGGTGCGCCAGGAAAGCCGCTTCATGAGCGACGCCCGCTCGCCCGTGGGGGCCGCCGGCCTCATGCAGATCATGCCCGCCACCGGGCGATGGATCGCACGACAGATGTCGATCCGTCCCTTCAAGCCGGACATGCTGCTGCGCGCCGACACGAATGCGCAGATGGGCTCGTATTACTTCAGCCGCGTGCTGGGCGACCTGGGGCATCCGCTGCTCGCCACGGCCGCGTACAACGCCGGTCCCGGCCGCGCGCGGCGCTGGCGCGACGAGAATGCGCTCGAAGGCGCCATCTATACCGAGACGATTCCCTTCAACGAGACGCGCGACTACGTGAAGAAGGTGTTCACCAACGCCTGGTATTACCACCACCGCCTCACCGGCAAGACCGCGAACCTCCATGAGATGCTGGGGCAGGTACGTGGACGCGCCGGCGACGCATCGGTCGCCGCAGCGATACCCTGACTACCATGGACATCGAGACCCTTTGCATCGTCGGCGGTTCCGGCTTCGTGGGCCGCTCCGTCGCCGAGCAGGCCTGCGCCGCCGGCTATCGCGTTCGCGTCGTCACGCGCAGCCGCCTGCGCGCGCGCCACCTCACCGTCCTTCCCACGCTCGAAGTGATGGTCGCCGACGTGAACGACGAGGCCGGCCTCGCGCGCTCGCTCGACGGAATGGATGCCGTGATCAACCTGGTGGGCATCCTCGCCCCGCGCGGGCGCACGACCTTCAAGTCCGCGCACGTCGATCTTCCGCGGCGCATCGGCGCCACCGGCCTCAAGCGGGGCGTGCAGCGTTTCCTCCACATGAGCGCGCTGGGCGCATCGACCACGGGACCCAGCGAGTACCAGCGCTCGAAAGGCGATGGCGAGCAGGCCGTGAAGACGGGACCCAGCGAGATCGCATGGACGATCTTGCGTCCGTCGGTCATCTTCGGCGAGCACGACAGCTTCCTCAACATGTTCGCGAGCCTCGCGCGCATCTCGCCCTTCATCCCGCTCGCCTGCGCGCAGGCGCGCTTCCAGCCCATCTGGGTCGACGACGTCGCGCGCTGCTTCGTGGACGCGCTGCGCGACCCGCGCACTTTCCGCCAGGCCTACGACCTGTGCGGACCGCGCGTCTACACCCTCGAGCAGCTCGTGCGGTTCGCGGCCACGACCTCGGGGCATCCGCGCCGCATCCTGCGCCTGCCGCAAGCGGCCGCCCAGGCGCAGGCATTCACGTTCGAGCACCTGCCCGGCAAGATCCTCACGCGGGATAACCTTCGCTCGATGACGGTGGACAACGTCTGCCAGGGCCCCTTCCCTGCCGTGTTCGGCTTCCGGCCGTCGGCGATGGAAGCGGTGGCGCCCGAATACCTCGCGAGCCACCTGCGCGCTCGCTACGATCAATACCGCCACAACGCAGGGAGGTAGGGCCATGGCCGCGCTCACGCTCGTGATCGGCAACAAGAACTACTCGTCGTGGTCGATGCGGCCCTGGGTGCTGATGAAGCAGCTGGGCATCCCCTTCGAGGAGAAGAAGCTTCGCTTCCATTCCACGGAATGGGATGCCGAGATCGAGCGCTGGTCGCCCTCGCGCCTGGTGCCCGTCCTGTGGAATGGCGATCAAACGGTGTGGGACACGCTCGCCATCGCCGAAGCGCTGCACGAGTGGTTCCCCGAAAAAGGCGTGTGGCCCGCAGATGCGACGGCGCGCGCCTTCGCGCGCTGCGCATCCGCGGAAATGCACTCCGGATACCGCGACCTGCGCGGCGCAATGCCGATGAACATCCGCTCGTCGCATCCGGGCAAGGGCATGAGTCCCGCGGTGCAGATGAACATCGACCGCATCGAAAAGCTCTGGAAGGAAGCGCGCACGAGATTCGCCTCGGGCGGGCCATTCCTCTTCGGAGCGTTCAGCGCGGCCGATGCGATGTTCGCGCCGGTTACGAGCCGCTTCCGCACCTACGCGGTGAAGCTTTCGCCCGAATCGCAGCGCTACTGCGACGCGGTGCTCGCCGCCCCGGGCGTGCGCGCGTGGGTCGACGGTGCGGTGAAGGAAAAGGAATTCGTGCAGGACGACGAGCCGTACGCTGCGGCCCCGACGCCGTAGATGAAGTCATACCTCGTCGGCGGCTCGGTGCGCGACGAGCTCCTGGGCCTGCCGGTGCAGGACCGCGACCACGTGGTCGTGGGCGCGGACCCCGAGGAAATGGTGAAGAACGGCTTCCGCCCCGTGGGCGCGGACTTCCCGGTGTTCCTGCATCCCGAGACGCACGAGGAATACGCCCTCGCGCGCACCGAGAGGAAGACGGCACCCGGCTACAGGGGATTCGTCTTCCACGCCGATCGAACGGTCACGCTCGAGGACGACCTGCGCCGGCGCGACCTCACGATCAACGCAATGGCGCGCGCCGAGGACGGCAAGCTCATCGATCCCCACGGCGGCGAGAAAGACTTGCGTGCGCGATTGCTGCGCCACGTGGGCGAGGCCTTCGCC
>Ga0209131_1000295_pt1 | contig 36151 bp, 34 predicted proteins | sample GraSoi_2013_40cm_FD_185826 | JGI IMG/M metagenome (GOLD analysis project Ga0209131, IMG submission 185826) | Grasslands soil microbial communities from the Angelo Coastal Reserve, California, USA - Sample 9_17_2013_40cm (SPAdes) (version 2) | ecosystem: Environmental > Terrestrial > Soil >...
CTTCAACGCGAGGAACACGGCGCACCGCAATGTGCGCTTCGGCTTCACCGGCGGCTACGGCCGCCTGCTGGTTGCCGTGGGGCTGCCGGCGCTCGCTGCCATCGTCACCCTCGGCATCGCCTTTCCCTATTTCCTCTACCGCAAGGACAAGTTCATCGTCGAGAACACCGCGTACGGCGCGGCGCGCTTCGGCTTCCATGCGAGCGCCGGCAATTATTACTGGGCATCGTTCAAAGTCTTCCTGGTCGGCCTGGGTTTTCTGATCGGCTCGGTGGTCACCCTCGGCATCGGCGCGTTGCCGCTCTATCTCCTCGCGCGCTCGTACGCGATAGCGGCGATGGCACGCGTGCGCTGGGGCAGTACCAGCCTCGCCGAGCTGCGTTTTGCTTGCGCCTGGACCGCGGGTGGATTGTTCGGGCTTTACTTCGTGAACCTACTTGCCGTGATGGGGAGCTTCGGGCTGCTGGTGCCGTGGACCGCGATCCGCACGGCGCGCTACCAGCTCGAAAATCTCTCGCTAGGCCCGGCAAGCGCGCTCGACGGCTTCGCTGCCGCCAACGAGGAGCAGGTGAGCGCGCTCGGCGACGAGGTGGGCGACATGGTCGGATTCGATTTCGGTTTGTGAGCACCGCTGCAGTCCATTACGACGGCAAGACTTCGCAGCGCACTGCGGTCGAGCTCTATTCGGAGGGCGCCGCCCTCCGGGTGCTTGGCTCGGGCATCGACCGGACTTGGTCCTGGAGCGAGGTGCGCGTCTCCTCGCGCGTTGGCAATACCGCGCGCCACCTCTATCTGCCCGATGGCTCGCAATGCGAGACGGCGGACAACGACGCCATCGATGCCTGGCTCGCCGCGCGACACGGCGCCGACCGATTCTCGGTGCATCGCATCGAACGTCGCCTGCGCTATGCGCTGGCGGCTCTTGCGCTGACAGCCGTCGCGGTCTGGCTGGGCTTCGCCTACGGCATCCCGGCGCTCGCCAAGCAGGTGGCTTTCCGCCTGCCGGCGAGCACCGAACGGCTGATCGGCGCGGACGCGCTGCGCGCGCTCGACCAGACGCTGCTCGGGCCGAGCGCGCTGCCGCCCGAGCGGGCCGCCGAGCTGCAGAAGCTGTTTGCCGGCGTGACCGCGGATCTCGCAAGTCACTACCGGCTGGAGCTGCGCGCGGGGCGGCGCCTGGGCGCGAACGCGCTCGCGCTGCCTTCGGGAATCATCGTGCTGACCGATGAGCTGGTGAAACTCGCCGACGACGACCGGCAGATCCTCGCGGTGCTGGCTCACGAGCTCGGCCACATGCGGCAACGCCATGCGCTTCGCTCGGTGCTGCAGAATTCAACCGCCGCAGTGCTGTTCGCGATGGCGGTCGGCGACCTGAGCTCGGTGACCTCGTTCGCTGCCGCGTTGCCCACCCTGCTGCTGCAGGCGAAATACTCGCGCGAGTTCGAGGCCGAGGCTGACGAGTTCGCCTTGGATTACCTGGCGAAGAAAGGCATCCCGCCCGACGCGTTCTCGTCACTGCTGGAGCGCTTGGCACGCGGCGAGGGCAGCACGGCGGGACTCGATTATTTCTCGACGCATCCCGCGACCCGGGAGCGCGTCGAGCGTGCGCGCGCTAAGCGCTGAGCTTCACCAGCTGCTTGCCGAAGTTCTTGCCGCTGAGAAGATCCATCAGCCCGCGCGGCGCGTTCTCCAGGCCCTGCACCACCGACTCGCGGTATTTCAGCCTGCCCTCGGCGACATAGCCGCCGAGCGCCTTCAGCGCCTCGCCGTAGCGCTCCTTCCAGTCGAACACGATCATGCCCTGGACCTTGAGCCGGTTGACCAGCACGGCACGCAGGTTCTTCAGCTGGTACGGCTCGGTCGAGCTGTAATCCGAAATCAAGCCGCAGACGACGATGCGGCCGAAGAGATTCATGCGCGTGAGCAGGAGATCGAGGATCTCGCCGCCAACGTTGTCGAAGTACACGTCGACGCCCTTCGGGCACGCTTCCTTCAGCTCCTCGCGCAGGCGCCCCGCCTTGTAGTCGATGCAGGCGTCGAAGCCGAGCTGGTTGCGCACGTAGTCGCACTTTTCGCGTCCGCCGGCGATGCCGACGGCACGGCAGCCCCACAGCTTCGCCAGCTGGCCGACGACACTGCCCACCGCGCCTGAGGCGGCGGAGACCACCACCGTATCTCCGGCTTTCGCCTGCCCGATCTCCTTCAAGCCGAAGTACGCGGTGATGCCCGGCATGCCGACGATGCCGAGGTAACAGCTAAGGGGTGCTCGCGTCTCGTCCACCTTGGTGACTTCTTTTACGGAACCATAAAGCTGCCAGCCGAGCTGCGTCAGCACCTTGTCGCCCGGCTTGAATTGCGGGTGGCGCGATTCGATCACCTCGCCCACGGTCTGCCCGCACATGACTTCGCCGATATCGACGCCCTTGGCGTAGCTTTTCGCCTCGCTCATGCGGCCGCGCATGTACGGGTCGAGCGACAGCCAGAGATTTTTCACCAGTACCTCGCCCTCGCCGGGCCTGGGGAGCGGCGACTCCTCGATGCGGAAATTGCTCTCGGCCACCGCGCCGACCGGCCGGCTCGCGAGCAGCACGCGCCGGTTGTTCATAGCGCGGCGAAGCGCGCGAGGTGATGGTCGACGTCGCCGAATTCGCGCGACAGCGTCGTTAGCCGCCGGAAGGCGTGGCTCACCTTGAGCTCCTCGCTCATTCCCATGCCGCCGTGCAGCTGCACCGCCTCCTGGCTGATGTGGCGCGCCGCGTCCCCGATCTTGATCTTGGCCGCCGAGATCGATCTTGCATCGCCACCTGCGTCTGCTCGGCTGCAGGCGAGGCAGGCCATCGAGCGCGCCTGCTCGAGCGAGATGAACATGTCGACCATGCGGTGCTGCAGCGCCTGGAAGGTGCCGATCGGCACGCCGAACTGCTTGCGCGTCTTCAGGTACTCGAGCGTGGTGTCGCAGGCGAATTTCATCGCGCCGACCGCCTCGGCACAGGCGAGCGCCGCGCCGAAGTCGATCGCTTCCTCGAGCGCGGCGCGACCGCCGCCGATCGGCTCGGCCTCTGCGCCGCGCAGCATCACGTCGGCGGCGAGGCGCTGGTCCATGGTGCGGTAGGCCTGCAGATCCACCTTGCCGATATCGACCAGGAACAGCCCGATCGCGCCCTCACTGCGTGCGCTCACCACCAGCCGCTCGGCAAGCGGCGCGCCGATCACCGCGCTCTTCTCGCCCTCGATCTTCCACCTCGCGCCGTCGCGGCTGGCACTCGCACGGATCGCATCGAGCGAATAGCGCGCGCCTTTTTCCGTATGCGCAAGCGCAAGCTTGGTGCGTCCCTCGACCACACCGGAAAGAAGCGCGGGAAGCAGCGCCTCTTTCTGCGCCGCCGAGGCGCCGCGCTCGATGAGGCGCGTGGCGAGCACCAGGGGCAGGTACGGCTCGACCACCAGCGCCTCGCCGAAGGCATCCATCACGCCCATCAGATCGACTGCGCCGCCGCCGAAGCCGCCGTGCTCGGCCGACACCGGCAAGCCGGTGAGCCCGATTTGCGCGAACTGCGCCCAGGCCTCCGCGCTCCAGCCATGCCCGGCGACGATGTTCTTGCGCGCCTCGAAGTCGTAGCTCTTCGCCAGGTATCGGCGTACCGAGTCGGCGAGGAGCTGCTGCTCTTCGTTGTAGTCGAAGTTCATAGACCCAACGTCATCTTGGCGATGATGTTGCGCTGGATCTCGTTCGAGCCGGCGTAGATCGTGGTCTTGCGCATGCTCAAGTACCGCTTGCGCACCGCATCGCTCAGCGGGTCGGATGCCGCGGGATCGGTGGCGTCCATCATCAGCTCGGTCAGGCCCTGCTGGATCTCGGTGCCCTTGATCTTCAGCATCGAGACGTCGGCGCCGGGCGGCTGGCCGGTGCGCCGCATGCGATCGAGGAAGCGCAGGTTGGTGATCTCGAGCGCGGCGAGCTCGACCTCGATGCGCGACAGCCGGTCGCGCCAGCGCTGGTCCTGCATCATCGGCGAGGCGGAGCTCGAGGCGTAATCCTTGAGGCGTGCGAGCTGGCGCTTCGATTCGCCGATGCGCCCGGTGTTCATGCGCTCGTAGCCGAGCAGGTACTTGGCGACGGTCCAGCCCTTGCCTTCCTGGTGCACCAGGTTTTCGATCGGTACTTCCACGTCGTCGAAGAACACCTCGTTCACTTCGTGCGCGCCGTCCATCAGCATGAGCGGCCGCACGGTGATCCCGGGCGTCTTCATGTCCATCAGCAGAAACGAGATCCCCTCCTGGCGCTTCGGCGTCGCCACATCGGTGCGCACCAGGCAGAAGATCCAGTCGGCATAGTGCGCGAGCGTGGTCCAGATCTTCTGGCCGTTCACCACATAGTGGTCGCCTTGCCGCAGCGCCTTGGTTTTCAGCGAGGCGAGATCGCTGCCGGAGCCGGGCTCCGAATAGCCCTGGCACCAGAAATCGTCGCCGTTATAGATGCGCGGCAGGAAGCGCTTCTTCTGCGCGTCGCTAGCGAATTGCAGCAAGACCGGCCCGCACATCGAGAGGCCGAACGGAATCAGCATCGGGCTGCCGGCGAAGCCGAGCTCTTCCTCGAAGATGTAGCGGTGCACCACGTTCCAGCCGGTGCCGCCCCATTCTTTCGGCCAGGCCGGCGCGATCCAGCCTTTGGCCGCGAGGATGCGGTGCCAGCGCAGCATTTCTTCTTTCGAGAGGTGCGCGTAGTTCTCGACTTTGTCGCGCAGCTCCTGCGGCAGGTTGGCGCGCAGCCATGAGCGGACCTCGTCGCGGAAAGCGAGCTCTTCGGCCGAGTAGTTGAGATCCATGGCGGGCTGCTGGGGAGGCACGAGTCTACCCCTAAAGGATGCTCACGCCCCCATCCGCGACGATCACCTGTCCGGTAACGAAAGCCGCCGCGTCGGACGCCAGGAACACCGCGATGCCACCGATGTCGCGCGGCTCGCCGAGCCGGCGCAGCGGCGTCGCGTCGATGCGCTCGGCGCGCCGCTTTTCATCCTCCCAGAGCGCACGCGCGAAGTCGGTCTTCACCAGCCCCGGCGCGATCGCGTTCACGCGCACGTTCTTCGCTCCCCATTCGGCCGCGAGATTGCGCACCAGGTGATGCGCCGCCGCCTTGGAGACGCCGTAAGCGCCAATCACGGTGTTGGCGAGCAGCCCGCCGATCGATCCCACCAGCGTAAGACTGCCGCCGCCTCTCTGCGCCATGCCGGGCAGCGTCATGGCCGCGAGCCAGAGCGTGCTCTTCACGTTGTTGCCGATGATCTTGTCGAAGGCGTCGTCCGGGATGCCGGTGAGCGGCCCGTAATACGGATTGGATGCCGCGTTCGCCACGACAATGTCGATGCGCTGCCACCTGGCGAGCGTGGCGTCGACCAGCGCCTGCAAATCCTCCTTGCGCGAGACATTGCACGGCATCGCCATCGCTTCTGCGCCGTTCGACAGCAACTCCTTGAGCGCCGCGTCGCAGGCTTCGGCCTTGCGGCTCGAGATCGCGACCTTGGCGCCGGCGCGCGCCAGCTCCTCGGCGATCGATTTGCCGATGCCGCGAGTCGAGCCGGTCACCAGCGCCACCTTGCCGCTCAAGTCGAAAAGAGAGCGCGTCATTTCACTATGTGAAATATAGTATGACTAAGTTGACACAAAGCTGCTGCTGGTCAGAATAGCGAAACGCGAAACATCCGGCTTTAACTCCAAGAAATCAAACAGGAAGGAAATCGAATCCCTATGGGCGCTCCAGAACCCGCGGCACCGCTCGCGCAACCCGCGAGCACTTTCAGCTACGAGCACGAAGGCGATCGCCAGTTTGCCACCACGCTGGCGCGCGGGCTGGAAGTGCTGCGCTGCTTCACGCCGCTCGAGCCGCTGCTCGGCAACAAAGAGATCTCGGTGCGCACGGGGCTGCCGAAGCCCACGGTCTCGCGCCTCACCTACACGCTGACCAAGCTCGGCTACCTCAGGCACAACATGCGCCTGGGCAAGTACCAGCTCGGTTCGGCGGTGCTCTCGATCGGCTATCCGCTGCTCGCCTCGATGAACGTGCGGCAGGTGGCGCGGCCGCTGATGAAGGAGCTCGCCGACTATTGCAACGGCTCGGTGTCGATGGGCGTGCGCGATCGCCTGAACATGGTGTACGTCGAGTCGTGCCGCAGCGGCAACGGCATCACCACGCTGCCCGACATCGGCACCTCGGTGCCGATCTCGCATTCGGTGATCGGCCGCGCCTTCCTCGCCGCCTGCACGCCGCCGGAGCGCGAAGCGGTGCTGAACCAGATGAAGGTGAAGGAGCCCGAATCGCACCGCAAATACCGCACCTCGATCGACAAATCGCTCGACGACATCCGGGCGCGCGGCTTCTGCGCCGCCTCCGGCGAACTGCGCCGCGAGGTGCACGCGGTGGGCGTGCCGATGCGCCGCACGGTCGACGGCGAGATCGTCTCCTTCAACTGCATCGTGCCGGCGTTCATGGTGAAGAAGGGCCAGCTCGAGGACGACCTCGGGCCGCGCCTGGTAGCCATGGTGCGCAACATCGAGGCCTCCCTCGGGCTGCACTGAGCGGCTAGCATCGGCGCAACGCCGATGAGGGAGTTGCTCAGGTACTTCCAGGAGCTCGACGCCGAGGTGCGGGCCGCCTCGATCACGGCGTTGCGCATCGCGCTGATCCTGGCCCTGGCGTGGGCGTTGCAGGCGCTCGCCGCGCGCCTGATCCGCCTGTTTCGCCGCTACATGCAGCGCAAGAGCCCGAGCCTCGACGAGCAGGCGCGCATCGAGACGCTGGCGCGCGTGTTCCGCAATGGCGCCGCGGTGATCATCGTGCTGGTCGCCGGCATGCTGGTGCTCGGCGAGCTCGGCATCTCCATCGCTCCGATCCTCGCCACTGCCGGCGTCGCCGGCGTGGCGCTCGGCTTCGGCGCGCAAAGCCTGATCAAGGACTACTTCAACGGCTTCTTCCTGCTGCTCGACGATCAGATCCGCGAGAGCGACGTGGTCGAGGTCGCGGGCAAGAGCGGCCTGGTCGAGGAGGTGACGCTGCGCTACGTTCGGCTGCGCGACTTCGACGGCCATGTGCACTTCGTGCCCAACGGCGAGATCAAGGTGGTGAGCAACCGCACGCGCAGCTTCGCCTACGCCGCGGTCGACGTCGGCGTCGGCTACGGCGTCGACATCGACCAGGCGCTCGCCCTGATGCGCGAAGCCGGGCAGGCGATGCGCGCCGACGCCAAGTGGCAAGCGAGGCTCGCCGACGACATCGAGATCCTCGGCGTCGAGCGCCTCGACAACTCGGCGGTGGTGCTGCGCTGCCGGCTCAAGGTGGTACCGGCGATCGAGCAGTGGAACGTGAAGCGCGAGTTCCTCAAGCGCGTGAAGCTCGCCTTCGATGCGCGCGGCATCGAGATGCCCTTCCCGCAGCTCACGGTGCACGTGGCTAAGGACGCCGGCCGGCCTTAGCCAGGATGGCGTGAATGCGGCGCACGCCATCGGTGAGCGCCGCGGGGCCCGGCTGCAGGATCTCCGAGGACTTGATCTCGTGAAGCTGGTTTTGCTTCACGGCCGAGATTCGGTCCCAGCCGGGACGCGCGGCGACGCGCTCGGGCCTGAATTTCTTGCCGCACCAGGAGCCGATGATGACGTCGGGATTGCGCCTTGCGACCTCGCCGGGATCGGCGATCGTGCGCCCGGATGCGGCCGGCGATAAAGAGAGCTCCGAGAAGACATCTTCGCCGCCGGCGATCTCGATCAGCTCGCTCACCCAGCGGATGGCGCTGATCATCGGCTCGTCCCACTCCTCGAAGTAGACCTTCGGCCGCTTTGCCAGCCGCGCGGCCGCGCCGCGCACCTCGGCCAGATTGGCTTCCAGCTGCGAAACCAGCTGCGCGCCGCGCTCGGCCGCGCCGACCATCGACGAGAGCACCAGCACCATCGACAGGATCTCGTCCACCGAGCGCTGGTTGAAGAGCACGACGTTGAGCCCCGCCTTCGCCAGATCGCGTGCGATGTCGGCCTGCAGGTCCGAGAAGCCCAGGACCAGGTCGGGTTTCAGCTGGAAAATCTTCTCGTTCTGGGCGCTGAGAAATGCCGACACGCGTGGCTTCTCGCGTCGTGCGCGCGGCGGGCGCACCGTGTAGCCGGAGATGCCGACGATGCGGCGCTCCTCGCCGAGCAGGTAGAGCGTTTCGGTGGTCTCTTCGGTGAGGCAGACGATGCGTTCGGGATAGCGCGCGGGCATTGGGTATTATCAAACCATGGGCCCGCTCGCTGGCATCAAAGTGCTCGAATTCGAGGCGATCGGCCCGGCGCCATTTGCCGGCATGCTGCTCGCCGACATGGGCGCCGATGTGCTGCTCGTCGACCGGCCCGGCGCGAGCGGCCTCGGCATCCCGCAGGAGCGCTCCTACGACGTGATGTCGCGCGGCAAGCGCTCGGTGACGCTGGATCTCAAATCACCCAGCGGGGTGGAAGCCGCGCTCGCGCTCGTGGCGCGCGCCGACGCGCTGATCGAAGGCTTCCGTCCCGGCGTGATGGAGCGCCTCGGCCTCGGCCCGGAGGTGGCTCTCCAGAGAAATCAGAAACTGGTGTACGGCCGGATGACCGGCTGGGGCCAGGGCGGACCGCTCGCGCCGCGCGCCGGGCACGACATCAACTACATCGCGCTCGCCGGCGTGCTCAACGCGTTCGGCCGCAAGGGCGAGGCGCCGGTGCCGCCGTTGAATCTGGTCGGCGATTTCGGCGGCGGCGGCATGCTGCTCGGCTTCGGCGTGGTCTGCGGTCTGCTGGAAGCCCAGCGCTCGGGCCGCGGCCAGGTGATCGACGCCGCGATGGTCGACGGCGCGGCGTTGCTCGCCGGCATGTTCCAGGGCCTGCTCGCGGCAAACCAGTGGAGCGAGGAGCGCGGCACCAACATCCTCGACACCGGCGCGCCGTGGTACGACGTCTATCAGACCGCGGACCGCAAGTACGTGGCGATCGGCGCGATCGAGGACAAGTTCTTCGCCGAGCTCGGCTCGCGCCTCAAGCTGCTCGACCTGCCGGCGCAGCACGACCGCTCGCGCTGGCCGGAAATGCGGCGGCGCTTTGCCGACACTTTCAAATCGAAACCCCGGGACGAATGGTGCCGCATCTTCGAGGGCTCGGACGCCTGCTTTGCGCCGGTGCTCTCCTGGTCCGAGGCGCGCAAGGATCGCCACACGGTGGCGCGTTCCGCCTATGTGAAAGTGGCGGACGTGGAGCAGCCGGCGCCGGCGCCGCGCTTTTCGCGCACCCGGACCGCCGTGCCGCAGCCGCCGCCAGAGCGCGGCGAGGGCGGGCGTCAGGCGCTGGTCGACTGGGGCTTCGATGCCGCCGAGGTGAAGCGGCTAGAATCACTCGGCCTCAGTACAAGGAAATAGAAAAATGCTCGGTCGCCTGATGCCCCGCGAGGGCAAGTTCTTCGATCTGTTCAACGCCCACGCCGAGCGCATCGTCGAGGGCAGCCGCGAGCTGGCGTCGATGATCGGCACCTTCGATCAGCTCGACGCGCACGCGCAGCGCATCGACGCCGCGGAGCGCGCCGCCGACAAGATCACGCACGAGTGCATTTCGCTCCTGCACAAGACCTTCATCACGCCCTTCGACCGCGACCAGATCCACCAGCTGATCACCAGGATGGACGACATCCTGGACCTGATCCAGGACGTGGCGGAGTCGATCGCGCTCTACGACCTGCGCAGCGTGACGCCGGAGGCGAAGCAGCTCGCCGAGATCTGCCAGTCCTCGTGCGACCGGGTGAAGGCGACCGTGGCGCTGCTCACCAACATCAAGAGCTCGGCGGCGATCCTCAAGCTGTGCGAGGAGATCGACCGGCTCGAGTCCGACGCCGACCGCGTCATGCGCTCGGCGATGTCGAAGCTGTTCCGCGAGGAGAACGACCTGAAGCAGGTGATGAAGCTGCGCGTGATCTACGACCTGCTCGAGTCGATCACCGATCGCTGCGAGGACGTGGCGAACATCATCGAGGGCATAGTCCTAGAGAATTCTTGATGGAAGGTCAGCTCAGCCTAGGAATCCTGATCGGGCTGATCCTCGTCGCATTGGCGTTCGATTTCATGAACGGCTTCCACGATGCGGCGAACTCGATCGCCACGGTGGTCTCGACGCGCGTGCTCAAGCCCTACCAGGCGGTGCTGGTGGCGGCAGCGTTCAACTTCGTCGCAGTGTTCGTGTTCCACCTGAGCGTCGCGACCACCGTCGGCAAGGGCATCATCGACCAGGGCATCGTCGACCACTACGTGGTGCTCGGCGCGCTGGTCGGCGCCATTTCCTGGAACATCATCACCTGGTACTACGGCATCCCTTCGTCGTCGTCGCACGCCTTGATCGGCGGGCTGGTCGGCGCGGGCGTCGCCAAGGCGGGCGGCTGGGCGCTGATTCCCGCGGGCATCCTCAAGACGGTGGCCTTCATCTTCATCTCGCCGCTGCTCGGCTTCCTCCTCGGATCGCTGCTGTTCCTCAGCATCTCGTGGATCTTCGCCAGGTCGACGCCGAGCCGCGTCGACCGCATCTTCCGGCGGCTGCAGCTCTTCTCCTCATCGCTCTATAGCCTGGGGCACGGCGGCAACGACGCGCAGAAGACCATCGGCATCATCTGGATGCTGCTGGTCGCCGGCGGCTATATCGGCCATTCGGCACCCGTACCAGCGTGGGTCGTGATCGCCTGCTATGTCACGATCGGCGTGGGCACGATGTTCGGCGGCTGGCGCATCGTCAAGACCATGGGCCAGCGCATCACCAAGATCCGGCCGGTCGGCGGCTTCTGCGCCGAGCTCTCGGGCTCAATCACGCTGTTTCTCGCTACCGGCCTCGGCATCCCGGTCTCTACGACGCACACCATCACCGGCTCGATCGTCGGCGTGGGCTCGACGCAATCGGTTTCGGCGGTGCGCTGGGGGCTCGCCGGCAATATCGTGTGGGCCTGGGTGCTGACGATCCCGTGCTCCGCCTTCATCGCCGGACTGTCGTGGTGGGTCGCCCGTACGGTGCTTAGCCGCTAGTGCTGGTGAGCTGACGCGCCCAGGCGTCCGACCTGAAGCTCAGTGCGTACTTCCCCCGCGCGCTCGAAGCGCAACGTCAGCGGCACCTTGGCGCCCTCAGTGAACGGCGCCTTGATGTTCACCAGCATGAGGTGTGCGCCGCCCGGCTTGAGCTCGAAGCTGCCGCGCGCCGGAATCTCGTAGCCCTTGACCTCGCGCATCCGAAAGATGTCGCCCTCTTTCACCGTGACGTGCGTTTCCACCCGTTGGGCCGCGGGCGAGGACGCCCCAATGAGCCGGTCCGGGGTAGCGGACTGGTTGCGGATCACCAGGTAGCCGGCGGCGATCTTCGCGCCCGGCGGCGTGGCGCGCGCCCAGCCGTTCTCGATCTGGATCTGCGCGACGGCCGGCGTCGCTGCAAATAGGGCGAATAGCAGCAGGAACCTCATTTTGCGCGCTCGCGTTCCTGCAGCTCGCGCCACAGGATCTTGCCGGTCGCCGTCTTCGGCAGCTGCTCGACGAACTGCACCAGGCGCGGCACCTTGAACGCCGCCATGCGGCTGCGCGCCCACTCGATCACCTCCTCGGCCTTGAGACCGGGCACCTTCGGCACGATCACCGCCTTGACCGTCTCGCCGCGATAGCCGTCGGGCGAGCCGATGACGCAGGCCTCCTTGATGCCGGGATGCGCGTAGAGCATGGCCTCGACTTCCGCCGGCCAGACCTTGAAGCCGGAGGCATTGATCATGCGCTTCAGGCGATCGGTGATGAAGAAGTAGCCCTCCTCGTCGTAATAGCCGAGGTCGCCGGTGCGGAAGAACTGCTTGCCGTCGTGCTCGATAAACGCTTCACGCGTCGCCTGCTCCTGCCGCCAATAGCCTTTGAACACCTGCGGCCCATGGACGATGATCTCGCCCACCTCGCCGACGCCGAGCTCGAGGCGCGTTTCGGGGTCGATGATGCGCGCGTCGGTGTTGAAGATCGGAATGCCGCCGCACTGGCGCTTCGGGCGGTGCGGTGGATTGATGTGTGTCGGCGCCATGGTTTCCGAAAGGCCATAGCCCTCTACGTACGGCAGGCCGAAGACCTCCTCGAGCTTGCGCGCCAGCGCCTCGGGCATCGCGGCGCCGCCGCCGCCGAGCACCTTCAATGACGAAAGATCGTAATCAGCCAGCCTCGGATTGGAGAGAAAGTCCACCAGCATGGTGGTGATCGCCGACCAGGTGGTGACGCGCGCGCGCTCGATCTGCATCGCGGCGCAATCGCGGTCCCAGCGCGACAGCACCACGAGCGTCGCGCCGCGGTAGATCGGCGCGTTCATGCCCGCCTGCATTCCGGTGACGTGGAACATCGGCAGCGCCGAGAGCACCACCGAGTCGTTGTCGGCGCCGCGCCAGTAGAGATACGGCACGGTGGTCGACTGCACCGTTGCATGCGTGTGTATGCAGCCTTTCGGCTTGCCGGTGGTCCCCGAGGTGTAGGGCATCACCGCCAGATCGTCGCCGTGCGCCCGGTGTTCAGCGGGATCGAGCCGAGCAGCCACGGCGTCGCGCCATGGCGTGCCCGGAGTGGCCGTGGAGGGGGCGCGCACAAAGTCCGGTATGGGCAGGTCGCTCGGCGCGCGCAGGAAGTCGGAGTAGGTGGCGACGATCACCTTCGGCAGCGACAGCGGCGCGATGCGCTCGAACAGCTCCTGGCCGACGATCGCCACGCTGGCTTGCGCGTCGTCGACGTAATGGCGCAGCTCCTCGGTCCGATTCATGGGGTTCACCGGCACCACCACCGCATCGGCGCGCAGCACGGCGTAATACGCGATGATGAACTGCGGGCAGTTCTGCAGATAGAGCAGCACGCGCTCGCCTTTGGCGACGCCACAGCGCTGCTGCAGGAAGCCGGCAAGGGCGTCGACGTCGCGTTTGAGCTCGCCGTAGGTGACGCGGCTGCCGTAATAGTCGACCGCGGTGCGCTCGGGGTTCTTGGCCGCTTGCGCGGCGAGGTTGCTATAAACGCTTTCGCGCGGCAGCTCGAGGGTCTTCGGTACGCCCGGCGGCCAATGCGGGAAATGCCGCGTGAACATCACAAAGCGTAGCGCTCGACCGCTTTCTCGTTCCAGGCGATGCCGGTGCCGGGCCGGGAAGGAATCAGCACATGGCCGTCCTTCAGCTCGACCGGCTGCTCGAGTATCGGATCCGCCCAGTCGACGTATTCGAGCCAGTGACAGGTCGGTGTCGCCGCGAGGAGATGGCAGCTCACTTCCGGAAAGAGGTGGCTCGACATCTCGATGCCCGCGCCCTGCGCCAGCGCCGCGGCGCGCAGCCAGCCGGTGACGCCGCCGATGCGCTGCGCATCGGGCATCGCGTAGTCGCAGGCGCCGGCGGCGAGCGCCTGCGCCATCTGCTCGGGTCCCATGAAGTTCTCGCCGAGCTGGATCGGGGTTGCGAGCTCGCGCGCAAGGCGCGCCGCGCCGGCGAAATCGTCGGCGCGGATCGGCTCCTCGATCCAGTAGACGCCGCCCTCGTCGTCGATCATGCGCCCGCGCTTCAGCGCCTCGGCGACGCTCAGCGCCTGGTTGAAATCCACCATCAGCACGATCTCGGTCCCGATCGCCTGCTTCACCGCGCGCAGCGCCTCGATGTCGTCGCGCGCCTCGGCACGCCCCATGCGCAGTTTCACCGCGCGGAAACCCTCGGCGACCAGCTCGTTCGCCTCCTTCGCGAGCGCCGCGAGGGGCATGATGCCCAACCCCTTGGAGTTGTACGCGGGAATCGGCCGCGGCGCCGCGCCAAGCAGCCGCACGAGCGGCTGGCCGAGCGACAGCGCTAGCGCATCCCACGCCGCCATGTCGATGCCGGCGATGGCGAACAGCACGATGTTGTGCACCCCGAGCAGCGCGTAGCGCGCGCGCAGCTTGCGCTCCATGTCCAGAGGCGCAAGCTCGTCGCCTTTGATCATCTCGGCCATTGCCTCGACCAGCTTCGCGATCGGCGCCAGGTTGTGCTTGCCGATGGCGAAAAGGTACGAGCGCCCGACCACGCCCTCGTCGGTCTCGAGATCGATGAGCAGCAATGCGGCCGCCGTCAGGGCCCCGGTGCTGGTGGTCAGCGGGCGCTTCATCGGCGCGGCGACCGGGCGGACGCGGATATTTCGGAGCTTCATTTGCCTGTGAAGCGGGGTTTGCGCTTCTCCATGAAGGCGCGCCGCCCCTCGGCATAGTCGGCGCTCTTCGCGCAGCGCTCGATCGCGGCGCGCATGCGCTCGGCGTCCGGGGTGCCGGAAGATTTCACGAACTCTTCGAAGGTCGTCTTGCTGTTGGCGATGGAAAGCGGCGCGTTTTCGCACAGCGTACGGATCACATCGTCGACATAGGTTTCAAGCTCGGCGTCGGGCAGCACGCGTTGCACGAGTCCCATCGCGGAGGCCTCGTCGGCCTTGTAGCGCCGGCCGAGCAGCATGATCTCGCGGGCGCGCGCATGGCCGACCGTCTCCATCAGGCGCTTATGCCCCTCGATGTTGTAGGCGAGGCCGAGCTTCGCCGCCGGGATGCCGAACTGCGCGGAGGCGCCGCAGTAGCGCAGGTCGCAGGCAAGTGCGATCTCGACGCCGCCGCCCAGGCAATAGCCATAGATCATCGCCACGGTCGGCTTGGGCGAGCCCTGGATCGAATGCAGCACGCGGTCGAGCAGATCGTCGTACTGGGCCACCGCACCGCGCTCGGACCGGTTTTTCTCGAATTCGGAGATGTCGGCGCCGGCGGCAAAGGCCTCGGTGCCGGCGCCGCGAAATGCGACGCAGCGCACCTCGGGATCAGCGTCGAAGCGCGCCATCGCTTGCGGAATGCCTCGCCACATGGCGTCGTTGATCGCGTTCTTCTTCGCCGGCTGGTTGAAACCGACCCAGCCGACCGCGCCGCGCTTCTCGACCAGCAGGCTCATGGACGGCCCGCCGGGCCGTAGATCGAAGGGATGGTGGTGCGCGGATCGCGCGCGCCCCAGCGCCCGGCTTCCACCTGGTGAAAGAAATCCTCCAGCAGGCGGTTGAAGAGCGCGGGCTCCTCGAGGTTGATGGCGTGGCCGCTTTTCTGGAACACCGCCAGGCCGGCCTTCGGGATGCAGCGCTTCATCAGCAAGGAGACTTCGAGCGACGGCTCTTCCTCGTCGCCCGACATGATGAGCGTCGGCACGGTCATCTGCTTCATCGGCTCGACCAGGTCGTAGATCGATGGGCGCCGGCATTGCACGCCGAGCAGGGTGTTCGCTGCGCCCAGGCCGGAATGCTCGTGAAACTGCGCCAGGTATTCGGCAAAGGCGCGCGGATCCTTGTTCTGCAGCTGCACGCGCTGCGGCCCGATGCCGTAGGTGGCGACGAATTTCGCCATGCCCTCGCGCCGGATCAGCTCGGCGTTGGCGCGCGAGTCCTCCTGGAACTTCCGGTACTGCGCCGGATGCGAGCCGTAGCCGCCGCCGGCCACCGTGATCGAGAGCGCGCGCTGCGGGTACGCCATGCCGAAATGCAGCGTGGCGAAGGCGCCCATCGAAAGACCGACGACGTGCGCGCGCTCGAGGTGCAGGGCGTCGAGCACGCTGCGGATATCGTCGCGCGCGCGCTCCTGCGAATAGCGATTGAAATCCTCCGGAACATCGGAGGGCGGATAGCCGCGCGCGTTGTAGGCGATGCAGCGGTACTGGCGCGAGAAATGGCGCACTTGCGCTTCCCAGCTGCGCAAATCGCCGCCGAATTCATGGACGAAAACCAGCGGCGTGCCGGATCCGGTCTCCTCGTAGTGCAGCGCGACGCCGTCGTCGGTTTTGAGTGCGCTCATGTGGCATTCTATGTTGATGAAAGCCGTCCTCTGCAAGCAGTACGGGCCGCCGGAATCGCTGGTGATCGAGGAGCTGCCCTCGCCGGTGCCGGGTCCCGGCGAAGTGGTGGTCTCGGTCAAGGCGGCGAGCGTCAACTTCCCCGACTTCCTCATCATCCAGAACAAGTACCAGTTCAAGCCGCCGTTGCCGTTCTCTCCGGGCAGCGAGCTCTCGGGCGTGGTCAAGGAAGTCGGCGCCGGCGTAAGCGACGTTCGGCCGGGCGATCGGGTGATCGCGTTCACGACCTATGGAGCGTTCGCGGAGGAAGTGAAGACCGAGGCGCTGCGGCTGCTGCCGCTGCCGGAGAAGATGGACTTCATCACCGGCGCCGCCTTTCTCCTCACGTACGCCACCTCGGACCACGCGCTGCGCGACCGCGGCGCGTTGAGGGCAGGCGAGACGCTCCTGGTGCTGGGCGCGGCCGGCGGCGTGGGCCTGGCCGCGATCGAGATCGGCAAGGCGCTCGGCGCGCGCGTCATTGCCTGCGCCTCGACCGAAGACAAGCTGGCGGTGTGCCGCGAGCACGGCGCGGACGCGACGATCAACTACGCGACCGAAGAGCTGCGCGAGCGCGTCAAGGCGCTGACCGAGGGACGCGGCGTCGACGTGGTGTACGACGCAGTCGGCGGCCCCTATACCGAGCCCGCGTTCCGCTCGCTCGCCTGGCGCGGGCGTCTCCTCGTCGTGGGCTTCGCCGCGGGCGAGATTCCGAAGCTGCCGCTCAATCTCGCACTCCTCAAGGGCGCTGCGGTGGTCGGCGTGTTCTGGGGCGATTTCGCGCGGCGCGAGCCGAAGGCCTTCGCCGAGAGCGTGCGGCAGCTCGCGCGCTGGTATGCCGAAGGGCGTCTGCGGCCGCATGTGTCGCAGACCCTGCCGCTCGAGCGCGCCGCGGAGGCGATCCAGCTGCTGGCGAGCCGCAAAGCGAAGGGGAAGATCGTCCTTACGACGGCGGCGTAGCGTCGCCCGGCCCGAGGGGCCTTTGCATCAGCGCGCTGTCGACCCAGCGCCCCAACTTGAAGCCCACCGAGCGCAGCGTGCCGACGCGCAGGAAGCCGAAGGACGCGTGCAGGTTGATCGACGCCGCGTTGGCGCTGTCGCCGATCACGGCGACCAGCTGGCGATAGCCGAGCGCCTCGCAGCGCTGGATCAGGGCATCGAGCAGGGCGGCACCGACACCCCGCCCCTCGGACCCGTGGCGCACGTACACCGAGTCCTCGAGTGCATGGCGATAGGCCGAGCGCGAGCGATACGGGGTGCAGTAGGCATAGCCGGCGACCACGCCGCCGAAATCGGCGGCCAGCCACGGCAGGCCGCGCTTGATCACCTCGTCGTAGCGCCGGCGAATTTCCTCGAGCGGCGGCGGCTGTTCCTCGAACGAAGCGAGGCCGTGCAGCACATGGTGCGCGTAGATCGCCTGGATGGCCGGCAGGTCCTCGGGCAGCGCCGGCCGCACCTGCACCCGCTCACCGAGAATACGCGGGCTCCTCGCGATCGAGGATGCGCTTGAGCGCGGCGAAGTGCGCGCCGGCGTACTTCGGCGCATCGTCGCGCATCATGCGGCAGGCCTCGCGTACCACCTCGGGACGCACCGGGCGCAGCTTGCCGCCCATCATGCGTGCCAGCACCTGCAGGCGGCAGGCGCGCTCGAGGTAGTACAGGCTGTCGAACGCCTCGGCCACCGATGCTCCGACGACAATCACGCCGTGGTTGGCAAGAAACATGACGCGCTTGGCGCCGAGCACGCGCGCTAGGCGGTCGCCCTCGGCATTGTCGACCACCAGGCCGTTGTAGGTATCGTCGTAGGCGATGTCGTCGTGAAAGCGCAGCGCGTTCTGCTCGACCATCTCGAGCCGCCCCTCTTCCAGCAGCGTGAGCGCCGTGGCATGCAGCATGTGGGTATGCAGCACGCACGCGGCATGCGGGTTGGCGACATGGATGCGCGAATGGATGCAGAACGCCGTCTTCTCGTACTCGCCCTCCCCTGCGAGCACGCGGCCCTCGGCGTCGAGCGCGAGCAGGTTCGAGGCGCTCACCTCGCTCCAGTGCAGTCCATAGGCGTTCAGCAGGAACCGCTGTCCATCCGGCAGCATCACGCTGAAGTGGTTGCAGACGCCCTCGTGCAGATCCAGCCGCACGGCAAGGCGGAACGCCGCGGCCAGATCGATGCGCGCCGCCTGTTCCAGCGCAGTGGCGTTGAGTTCGCGGAGGCTTCCCATGGGGGCGATTATCCCCGAAATAAAAAAGGCGCCCGAAGGCGCCTTCTCATTTGCTGCTAAACGGCTCTAGCGATGCTTCTTGTCGTAGTCGGTCCCGGCCTCGTGGCCGAGATAGCCGCCTACCGCCGCGCCGCCGAGCGTGCCCAGCGTGCTGCCGCCGGTCACCGCAGAGCCGACCGCGCCGCCTGCCGCCGCGCCGCCGACCGTGCCGACGGTTTCACCGCGGCCCATACCGGAGCACGCCGACAGGCCAAGCACACTTGCAACCGCACAAAGCGCTATGAATGACTTCAACATGTGCACCTCCTTGTAAAAGCAAAAAATGGTTGATCCACGCGCGGCTCAGGTGCAGCCGCGCAGCAGGAAGATGACGAACAGGACGGGAATCGGCACGCCCAAGGCCCACAACAGGATGTAGCCCATCTTCCCTTCCTGCTGGCGCCGCCACTGCTGAAACTTCTCCATGCGAGCCTCCAGAAAGTTGATGTCTATAGGCAGCAATCGCCGTGCCGTTGCCCTCTGGCGTACGTCGGGATTTCCACTACAACGCCGATTTGCACTAGAGTGCGGTGGAGGAGGACGTCATGAGCAGCGTCGACATCACCTCGACGCGCCCGGGCACGCCGGGCGGGCGCTTCATGCGCCAGTTCTGGCTGGCGATCCATCGCAGCGAAGACCTGGCGAAGGGCCACGCCAGGCCGATCCGCATCATGAGCGAGGACTACACGCTCTACCGCGGCGAAGCGGGCCGCGCCCAGGTGCTCGACTATCGCTGCCCGCATCGCGGCGCGCCGCTGCATCTCGGCTGGGTCGAAGGCGATGCGCTGCGCTGCCTGTACCACGGCTGGAAGTTCGACTGCTCCGGCCAATGCGTCGAGATGCCCGCGGAGGATCCGAACTTCCCGCGCAAGGTGGCGGCGAAAAGTTACCCGACGCGCGAGTACCTGGGGCTGGTCTTCGCCTACTTCGGCGAGGGCGAAGCGCCGCCGTTCCCGCCCTTCCCGGCGTCGCGCGACGCGAGCCTGATCCACGTCTGGAATGCCGAGACCGTGCCGTGCAACTGGCTGCAGTGCTACGAGAACAGCGCCGACGAGGTGCACGTCGCGTTCGTCCACCAGCCGGGTGGCTCACACGCGGCGATCGCCGAGCTGCCGCAGATCGAGGCCGAGGAGACCGACTGGGGCATGCTGCGCCTGGGCAAGCGCCAAGGCGGCAAACTGCGCGTCAGCCTGCATTACATGCCCAACGTCACGCGCGTGGTGGTGCCGCCGCTCGCCGGCTTCGACGGCGTCGGCGGCTGGTCGGAGATCTTTTTCAGCTTCACGCCCATAGACGACGAAAACCACCTCTGGCTCATCACCAGCCAGGTCAAGGTCACCGGCAACGAGGCCGAGGCGTTTCTCGCCAAGAAGGCCGAGTACCTGCGCCGCTACGCCGCGGCACCGAAGGTGATGGACCTGGTGCACGACGTCTGGGCCGGCCGGCGCCGCCTGATCGACATCGAGCATCCGGATCTCGCCATCGTGCAGGACATCGCGGTGCAGGCCGGGCAAGGCAGGATCGCCGACCGCGAGCACGAGCATCTCGGGCGCTCCGATACAGCGATCATCGTTTGGCGCAGAATGCTGGCAAGGGAGCTGCGCGCCATAGCCGAAGGGCGCGCGGGGAAAAAATGGAGCGTGGCACCGGCGGAGGTGGTGCCGACGCTCGGATTCTGAGAAGCCGTCAAAACAAGGGGGCAACATGACGTTCCTGACCTTCATCGACCGCGTGATCATCCCGGCGGTGGTGCTGATCCTGCTCGCCGGCGGCATCGGCGGCGTGCTGCTCGGCGGCGCGCTCGTGCTGCGCACCGAGGCGGCGCTGCAATTCATCCGCCGGATGAACACCTGGATATCGACGCGCAAGGTCTTCGACCCGCTCGAGGTGCGGCACAACGTCGATCCCGCACCCGGACCAGGCGGGCGTCGCCCCATACTCGGCAGCCTGGTCGCGGTGGGCGGCGCGGTGACAGTGTACTTACTGCTCGTGCGCCTGGACTTCACCCGCAGCTACGTCCCGGGCGTGAATGTGACGCGCTGGTTCCTCTCCGGCGTCGCGCTCGAGGCGACAAAATGGATCCTGGTCGCCGGCAGCGCGTTTGCGTGCCTGGTCGGCCTGCTGATGCTGTTTGCGCCCGCGCGCCTCGCCGCCTTCGAGACGCGGATGAATTCCTGGTATTCGTCGCCGCATCTCGCCGCGGCCGACGAGAAGATGCACCTGCCGCTCGAGCCGCGCGTCGAAGCGCATCCGCGCGCCGCCGGCTGGACCATCGCGACCGCGTCGCTCTTCGTGACCATCGCGATGGCGGGGCTGCTGATCGCAAGGCTGCACTAGGGCACAGAGCGCGCCTTGCGGCAGACGAACGCCTCGCGCTGGGCAGGCAGCGGCTGGCCGGCGTTCCGCGCCGAGCTGCACGCGCGCGCCGTGGAGCTGATCGAGGAGCCAGAAGCGCGCGGCATCTTCGCCACCGACGCCGGCGGCACCGCGTACGGCATGCCGCACGGCGTCGTCATTGCCCGCAGCGCCGCGCAGATTTCCCGGGTGATGCAGGCGGCACAGGCGCATGGCGTGCCCGTGACGGTGCGCGGCGGCGGCCTGACGACCGAGGGCGAGTCGGTGGCCTACGGCGGCGTGCTGCTCGACATGACCGGCATGAGCCGCGTGGTGTCGGTCGACAAGCAGGGCTTGAGCGTGAGAACACAAGCGGGGATCTTCTGGGCGCAGCTCGCCGAAGTGCTGCGGCGCCACGGCATGGATTATCTTTCCGCGCCGCTCAATCTGACTTCCTCGGTGGGCGGCACGCTCGGCGTCGGCGGCATCGACGTCAATTCCGCCCGCCTGGGTTGCAGCGCGGACCAGGCGCTTGCGCTGCAGGTCGTGACGCCGACGGGCGAGATCGTCGAATGCTCCGACCAGGAGAATGCGGAGCTCTTCCGCCGCGTGATCCTCGGCTACGGCCAGTTCGGCGTGATCGCCGAGGCGACCCTGCGGATCAGGCCCTACACGCCGCTGCGCATGCACTATTTCTACTATTCCTCGCTGCGCACCGCGATCGAGGACCTGCAGATGCTCGACGCGGCTGATGCGAGCGACTATTCGGGCATCCTCACCATGATGGATCGGGCGATCAACCTGCTGGTGGCGTTCGACTCCGACCAGCGCGAAGCGCAGTTCGACGCGCGATTCCGCCGCAAGCTGCGCGGCAGGGGCGAAGCGCGTTTCGCAGTAGGCATGGCGCTCTACTATGCGCTGCGTCCCTGGGGCTGGCGCGAGGCGCTCTATCTCGTGCGGCGCAAGCGCGAGCTGTTCCCGCAGTTCAGGCGCAAGGAGTTCTTTCGCGACGGCAGGATGCACGACCGCAGCGTGGTGTTCTCGCGTGCCGTGTGGCGCTTCTGGGGCGGACGCCAGATGGTGATCCCCGATCTCGCCACCTCGGCCGAGAAGTTCGCCGCGGCGGTGGAGCGCGGCAACGCGGTGTGCCGCAGGTATTTTCCGCGCTACACCCTTTATTGCGTCGGCATCAAGCTGCGCGAGGACCATCGCGCACACTACGAGATGTCCTGCATTCCACCCGACGCCGCAGTACGCGCCTACGGCTGCGAGTTCGAGCCGGTGATCGACCAGGCGCCGTACAGCCGCGATCTGCTGCAGTCGTTCAAGAACGAGATCTACGACATCGGCGTCGAGATCGGCGCGAGCTATTACCGCTTCGGCGGCATGATGAAGGGCTACATCCGGCGCGTGTTCGGCGATGCGCTGGTCGAGCGGCACCTCGCCATGAAGCGCCGCGCCGACCCGGCGATGATCCTGAATCGCGATGTGATATTTTGAGTGCGATGGATCATGGCGCCTGCAGCGGCTGCAGCCTTTGCCTGCTGGTCTGCCCGGTGTGGCGCGAGACGCGCGACGTGCGCCTCACGCCGCGCGGCCGCGCCAAGGCCCGGCAGCACGGCGCGAGCGCCGCGGCGATCGCCGCATCGCTGGACAGCTGCACGCTGTGCGGCGCTTGCGAGCCGGCCTGCCCCGAGGCCTTGCCTCTAGTCGACATGGTTCTTGAGCTGCGCCGGCAGCGTCCCCTGACCGAAGTGACCTTTGCCGCGAAATCGCCACCGGCCGTGACGGCCAGGCGGATGCTTCTTCCGGGGCGCGTGCTCGGCACCGACGAGGCGCGCCGGCGCAGAACGCTCGCGCTGCTCGGCGCGGGATGGGCGCTGGCCGAGGACGACGGCGCCGATATCGCGCTCGCCCTCGAGGCGGGGCGTGCCGTTCCGGATGCGCGGCGCGATGCCTTCCTTGGGCCGCTGCGCGCGGCGCGGCGCCTGGTGGTCGCAGAAGGGCTGCTGCTGCGCGCGCTGCGCCGCTGGCTGCCCAAAGTGCCGAGCATCAGCCTGGGCGAGGCGCTCACCATGAAGTCAGCGATCCGCGACAAGCTGAGAGCCGACGATCTCTACGTCATCGAGCCGCGCGCGTTTCACCACGACCATGCGCGGCTGGTCGGGCATTACGACGGCTTGCGTGCCGCGTCGGGCTGCGAGATGAATCTCGACCTGCAGCGCATCGCGATCCCGGCGTCGCAGGCGCAGTGGATCCTGGAGGGCCGGCAAGTCGCGCGCATCGTGGTCGAGGACGTCAACGATGGCGCGGCTTTCTCCTTCGCCGCAGCCCCGGTGATCCACGTGGCGGACCTGTGAGATCGGCCGACGCCATCATCATCGGCGCCAGCCTCTCGGGCGCCGCGGCGGCCAAGCGCCTGGTCGATGCCGGCCTCGAAACCGTGATCCTCGAGCGCCTGCAGCTGCCGCGCCACAAGATCTGCAGCGGCATCCTCTCGCCGCGCGGCCACCGCTTCCTGGTCGAGAATTTCGGCCCGCTGCCGCCCGAGGCGCTGCACCAGCCGACGACCTGCGAGGGGGTGACCTTCCATTTCCCGAGCATGGTTTCGCTCAGCATGGATTTCCTGGAAGGCAGCACGCCGCACCTGCACCGCAAGTACTCCGACCACTGGGCGATCAAGCGCAGCGGCGCCGAGGTCCACGACCAGACTTCCTTCATCGGGCTGGAGGACCACGGCGACCACGTGGTGGTGCGCGCGCGGCGCCAGGGTACCGATCTCGCGTACCGGGCAAGGCACGTGATCGGCGCCGACGGACCGAGCTCGCTGGTGATCCGCGCCCTCTATCCCGACTATCCGAAGCAGATTCCCTGGTTCTTCGTCGGACAGAAGTTCCACGACATCGTCGACTGCCCGCTCGACCCGCAATACTTCCATTTCTGGTTCCATCCCGGGCTCGGGCACTACACCTGGAGCCACGCGCGCGACGGCCAGCAGATCGTCGGCGTCGGCTTCAAGCGCGGCGACAATTTCGACCAGCGCCACCGCAACGTGGTGCACTACCTGGAGCAAAAGCACCGGGTGAAGCTCTCCGAGTACACCACCCACGAGGGTTGCGCGGAGAACTTCGGCCCATCGCTCATCAACCGCTACGTCTTCGGCAAGGGCAACGTGTTGATCACCGGCCAGGCTTCCGGCTTTCTCAATATGATCGGCGAGGGCATGAGCTGCACGCTGCACTCCGGCGCGCTCGCCGGGGAGGCGGTGGTCGAGGCGCGCCTGCGCGACCAGCCGGTGCAGCAGGTCTACCGCCGCATGGTGGCTTCCGAAGTGCGCCGCACGACGGATCAGTGGAATCCGCTCAAGATCGCATTCGGCCGGCCGCACGAAGCCGATTTCCCCGGCGCCTTCATGCAACTTTCCTGGCGCGAGCGACGGCTCGTGCTGCGCGACCTGTGGCGCTTCGTCCTGCTCTACAAGGAATTCAACTGGGGACGGCAGATCGCCCTGGCGGCCCTGCAGCGGCTGGTCGGCCCCGGCTATCCGATGCGGCGCTGGATGTAGGCCCCAAAAAAAAGGCGCCCGGCGGGGCGCCTTTCGGTATCACCAAATAAAACCTTAGCTGCCGCCGCCGGTGGTCGCCGGCTCGACTGCCGGCGTTTCGGCAGGCCCGATCGGAAGCTCGGCCAGCACCGGCTCTGCAGCCTGCGCCTTGCGCACCATGTGGTACGCGAGGCCGGTACCCGCCGGGATGAGACGCCCGACAATGACGTTCTCCTTGAGACCACGCAGCTCGTCGCGCTTGCCCATGATGGCCGCTTCGGTCAGCACGCGCGTCGTCTCCTGGAACGAGGCCGCCGAGATGAACGAATCGGTCGACAGCGACGCCTTGGTGATGCCGAGCAGGATGTTGCGGTAGCTGCCGGCTTTCTTGCCGGCCTTCTCCGCCTTCTCGTTCTCCTCCAGCATCTCGGCACGCTCGACCTGCTCGCCCGGGATGAACGGCGTGTCGCCCGGCTCTTCCACCTCGATGCGCCGCAGCATCTGGCGCACGATCACTTCGATGTGCTTGTCGTTGATCTTCACGCCCTGCAGGCGGTAGACGTCCTGCACCTCGTCGATGATGTAGCGCGCGAGCTCCTCGATGCCGAGCAGGCGCAGCAGATCGTGCGGGTCGACCGGACCGTCGACGATCATCTCGCCTTTGTTCACCACCTGGCCGTCGTGCACCAGGAGATGCTTGTCCTTGGCGATCAGGTACTCGTGCTCCTGCTTGTCGAGGTCGGTGATCACCAGGCGCTGCTTGCCCTTGGTGTCCTTGCCGAAGCTCACCGTGCCGGTGACTTCCGCCAGGATGCCCGCGTCCTTCGGCGAGCGCGCCTCGAACAGCTCCGCGACGCGCGGCAGGCCGCCCGTGATGTCGCGCGTCTTCGAGACTTCCTGCGGAATGCGCGCCAGCACCTCGCCGACCTGCACCTGCTGCCCGTCGCGCACGGCGATCACCGCGCCCACCGGGAAGCTGATGTTGACCGCGTGATCGGTGCCGGCGATGCGCACTTCCTCGCCAGACTCGTTGATCAGCTTGACCGAAGGCCGCTGGCCTTTGGCCGCCGCCGTGGTGCGGCGCTTGGCATCGATCACCACGAGGGTTGACAGGCCGGTGACGTCGTCGATCTGCTTGGCGACGGTCGTGCCTTCCTCGACGTGCTCGAACTTCACCGTGCCGGCGTACTCCGTGATGATCGGGCGGTGGTGCGGATCCCAGTTGGCGAGCGTCTTGCCCGCGCGCACCGTGTCGCCGTCCGCCACCGAGAGCAGCGCGCCGTACGGCACCTTGTGGCGCTCGCGCTCGCGGCCGTTGTCGTCGGTGATGATGATCTCGCCTGAGCGCGAGATCACCACCTTGTCGCCCTTGGCGTTCGAGACGTAGCGCATGGTCGCGGTGAAACGGACCGTGCCCGCCGATTTCGCCTCGACATGGCTTTGCACCGCGGTCCGCGAGGCCGCGCCGCCGATGTGGAAAGTGCGCATCGTGAGCTGCGTGCCCGGCTCGCCGATCGACTGCGCCGCGATCACGCCGATCGCCTCGCCGACGTTCACCGGCGAGCCGCGGCCGAGGTCGCGTCCGTAGCACTTCGAGCACACGCCCCAACGGGTGTCGCAGGACAGCGCGGTCCTCACCTTGACCTCGTCGATGCCGACATTGTCGATGCTGTCCACGCCTTCCTCGTCGATCAGCGTTCCGGCCGCAAACAGCACGTCCTGCGTCTCGGGATGGATCAGGTCGATGGCCAGGGTGCGGCCGAGGATGCGCTCTCTGAGCGCCTCGACCACTTCGCCGCCTTCCACCAGCGCCTTCATCGAGACGCCGTTCTGCGTCTGGCAATCGTCCTCGGTCACCACCAGGTCCTGCGTCACGTCGACCAGGCGGCGCGTCAGATAGCCGGAATTCGCCGTCTTCAGCGCGGTATCGGCCAAGCCCTTGCGGGCGCCGTGCGTCGAGATGAAGTACTGCAGCACGTTCAGGCCTTCGCGGAAGTTGGCCGTGATCGGCGTCTCGATGATCGAGCCGTCGGGCTTGGCCATCAGGCCGCGCATGCCCGCCAGTTGGCGGATCTGCGCCGCTGAGCCGCGCGCGCCGGAGTCGGCCATCATGTAGATCGAGTTGAACGCCTCCTGCTTCACGGTCTTGCCGTGGCGGTTCACCACCTCTTCGGAGCCGAGCTGCTCCATCATCACCTTGCCGACCTGCTCGCCGCAGCGCGACCAGATGTCGACCACCTTGTTGTAGCGCTCGCCGGCGGTCACCAGGCCCGAGGTGTACTGGACCTCGATTTCCTTGACCTCGCCCTCAGCGTCCTTGATGAGCTGCTGCTTCGCCGCCGGGATCGACATGTCGTTGACGCCGAACGAGATGCCGGCTCGCGTGGCGATGGTGAAGCCTGCCTGCATCAGCTTGTCGGCGAAGATCACCGTCTCGCGCAGGCCGCAGCGGCGGAAGCCGATGTTGATCAGGCGCGAGATCTCCTTCTTCTTCAGCGGCTTGTTCAAGAGGTCGAAAGTTAGGCCCGCGGGCAGGATCTCGGACAGCAGCGCGCGGCCGACGGTGGTCTCGTAGCGCGTCACTTTCTCGGTGATCTCGCCGTCCTCGGCGATGTCTTTCTCGCGGATGCGTACCCAGACGCGCGCGTTGATCTCGACCTGGCGCGAATCGTAGGCGCGGTGCACCTCGGCCAGATCGGAGAAGCTCATGCCCTCGCCTTTCGCATTAATCCTTTCACGCGTGGCGTAGTACAGGCCCAGCACGATGTCCTGCGACGGCACGATGATCGGCTCGCCGTTCGCGGGGGAGAGCACGTTGTTCGACGCCAGCATCAGCGTGCGCGCTTCCATCTGCGCTTCGAGAGAGAGCGGGACGTGCACCGCCATCTGGTCGCCGTCGAAGTCGGCGTTGAACGCCGCGCACACCAGCGGATGCAGCTGGATCGCCTTGCCTTCGATCAGCACCGGCTCGAAGGCCTGGATGCCCAGGCGGTGCAGCGTCGGCGCGCGGTTGAGCAGCACCGGGTGCTCGCGGATCACCTCTTCGAGGATGTCCCAGACCTCCGGGACTTCCTGCTCGACCAGGCGCTTGGCGGCCTTGATGGTGGTCGCCAGCCCCAGGAGCTCGAGCTTGTTGAAGATGAAAGGCTTGAACAGCTCGAGCGCCATCTTCTTCGGCAACCCGCACTGGTGCAGCTTGAGCTGCGGGCCGACCACGATGACCGAGCGGCCGGAGTAGTCGACGCGCTTGCCCAGCAGGTTCTGGCGGAAACGACCGCCCTTGCCCTTGATCATGTCGGCGAGCGATTTCAGCGGACGCTTGTTGGCGCCGGTCATCGCCTTGCCGCGGCGACCGTTGTCGAGCAGCGAGTCCACCGCCTCCTGCAGCATGCGCTTCTCGTTCCGGACGATGATCTCCGGCGCTTTCAGCTCGAGCAGGCGCTTGAGGCGGTTGTTCCGGTTGATCACCCGGCGATACAGGTCGTTCAGGTCGGAGGTGGCGAAGCGCCCGCCGTCCAGCGGCACCAGCGGCCGCAGCTCCGGCGGCAGCACCGGCAGCACTTCCATGATCATCCAGTCGGGCTTGATGTTCGAGGCCTTGAAGCCCTCGAGCACCTTCAGCCGCTTGGCGTACTTCTTGATCTTCGCGTCGCTGGAAGTGGCTTCCAGCTCTTTGCGCAGGTTATCGATCTCCTTGTTGAGATCGAGCGCGCGCAGCAGCGCGCGGATGCCCTCGGCGCCCATCGCGGCCTGGAAGTCGTCGCCGAACTCCTCGACCTTCGCGAGGTAGTCGTCCTCGGTGAGCAGCTGGGTGCGCTTGAGCGGCGTGAGGCCCGGGTCGGTGACGACATAGGCTTCGAAGTACAGCACGCGCTCGATATCGCGCAGCGTCATGTCGAGCACCAGGCCGAGCCTGGAGGGCAGCGACTTGAGGAACCAGATATGCGCGGTCGGGCTCGCGAGCTCGATGTGGCCCATGCGCTCGCGGCGCACCTTGGCCAGCGTCACTTCGACGCCGCATTTTTCACATATGACGCCGCGGTGCTTGAGGCGCTTGTACTTGCCGCAGAGGCACTCGTAGTCCTTGATCGGCCCGAAGATCTTGGCGCAGAACAGACCGTCGCGCTCGGGCTTGAAGGTGCGGTAGTTGATGGTCTCGGGCTTTTTCACTTCGCCGTAGGACCACGAGCGGATCTTCTCGGGCGAGGCCAGCCCGATCTTGATCGCATCGAACTCCTCGTCCTGCTGGACCTGCTTGAACAGCTCAAGGAGTGCTTTCATTTAGAACCTCTCCAGATCGATGTCGATGCCAAGGGAGCGGATCTCCTTGACGAGCACGTTGAACGACTCCGGCATGCCGGCGTCGATCTTGTGATCGCCCTTGACGATGTTCTCGTACACCTTGGTGCGGCCGGTGATGTCGTCGGACTTCACCGTCAGCATCTCCTGCAGCGTGTACGCCGCGCCGTAGGCTTCCAGCGCCCACACTTCCATCTCGCCGAAGCGCTGGCCGCCGAACTGCGCCTTGCCGCCGAGGGGCTGCTGCGTGACGAGCGAGTACGGTCCCGTCGAGCGCGCATGCATCTTGTCGTCCACCAGGTGGTGCAGCTTCAGCATGTGCATGTAGCCCACGGTCACCGGACGGTCGAAGTGCTCGCCGGTGCGCCCGTCGAACAGCTGCACCTGCCCGGAAACCGGCAGGCCGGCCATCTCCAGCATCGCGTTGATCTCGGATTCCGCCGCGCCGTCGAACACCGGCGTCGCGAACGGCACGCCCTCTTTCAGGTTCTGCGCCAGCGCCAGCACTTCGTCGTCGGTCAGCTTGGAGACCTCTTCTTCCTTGCCGCTGTAGATGCGCTCGAGGATCTTCTTCACATCGCCGATCACGATCTTCTGGTGGTTCTTGACCAGCTCGCCGATGCGATGGCCCAGGCCCTTGGCGGCCCACCCGAGGTGGGTTTCCAGAATCTGGCCAACGTTCATCCGCGAAGGCACGCCCAGCGGATTGAGCACGAGGTCGACCGGAGTGCCGTCGGCCATGTGCGGCATGTCTTCCACCGGCGTGATCTTTGAAATGACGCCTTTGTTGCCGTGGCGGCCGGCCATCTTGTCGCCCGGCTGCAGGCGGCGCTTCACCGCGACGTACACCTTGACCATCTTCAGCACGCCCGGCGGCAGCTCATCGCCTTGCGTCAATTTCTTGCGCTTGGCTTCGAACATGGCGTCGAACTCGCGGCGCTTTTGCGCCAGCGACTCCTTCAGGCCCTCGACCTGCGCCGCGGCTTCCTCGTTCGAGAGACGAATATCGAACCAGTCGTAGCGCTCCATGCCGGTGAGGTAGTCCTTGGTCACCTTGGTGCCCTTGGCGAGGCGCTTGGGACCGCCGTTGGCGGTCTTGTTGGTGAGCAGGCGCTCGAGGCGCTCGAAGGTATCGCTTTCCACAATCCTCATCTGGTCGGCGAGGTCCGTCTTGTAGCGCTTGAGCTCGTCCTCGATGATCGACTGGCTGCGCTTGTCGCGCTCGATGCCTTCGCGGGTGAACACCTGGACGTCGATCACCGTCCCGGAAATGCCCGAGGGCACGCGCAGGCTGGTGTCCTTAACGTCGGACGCCTTCTCGCCGAAGATCGCGCGCAGCAGCTTCTCTTCCGGCGTGAGCTGGGTCTCGCCCTTCGGCGTCACCTTGCCGACGAGCACGTCGCCCGCTTCGACTTCGGCGCCGATGTACACGATGCCCGACTCATCGAGGCGCACCAGCTGCGCTTCGGAGAGGTTCGAGATATCCCGGGTGATTTCCTCCGGTCCGAGCTTGGTATCGCGCGCGACGACGGTCAGCTCCTCGATGTGGATCGAGGTGAAACGGTCCTCGCCGACCACGCGCTCGCTGATGAGGATCGAATCCTCGAAGTTGTAGCCGTTCCACGGCATGAACGCGACCATCATGTTCTGGCCGAGCGCGAGCTCGCCGAGATCGGTCGAGGCGCCGTCGGCCACCACATCGCCCTTAGCGATGCGCTCGCTCTGCTTGACGATGGGCCGCTGGTTGATGTTGGTGTTCTGGTTCGAGCGCGTGTACTTCGTAAGTTTGTAAATATCTACGCCCACGTCGCCTGCCACGGTCTCGTCATCGTTCACACGCACCACGATGCGGTTGGCATCGACGTAGTCGACCACGCCGCCGCGCAAGGCGATGACGCAGGTGCCCGAATCGATCGCGGCAGTGCGCTCGACGCCGGTGCCGACCAGCGGCTTCTCCGGGCGCAGGCAGGGCACGGCCTGGCGCTGCATGTTGGAGCCCATCAGCGCGCGGTTCGCGTCATCGTGCTCGAGGAAGGGAATCAGCGATGCCGCCACCGAGACGATCTGCGAGGGCGCCACGTCCATGTACTGCACTTCCTCCGGCGACTTCAGCTCGAACTCGTTCTTGAAGCGGCACGACACCAGCGTGTCGGTGAGCTTGAGGCCCTTGTCGAGCGAGGCGTTCGCCTGGGCGATGACGTAGTTGCCTTCCTCGATCGCCGAAAGGTAGTTGATCTCGTTGGTCGCCTTGCTGTCCTTCACCTTGCGGTAGGGCGTCTCGAGGAAGCCGTACCGGTTGGTGCGCGCATAGAGCGCGAGCGAATTGATCAGGCCGATGTTCGGGCCTTCCGGCGTCTCGATCGGGCATACCCGGCCGTAGTGCGTCGGGTGAACGTCGCGCACTTCGAAGCCGGCTCTTTCCCTGGTGAGGCCGCCCGGTCCAAGGGCCGAGACGCGGCGCTTGTGGGTGATCTCGGACAAGGGATTGGTCTGGTCCATGAACTGCGAGAGCTGGGAAGAGCCGAAGAACTCCTTGATCGCGGCCGAGATCGGCTTGGCGTTGATCAGGTCGTGCGGCATCAGGTTTTCCGATTCCGCCTGGCTCAGTCGTTCCTTGACGGCGCGTTCCACGCGGACCAGCCCGGCGCGGAACTGGTTCTCGGCCAGCTCGCCCACCGAGCGCACGCGGCGGTTGCCGAGGTGGTCGATGTCGTCGATCTCGCCGCGGCCGTTGCGCAGCTCGACGAGTATCCGGATCACTTCGACGATGTCCTTGGGGCTGAGCGTGAGGCGCGGCTCGATGCGCACCTCGAGCTTCTGCTTGTCGATGCCCTTGCCCTTGAGGTCGTGGAACATCTTCTCGACCACGGCCTGCGCCTCGGCCTCGGTGGCGATGCCTTCCAGGCCGACCTTGTTGAGCGAGAGCTCGGGCACGTGCTTGAAGTAGGTGCGCAGCTCTTCCTCGGCCTCCTTCGGCAGGCCGACGCCGCGGAAGCGCAGCTGCCAGCTGGTCTCGGAGGGCGCGCCGATGCGGCGGTTGAACTTCATGCGGCCGACCGCCGAGAGGTCATAGCGCTCCTCGGCGAAGAACAGGCCGTTGAACAGCGTCTCGACCGCGTCTTCCGTCGGCGGCTCGCCGGGGCGCATCATGCGGTAGATCGCGACGCGCGCCGCGTTCATGTCCGCGGTTTCGTCGGCACGCAGCGTCTGCGAAATGTACGCGCCCTGGTCCAGATCGTTGGTGAACAGGGTCTGGATGCGATCGACCTTGGACTCGCGCAGCTGCGCGAGCAGCGTCTCGGTAATCTCGTCGTTGGCATTGGCGATGATCTCGCCGGTGTCCTTGTTGATCACGTTGTGCGCGAGCGTGCGGCCGAGGATGAACTCGTCGGGCGCGCTGATCTTCTTCAGCCCCGCCGCCTCCATGTCGCGGATGTGCTTCACCGTGATGCGCTTGTCCTTCGCCACCAGCGTCTTGCCCTGGCGGTCGTTGATGTCGAAGCGCGCCACCTCGCCGCGCAGGCGCTCCGGCACCACCTCGAACTCGACCCCGGTCGGCTTGACGTGGAACGCATCGAAGTCGAAGAACTCGGCGAGGATCCGCTCGGGCGTGTAGCCGAGCGCCTTCAGCAGGATGGTCACCGGCATCTTGCGGCGCCGGTCAACGCGGAAGAACACGATGTCCTTCGGGTCGAACTCGAAGTCGAGCCACGAGCCGCGGTAGGGAATGACGCGCGCCGAGAACAAGAGCTTGCCGCTGGAGTGCGTCTTGCCGCGGTCGTGCTCGAAGAACACGCCCGGCGAGCGGTGCAGCTGCGACACGATGACGCGCTCGGTGCCGTTGATGATGAACGAGCCGGTGGTCGTCATGAGCGGGATCTCGCCCATGTAGACCTCCTGCTCCTTCACCTCTTTCGTCGTCGGCTTGGGCGCCTCCTTGTCCATGATCACCAGGCGCACCTTGGCGCGCAGCGGGCTGGCGTAGGTCAGGCCGCGCTGCTGGCATTCCTTGACGTCGAACGGCGGCTCGCCCAGCGAGTAGCTGACGAACTCGAGCCGCGCATTCTGCGAATGGCTGACGATCGGGAAGATCGAGGTGAACGCTGCCTGCAAGCCCTCGTTCCTGCGGCCCTCGGGCGACATATGCGCCTGCAGGAACGCGGTATAGGACTCGAGCTGGGTCGCGATCAGGAACGGCACTTTCTGCACGATCGCCCGCTTGGCGAAGCTCTTGCGGATGCGTTTACGCTCGGTCAACGAATAGGTCATGAAGGCTCCTGGCCGCGGCAACGGGGAATAGACAAAGGAAAAACCCCCAAGCTAGAGGGTCTTTGCTTTGTCTTCGGGATTTCCCGGCGGGGTCTGTGTGACCCCTGCCGGGCTCCGAAGTTCCTGAATTTGCTTACTTGATCTCCGCCTTGGCGCCGGCGTCGATCAGCTTCTTCAGCACCGCCTCGGCGTCGGCCTTCGACACGCCTTCCTTCACCGGTTTCGGGGCGCCGTCGACGAGATCCTTCGCCTCCTTGAGGCCGAGGCTCGTGACTTCGCGCACCGCCTTGATGACGTTGACCTTGTTGTCGCCAACGGCGGTCAGCATCACGGTGAACTCGGTCTTTTCCTCGGCGGGCGCGGCGGCCGCAGCGGCGGCCGGCCCTGCCACGGCGACCGCCGCGGCAGCAGACACGCCAAACTTGTCTTCCATGTCCTTGATGAGCTGCGAGAGCTCAAGGACGGTCATCTTGCCGATCTCTTCCAGAATCTGTGCGCGTTCCATTGTCTTCTCCAATAGGTTCCTGATTAGTTAGGCAGCAGCCTTTTCCTTCGAATCGCGATAGGCGGCGAGGGTGCGCACGAACTTGCCGGGCACCTCGTTCATGGTGCGAACCAGCTTCGCCACGGGCGCCTGCATCGTGCCCATGAGCTTCGCCAAGAGTTCTTCGCGCGAGGGCAGCAATGCCAGCGCCTTGACGTCCTTGTCGGACATCACGGTGTTCGGCATCGCGCCGCCGCGGATCACGAAGTTCTCGTTCTCCTTGGCGAAGTCGGCAAGCACCTTCGCACCGGCGACCGGATCGGCGGCAATGCCGTACATCAGCGGACCGACCATCTTGTCGGCCAGCTTCTCGAACGGCGTGCCCTTGACTGCCCTGCGAGCGAGCGTGTTCTTCAGCACCCGCAGGTAAAGACCCGACTTCCTCGCCCTGGCACGAAGCTGGGTGACGCGCCCGACGTCCAGGCCGCGATACTCCGCGACGATGACCGCCTGGGCTGCCGCCAGCTTGGCCGCGACTTCCGCGACCATCGCCTGCTTCTGCTCCAGATTAAGACCCAAGGTCTACCTCCTTTACTGCGTTAAGAACCGGCGACCTTGAATCAGGAACCCTGCTTGCATTCCTTCTCCGGGGTGCGCCGTCTGCGTAGGAAACAACTTGATTAAGCCCTGCGGCTCCTACGGTCTTTGACAGCTGCTCTTGCGAGCAACAGCCCAAAGTCCTCATTTCTCCTTACTGCTGTGCCGAGAGCGACGACGGATCGACTTTCACGCCGATCCCCATCGTGCTCGACACTGATAGCTTCTTCAAAAAAATCCCTTTCGTCGCTGCGGGCTTCGCCTTGTTCAGCGCATCGACCAGCGCCGCGAGGTTCTCGCGCAGCTGCTCGGGCGAAAACGATGCCCGGCCGATCGTGCATTGCACGACGCCGGATTTGTCGGCGCGGAACTGCACCTGGCCGGCCTTGGCGTTCTTTACCGCACCCGCCACATCCGGGGTCACGGTGCCGACCTTCGGGTTCGGCATCAGGCCGCGCGGGCCGAGGATCTGGCCGAGCTGGCCGACGACTCGCATCGCTTCCGGCGCCGCGATCACCACGTCGAAATCCATCTTGCCGGCCTTGATCTGCTCGGCGAGATCTTCCATGCCGACGATGTCGGCGCCCGCCGCCTTCGCCGCCTGCGCCTTATCGCCGGGCGCAAATACGGCGACGCGCACTTTCTTGCCGGTACCGGCGGGCAGCACGACCGAGCCGCGCACCGTCTGCTCGCCCTTCTTCGGATCGATACCGAGGTTCACGGCGACGTCCACCGCCTCGTCGAACTTCGCGGTCGCCGTTTCCTTGATCAGCTTGAGCGCGTCCATGGCCGGATAGGTCTTGTTGCGGTCGACCTTGGAGTCGAACGCCTTCCTGCGCTTGGAGATGTGCGGCATTACATGCCCTCCACGATCACGCCCATCGAGCGCGCGCTGCCGGCGACGATGCGCATGGCGGCTTCCAGATCGGCTGCGTTCAGGTCCGGCAGCTTCGCCTTGGCGATCTCCTCGACCTGCTTGCGCGTGATCTTGCCGACCTTGTCGCTGTGCGGACGCGCGCTGCCGGACTCGATGCCGGCGGCTTTTTTGATCAGCACGGTGGTCGGCGGCGTCTTGATGATGAACGAGAAGCTCTTGTCGGCGTAGGCCGTGATCACCACCGGCAGCGGCAGGCCGGGCTCGACCTTCTGCGTCTGCGCGTTGAAGGCCTTGCAGAACTCCATGATGTTCAGGCCGCGCTGACCGAGCGCGGGCCCGATGGGCGGCGAAGGATTCGCCTTCCCGGCTGGAACCTGAAGCTTGATCAGGCCAACGATCTTCTTTGCCATTCAAATCTCCTGTGGGTGCAAGCGAGCGCAGCGCGCTCTCCCCGGTTTAAGCCTTCTCTACCTGCCCGAATTCCAGCTCCACCGGCGTCGAGCGGCCGAAAATCGTGACCGCCACGCGCAGCCGGCTCTTCTCGTAGTTCACGTCTTCGACGGTGCCCTGGAAATCCGTGAACGGGCCGTCCTTGACGCGCACCATCTCGCCCACCTCGAACAGCACCTTGGGCTTGGGCTTCTCCACGCCCTCACGCATCTGCTGCATGATGGCTTCGACTTCCTTCTCCGGGATCGGCGCCGGCTTGGTGGCCGTGCCGCCGACGAATCCCGTGACCTTGTTGGTGTTCTTCACCAGGTGCCAGGTGTCGTCGTTCATCTCCATCTCGACCAGCACGTAGCCCGGGAAAAACTTGCGCTCCGACATGTGCTTCTGGCCGCCCTTCATCTCGACGACCTCTTCGACCGGCACCAGGATCTTGCCGAACTTATCGTTCATTCCGGCGCGGTTGATCCGGTCTTCGAGCGCGCGCTGCACCGACTTCTCGAAGCCGGAATAAGCGTGCACCACGTACCAGCGCTTGCCGCTCATGTCTTTTTCCAGCCGAGAATCAGATCGTAGAGAACCCATTCCAGTGTCTTGTCGCTCACCCATAGAAAAATCGCCATCACCACCACGAAGGCGAACACCGCCGCCGTGGTCTGCATCGTTTCCTTGCGCGTCGGCCAGACCACTTTCTTGACTTCGGTCACCGCCTCGCCGGCAAATACGCCGAACTGCCGACCCGGCTCGCTGAACCAGGCCACTACCGCGCCGGCGGCAATGCCGGCGATCACTGCGAGCAGCCGCAGCACGAACATGGTGCCTTCGCCGAGCCAGTAATAGGCCCAAATGCCAGCGCCCACGAGCGCCACTGCTATCGCCAGCTTTACCTTGTCGATCATCGTTCGGCGAGTTTTAAGCGGCTTCTCTGCGTACTTTTAGTGGCAGGGGCAGAGGGCCTCGAACCCCCAACCTTCGGTTTTGGAGACCGACGCTCTGCCAATTGAGCTATGCCCCTGTCTCTCTCCGTTACTCGACGATCTTCGCGACGACGCCGGCGCCGACCGTCTTGCCGCCCTCGCGGATGGCAAAGCGCAAGCCCTGCTCCATCGCGATCGGCGTGATCAGCGTCACCACCATCTTCACGTTGTCCCCGGGCATCACC
>Ga0209131_1000297_pt1 | contig 36064 bp, 30 predicted proteins | sample GraSoi_2013_40cm_FD_185826 | JGI IMG/M metagenome (GOLD analysis project Ga0209131, IMG submission 185826) | Grasslands soil microbial communities from the Angelo Coastal Reserve, California, USA - Sample 9_17_2013_40cm (SPAdes) (version 2) | ecosystem: Environmental > Terrestrial > Soil >...
TCGATGATTTTCGCGACGACGCCGGCGCCGACGGTCTTGCCGCCCTCGCGGATGGCAAAGCGAAGCCCCTGCTCCATCGCGATCGGCGTGATCAGCGTCACCACCATCTTCACGTTGTCCCCGGGCATCACCATCTCCGTGCCCTTCGGGAGCTCCACCGCCCCCGTCACGTCCGTCGTCCTGAAGTAAAACTGCGGCCGGTAGTTGTTGAAGAACGGCGTATGCCGCCCGCCTTCTTCCTTGGACAGCACATACACCTCGCACTCGAACTTCGCGTGCGGCGTGATGCTCCCCGGCTTCGCCAGCACCTGCCCGCGCTCCACTTCCTCGCGCTTGGTGCCTCTTAAGAGGATGCCGACGTTGTCCCCGGCCTGGCCCTCGTCCAAGAGCTTCCTGAACATCTCCACGCCCGTGCACACCGTCTTCACCGTGGGCTTGATCCCCACGATCTCGATCTCTTCGCCCACCTTCACCACCCCGCGCTCGATGCGCCCGGTCACCACCGTGCCGCGCCCCGAGATGGAGAACACGTCCTCCACCGGCATCAGAAACGGCTTGTCGATCTCGCGCTTCGGGGTCGGAATGTAGGAGTCCAGCGCCTCGGCAAGCTTCAGGATCGCCCCCTCGCCCATCGGGCTCGTGTCGCCCTCCAGCGCTTTGAGCGCCGAGCCGATCACGATCGGGGTCTTGTCCCCCGGAAACTCGTACTTCGAGAGCAACTCCCTCACCTCGACTTCAACGAGCTCCAAGAGCTCCTTGTCGTCCACCATGTCCGCTTTATTCAGGAACACCACGATGTAGGGCACCCCCACCTGCCGCGCCAGCAGAATGTGCTCGCGCGTCTGCGGCATCGGCCCATCGGCCGCGCTCACCACCAGGATCGCGCCGTCCATCTGCGCCGCCCCCGTGATCATGTTCTTGATGTAGTCCGCGTGCCCCGGGCAGTCCACGTGCGCGTAGTGCCTCTTCTCCGTCTGGTACTCCACGTGCGCCGTGTTGATCGTGATCCCGCGCGCCTTCTCCTCCGGCGCCGCGTCGATCTGGTCGTAGTTCTTCGCCTCCCCGCCGTACTTCTTCGCCAAAATGTGCGTCATCGCCGCCGTCAGCGTCGTCTTGCCGTGATCCACGTGCCCGATCGTGCCCACGTTCACGTGCGGTTTGGTGCGCTCGAATTTGCCTTTTGCCATGAGTTGATTCCGATTTGCCCTGAAGTCGCCTGTCGTTAATTCATGCCTGCCGCTAATTCATGCCGATACTGCTGTCGGTACTGCCGGTCATCTGGTGCCCATGATGTGGATCGAACACATGACCTCTCCCTTACCAAGGGAGTGCTCTACCACTGAGCTACATGGGCCAAATTCTTTCTGGAGCGGGTGAAGGGAATCGAACCCTCGTCATAAGCTTGGAAGGCTTCTGCTCTACCATTGAGCTACACCCGCCTGTCCCTGAGCCAAGAAGTACGGCCTCAAATTCCGATTCACCCAAAATGTCCGCCTTCGAAGCGCCGTGCCGCATTAACTGTTGCCCGAGTGCTCGGTGGAGGGGGTTGGATTCGAACCAACGTAGGCGCAAGGCCAACAGATTTACAGTCTGCCCCCTTTAGCCGCTCGGGCACCCCTCCGGCGGAACCCGCAATTTTGAGGGCTTTCCTTTAGCTGGTCAAGGATTTGGCGAGCCAAATCTCGATCAGGGTGCCGCCTCGGCTCGATCAAGTGCCGTATCGGACCGGCGACGCGAGCTCGCGGAGCGCCGCCAAGGCGCTATAGCACGCGAGCCAGGCGGTTTTCGGGTTCTCCGGAGCGGGAACGTTCTCCAGGACGATCGAGAACTGCCCGCTGCGGCCCGACACACGAATCGTATGGATATTGCGCGTGATCCCCGGGTCGGCGACAACCGTGAGCCGCGTCCGGTCGAAGCCGATCCCGGCCATCGACAGGACGGCGGCGATGTTCACGTTCTGGGGAAAGTGCGGCACGCCCTCCCGTGCCGGCCCTTCGAAGAGGACCCGGGCGGCCTTCAGCCGATGCAGGTCGATCCCCAGCGCCTCGACGTATGGGATGCGCTCCCAGGCCGCGGGCGGCTTGGCGACCTGGATCGAGGCCTCGTCCACCCCGGCAGCGCAGGCGGCTTTCAGAGCGTCCAGCCCGCCGATGCCTCCGGATGGAACATACAAAAGCGCCCCTGAGCGCGCCGCGGCCTGCTCCGCGGTAGTGCGCAACGGATCGTCGGCGAGGGCGCCGGCCGAAAGCACCACGACTTTTATCCTCGAATCCAGCAACGCGACGAGATATTCGCGCACGGCCTCGTGAGAAGCGGCCTCGAGCACCGCCTCCGGCCGGGTCGCCCGCAACGCGTCGAGGCCGGAAACGACGGGTATGCGGAATTCACGTCCCAGCGCCTGGGCTCGAGCAGAGCCGGGCCGGCCGGCGATCGCCACGATCTCCACGCCGGGAAGCTCGCCGCGGCGGACATGATCGAGCACCAGCCGGGCAATCGTGCCCGCGCCTAACAGGGCGATGCGCAAGTGACTTCTCCAAGGGGAACGCGACGATTCTGCCATGCAGTATCATTGACCGCCAAAGGGAGGGGTGCGACCCGTGCGAATTGCGATACTCGAGGATGACCCGGATCAACTGGCGCTGATCAAGCGCTGGACGATTCTGCCATGCAGTATCATTGACCGCCAAAGGGAGGGGTGCGACCCGTGCGAATTGCGATACTCGAGGATGACCCGGATCAACTGGCGCTGATCAAGCGCTGGGTCAGCGAAGACGGCCACGATGTCCACGCCTACCAGGAAGGCCGCGAGGCGATGAAGCAGGCGGGCCGGGAGAGCTTCGACCTCTTCATCCTGGATTGGCAGGTTCCCGACGTCTCCGGCGCCGAGGTCCTGAAATGGCTGCGCGCCAACGTGTCGCGCAGCGTGCCGGTGCTGTTTGTGACGGTGCGGGACTCCGAGCAGGACATCGTCTTCGCGCTCGAGCAGGGCGCCGACGACTACATGGTCAAGCCGGTACGCCGCCAGGAGCTCGTCGCCCGCATGCATGCCCTGCTGCGCCGCGCGTATCCGCGCGAGGAGCAGAAGCAGCTCTCCTTCCCGCCCTTCGAGATCGACATCCAGCGCGGCGAGATCAAGAAAGACGGCGCGAAGATCGACCTCACGCCGAAGGAATTCGAGCTCACCGTCGCCCTGTTCCGCAACCTGGGACGGCTGATGTCGCGGGGCCACCTGCAGGAGACGGTCTGGGGCCGAAGCGGCGACCTTGCCACCCGCACGGTTGACACCCACGTCAGCCAGGTCCGGAAAAAGCTCGATCTGCGGCCTGAAACAGGCTATCGGGTAGTGCCGATCTACAACTACGGTTACCGGCTCGAGCGCCTGGAAAACACAGCCGCCTGAGCGGCCGCTGCGCCCGTCAGAAGTTCTCGCGCTGGAAGATGAAGTTGCGCGGCTGGCTGCCGAACAGGCCGAAGGCGGCGCGCGCACTCGGATCCTGGTCGTAATTGCTCGCAGTCCAGCGCCCCTGCAGGTAGGTCTTGGTCGACGGCGTAACAGATTGACACGCCGGGTCGTTGCCTGGCGCGGCGACATCCAGGTCGAGACACACGCGCACGCTGCCTGGCGCGGTAATCGCCGGAGTTGGGCTGCTCACGTTCAGGAACGCCGAGCCGGATGAAAGGGTCAACGGCGTGGCGATCGGAATGTTTATGTTTCCGGTAGACCCTGCTGTCGGCGTGACCATGTTGGCCGTGTTTACGGCGCCGGCATGGCTGTACAAAACGAAGTTCTGCGCGATCAACGAAGTGCAGTTGTCCAGAGTATTGGTAGCGAAGGCCGTGCCGTTCCAGTATCGCGCCTCCAGAAGCAGCGGTACCTGTCCGCCGGAATTTCCGTTCAATGGCGCAAACACGTCTCGCAATACAAGCTGGCCGTAGCGAAAGGCGGCCCCGGAATCGAAGGCGATGCCGGCCCCGCTCCCGTTGAAGACCAAGGGTGTGGTCGAAGTCAGCGCGCCGCTGGCAGGATTGCCGGCGGGTCCTGTTTCCGAGTTGTCCGTCGCATTTACAGTAAGCGAAAGGTTCGCCGTAAACGGGTTGTTGGCTGCGAGAACCGGCGCAGACGTGCTGCGTGTATATGAGAGCTTGCCCCCCGCCGCCGCCCCGTATGTGCCCGTCCCCGTACCGGGCGTGAAGGTAGCCGTGCCGATGGACGCCGGGTCGGGCACGGGGCCTGTGCCATTGTTGCTGTACGTCTCTCCAATCCCGGACGCGGTGAGCTTGAACAGACCGTTCACACCTGTGTTTTTGTAGTTTGTAGTCACTCCGCCTGCCGCATTTACCGCCTGCACCGTAGCGGAGGGGAGGGTCAGATACCAGAACGGCTGCCCGATGTAAGTGAACGAGCGCGTCCCGCAAGCTGAACCAAACGTCTGGAACCGGGGGATATTTGCGCCGGTGAAGGCAAAGCGATCCGGAACAAAGCGCCCGATGCTCGCGGTTGCCGTTGCCGGAACCGTGAGCGTCGCGGCGGTGGACCCATCGCTGCTGTCCACGCTTGCATAAGTAGCGTCTTCGATCTGCAGATTGAAAACGCCGGCTTCGGTGTAGTGAGCTGTTGGGTTGGTGCGCGTTCCCGTGCCAGCCCATGAGCCCCCTGTAAAGCTGAGACTGCCTGAACTGCAGCTCGCTGGGGGCGAGACGCACGCCGGGAACCCGGAGACGATCGTGGGCGAGCCGTTGTAATTGGACGCGGATTGCCCTCCAGCGGCCTGCGGCGTCGCGCGCAGCGTAAAGGCACGGGGCGACGCTGCAGCCGGGTCCGAGGCAGCGTGCACGACTCCGCCGGTATAGCTCGTATTGCTCAGCGCGCGGGTCGTGCCCGGGTTCTGCCAGTCAGCATCGGCAGCGTCGACGGTAATACTTGTCGGCCGGATCGCAAAGCGATCCGTGGAACAGCCCGCGCCGCCTCCGACGCGCACGCGCACATCCTTAAAAACGTTCGGGATCTGCGCCACCGGGAACGTTGCGGTTGCAACCCCGCTCACGAAAGTGACGTTTACGGTGCCGATTTGCGTCGTCCATGTCGAACGGCAACCGGTGGTAAAACCTCCGCTGTTATTTGACGCGTCCATCAGCTGAACCTGAATATTCGCGCCGTTGTACGTCGTATCCACCGCGTTGTTCGCGATGCGGACGACCCTTACGCTGAAGGAAACACCCGCCTGCTTGGTTTGGATGACGCCAAGCACCGCCCCCGCGGGCGTGCTCGTGTCGAATGCGTTGAATGCGCCCAGCAAAGAGGGGAAACTCGTCAGCGGCTCGCCGATCTGGAATTCGTTGGTGCTCGAAGAGATGTTGATATTTTGTGCTCGTGTGCTGGTCGCGCCCGCCGTCACGAGCGTCGTCGGATTCCAGTCGGTGGCGTCATAGCGCTCAACGATGAAATTGCCGGTCGCCGCGCCAGCGTCCACATCGGCGGCAATGAATTTAAAGGTGGCATCCATGAGCACCGCGGCGTTATTGATGGTGGTGGACGCCATCGACCAGTAGCGATTGACGCTCTTCGCCGTATCGATGCCGCCGCCGCTCGCCGTCGTCATGTTGGGATCGTCGGTGGCGGTGACGCAGGCGATCACATTCCCCGCAGTGAGCGTGGTCCCGGCGGTGATCTCGATCGGTGAGTAGCCCGAGGGGGTCCCGATCGGAAATTCGTCCTGCCCCGCGACCGCCCGGTAGTTGAGCGCTCCGGCGGCGTTGAAATTCTTGCGCAGCGCGCCCTGCACATAGCTGGAGCTGCCGCCTCCCGAGATCGTGCCGGCTGCTCCGACGATGATCGGGACCTGGCTGGCGCACGCAGTGGAGCACGTCGGGCTCGTCCCGGAGGTAATGATCTTGCCGCTCGTAAGCGCCAGAGTGCCGTTCACTGTCGGCGACGGTGTCCCGCATGCAATCGTCACATCGCCCGTTTTATTAACGGTCAGATTGTTGAAGGTCGTCGCAGCTGTGCCGGCGATGGCTTGCGCAAGGCTGCCGTTGAGGGTGAAGGTACTAGTGTTCGCGTTGAACGTCGCCCCGTTATTGCTAAAGTCGCCGCCGAGGGAATGACTGAACGTGCCGGCGCTGAACGTAGTTCCGCTTCCGAGCACCACGCCGTTGCCGATGGTCAGCGCGCCGCCGGCGGAGGCGCTCGCCGACCCGCTGGTGGTGAAGGTGTTGGAAATCGTCATCGCGGCCGCGGGCATGGTTTTCGTGCCGCTGCCGCTGAGGGTCAGGTCGTAATAAGCCGCCGGAGCGCCCGAAGGCAACTTGACCGTCTGGGCCGCGCCTGCGTAGTTCACGGTATTGGGGCTCGCCGAGGCGTTGAGCGTTCCGGTGGCGAGCAGCGGCCCGGAAATGTTCAGCGTGGAGCTTGCGGCGTTGGTCCACGTCGACCCGGCCGCCGAACCGGTGATACCTCCCGCCGCGGTCGTCGTAATGGTGCCGTTATTGGTCACGGCAATCGCCCCTGTGACCGCAATGGTTCCGGAAACCGACAAGTTGGCGGTCGACGCAATGGACTTTGCTCCGGTCGTGATGCTCAACGTGCCGGTATTGGTTATCGAGCCTGTGCCGTCGATGGTCTTGCTGGTTCCGTTGAGCGTCAGGGTCTGAGTTCCCGCCAGAGTCCCATTCACCAACAGATTGCCGCCTACCGCCGTAGCGCGCCCGAGGGTGGTGGTCCCGCTGGTGATCGTAAGGTTGTTGAACGTGTCGAAGTTGGTGTCGTTCGGAAGGGTGTTGTTCGCCGTAAGCTCCACCGTGCCGGTCCCCGGTATCCAGTTATTGATGTTGGAAATGGAAAACGACTGGGCGGTCAACAAGCCGCCGTTCGTCATGTCGATGCTGCCGTCCCGGTTGGCGCCGCCGTTGCCGAACTGAACGTTTCCCGACACGGTGACGCGCGAGCCGGAATTGAAGAGGAGCGTCGCTCCGCTCGTGTTGGCTGAACCGATCGTGATGCTCGCGCACACGCCGTTCGCCACGTTGACCGTTAACGTCGTGCTGCCGGAGATCGTGATCGTGTCCGCAGCCGCGGGCTGGCCGCCCGGGCCGCTGCCGGTCGCGATGGCGCTCCAGTTCGTATTCGCTGAAACTGTAATCGCGACGGCCAGCACGTCGCCCGACGTCAGCACGAGAGCGCAAGCGATCAGCAGCGATCGAATCCGCTCAAGCGAGAATGTCTTGGTCCTCGCCCGAAGTGCGGCTACCTTATGAATCGGCAAGTACACCTTGCGATCATCATCCGGCGGGAGCGCCGCTCCGAGGAATAATTCCTCTTCTGGCGATTGCTCACGCTCAATGCAGCGCGCGGATGCGCTGCTCGGCGTAGCCCTTGAGATCGTCGTTCGCCGGCCCGGCGGCGAGCGCACGGCGGAAGGCTTCGGCGGCTTCGGGACGGCGTTCCAGCGCCTCGAGCGAGATGCCAAGCCCTATCCACGCGCTTGGCATCGACGATTGCGCCTGCAGCGCCGTGTGGAAAGCGGCCGCGGCTTCGCCATGGCGCGCGAGCCTCTGCAGGATGGTGCCTCGCAAGGCGTGAAATCCGGGATGGTTGTCGGCGGCGGGCAAAGCGCCCTGCAGTGCATCGAGCGCGCCCGCATAGTCGCTGCGCTCGACCAGAATCCGCGCGAGGGTATACGCGAAATCGGGTTGCGCGGGATCGATCGCGAGGCCTTGCTGCAGGCGCCGCCGCGCGGATTCGAGCCGGCCGCTTTCCAGGTCGAGGGCGACGAGCGCCTGCCTCGCCGCGCGATGGGACGCATCGTGAGTGAGCGCGGTGGCGAATCCCTCCTCGGCTTCGGCCTGCCTGCCCTGCTTGAGCAGCTCGGCCGCGCGGCGAAACTCACGCTCCGCGCGGTCCTGCTGCGCGCTGGGGCGGTCGCGACGCTCGATGAGCGGCTTTGCGGGCGCGTGCGGCAGGATGCGGGCGGGCGGGAAATCCAGCGCGAGCAGCGTGTCGGCGGGAGCGCTTTTCGTGGACGTAGCGGGAGGCTTGGTTGCCGGCGCCGGCTTGGGTTTTGCCGCGGCGGCGAGCGCCACCTTCGGAGCGGATCGCGGTGCCGGCTGTGCCGCCGGCGCAGATTCTGGTGCGGGTTGGGGAAGTGCCGCTGCGACGGGAGCCTCGACGCGCGCGGGCTCCTGTGAAGGAGGCACCGAGACGGTCGCGGCCGGCGAGGGCGTCGGCGCGGCGGCGACAGGCGGCGCTTGCGGCGCAGGTTGCGGGTCGGGTGCGGGCTTCGCCGGAAGAACAGGCTCTTGGGTCGGTTTCGGCGATTCTCCGCGCGCGCGCTGCTCAGCGGCTTTCAACGCCAACTCGGTGACCGCAGTGCGCGGCTGCAGCTGGTACACCACCCATCCCACCCAGCCCGTCGCGACCAGCATCAGCGCGCCTACGACGCGCCAGAACCACTCCCTTCCATGCGCAGGCTCGACCGCGCGCACTGGCTCGAGACGCGCTGCCTGCTCGTCGCCCGGAATCGCCTGGCGGCGATCGAGATCCTGCAGCATTTGATTGATGACGCTCAAAGAGGGGCGCTCGCTTACTTCGCCGCCCGGCTGAGCCCAAGCCCGGGCCATTGCCACCAGCGACGCGGCTGCACCGACGCCGGCGTATCCATCGCGGCCGCGCGCACGTGGCGCGCTTCGAGTTGCCTGCCGCCCTCGCCGTAGAGCAGCAGCAGCGATTTGTGGGCGAGGATATTCACGAGACGCGGAATGCCCCGGCTGGCGCGATACAAACCGCGGCGCGCGGGGTCCGACAGAAGCAGCGACCCGGCATATCCCGCCACCGCCATGCGGTGCGCGAAATACGCGCCGACTTCGTCTTCGCCGAGCGCCTTGAGATCGTGCTGAAACGTGATGCGCTGGCGCAGTTGCCGGATGGAAATCGTCGCGAGCTTCTGGTCGAGCTCCGGCTGCCCGAACAGCACGACGTGCAGGAGCTTGCGCTTCTCGGTCTCCAGATTCGTGAGCAGGCGCACCATCTCGAGCGTGTCGAGCGGCATCGCCTGGCTTTCGTCCATGCACAGAACGATCCGCCGGCGGTTGCGCGCGCAGTCCAGCAGCGCCCTGTTGATCGCCCTGAGCACGCGGTGCTGATCGGCGCCGGGGTCGACGCTGGCGTGGAGCTCCTCGGCGAGCGCGAGCATCAGCGTGCGCGGCTCGAGATTCGGGTTCGGGATGTACGCCGACGCCCACGCACGGTCGTCGAGCGTGGCGAGGAACTTCCGGCAGAGAAGCGTCTTGCCGGCGCCGACCTCTCCCGTGATCTTTATGAAGCCTTCGCCGTTTTCCACGGCGACGAGCAGCGTATTAAGCGCTTCCTGGGTGCTGCGGCACGGGTAGAAGAAGCTCGTGTCGGGAGTGATCCCGAAGGGCGGCTCGCGCAGGCCGAAATATCGAAGATAGTTCATCGCGACCCCTTCACGGGCGGATAGAAGTTGCGCAGCCGCTCCTCCGTGTCGCGCAGATCCTGCTCCGCCGCGCGGTCGTCCTGGAGCACCGTCGGCTTGAGCAGGATCACGAGCTCCCGCTTCACTACCTGCCGGTCCGTGTTCCGCAGGAGCTGGATATCGAGGCCGGGGATGCCGCCGCGGTTGTCCCGCGTATCGACGCTCATCAGGCCGCCGATCGCGACGATATTGCCGTTGAGGGCGCGCACGATGCTGTCGGTCTCGCTTACCGTGCTCTTCGCGAGCGGCAAAGTGATCGACGGCACCGAGCCGCCGAGACTCACCACGCGCTGGCTTTCCGTCACCTCGCTGATCGAGGGGTGGATATGCAGCATGATGTTGTCGTTCTCGTCGATGCGCGGCGTGACGTCGAGCAGGATGCCGGAGAAGAACGGCGCGACCGTCACGGTCGGCGTCTGTTGCGACGTCGTGCCCGTGGTCGTAGTGACTGTCGATACGTTGGTCACGAAAAACTCGTCGGTGCCGACCTTCAGCACGGCCTTCTGGTTGTTCAAGGTCGCGACGCGCGGGCTGGACAGCACCTGTACCGAGCCTTGCGTTTCCAGGAACTGCAGCAGCGCCGCGAAATTCGAAGTCTGCAGCGCGACACCGAAAAGCGCGCTTGCCGGATTGGTTGCGGCCGCCGTGGTCGACGCGGCCATTGCGATCCGTTCGGCGGTGTCAACGGTCTGGCCGCCGCCAACGAGCGGGGATTGGGAACCCCTCGACGTAAGCTGCGTCGTGCCGCGGGCGGTTGCGAACTGTCCCGCCGCGACGTTGGGCCCCGAATTGCGGAAGATCGCCCAGTTGATGCCGGTCTGGTACGCATCCGACAGCGTCACCTGGATGATCTTCGCTTCGAGCATGACCTGGCGCTCGACGGAAAGCCGGGTCTCGCGCAGATACTGCTCGACGCTGCGCAGCTCGGCGGGCATCGCCCGCACCATGACGATGCCGGAGTTGGGTGTGACGACGACGTTGCGGCCCTCGCCGTTACCGACGATCGACTGCACGGCGCTTCGCAGATCCGCCCAGAAGTCGTTCAGCTGCTGCGTCGAGACGCGGCTGGAATCGATCGATCGCGCGACCGGAAGCGGCTGGCCGCCGGGCAGCGTGCCCGGGACAGGCGCGGCGGTCGCCGTCTGCCCCGGCGGAACGCCGGCGCTGCCTACGTCGGCGACGGAGCCCGATTGCACCCGCACGTCGCTCGAGCCACGGCGCTGCGCGGTCAGGTAGTTGACGCGAAACACCCGCGTCTGCAGGCCGGCGGGCTGGATCAGGATCCGCGATCCTTCGATGCTGTGCTCATAGCCGTACAGATCGCGGATCGAATCGAGGGCTTCCTGCAGCGTGACATCCTTGAGGCTGACGGAGATCGTTCCGGAGACCCCGGGATGGATCAGCATGCTGTAGCGCGTGCCGGCCACGAGCGACATGAACACCTGGGCGGCGGGCGCGTTGTTCACGGAAAGATCGAACCGCGGGTCGATCGGCCGGCCCGCCGCGGAAGGCATCTCCATCTTCAGCGGCGGGAGCAGCGCCGCATCCACCGCGCTCGGCCGCGCCTCGGGCTTGCGCTGCGCCGTTGCCTGCTCGAGCTCGCTCATGATCCGCCCGTTGACCTCTTTTGGAGGAGGCGTAGTGCATCCTCCAGCCAGCGCGGCCAGCAGAATGCACGCAGTCGTTCTAGTTGTTGTCATCTTGGCGCCTCTTTTCGCTTCGCGCCCGGGGCCGCTTCTCGACCTCGGGAAAGAGTTTCAGGATTTGCGTGCCCTCCGCGGTTCGTATCACGACCTCGCTCTCCGTGATGCGCACGACGCGGCCGTCGCCGAATTTTCCACCGAGCCGCACCTGCTGGCCGCCGATCACGGCGACCCGCCGATCCGGCGCGATCAGCACCGATTCGAGGCGCGAACCTCCCGAAATCCCCGGCGCCGCCTCTGCCGGCGCGAAGTCCGGCGGCCGCGTCGGATCAGCGAACGGCGCGCCCTGCGCCGCCGGGACAAGGAGGACGACCGCGAGATAGACGAGCAGCCGGCTCATACGATGAGCCATGCGCGATCGAAGCTCACCGTGTAGAGCGTAAGCTTCAGCGTGACAGAAGGATATTCCGCGACCGCCAGCTCCGCGTTGCCCCAGTAGAGCTGAGCGGGCAGGTGCTCGAGCATTCGCAGGTATTCGTACAAATCCGCGTAGCTCCCGCTTACCGTGAGCTCGATACCGTGGCGGAACAGACCGGGATTGACGCCCGGCGTTGCGGGGGCGGTTGCGAGCGGCGCAACCGGCAGCGTTTTCAGATCGACCAGGGCGAGTCGCTTGTTGCGCTCGAGCATCTCGGCCAGGACCCCGCGCATCCGGTCGGAGGGCGTGAAGCGGCGCTGCTCCTGCGCGATCCTTGAATTCGCCTTTGCCAGCGCGTCGCGGGCCGCGGCCTGCCGGGCGCGGTTCGCCGAATCGATATCCTGGCTGCCGCCTTTCAGCATGTTCTGCAGCCCGGCCTGGAGGCTGACCAGCTCTTGCTGCAGTTTTTCGCTTTCGGCGGTAAGAGCCTTCTGCCTGTCGCGCAATGGATTGACGAGGATGACGTAGGTGAGATACACCAGCACGGAGGCAAGACAAATGAATATCAACGCACGCTCGCGCAGCGTCGCGTTGTCTACACGGTCGGCGTAGCGCTTGAGGAACGCTTTCAAGGCTTCGCCCCTTTCGGCGCGTCGGGCGCGCGCAGCGGAGCGCTGACGGTGAATTCGATATAGCGCCGGGGCCCGGGAGCGGCATTTGGAATGCCGCCGCCCGGCGACGGCGAAGGCGCCGCCACCTTCGCCGCGAGCTTCATTTCCGTGACCCGCCGGCCGCGCATCATCGGTTCGTCGCTCAAGGCCTTGAGATAGGCCGGAACCAGCTCCGGCCGCAGCGCCCGGCCGCTCAGTTGCAGCTCGTTGCCAGCCTCGCCAACGTTCACTCCCGTAAGCCATACGCCGGGTACTGCCCGTCTGCCCAGCGCGGCGAGAAATTCCGAAAAACCTGCGGTGTTGCCGAGCTCCCCGGTCCCGAGCGCGGTCAGCACCGACTCCCGCGCCTTGATTTCAGCTTCGAGGCGCGCAACTTCCGCCTCGAGCGCCCTGCTGCGCCCTTCCGGCGAGAGCTGGGGACCGAGCTTCACAAGCTGGTCGCGCTGCGCTGCCACCCGGTCGCGTTGCTCGTGTGTCGCGCTTTCCGCCGCGCGCGTCTGCACCAGGGCGTAGACATAGAACGCCCCGAGCGCCGCGACGATCAGCCCGAGCGCCTGCACGATCGTACGCGCCGAGAAATGCTTCTCCTGCTTGAGAAAAATCGGGTTGTAGAGGTTGATCTGCTGGCTCATCGGCGTCTCTACAGCGCCTTCGCTTCGTTTCGCAGGGCGGCGCCGAGCACCGGGAAGAGGCGCCAGGCTGCGTCGCCGCCGAGAATGGCCCCGGTGTCTACGCCGAGCACGTCATCCAGCCGGGCCTGCTCCACTGGAATGCCGAGGTTTTCCGATAGATAGTCGGTCATACCCGCGCCCGCCGGCTCGGGCCCGAGCATCAGCTTTGCCGGGCCGACAAACGGAAACTGCCGGTCGAAGTGGTCGAAGCTGCGCTGGAGCTCCAGCAGGATCCGGTCCTTCGCGTCTTCCCGCAGCACTTGCGAAGAGGCAATGAGCTGGTCGGCGGCGACATCGATGCGACGGGCGAGATAGAGCTCGCCGGAGAAATTGATCGTCAGCAAGGCGTGCGAAGCGCCGACATAGAGGAACGCGAGCCCGCGACCCGGCTGCTCGAAGAGCGCCGCGATGTTCCGCTGCGCGGTTTCGCTGATGTCGATGACCGACAGGGGAATATGCGCCGCCTCGAAGCGCCCGATGCAACCCTTGATCACCTCGTTCCGTGCGGCGATGGCGTACATCGAGTGCGAGCGGTTGGCGCTGGAAGGGTCCGGCGGAATATCCAGCACGTCGATCGTCGCGTCCTCGACGTGGTAGTCGAGCATGTCCTTCACGCGCCAGCGAATCGCCGTCTTCAGCTCCGCCGCGGGAACATTCGGCGCCTCGACGAGCAACAACTGGTACTCGTTGGGCGCAAGCAATGTAAGGCACCGGTAACGATCCGCCTCAAGCTCCTTCGCGACGGTCTCGGCATCCGCGAATGCGGCGTCCATCATGCGCGTGCCGCAGCGTGTGATCGAACACTTGCCCGCCCCATCGCGAACGGCGTGGGCAAAATGCATCGCGCCCGGCTGCATGGAAATCGCGAGCCAGCCCCCCTCCCGGCTGCTTCGGCGGCGGAACAAGTTCTTCATTACCTGCCCGAGAATCTCGGTTTGACTTCAAAATAGATCAATAACCGATTGTTGTCAATGGGTTTTTTAAAGACCTTAGGATACGACCGTTCTGACTTCCGCGGCCCCCAGAACGCTTCGATCAGGCAACGCCAGCTATTGCGTCAGAATCAGCTCGAGTTGCCGCTCGACGTAGGTAGCGCCGGTATTTGCGGACCCGCATGGGCTGCTGTTGCAACCGGTAGCCGTGATCTTGTAGACGTTCACTGGAGTTGTTCCCTCAGTTTCCGTCACCAGCAGGACGCATGCGACCTCGGCGCGAAAGCCGGCCAGTTCGGGCTGCGTGAAACTCAAAGCTTGGAGTAAGGCGCAGCTCGAGTTGCGCAATTGTTGATAGGCGCCCCAATCGATTCCGCTCCGCGCCGCCTGATAGGCCTTTGCGCCCTGCTCGTCCTGGATCCCGGCTTCGAGCTGGCCGGTGGAAATCGTCAGCAGATAAGTCCCGATCGCGGCGAGCGTGATGATGATGAATATCGCCATCATCAGCGCAAATCCGCGGCCTGATCGGCGCTTATGCTGCACCGCACTCATGGCACGTTGCTCACGTGAATCGAGTGGTAAAGAGACACCGTTTCGTTCCCGCCGTCCGATCGCACTTGAGAAAGGGTCAGCCGCAGCGTGAGCAATCCGATTTGCGGCCCCGTACTGGGCACGTATTCAAAGACGCAGCTGGCGACGTTGTTTGCGATCAACTGAGAAGCGCCGCCGACAAAGCTCGCAGGCGCCGCGGGCTGCGCGGCGGTCATCTGGTAGCCCGAGCGCCGCAGCAGGGTGCCCGCCGAGCAGTCGAAAGTCACCGGCTCCGGCAATCCCGCGGCGGTCCCGTTGACGATATAGAAACGCGTTCGAGAGCGAGCCGATCGTCTTGAAGCAGGTATCCACGACATCGAAGGAGAGCTGGTCGCTGGCGGGCACGCCTACGCCCGTGTCTGGACAATTCGTGCCGCCCGCGGCTCCGCCGCCGTCGGCACGATACCGCCCCGCTGCGCGAACGGGGATGAATTCGAGGAAGCGGAAGGTCGGATCCGTCCGCACGCTGTTTGGCAACGCAAGACGCACTTCGCGGGCGATCCGCTGCAACGCGTTGTCGGCGATATCGGTCAGCCCGGCACGCGTGGTGATATCGACCGCCTGGCGCACCGGATAAATGAAGTAAATCGTGGCGCCCGCGATGATGGCGACCAGCACCATCGCCACCACCAGCTCGATCAGCGTCACGCCCCGCGCCGCGCGCGGAGCGGGCTCAGGGCGAATTCGGCGCATAGCGCAACCTGTAACCCTGGAGGCTTACGGTGAGTCCCGTCGGCTGGTGTGTCGCGGTAACCGTGATTCGCAGCGCTTCGGTGGTAGGCACGCCCACCCCCAATTCGCCGGCCGCGATATTCTGCACATTGGCCAGAACCGAATAATTTCCGAGGCCGGGGATAGGTGTGGGGTCGTCGATGGTACGAATGGCGCCGGCGGCCATTCCAAATCCGTTGTAGTCGTTGACGTTGTCGAAGCGCGGATTGGCATACCGGGTTTCTCCAGCCTCCGCCCCTAACGTCTCGTCGACGGTGCAACCCCCTCCGGGACTTCCCGTCGCGGTATACACATTCGCGTCATCCGGATCGCAGTAGGTAAAAGCGCGGAGCTCGATTTCCTCAAGAAGCGAAGAAGCGATCGCCAGCGCCTGCTTGCGCACCAGGGGATCCACACTTGCACTCGTGAGCCGGTTGTAGAGCGCGAGGATCCCGGCGAATGCGATGCCGAGCACGACGATAAATACCACCACCTCGATCAGCGACATGCCCGCCTGGCGACGGCTAGGGGACATAACCGGTTTCCGCAGTGACCGTGACCGGCCTGCCGTCCACGCTAAAGGCTACCCCGGTAATGGGACTGGGCTGTCCCAGGCCGTTAAAGGAGAAAACCGTCGGCGGATTCAGCACCACTCCCGGCGGGGCAACGAGCGCGTAGGCATTCCCGGTGGCAATCTCCGTAAGCGGCGTGGCCGTGATGACGCAACTTCCATTGTCATAGAAAAGATCAACCCGAGCCGCGCCCACAGCCACGAAGACGCAACGCCGATGTGCGACCGCCTGTCGCTGGGCATATCGCACGCCTGCCTTGACCTGCTCGTGGTACCACGTGGCTTTGCTTTCGACATCGGTGAACCGCGGAATGGCGACCGCGGCCAGGATTCCGGCAATGACCATGACCACGACCAGCTCGACGAGCGAGAAGCCCGGCATACGATTCATTTCGCCCATTTCGGCACCTTCCTGCTACTCGGAGAATCGAGCTCCTTCAGTACCAGTGCGCGCTCCATTCGCGCCAAGGAGCTATCCGGCGCGAGCCTGATCGCACGCTCTGACCATTGAACGACCGTAGGTCCATCCGCAGGCGCCGGCAGCAAGCTCCGTAGCGCACGATGCATAGTAATGCGCCCAAGAAGGTTGCGGACTTCACGCGGGTTTGCAGCGATTCCGTCCGCGAAGGCTTGATCCGCCAGCTGAGCGGCTTCGGGCTTGCGATTCTGCACCGCCTGCGCCAGCCAGAACTGACCCGCATACCAGTGATAGCGCCAGTCACGCGGCTCGAGCCTGCGCGCGACCTCGTACCAGTACGCCGCGCTTTCTGCCTGTGCCGAGCGCCATTGCCGGTGCGCATAACCCGCGGCGACTTCTGCTACCGCGGGCATCGCGAGCATCCAGATGCCGAGCGTGACGGCGGCCGCGCCAGCGGCCTTGCCCAGCTGATTTTTCACGACGCTGGCGCCATGTCCCGATTTGCTATTGGGTATTCCGCGCACCACAAGATGGTCCAAAATGCCGAGCGCCGCCCCATACATCAACAGGCAAATCGGTATGTAAAAAGGGAAGTCAACGAGCGCATGCGCAGCCATCGAGCAGAGCGCCGCAACCAGCGCCATAAGGGTGAGGCGCGCAGCCGGATCAATCGCGACACGAGGCGCGGCGCGCCACGCGGCGATTAGAGGGAACGTCACGATGCCTAAGAGCCCTGCCAGGCCTGGTATGCCGAGCTCGAGCAAAGTCTGCAGGTAGTCGTTATGCGCAAAGTAGGTGATCGAGTGCTCATACGAGGTAATACCCGTGCGCGCGGCCTCCAACAGATAGTAGTAGCCGAGGTATCCGAAGCCGGTTACCAGGAAAGGCGGCGAAATCGCACGCCATGCCGTCTCGTAGAGCTCCAGACGCGCCACCGTCGAGCCGGAAGAGGTGCCGCCCACCATGGAAAATGTTTGCGTCTGCGCGGGACCGGCGCCGCCGGGCGCGCTTGACGCCCAGTCCCAGAGGATCGGGGCGAGCAATGACAGCAGCCAAGCCAGGCCGAATACCGCGAGGGATGTGAGAGCCGTTCCGCGCTCTGGCCGAATGCCCATGCGCCGGCTGAACTGGAAAGCAACCAAACTGCCGGCGGCAAGGCCGAGCCAACCTCCGCGACTCATTCCGGCGAACGCCGCCGCGAGCAGGAAGATGACCGCTGCGAGCAACCACATCCGACGAGCGCCGAACCACAAGAGCACCAGGCTCGGAAGCAGGACGAGGTTTATCGCGGATGCCAGCGTTGCCGGGGTCTCGAATATCGCGTGCCCGCGCGCCTCGCCGTGCATACGCTGCCACAAGGCCCATCCGGCAAGGCAAATGCTGAAAGCTAATCCCGTGCGGAAAAGAGTATGCGCATTCGCAGCGCCAGCCCTTCGGCCAAGGCAAAACCCTCCGACAATAAAGGCGGCGTGATACGGCGCCGCTGCCGTATACGATGGATTCGCCCACTTGTTCGTTATCACTATCCAAGCCGCAAAGAAAATGGTAGCCGCGGCCATTGAAGTAAAAATCGGCGCTCGAATGCCTGGCGCAATCAGAAAATACGCCGCCGCCAACGAAGCCAGAGCCGACGCCCAAAGCGTCGGTGACGCCTGGACCGATCCCAGGGCCGTCAATCCAAGAGATAAAAACAAAAGAGGGGCCGCGAAGCCCCTCTTGATCTCCTGCGTCCGGGAAATCTGGATCAGGTCATCTGCCTTCTTGTGCCAGCCGACACCGCATAGTCATCCTACGCATGCGGGCGCCGGAACTACGGTCCCGTGCACAGCGGCGCCGGAATCGCAGCGCAGGCGGTAGCAACTCCACCAGTCGGAGTAAATGACCGGGTACAGCCAGCGCCCCCGAAGGCCCCCCCAGAAACGGTCGTGTTGGCGACGATTTGGGTGGCCGTCGATCCTGCTCCCGTATTGGACGCGTACAGCAAAACCGCCGAGGATTGAAGCGCGCCGCAGGCTCCTTGGGCAACGGCCGTCCGCGCGCTCGTGGAGAGATTGGCGAACTGGGGAATAGCAACCGCAGCGAGAATCCCGAGCACCACGATCACGACCACCAGTTCAATCAACGTAAAACCCGTCTGCATCGCACCCTTCATCGGGGATTGGCGAATTAGGCGTTGCACGGTGAGCGCTTTGTAATTACGGTCCCGTACACAACGGTGCGGGCATCGCAGCGCAGGTAGTAGCAACTCCACCAGTCGGAGTAAATGACCGGGTACAGCCAGCGCCGCCGAAGGCGCCCCCAGAAACGGTCGTGTTGGCTACGATTTGGGTGGCGGTCGATCCAGCGCCCGTATTGGACGCATACAGCAGAACCGCCGAGGATTGAAGCGCGCCGCAAGCGCCTTGCGCTACTGCGGTGCGGGCCTGGGTCGACAAATCCGTGAACTGCGGAATCGCGACCGCCGCCAGAATTCCCAGGATGACGATTACAACGACCAGCTCGATGAGGGTAAACCCCGCCTGCATTGCTTGCTTCATTTTTGTGCTCCCCTTTAGTTGACTCCAACGTGGCTCTCGACGTCGTAAGTGCCCGGCGGAGTCACTGCTCTATCAGCAGTTTCCCACAGTAAAGTCTCTTCGCGTAGGCAGAATTTGTCAAGAAAAGCAACAAGATTTGCCAGAAACTGCAGAAATTAGTTCAGAAGCTGACAGGAGCCCTTCACCGCCCGCTGGCAAGTCAATTCCAGGCGTATTTCGAAGTGGGTACTAACATAGAAACTTCGCCGCCCCGGAGCTCAAGCCGGTAGCGGATCGCCCCATCGGGGTCGGCGGTCTCCAGCCCGCGGCGCAATCGCGGTAGATAGATCAACTCCCCCCGGGTCCGGTCAAAGACCCACTGTCCGCGCTCCAAAGCGGCGAGGTTCGGTGAATCGACCTCTCCGAGAAAGTTAGCGGGCGACATTCGAGCTAGTCCAAAGGGGTTTCGTAGTGAGTCGTCGGTCGCCTGCCCTTTCAGCGCGCCATAGGCGCGTCGGACATTGAGGGCCGAATTGACGTTGTTGACCGTAAGCACCATGACGGTACGTTCCGCGAGCTCCAGGTAGTAGAGGGTCCGCTCGAGAAACACCGCCAGGAAAACCGCCACCAGCGCGGCGGATATCGCAGCTTCCAGCCGAGTTAGGCGGCGGCGCCAGTACACGCCAGGGACGCCCGGATCATTTCCTGAGCATTACGCTGCCCATTTGCCAGATCGGCAGGAATACACCCAGGGCGAGGATGAGCACGAGAATGCCGAGGAAAATGGTGAGGATCGGCTCGATGTTGGCGCTGAGATTCTTGACGGCGTAATCCACTTCCTGCTCGTACATGTCGGCGACCTCGCCGAGCAGATCGTCGAGCTCGCCGGTTTCCTCGCCGACAGCGATCATTTGCAGCACCACCGGGGTAAAGACGCCGGTGGTGACCGCCGTGCGAAGCACGCTCTCGCCGCGCTCCACGCCCTCGCGCATCTGCTCGATACGGCGCGCGAGATACGTGTTGTCCACCACGGCGGCGACGACTGTCAGGCCCTGAACGATCGGCACGCCGGAGCTCGTGGCGATGGAAAAGCCGCGCGCGAAGCGCGCCAGCGTAGCCTTGAAAATGATCTCGCCGACGACCGGTATGCGCAGCTTCACGCGATCCCACTCATAGCGTCCATGTTCGGTTCGTACGTAGGTAACGAAGGCGAAGATCGCGAACACGACTCCGGCGAGGACCAAGGGCCAGTAGGCGAGAAATGCGTCCGATATCGCGACCAGTACACGGGTGAGCAGCGGCAGCTGCACCTTGTTCGCTTCAAAAATCTTCGCGAACGCCGGGATCACGGCGAAGTTGACGATGCCGATTGCCACGCAGATGACCGCGGTCACGATCATGGGATAGCGCAGCGCGGTCTTGATCCGGTCGCGGACTTCGCGCTCGAAATCCAGGTAGCCGAACAGGCGGTTGAAGGCTTCCTCGAGCTTGCCGGTGGTTTCCCCGACGCGCACCAGGCTGACGTAGAACGTCGAGAAGACGTCGGGATGCTTGCGCATCGCGCTCGAGAGCTCGCGGCCGGCGTCGAGGCTGACGCGCAGGTCCGCGATGACCACGCGCAGCGTTGGATTGGTCGCCGACTCCTGCAGCCCGGCGAGCGCCCGCATGATGGGCACGCCCGCCTTCGACAGCGTGTACATCTGGCGGGAAAACAGCATGACGTCCACCAGGGTGACCTTCGGCGCGAAAAGACGCCCGAGAGCGCTCGGCGCGTCGGGTTCGGCACTTGCCGCCGCTGCGCGAATGTCGACCGGCGTGATGCCCGTGTTCAGCAACTGATCGGCGATCGCGCCTGCGTCGGCGCCTTCCAGCTTTCCGGTCACCAGCTCGCCGCGCGAGCCGCGGCCGCGGTAGGCGAACGTCGCCACTACTCTTCCAGCTGGACGGCGACTTTCATCGCCTCGGCCACCGTAGTGCGCCCGGCCGCGACGAGCGCCAGCGCGCGGTCGGTCAGCGTGCGGCCTTTCAGCTGAGCCTCGGCCCGTTCCATGAAGGCATTCGGATCGGCGAGGTTCGCGGCGCGCATGAGATCGGCGGTCATCTCCAGCATTTCATACACCCCGGAGCGGCCGGAGTAGCCCAGGCCGTTGCAGTGCGAGCAGCCGCTGCCCCGGCGGTAACGCTGGCCGCGCCATTGCGGACCGATCATGGCTTCGAGCCAGCGCCCTTCCTCGGCGTCGGGCACGACATCGACCGGGCAGCTCTCGCAGATGAGCCGCACCAGCCGCTGCGCGATCACCGCGTGAATCGAGGTCGCGACCATGTAGCTCGGCACGCCCATGTCGATCAGGCGAAGCGGCGTGCTCGCCGCATCCTTCGTGTGGAGCGTGGAGAACACCAGGTGGCCGGTGAGCGCCGCGCGCAGGCCGATCTGCGCGGTTTCCTCGTCGCGGATTTCGCCGATGAGAATCACATCCGGGTCCTGCCGCAGGGTCGAGCGCAGCACTCGCGCGAAAGTGAGCTCGATCTTCTCGTTTACCTGGACCTGCGTAATGCCCCCCAGGCGGTATTCGACCGGATCTTCCACCGTGATGATCTTTCGATCCGGCGTGTTGAGCTCGGCCAGCGCGGCATACAGGGTGGTGGTCTTGCCGCTTCCCGTGGGGCCCGTCACGAGAATCATGCCGGCGCTGCGGCGGATGATCTCGCTGAAGCGCCCGCGAATGTCCTCGGGGATGCCCAGCCTGTCCAGCGACTGCACCGTCGCGCGGCGATTGAGCAGGCGCAATACGACGGTCTCGCCGTACTGGCAGGGCATCGTGGACATCCGCACGTCGATTTTCTCGTCGCGCACGCTCACCATCAGGCGCCCGTCCTGCGGCATGCGCTTTTCGGAGATATCGAGTCCCGCCATCAGCTTCAGCCGCAGCGCCAGGGCCGGCGCGATCTTCAGGTCCGATTGCGTCTGCGGCATCAGCGCGCCGTCGATCCGGAAGCGGATCTGCAAGCGGGTCTCGAGCGGCTCGATATGCACGTCGGAGGCGTTCACCTGCACCGCATCCTCGAACACCGACTGCAGCAGCTTGACGACCGGCGCCTCGTCGGCGCCCGCGCCCGCGCCGAGAGCGCCGAAGTCCACGTAGGAATCACCCAGGTCGCGCTCGAGCTCCTTGGCGAGGCCGCTGATCTGGTCGGTGCGGCGGTAGATCCGGTCGATGTTCTGCAGCAGCAACGCCTCGCTCACCACCGCGGCCTCGATGTCGCGCTTGAGCAGCCGCGCGACCTCGTCGAAGGCGAACAGATCGGTCGGATCCGCCATGCCGACCAGGCAGGACGTCTGGCGATCCTCGAGCACCACGGCGCGGAAACGGCGGGCCTGGGCTTCGGGCAGCCGCCGCACCACCTGATCGTTGAAGTTGTAGAACTTCAGGTTGACGTACGGGATGTTGAGCTGGCGCGAAATCGCCTCGCAGATTTGCTCCTCATTGGCGAAGCCCTGCTCGATCAGCACCCGGCCCAGGCGCCGCCCGGATTTCTTCTGGTTCTCGAGCGCGAGGCCAAGCTGCTGCTGCGAAATGATCTTCTGCGCGATCAGCAAATCGCCGAGACGGATCTTCTCGGGACGTCCCATGCCCCCTCCGTGCGGGAAAGCCCCCCGCTGAACGGGAGATTATCCGCTGCGTTCGGGGCTTACGAGCGATTTGCGAATAGATTCTTTAAGTGCAGGCCGGCGCAAAAAGAAGGGGGCAGGCCTTTTGGGCCTGCCCCCGTAACGCAATTCCGACGCAGAAGAGGAGGAGGAGGATCCGCGACGGCGCGACGTTGAGGTCGCGTTATTGCGATGCAGCAAATAGTAGGTCTTTGCTCGACAGGTTAGAATAGCTGCGTTTTGTAAAACACCTTTGCGTATTAAGCACAAATGGCCGATACGCTCGCTGAGATGTCCGTATTCTCAAGGGTCGTGGCTGCGGGCAGCCTCTCCGCGGCTGCGCGCGAGCTTGGCCTGTCCCCCGCGGTCATCAGCCGGCGCCTCGCCGCCCTCGAATCCCGGCTCGGCGTTCGCCTCATCAACCGCACTACCCGAAGCCTGCACCTCACCGATGAGGGCGCCACTTACTACGAAACCTGCGCCCGCCTGCTCGCGGAGATCGAAGAGGCGGACGCGGCCGTCACGAGGAAGGCTTCGACCTCGCGGTGCGCATCGCCGACCTGGCGGACTCCTCGCTCGCGGCGCGCAAGCTGGCGCCGAACCGCCGCGTCGTGTGCGCGAGTCCCGATTACCTGAAGCGACATGGCACCCCGCATACGCCGCAGGACCTCGTCGGCCACAACTGCCTTACGACCAACGATTTCGCGATGACCTGGGACTACAAGGATCCCGACGAACGCAGCGGAGCGGTGCGCGTATCGGGCCGCTACGCCTGCGACAACTGGGAGGTGCTGCGCGAGTGGGCGCTCGCGGGCCTCGGCATCGCGCTGAAATCGACCTGGGATATACGCCAGCCGCTCGAGGACGGATCGCTGATTCCTCTCTTTCCGGGCTATACCTTCGCGAGCGACGTGGCTATCTACGCCGTGTACCCTCATCGGCGTTTTCTTCCCGCGAAAACGCGTGCCTTCATCGAATTCCTTGCCGATTCCTTCGGCCCGGAACCGTACTGGGACCGGCCGATTGCCGCCGCTCAGCTTCGGCCGGCCGCGTCGCCCAAGCCGCGAATCAAGGGCCGCGCCGCTGTCTAACGCTCTATGCTAGGCTCGACCGCTCGATGAACGCCCCGGCCGCGCAGGCGCCAGCGCAGTTGCCAGCTCAGTTGCCAAATCTCGCCAAGGCCACCCTCGACGACAAGTACACGCTGGAGCGCGGCCGCGTTTTCATGACCGGCACGCAGGCGCTGATACGCCTGACGATGCTGCAGCGCGAGCGTGACCGGGCCGCCGGCCTGAATACCGCGGGCTTCATCTCCGGTTATCGCGGCTCGCCGCTCGGCGGTCTCGATCAGGCGCTGTGGCGCGCGCGCCAGCACCTCGAGCAGCACCATGTGAAATTCCAGCCCGGGGTCAACGAAGATCTCGCGGCGAGCGCCCTCTGGGGGACCCAGCAGGTCGGCATGTTCCCGGGCGCGAGGTACGACGGCGTCTTCGGCATGTGGTATGGGAAAGGCCCGGGCGTCGATCGCTGCGGCGACGTGTTCAAGCACGCCAACGCGGCGGGGACTTCGAAGCACGGAGGCGTGCTCGTCCTCGCCGGCGACGATCACGCGGCGAAGTCATCCACCCTGCCGCATCAGTCGGAGCACATCTTCAAAGCCTGCCTGATCCCCGTGCTGAACCCGGCAAACGTGCAGGACTATCTCGACCTCGGCCTGCACGGCTTCGCCATGAGCCGGTTCTCGGGTCTCTGGATCGCTTTCAAGTGCGTCACCGACGTGGTGGAATCCGGCGCCTCGGTCGTGCTCGATCCGCAGAGAGTCAGTGCCAGGATACCCACGGACTTCGCGCTCCCGCAGGGCGGGCTGAACATCCGCTGGCCCGACGGGATTCTCGAGCAGGAAGCTCGCATCCTCGATTACAAAGTCTACGCGGCGATCGCCTATGCGCGGACCAACGGGCTGGACAAGATTATCTGGAATACCGAAAAACCGAGACTAGGGATCGCGACGACCGGCAAATCCTTCGGCGACGTGATGCAGGCGCTCGCGGACCTCGGCATCGACGAGCGCGTCGCGCGCGACATCGGCCTGCGGGTCTACAAGATCGCCATGTCCTGGCCGCTCGAGCCGCAGGGCGCGCGGCGCTTCGCCGACGGCCTCGAAGAGATCCTGGTGGTGGAGGAAAAGCGCCAGGTGATCGAGTACCAGATCAAGGAAGAGCTCTATACCTGGGACCCCGCCAAGCGCGCGCCGCGCGTCGTGGGCAAGTTCGACGACAACGGCGAGTGGAGCCGCGCCGAAGGACAGCCGGCCGGCACCTGGCTGCTGCCCGCGCATTACGAGCATTCGCCGGCGATGGTCGCGCGCGCGATCGCTCAACGTCTGGATAAATTAGGTTTATCGGAGAAACTCGGTTCTCAATTCAAAGAACGGTTGGCGTTTCTGAATTTCAAAGAAAAGGCGCTGGCGAAACCCCGCGTGACCACGGTGCGTCAGCCGTACTTCTGCTCCGGCTGTCCGCACAACACTTCCACGCGCGTGCCGGAAGGCAGCCGCGCCAGCGCGGGCATCGGCTGCCATTTCATGGCGGTCTGGATGGACCGCAACACCGCCACCTTCACCCACATGGGCGGCGAAGGCGCGCCCTGGATCGGGCAGGCGCCGTTCACCGACGAGAAGCACATCTTCGCGAACCTCGGCGACGGCACCTACTACCATTCCGGCCTGCTCGCGATCCGCGCCGCGGTCGCGGCGCAGGTCAACATGACCTACAAGATCCTGTACAACGACGCGGTGGCGATGACCGGCGGTCAGCACCACGACGGCCCGCTCGATCCGGCGATCATCTCGCGCCAGATCGCCGCCGAAGGCGTGAAGCCGATCATCGTCGTCACCGACGAGCCGGAGAAATATCCGGCGAACGTCGGCTGGGCGCCCGGAGTCACGGTTCGCCACCGGCGCGAGCTCGACGCGGTGCAGCGCGAGCTGCGCGAGGCGCCCGGCGTGTCGGCGCTCATCTACGACCAGACCTGCGCCTCCGAGAAGCGCCGCCGCCGCAAGCGCAACGAGTTCCCCGATCCGGCGATCCGCGCCGTGATCAACGAGCGCGTATGCGAGGGCTGCGGCGACTGCAGCGCCAAGTCCAACTGCCTCTCGGTGGAGCCGCTCGAGACCGAGCTCGGCCGCAAGCGCACCATCAACCAATCCTCGTGCAACAAGGATTACTCCTGTGTGAACGGCTTCTGCCCGAGCTTCGTGACGGTGGAAGGCGGCCGATTGAAGAAGGGCAAGGCGAGCGCCGCTTCTACCGAAGAAGTTTTCCCTTTGGAGGAGCCCAGGGCAATTTCTCTCGATACGCCCTACGGCATTCTGATCACCGGAATCGGCGGCACCGGCGTCATCACCATCGGCCAGATCGTCGGCATGGCGGCGCACCTCGAGGGCAAGGGCGTCTCGGTGCTCGACATGTCGGGCCTCGCGCAGAAATACGGCGCGGTCATGTCGCACGTGCAGGTGGCGCAGAAGGCGGAGGATCTGCACGCATCGCGCCTGGACACGGGCGGCGCGGATCTCGTCATCGGCTGCGACCTGGTCGTGAGCGCCAGCACCGACGCGGTCGCTAAGATGGCGCCCTCGCGCACACGGGCGCTGATCAACGCCACGGTCACGCCGACGGCGGAGTTCGTGCGCAATCCCAACTGGCAGCTGCCGGGCAGCGATCTGCGCAGCGACATCGCCGAGGCCTGCGGCTCGAATGCGGTATTCGCGCCCGCGACCGAGCTCGCGACCGGGCTGATGGGCGACGCCATCGCCACCAATATGTTCATGCTCGGCTTCGCCTACCAGAAGGGCTGGATTCCGCTGGCGGCGACGTCGCTCGAGCGCGCCATCGAGCTGAACGGCGTCGCGGTGGAGTTCAACCGCAAAAGCTTCCTGTGGGGCCGGCGCGCCGCCGTCGACGCCGAGCGCGTGAAGCGCATCGCGAGCCCGGCCGACGTCGTCGCGATCGAGGAGCATTTCTCGCGCAACCTCGACGAGCTGGTCGAGCGGCGTGTGAAGCTCCTGACGCAGTATCAGGACGCCGCTTATGCGGCCAAGTATTTTTCTTTGGTGGAAAAGACGCGAAAACTTGAACAGCAAACCCTTGGGTCCACCAAGCTTGCGGAGGCGGTCGCCAGGTACTACGCCAAGCTGCTTGCCTACAAGGACGAGTATGAAGTGGCGCGGCTGCACGCCGACGGCGCCTTCAGGAAGAAGCTCGAAGGCATGTTCGAAGGTGACTACCGGGTGGTCTATCATCTTGCGCCGCCGCTGCTCGCGAAAGTCGATCCGCAGACGGGCGAGCCGGGGAAGATGCGGTTCGGATCCTGGATGCTGCCTCTATTCAAAGTCCTCTCCTCGATGAAAGGCCTGAGGGGAACGGCGCTGGACATCTTCGGCTACACGCAGGAGCGCAAGACCGAGCGCGCGCTCATCCGCGAGTACGAGGAAACCGTCGAGGCGCTGCTCAAGAGCCTCACGCCGCAGAACCATGCCGTCGCGGTGCAGATCGCCTCGATTCCCGAGGAGATCCGCGGCTTCGGCCATATCAAGCTGAAGAGCGTCGCTGCCGCGCGGAAGAAGCGCGAGCAGCTGCTCGCCGCGTTCGGCGACCGCGCCGTCCAAAAAGCCGCTGCTTGATGGGGTTGGTCCCTTTTTTCTTAAGTTTTTTGATTTTTATAACTGCAGGACCGGCCCAGGCAGAAGAGCGCGCCCTCGACCTCGGCAACGGTAAGTCGCTGCGCTACGAAGTTCTCGAGCCGGGCGCGGAATCGCACAGCGCGCGCGCGAGCGCCGGGCAGATCCTTCGGCATCTCGCCGAAGGCAGCATCGAGAAGGCCGCCGAGTTGTCCAACGCGCCCCAGCGCCGCTACGAGGTGCTGCGCGACTATCGGGCCTCGGTCGGCGACGCCGAGTTCAAGCGCGTCTTCGCCGAGTATCTCGGCAGCCGGGTCGTGGACGAGATCGCGATCGGCAATCGGCGCCTGCTCATCTGGGATCTTGCCGAGGACACGCATCAGCTCGCCGGACAGTACTACGTCGAGGTCGACGGGCGCTTTCTGATGGACGACGTGCCGAGCAGGGAGCGGGCGGCGCTGGCGCGCGTGCTCCAGTCCTACCGCAAGCCGGCTACGCCTTCAAAGTAAACGGATTGAAGTTCGTGTCGCGGTCGTAATAGTCTTCCTGCTCGGCGCGCTTGAGAAACGCGACCACGCGGTAGGTGACCGGCGTCATGAGGACTTCCCAGCCCGTCTTGAGGAGATACTGCGCGATGGCGACCTTCACCAGGTCCGCCGTGGCCCAGACGCCGTAGAAGGCGATGAAATAGAACAGCGATGAATCGACCAGCTCGCCCACGAGCGTCGAGCCGATGGTGCGCGTCCACAGCCATTTGCCCTGGGTCCAGAGCTTCATCTTGGCGAGCACGTAGCTGTTGGCAAAGCTGCCCGCCCAGAACGCGATCATCGAGCCGGCGGCGATGCGCCAGGCGTTGCCGAAGACGGCTTCGAGGTGGCCCTGGTAGGCATTCATGAAGTCGTTCTTCGCGGGCGGCAGGCTGATCACGACCCACGCCATGAGCGAGGCGAACGCGAGCGCGCCGAACCCGGCCCAGACGACGCGCCGGTCGCGGCCGTAACCGTAAACCTCGGTCAGGATGTCGCCGAAGATGTACGAGATCGGAAAGAACAGGACACCGGCGCCGAAAGGAACGCCGCCAAAAAAGGGTAGATGAACCACCGCCTGCTTCGCGGCGCCGATGAAATTCGAGCACAGCAGAACCGTGACGAACGCCGCCATCACGAAGTCGTAATAACGATAGCTCCGCCGCTCAGTCATCGGAAGGAATGGATTGATTTTTAATCGATTCAAAAAAGCCGGGGAGAGTGGTCGCGGATCTCCGGCTCGAGCTGAATTCCCATCGCATCGAGCATCCGCGCGACCATCGCGTAGAACGCCGCGACGATCGAAAGCTCGACGTAGTCGTGGTGATCGAAATACCGGGTCGCCTCGGCGTAGACCTCGTCGGTCACGCGGCCCTGCGTCACCGCTTCCGCGAGCAGCAGCGCCGCTTTCTCGCGCGCGTCGAATTCCTTCGAGTCGCGCCAGCGCGAGAGCGCGCCGATCTTGGCCTCGGTCACGCCGGCCTTGCGCGCCATCCCGAGGTGCTGCGCCCACTCGTATTCCGAGTTCATCAGCTGCGCGCCGCGCAGGATGACGAGCTCGCGCAGGTCGCGCGGCGTGCGCGTGTCGTGGCGCAGCGTCTTGGAAAATTCGGTCCACGCCGCGAGGAGCGCCGGGTGATTGCCCAGGCCCCGGTACAGATTGGGCGGCTCGCCCCAAAGCTCTTCGAGTCTCTTTTTCAGGGCGGGCTCGAACTCCGCCATCGGAACGCGTCGCATGCGGCGCATCATAGCCGAGGCTTATACTCGGCGGATGCAGTTCACCCCCTGGGACAACCCGACCGGCACCGACGGCTTCGAGTTCATCGAGTACGCCGCGCCCGACCCGGCGGCGATGGCGGCGGTGTTCATGCGCATGGGGTTCGCGCCGATCGCGAGACATCGCCACAAGGACGTCACGCTCTACCGGCAGGGCGAGATCAACTTCATCCTCAACGCGGAGCCGGATTCCTTCGCGCGGCGTTTCGCCCGTCTGCACGGCCCGAGCGTGTGCGCGATCGCGTTTCGCGTGCAGGACGCGAAGAGCGCGTACGAGCGCGCCGTCTCGCTCGGCGCCTGGGGCTACGCCGGCCACGCCGGCCCGGGCGAGCTGAACATCCCGGCGATCAAGGGCGTCGGCGATTCGCTCATCTACCTCGTCGACCGCTGGCGCGGCAAGAACGGCAAGAAAGACGGCGACATCGGCAACATCGGCTTCTACGACGTCGACTTCGAGCCGCTGCAGGATGGGATGACCGCTTCACTCAGCCATGAGGGCCACGGCCTCCTGTACATCGACCACCTCACGCACAACGTGCATCGCGGCCGGATGGCGGAATGGGTCGATTTCTACGAGCGGCTCTTCAACTTCAGGGAGATCCGCTACTTCGACATCGAGGGCCAGGTCACCGGCGTGAAAAGCAAGGCGCTCACCAGCCCCTGCGGCAAGATCCGCATCCCGATCAACGAAGAAGGCAACGAGAAGCCCGGCCAGATCACCGAGTACCTCGACACCTACCGCGGCGAGGGCATCCAGCACATCGCCATGGGCGCGCGGGATCTCTTCAAGACCGTCGACGCGCTGCGCTCGAGCGGCGTGAAGCTGCTCGATACCGTCGACACGTACTACGAGCTCGTGGAAAAGCGCATCCCCGGCCACGGCGAGAACGTCGCCGAGCTGAAAAAGCGCAAGATCCTCATCGACGGCAAGGCCGGCGAGCTGCTGCTGCAGATCTTCAGCGAGAACCAGCTCGGGCCGATTTTCTTCGAGTTCATCCAGCGCAAAGGCGACCAGGGCTTCGGCGAAGGCAACTTCAAGGCGCTGTTCGAATCGATCGAGCTCGACCAGATGCGCCGCGGCGTCTTGAAAAGCCCGGCGGAAAAGCAAAGGGCATCCTGATATGGAATTCAGCGGAAAGACGGTGATGATCACTGGCGCGGCCGGAAACCTCGGCGTGGCCCTGTCGAAGGCGTTCGCCGGGCTCGGCGCCAGCGTGGTGCCCGTTGACCTGCCGACCAATCTGCTCGACCAGGCCCAGGTGGATGCCGCCGTGAAGGAGGCGCTCCGGCAATTCAAGCGCATCGATGTCCTTTGCAACATCGCCGGCGGCTTCCGCATGGGCGCCCCGGTCCACGAGACTTCCGACAAGGACTGGAATTTCCTGCTCGACCTCAATGCGCGCACCGTGCTGCATACCGCGCGCGCGGTCGTGCCGCACATGCTCGCCGCCGGCGGCGGCAAGATCATCAACATCGGCGCCTACGCCGCCCAGAAGGGCGCGGCGCAAATGGGCGCGTACATCGCATCGAAGAGCGCGGTGATCCGGCTCACCGAGACCATGGCCGCCGAGCTGCGCGAGAAGAACATCAACGTGAACTGCGTGCTGCCGACGGTCATCGACACGCCGCAGAATCGCGCCGCGATGCCCGATGTCGACCCGGCTCGCTGGGTGGCGCCGGCGGACCTCGCCAAGGTCATCGTCTTCCTGGCCTCCGATGCGGCGCGCGCGATCCACGGCGCCGCGCTGCCCGTGACAGGACTTTCATAGAGCGATGAAAGTCGCTTACCAGAGCGGCTTCGGCAATACGTTTTCCTCCGAAGCCATGAAGGGCGCGCTGCCGCCCGGGCAGAACTCGCCGCAGCACACGCCCCGGGGGCTGTACACGGAGGTGATCTCGGGGACCTCCTTCACCGCGCTGCGCGCGGAAAATCTGTCGAGCTGGCTGTACCGCCTGCGCCCCGCGGCGATGCACGCGCCTTTCAAGCGCATCGACAACGGCCTGCTGCGCTCGGGCCCGTTCGCCGAAATGGAGACGCCGCCGAATCGCCTGCGCTGGGATCCGCTGCCGATGCCGTCGAAGCCGATGGACTTCGTCGACGGTCTCTTCACCATCGCGGGCTCGGGCGACCCCGCGGCACAGACCGGTGTCGCGGTGCACGTCTACCGCGCGACGCGCTCCATGAAGGACCGGTACTTCTACAACGCCGACGCCGAGATGATGTTCGTGCCGCAACAGGGAGCGCTTCTTCTTTTTTCCGAGCTGGGAAAGCTGGAAGTCGCGCCGGGCGAGATCGCAGTCCTTCCGCGCGGAGTCAAATTCAAGGTGGAAGTCGAAAAACCCTCGCGGGGCTACCTGTGCGAGAACTACGGCGCGCATTTCCGCCTGCCGGAGCTCGGGCCGATCGGCTCGCAGGGCCTCGCGCAGCGGCGCGACTTCCTCGCGCCGGTCGCGGCGCTCGAAGACAAGGCTGGCGGATGCGAGGTGGTGGCGAAGTTCCTCGGCGGTCTCTGGGCGAGCGAGCTGCCTCATTCGCCGCTCGACGTCGTCGCCTGGCACGGCAACTACGCGCCTTACAAATACGACCTGGCGAAGTTCATGGCGATCAACACCGTGAGCTTCGACCACGCCGATCCTTCGATCTTCACCGTGCTCACCTCGCCCTCGGACCGGCACGGGGTCGCCAACTGCGATTTCGTGATCTTTCCCCCGCGCTGGCTGGTCGCCGAGCACACGTTCCGTCCGCCCTGGTTCCACCGCAACGTGATGAGCGAGCTGATGGGCCTCGTGCACGGCGCCTATGACGCCAAGGCCGAGGGCTTCCTGCCCGGCGGCATCTCGATCCACAACTGCATGAGCGCGCACGGCCCCGACCTCGCCTCCTATGAAAAAGCGGTCCAGGCCGAACTGAAGCCGGCGAAGATCGACAACAGCCTCGCATTCATGTGGGAGTCGCGCTACGTCTTCCGGCCGACCCGCGCGGCCATGAAGGCACCGCAGCTGCAGAAAAAATACGACGAGGCCTGGAGCGGCTTCAAGATCGCAAAATCGGGGTCAGGCTCCGATTTCCCGGGAAAATCTCGATAAACCGATTGCCAAGAGGAAATCGGAGCCTGACCCCGATTTTGCTTTCATGAACGCCACGCACAATCCGGATCTGAAGAGCTGGGTCGAGAGCGCGAACGACCCGGCGAGCGACTTTCCGATCCAGAACCTGCCCTTCGGCGTGTTCCGGAGAAAAGGCTCGAGCGAGCTACCGCGCGGCGGCGTCGCGATCGGCGACCAGGTGCTCGACCTGGCGGCGCTCGGGATCAAGACCGGCCCGACGCTGAACGATCTCGCCGCCGCGGGTCGGCCGGCGTGGCGAGGGTTGAGAAAGCGCCTTTCAAAGCTTTTATCTGTGAAGGGATATCGGAAAAAAGACGCAAAATATCTAGTGCCGATGAAGAAGGCGGAGCTTTTTCTCCCGGTGGCCGTCGGCGACTACAGCGATTTTTACGCCGGGATCCATCACGCGATGAGCATCGGCCGGATGCTGCGGCCGGACAATCCGCTGCTGCCGAACTACAAGTGGCTGCCGATCGGCTATCACGGCCGGGCTTCGTCCGTGGTCGTTTCCGGGACGCCGGTCACGCGCCCCAACGGACAGACGAAGAGCGCGGAAGAGACGCAGCCGTCGTTCGGGCCGAGCAAACGGCTCGACTACGAAGTCGAGCTGGGCTTCGTCATCGGTCCAGGGAACGCGCTTGGCAGGCCTATAGGGATCGATGACGCGGAGAAGCATATTTTCGGCGTCGTGCTGCTCAACGACTGGTCGGCACGCGATCTCCAGACGTGGGAATACCAGCCGCTCGGGCCCTTTCTCGCGAAGAGCTTCGCCACGACGATCTCGCCCTGGATCGTCACGCTCGAGGCGCTGGAGCCGTTCCGCTGCCCGGCCTTCGAGCGCGCCGCGGACGATCCGCCGCCCGTGCCCTATCTTTTTTCCGCAAAGGATCGGCAGGCCGGCGGCTTCGCCATCCGCCTCGAGATGCATCTCGCGACGCAGGCGATGAAAAAGAACAAGAGTCCGGCGGCGCGGCTCTCCACAGGCAGCTCGCGCGACGCGTACTGGACCGCCGCGCAGATGGTCGCGCACCAGAGCTCGAACGGCTGCAACCTGCGGCCGGGCGACCTGCTCGGCTCCGGCACCCTTTCCGGCCCGGCGCCGGAGAACGCCGGCTCGATGATGGAGCTCACGCTCGGCGGAAAAAAGCCGCTGCCGCTTGCGGGCGGCGAAACGCGCGGCTTCCTCGCCGACGGCGACGAGGTGACGCAGCGCGGCCGCTGCGAGCGCGAAGGCGCCGTCGCGATCGGCTTCGGCGAAGCCGCGGGCGTCATACGCCCTGCGCGATAATTCACGCTTATGGGAAAACCGGGCAGGGACGCCAATTTGGGGGACGCCAATTTGCGCGGCGACTATTCCAGGGCAGCCCCGGATTACTCGGTCGAGCAGGACTGGGCGGCCTACACGGACCGGGAGCATGCGCTCTATCGAAAGCTTTTCGAGCGGCAATCGAAGCTCGTGCCGCGCTACGCCTGCCCGGAATGGATTTCGGCCATAGCCGGCCTGGACGCGGCGAGCGGAATTCCGGATTTCAAGAAAATATCCGTGAAGATGCGACGCGCGACCGGCTGGGAAATCGTGGCCGTGCCCGGGCTCATTCCGGACGATGCGTTCTTCACCCACCTCGCGAACCGGCGCTTTCCGGTGACTGTGTGGCTGAGGAAGCCGGAGGAATTCGACTACATCGTCGAGCCCGACGTGTTCCATGATTTCTTCGGCCACGTCCCGCTGCTCTTCGACCCGGTCTACGCCGACCATCTCCACGAGTATGGCAAGGGCGGCCTGAAGGCGATGCGGCTCGACGCGGTGAAGATGCTGGCGCGGCTCTACTGGTACACGATCGAGTTCGGCCTGATGAAGGTGGGGACCGGAATCCGCGCCTACGGCGCCGGCCTGCTCTCCTCCGGCGGCGAGCTCGCCTACTGCGTCGACGATCCGCGGCCCCGCCGCCGCCCCTTCGACCTCGAGCGCATGATGCGCACCGACTACCGCATCGACCGCTTCCAGGACACGTATTTCGTCATCGACTCGTTCGACCAGCTGATGCGCGAAACCGCGCCCGATTTCACGCCGATCTACGCCCGCCTGCGCGGGCTCGCCCCTTTTGCCGCCGACCACGCGTAACGCCATCCTGGTCACCGGCGGGCTCGGCTACATCGGCTCGCATACCTGCGTCGCGCTCGCCGGCGCGGGGTATCGCCTGGTGGTGATCGACAACCTCTCCAACGCGAAGCAATCGGTGCTGCCGCGGCTGCGCGAGCTCTCCGGCGCGGACATCGAGTTCCACCGCGCCGATCTGCGCGAGCGCGATGCGCTGGAGAAGATCTTTTCCGCGATAGCGATCGATGCCGTGGTGCACTTCGCCGGCCTCAAGGCGGTCGGCGAGTCGGTGGAGAAGCCCGATCTTTATCACGACAACAATGTCCGGGGCACCGTGGTGCTGCTGCAGGCGATGGCGCGCCATGGGGTCGCGCGCATGGTGTTCAGCTCATCCGCCACGGTGTACGGCAATCCCGAGCGCCTGCCGATGGACGAGCGCCATCCGCTGCGGCCGCAGAATCCCTATGGCGAGACCAAGCTCGCGGTCGAGCGCCTTCTGGTCGCCAATTCGGTCTCGAACGCCGGCTTTCGCTATGCCGCCCTGCGCTACTTCAATCCGATCGGCGCTCACGCCTCGGGTCGCATCGGCGAGGATCCGCGCGGCGTGCCGAACAATCTCCTGCCCTACGTCGCGCAGGTCGCCGTCGGCCGGCGCGCCGCGCTGCAGGTGTACGGCAACGACTATCCCACCAGCGACGGCACCGGAGTCCGTGACTATATTCACGTGACCGATCTCGCCCAGGGCCATATCGCCGCGCTGCGCTTCCTCGAGGAGAAGCCCGAGTCCATCGTCGTCAACCTCGGCACCGGACGCGGCTACAGCGTCCTCGAGACCGTGAAAGCCTTCGAGCGCGCCTCGGGACGCACGGTGCCGACCGAGATCGCGCCGCGCCGCCCGGGCGATGTCGCCGCCTGCGTCGCCGATCCGTCGCTCGCCGCGGCGAAGCTCGGCTGGAAGGCGCGGCGCGGCATCGACGAGATGTGCGCCGACGCCTGGCGCTGGCAATCGCAGAATCCGGACGGCTATCCCGACCTATAATCGGGGGATGTCCAACCCGAAAGTGGCGCTGGTGACCGGAATCACCGGGCAGGACGGCGCGTATCTCGCCGAATTCCTGCTGGGGAAAGGCTACGTCATCCACGGCATCAAGCGGCGCACCTCGCTCATCAACACCGAGCGCATCGATCACCTCTACCAGGATCCGCACGAGAAGGACCGCCGCTTCGTGCTGCACTACGGCGACATGACCGATTCGAGCAGCCTGATGCGGGTCATCCAGGAATCTCAGCCCGACGAGCTCTACAACCTCGCCGCCCAGAGCCATGTCGCGGTGTCGTTCGAGGAGCCCGAGTACACCGCGAACTCCGACGCGCTCGGGACGCTGCGCCTGCTCGAAGCCCTGCGCATCCTCGGGATGGAGAAGAAAACGCGCTTCTACCAGGCCTCGACCTCCGAGATGTTCGGCAAGGTGCAGGAGACGCCGCAGACGGAGAAGACGCCGTTCTATCCGCGCTCGCCCTACGGCGTCGCCAAGGTCTACGCGTACTGGATCACCGTGAACTACCGCGAAGCCTACGGCATGTACGCGTGCAACGGCATCCTGTTCAATCACGAGTCGCCGCTGCGCGGCGAGACCTTCGTCACCCGCAAGATCACGCGCGGGCTCGCCCGGATCGCGATGGGCCTGCAGGACGCCGTCTACCTCGGCAACCTCGACGCGCGGCGCGACTGGGGCCATGCGCGCGATTTCGTGCGCGCGCAATGGATGATCCTGCAGCAGCCGCTGCCCGAGGACTACGTCATCGCGACCGGCGCGCAGCGCAGCGTGCGCGAATTCTTCACCGCCGCGGCGCGCGAGCTCGGCATCGAGATCGCCTGGGAGGGCAAAGGCCGCTCCGAGATCGGGCGCGTCGCCCGCCTGCCTGCCGGACGCTGGCCGGCGCTCAAGAGCGGCCACACGCTCGCCCGGATCGATGCGCGCTATTTCCGCCCCACCGAGGTGGAGACCCTTCTCGGCGATCCCTCCAAAGCGCGCGCGAAGCTCGGCTGGGCGCCTGAGATCCCGTTCGAGAAGCTGGTGGCCGAGATGATGGCG
>Ga0209131_1000298_pt1 | contig 35938 bp, 35 predicted proteins | sample GraSoi_2013_40cm_FD_185826 | JGI IMG/M metagenome (GOLD analysis project Ga0209131, IMG submission 185826) | Grasslands soil microbial communities from the Angelo Coastal Reserve, California, USA - Sample 9_17_2013_40cm (SPAdes) (version 2) | ecosystem: Environmental > Terrestrial > Soil >...
CTTTGCTCCACGCTTCTTTCAGACCTCACCTCGCGGTTCGGCCCTTGCGCTTCGCTATCACTTCACCTCCATCTGGTTGTGAAGAGGACTTGCACCTCCCAGCTGTCGGACATGCTCGGCACACAAACGGAAACGGCTCCCCGGGATGGCCGGGGAGCCGTTTTCCTGAGTACGGCGGAAATGAAGGAGATCAGCTCGGTTTTGTCCCCGGCTTCCTCGCCGCCGGCTTCCGCACCGGCTTCTTTGGTGCCCCCTTGTCCTTCGGAATGTCCTCTTCCTTCACTTTGGCCTTCTCCCAATGCAGGAAAAACGCCGGCTCCGGATCGTAGGAAGTCAGCGTGCCGGTAAAGTGGACGGCGCTATCCTTTTCCACGCGTGCCGCTTCCGGCTGGCCGACGACCTTCACGTCCATGTTGGCCGTCGTCGCCTTTTCAAACTCCTCATCGCTCGTCACGAAGGCAATCTTAAGTAGGATGAAATCCGTACCGGGCACGACTTCGATCACTTTGCCCGGCACTTCCGGAAACTCCAGGCCGCAGGCCGCCAGCCACGTCAATTTGCCTTTGTCGCCCCCTGCCTTCAGGTCAGTAACCACCGACGCAATCGTCATGTCCTTCTGGGCGGCGGCGAGGTCCGCCGCGCTAGGCAGCGAGTAGCTGCCGGGGCGCTCTGCCGAGCTTCCGGCAAGTTGAAGCAGTTCATTTAGCTCCGCATCGGTCAGGCTGTCGCACACCGTTCCGCCCTGATAGTTCACAATCAGCTTCCGCAAGTAGTCCTTGACCTTGGCCGATTGTGCTTGGGTTGCGCCCTTGGCCGTCACCGCGCGCGCCATGGACCAGAAAGCGTCCATCTGTTGTGGCGGACTCATGCACAGGTAGGCCTGCCCCAAGCGGTAATTGAAGGTGAGATCGTCGGGATTCAAGGCCAGCGCCGCCTTGTACGATCCCACTGCTCCGGCACAATCTTTGCCATTCATCGCGGCTTGGGCCGCGATGCCATTCAGCGTGATCTGGGACGCCGTCTTCTGCTTGGCCCAAGCCTCATCCGTCACGCCATCTGGCTTCTTCACCTCCTCCAAGATCTTCAATGCGGAAGCGGCCGCAGACTGGGCGGCCTTCGCGAGCGCGGCGTCTTTGGAGGCGCTGGGGCCTGCCGTCGGGTCGGAGACCATCGCATAGTAGGCCGTCGCATGCGTGTAGTAGGCATTGAAACGAGTGAGTGCATCCACCTTATCACCGAGGGCAGCCAGCTTGTCAGCGCTTTCAATCATCTTCAGGTAGTTCTTCTGCCCACTGTAAGCCTGGTAGTAGAGCGGATAAACGTAATTGAGGAGCGTGGAATTCGGGTACTTCGATACAAAATCGTCCAGACACTTGATCAGTGCCGCGGGAGCTTTCTCTGCAGCGCACCCCTGGTAGGCGTTGTACTCCGCCATCGTGTACTTCGCCGGTCCGGCATCCTGACCCGCTGCCGGCGCTTGCGCGAAGGCCCTCAGCCCGCTCCCAGCAATCAGGAAAACGGTTGCGACCATCACGAGCCCCGCCAATCTTCGTGTTGCGTTCATTCCCATTTCTCCTCGCTCAAACTCCGAGCCTGAGTTTTCTGCTTCCGGTGCACCCCGGAATGCTTCTGCCGGGAATCTCTTTGTTTCGGAAAACGTTGGGATTATAGGGAAATCCATACCTCATCCGCAAGACGTTACCCTTAACTGAATTGATGACCTGAGGAAATTTTTCCATGCAGAAAACAGTTTCCCGGTTGATTCCCTCTCCGCCACCAGGGGATCCCAAGTACGCAGGAAAACTCTAGTGATAGGATGAGTGTCGCACAAAAAGAGTGGCCCGTACGAGGAAGAATTCTGATGGCTCCAATAAACGGAACAACTGGAAATCCCCGGGAAAAGAAGCCGCTTGTGGGCGGCGTGGCCCTCGTTACGGGCGGGAGCCGCGGCATCGGCCGTGCCATCGCGCAGCGGCTGGCCTTGCTGGGAGCCTCCGTTTCGATTTGTGGCCGGAATCGCGCCGCACTGGAGGAATCAGCACGCGAGCTGTCAAGAACCGGCGTGCCCGTGCATACCCAGATAGCCGACGTCACAAAACCAGCAGATGTTACCGATCTTGTTGTCGGGGCGGAAACCACACTGGGCCCCATCACCATCCTCGTCAACAACGCCGGCATCGGCCTCTTCGGCCCGGCCCACGAGAAAACCGAGGCCGATTGGGATCGCGTTCTCGATACTAATCTCAAGAGCGTTTTCCTCCTCTCCCGCGCTGTGGCGCCTGCTATGATCCGCCGCGGCTCGGGCGACATCATCAACATCAGTTCCCTCGCCGGCAAAAACACCTTCGCCGGTGGCGGCATCTATTGCGCCTCCAAATGGGGTGTCCTCGGTCTTTCCGGCTGCATGGCGGAAGATCTCCGCGAACACGGCATTCGCGTGAGTGTGATTTGTCCGGGCAGCGTCGCCACGGATTTCTCCGGGCGCGGTGCAAAGGACGCTTCGAAAGTGCTAAGCCCGGAAGATGTTGCCCACGCCGTCGAAGCCATCGTCACGCAGGGCCCGCGCAGCTTCCTCAGCGAGATTCACCTGCGGCCGTTGCGGAAACCATAGTCCAACGGCCTCGCCCAGGCTGGATTTTCCTCTTGACAATAATCGTTATAACGACTATGCTCAAACCATGAACTTGCGCTCCAAATCCTCCAGCCCCGGCGTCTACTTGGAAAACCGCATTTTCGTGGCCGTCTTGCAAACCGCCGACACCCTCGGCCAGGAAGCTGAACAGCTCTTGAAAGCGGCGGGGATTCCGAGCGCTCAATACAACGTCCTTCGCATTCTTCGTGGGGCCGAGCCCGAAGGCCTGGCTTGCCGTGCCATCGGCGACCGCATGATTTCTCACGACCCCGACGTTACGCGTCTTCTCGACCGCATGGAAAAACGCGGCCTGATTACCCGCGAACGCCAGACCGAGGATCGCCGCGTCGTAAAGACGCGAATCACCCCGCAGGGACTCAGCCTGCTAAAAACCCTCGATCAGCCGATTCACGACCTTCACAAGCGCCAGTTCCGGCATATATCTACCGCGCGCCTGAAGACTCTTTCAGATCTGCTGGAAGAGGTCCGCGTCCGCAAGCCTGCGTAGCAGGCCTTCGGGGCGAGTTTCGAATATCCAATGAAAAACGAAGAGGAGAAAAACATGGGCCACTATCTATCTCGAATCGCAGTAACCGTCGGATTGGCAGCCGTTCTTTCGCTGCCAGCCGGCGCGGCCACATCCGACTGGAAGATCGATCCGCAACATTCCTCCGCGCAGTTTTCGGTCCGTCATATGGCCATTTCCACCGTGCGGGGAGCTTTCAGCAAGGTCACCGGCACGATCCTGCTGGACGACAATGACATCACCAAATCCACCGTCGACGTCACCATTGACGCCTCGACCGTGGATACGCGCGAGCCAGACCGCGACAAGGACCTTCGCAGCGACAAATTCTTCGACGTCGCCCACTACCCCTCAATCACTTTCAAGTCCAAGAGGGTCCAGCAGGTCGCAACAGGCAAACTCAAAGTCACCGGCGACCTCACCATCCACGGCACCACCAAGGAGGTCGTGCTCGACGTTGAGGGGCCGACTGCTTCTGTGAAAGATCCTTGGGGCAACGTGCGCGCAGCCGTTACGGCCACAACCAAGGTCAACCGCCAGGACTTCGGCGTGAAGTGGAACGCCACCTTGGACAACGGCGGTGTCGTCGTCGGTGACGATGTCAATATCACCATCGACGTGGAAATGATCAAGCAAGCCCCGGGGAAATCCGGCAACTGACGAGACTCTGTCAGCACGGTTTGGGAAAGGAGTGGGCAGCCCAAATGCATCGCCCACTCCTCCTGAATCATCAAACAGGATTGCAAGCCGAAGGGATCGAACTCATGCAGAAACCTGCACCAAGCGATTATCCAGTCCACGAACTGATTCGCGAACGTTGGAGCCCGCGGGCTTTCGCCGACAAGCCTGTTCCGCAGGACGTTCTACGCAGCATTTTCGAGGCGGCCCGCTGGGCTCCTTCCAGCAATAACGAGCAGCCCTGGGCGTATCTCATTGCCACGAAAGAAGACAAAGACGGCTTTGCGAAAATGCTGAGCGTTCTCGTGGAGTTCAATGTCGGTTGGGCCAAGAGCGCTCCCGTGCTGGCGCTCGCCGTCGCAAATCTCTCATTCGCGAAAAACAACGCCCCCAACCGCAATGCTCAATACGACACCGGCGCGGCGACGGCTCTGCTCTCCGTGGAAGCAACCGCACACGGGTTGGCTGTCCACCAGATGGCCGGATTTGATCCGGAAAAAGCGCGCCAGGTCTTTGGAATTCCCGCGGGACGGGAAGCGATTGCCGCCCTCGCCATCGGTTACCCGGGCGATCCAGCCTCATTGCCTCAGCCTTTGAAGGATCGTGAGATGGCCCCCAGAACACGCAAGCCGATCGCCGAATTTGTCATGGCTGGTCATTGGGGGCATACTGCTCCTTTCGCAACGAAATAACCGGAGATCGCTGACCCCGCCCCGCCATGCACCGCACGCTCGAATTCCTCCTTCATCATGGATACGCATTGTTGCTAGGATGGGTTTTCGCCGAGCAGCTGGGGTTGCCGGTCCCTTCCATGCCACTATTGCTCGCGGCGGGCGCGCTCGCCGGGACCGGCCACCTGAGTTTTTTCGCTTCGCTGTTCTACGCCATGCTCGCGGCCGTAACAGCGGATTCCATCTGGTATCAGCTTGGCCGCCGCAAAGGCATCAAGGTCCTCCAGCTTCTCTGCAAGATCTCGCTTGAGCCGGATTCCTGTGTTCGCCGCACCGAGGGCCTTTTTTCGAAGCAGGGCGCGCGCTCGCTTCTGCTGGCCAAGTTTATCCCGGGCCTGGGCACGGTCGCACCGCCCCTCGCCGGCATCTTTCACATGCGTCCGGAGCGCTTCTTTTTCTTCGATGCCATGGGTTCGCTCCTGTGGGCCGGCACGTTTCTCGGCCTCGGCTACATATTCAGCGGTCAGATCGAACTCGTAGGAGAGTATCTCGCCTCTCTCGGCGGATGGCTCCTGGTCCTTCTCCTCGGCGTCCTCGCGGCCTACCTTACGAATAAGTTTGTCGCCCGCCAGCGCTTTCTGCGTGAACTGCGTATCTCGCGCATCACCGTCGACGAACTGAAAAAGAAAATTGATTCCGGCGAAGAATTGGTCATCGTTGACCTGCGCCACTCGATGGAATTCGAAGCCGACCCTGAGACCATTCCCGGAGCCTTCCGCATGGACGCGAAGGAGTTGGAGGAGAAGAACGACCGTTTGCCGCGCGACCGCGAAGTAATTCTCTATTGCACTTGACCAAACGAAGCCACCAGCGCCCGTGTGGCGCTGCTCCTCAGAAGGAATGGCATCAAGCGGATTCGCCCGCTGCAGGGCGGTCTGGATGCCTGGCGCGAACGTGGCTACCCGCTCAATGCCGTCGCGCTCCCTTAGTCCCGCAAAAAAAAACGCGCCCCAGTTTTCCTAGGGCGCGCCATTTTCACAAATCGCATTACAGCGATGAGCCACACGCCTATAGGCGGGGCAGGACGATCCCGCTCTGCGACTGGTACTTCCCCTTCTTGTCCTTGTAACTCACTTCACAGGCTTCATCGGATTCGAAGAAGATCACCTGGCACAGCCCTTCATTCGCGTAAATCTTCGCCGGCAGCGGTGTCGTGTTACTGATTTCCAGCGTCACAAAGCCTTCCCACTCCGGTTCGAACGGTGTCACGTTCACGATGATCCCGCATCGCGCATACGTCGATTTGCCGAGGCAAATCGTCAGCACGTTCCGCGGAATCCGGAAGTATTCCACTGACCGCGCCAGCGCAAACGAATTCGGCGGAATGATGCACACGTCCCCCTTGAACTCCACGAACGATTTCGGATCGAAATGCTTCGGGTCCACGATCGTCGAATTCACGTTCGTGAAAATCCGGAACTCGTCCGCCACTCGAATATCGTAGCCGTACGACGACACTCCGTAACTGATCACTCCCTCCCGCACCTGCCGGTCCGTAAACGGCTCGATCATCTTGTGCTCCAGCGCCTTGCGCCGGATCCAGCGGTCTGGCTTGACGGACATCCATTCCTCCCCAAAATGTTCCTTCGTTTTGTCTCTTCGATTTGTTGCTGCACCAAAATGATTCGAACGAGTGCGCCAAAGGAAGTTCAGTCTAGATTAACACCCACGTCTTGACAACCTACGCCGCACCCTCTAGCATCTGCCTCGGAAGCGCGGGAGGATCGTGTGATTAAGCTCGATATCGTAAATGCTGTCGTCGCCACGGCGAACATCAGCCGCACCAAGGCCGAGCAGGCCGTTGAGACTGTCTTCGAATCGTTGAAGCTGGCTCTCGGCCGCGGCCAGCGCATCGAACTCCGCCGCTTCGGCGTCTTCAGTGTGAAACCGCGCAAGACCGGCATCGGCCGCAATCCCCGCACCGGTCAAGAGGTGAACATTCCTCCGGGCAAGGCCGTCCGCTTCAAACCCGGCAAAGAGCTTCAGGGCATCGAAGAAGAAAAAAAAGCGGGATAAACCTGCCGCGGCAAAGTCTCAATCGCTTCAAACGTACGCACCCCGCCTTGCTTCGCCTCTGGCGCGACCCGTGCAATTGTGCTGTACTGGTGTGTGTCGATTCCGAGAGTAACGCCGGCCATTTCGTGAGCACGCCACTCCCAGAAAACCCACCGCCATCCATTCCCATCAACCTGGATTGGCGCGCCATTCCTTTGGGCAACGCGACCTATGCACCCGTTCCCCCTCGCCCTTCGCTCAAGATGCTCTTCATCGCGGGCGTCTTATTTCTTCTTACTCTTTGCACCTGCCTGGTCGCTGGTACTCAATTTGCCGTCGCCTATGCGCAGAATCAGGCTGTTTCGCTCGACGGGTTTCTCAACGCCTTCACCCTCTTTTACAAACACCCCGCGGCCCTCGCTGCGGGCCTGCCCTTCGCCCTCACCCTTCTCGCCATTCTGCTGGTCCATGAGCTTGGCCATTTTTTTGCCTGCCGCCATCATCACATCCGCGCCAGCTACCCCTTCTTTATTCCCTTTCCGTCACTCATTGGCACGTTCGGCGCATTCATTCTGACTCGTTCGCCGATTCGTACCGCTCGGGCACTCTTTGACGTGGGCGCTTCCGGTCCCCTCGTGGGATTCATTCTGGCGGTTCCCGCGCTCGCCTTCGGCGTTCTCCATGCGAAGATCGTTCCGGGCCTTGACGATACGCGTCACGTCGACCTGGCCTTCGGCACTCCGCTCCTGTTGCGTCTCTTCGCTGCCCGGCTGCATCCCGGCATTTCTCCCGGCACCCTGTTGCTCCATCCGGTTGGCCGCGCCGCCTGGGTCGGGCTTTTCGCCACTTCACTCAATCTCCTGCCCGTTGCCCAGCTTGACGGCGGCCACATTCTGCGTTCGCTCAGCGCTCCGCTTCACCGCTACGTGTCCATCCTTCTTCCCCTTGTCCTCGTCTCGCTCGGGCTCTTCGGTTTCTGGCAGGGCTGGTACGTTTGGGGAGCATTGCTCCTCGGCATGCGCTTCCTTCGCGTTGCGCCCATTTACGATCCCACGCCTCTCGACCCCGGCCGCCGTTGGGGAGCGTTTCTTGCACTTCTCGTCTTTCTCCTCTGTTTCATGCCCGCGCCGCTCTACTTTTCTCCAACTTCCCATTGACCGCTTGCAATCTCCGGTTATGATGCATTTCGTCCGGGCGCGCCGTAACGCGCCAGCAAACTCATGCCTGAGCTCGTCCGCACACTTCGCCTTCGAGATCTTCTCCTCCTCTTCATCGGCTCCGTCATTGGCTCCGGCATCTTTCGAACGCCCGGCCCCATTCTTCGCCAAGTCGGCGGCTCCGTCAGCCTATCGCTCCTGGTCTGGATCGTCGGCGGCGTCCTCTCCCTGCTCGGCGCGCTCACCTATGCCGAACTCGCTGCTGCCAATCCCGAAGCCGGCGGCTTATATTGCTACATTCGCGACGGTTTCGGCCGCCTCTCCGCTTTTCTCTACGGCTGGTGTCTTTTTCTCGTGATTGCCAGCGGCTCCGTCGCCGCCTTGGCGCGCGCCTTCAGCGAATATCTCGCCAGGGTTCTTCCGATTTCTCCCGCAGAGCAAACCATCGCCGCCGTCGTGATGATCGGAATCGTCACTGCCGTCAACGTCTGGGGCACGCGCAAAAGCTCAGACCTTCAGAACTGGACCACCCTCGTCAAGATGGGCATCATCGTCATCCTCAGCGCCTTACTGCTGGCCCTTGGTCATTATGGCCGCCACATCCCCTACGGCTTCGGCACAACGCGGCACGGACTCGGCCTCTGGTCCAATTTCGGCCTGGCCATGATCACCGTTCTCTGGGCTTATGAAGGCTGGCAATTCGGCACCTACAGCGCTGGTGAAGTCATCGAGCCGCAAAAAGCTTTCCCCCGCGCTTTTCTAATGGGCTCTCTGATTCTTGTCGGACTCTATCTTCTCGCTGTCGTCGCTTACCTCTTCGCCCTCGGCCCCAGAGATATGGCCATGACCGACACCATCGCCGCCACGTCTGTCAGCGTCGTCCTCGGCCCCTGGGCCGGCAAGATCGTCGCGCTCACCATTCTGATTTCCACTTTCAGCGCCGCCAATAGCGTCATCCTCACGGCCCCTCGCGTTTTCTACGCGATGGCTAACGACAAACTTTTTTTCAAGAAGCTCGCGGAGGTCCACCCACGTTTTAAGACCCCGGCAGCGGCCATCATCGGACTTGGAGTTTGGTCAGCGGTTCTGGTGTGTGCTGGTGAGTTGGGCACTTTCAGCAAACTGATCGAAGGTGTGATTTTTATCGGCTGGATTTTCTACGGCCTCGGCGCCGCGGCCATTTTCCCTATTCGTCGCGCCTCGGCGGGCCGGCCAATTCCCTATCGCGTTCCCGGCTATCCGTGGACACCCATCTTCTTTGTTCTCGTCGCCGCCGCCATCGTCGGCAACGCCATCTATCTCGCCTTCCGCGACCCTTCCCAGTTCAAGAATCTCGCCGTCGCCATCCTTCTTTTTCTCTTCGGCCTCCCCGCCTACTTCTTCTGGCGCAAACGCGCCGCCTCCTGAATTCAGTTTTTGTAGGGGTGAGGCTCTAGCTCCGCGCTTTGTGGGTTCGCACCTGTTGCGTTCTGCGGGGTGTTGAGGGGGACCTTCATGTTCTGTCCAAAATCACTCTTCGGGATGGGGCTGGCTAGAATTGTCAGAACCACACCGCGCGCTTGGCGTACTTGCTCGCTCTCCGCCCCATTGGGCTCAAGTTTCAGATAGACGTCCAGATCTTGCATTTGCGCGCGATACTCGTGCCTGCGCGCGTAAACATCCGCCAACACAAGATAGGCCTGGGCGAAATTAGGCTTGCGGAGAAGAGCCTCATGCGCGCTTCTTTCTGCCTCGTCCAGGCGATTGAGCTGTAGTAGCGCCATGCCCAGAACTAAATAACCAACGGGTGAACTCTCGTCCGCTTCCAACCCCCTGCGGATGATGGTTACTGCCTCCTCTGGTTTCTCCTCCAGATAGAGGAGATAACCGAAGCCGAACTCCGCCCAGGCATACCTCCCACCACTCAGATCAATGGCCCTTTGAAAAGCCCGCCTCGCCTCATTCTTATGGCCCAACCTCGTCTCGACCACGCCCACGTGATAGTAGGCCTCATAGTAATCGGGAAACGCTTCGGAGGCCTTCGTAAAGTGGATCAGGCTCCCAGCGAGATCTTTCTTTGCTAGGCTCCCCAATCCCTTTTCATATTCACGCCGCGCTTTGTTGGGAATCTTCAGCTCCCGTACCGAAACCGCGTAACTAACACGCGGAGGTTGCGGCACGCTGGATGACTTCAGATAAAGCACAAGCTCCGAGGAAGAACCATCGAGCTGTGTACTGGCTTGTGCCTGCTCGTATCCCGGTTCGTCGACGACGATCTCGTATGTGCTGGGAGGAAGGCTCTTGACTTCAAAGTGGCCTTCAAGGTCAGTCAGGATGCTGCGGAATATTCCCGCGGCGTGCGATTTCAATCTTACGGCCACTTGGCTCGCGGGCCGATTGCCCCCCTTCAAGAGCACGGTTCCTGAAATCTTTCCATCCGTCCTCGCCAAATGAGAGCTCTGCGCACTCGCAATGGGTGCCCAGGCGATTAAAGCAAGGTTCAGGGAAAAACTAAGGAAGAGGATCCTGTGGATTCCAACCCGCAAACTTGACTTCTCGGCTTTTCGCAATTCGTACAGCATCTCGACCTACCGCACACCCTTGAGGCGTATCCTCGGGGGGGACCACACGGTTGGGAGAGTTAATCCGTGGGGCCGCGTGCAACCACTTCCCCCTGTCGTTTTCTGCCTGGGGTTGTGGCTTCGCCAGCGCCGCCGGTGTACCTTAACTCCTCGATGCCAACCGTCGCTCACTCGGCAATCTTCTGCTGGGGGAAACTTCTTGTCTGTTCTCTATTGGACTGTGCATCGCGCATGCCAAATTCTCGTCGCTCCATCTGAAAACCGATTCGACGCAACCACAGCGATCCCCGCGAACTCGCAAAAGCGCCATCTTCTTTACTTTCAATGCGGCTCTCCCCAGGTTTTTCCTCTATCAGGCTATTTCTGTAGCCATTTAAGCAATAGGGGAGGAATAGTAGTTCTGTATCGTGCCCTCGGCGAGTGTCTCAATCGGCGACATCCTGTACTATTTTGAATCACTTTGAGATTTGCTAACCTTCCCCGTTCGCTATCTCAATCAAGGAGATTTCCGATGCGAAGATTCAGCGCGTGCCTTCTGATATTCATTTCTCTCGCCTCCACCTCTGCCGCGCCTCATCCCGATGGACTTACGAAGAAGTTTGTCGGCGCTTGGAAGCTGGTTTCCGTGGAGGGAAATCCCCCTGGGCGCACTGGCGTTTATGACAGGCCCACCGGCCTGCTGATGTACGACTCTTCCGGCCGTATGTCCGTCCAGATCGTCCTCAAGGCTGATCGCAAGCCCTTCGCGCCATTCACGAAAGGATTGCTCGACGCAACTCTCGAAGAAAAAGCAGCCGCCTTTGACAGCTATACGGCCTATTTCGGCACCTATACCGTCGATGCCAAGGCGGGAACCGTTACTCACCACCTGGACGACAATCTTGTTCCGGGGCGCCGGGGCACGGACAACGTCCGCTGGTTCGTGTTCCAAGGGGAAAACCGTCTGGCTCTCGTTCCCGTCGAAGACGGCAAAGGAGGCGTGCTCCTGCGCAGAGACGCCACCTTTCATCTCCTCTGGGAGCGCATCAAGTAGCACTGAGGGGGAGAGAAACACTCTAAAGACCTGAAATACAAAAGGTTGCGTCAAACCCCTCTTTTCTCTTGATTTCTGATTAACCTTTCCTATACTTATTACAGGAACACTTCCGTCGCGATTCAATTTGCCTGGCTGTTCATGACCCGGTTGCTAGATTTCGCTCCCGCTTCGGACTCAACTCTTCTCGATTCATCAGCTTGCGGACTCTTTTTCTTCTATGCACTTTCGCGTGTTTTTTCGGCCCTTTAGAATCAATCGCTTACGCACTCTTTTGCACTATTTTGCTTTTTTTTTGCACTAACGAAAAATGCAACTCTTTTCTTTTCAAGCTATTCCGCACTCTTTGCCAAAAACCGGAGGGTCGGGTCCCCCTGCCAGACAAACTTCAACTTGGACTTTGAATTTCTACGGAAGCCCTTGATTACAACAAGCTTAGCGGATCCATATCAACGAGCACTGCCGTGTCGGGGATTTCTTTTGCGTCGCAATAGGCCATCGCACCACTAAGCAGCTTCGTCAGCACCGAACGCTTCGGCGACTTCAGCAGGAACTGGAACCGGTGTTCCTTCTTCAACCGCGCCAGCGGCGCCGTCGCCGGCCCCAGGATGCGCACGTTCTCTCCGTGGTGTGGAGAGAAATATTCCGAAAGCTGCCGCGACCACCGGATCGTTTTTTCCAGGCTCGTATCCCGCACGATCACATTCGCTAGTGAAGTGAACGGCGGGTACGCCATCATTTGCCGAAAATGCAACTCGCGCTCGAAGAACGCGCTGTAATCCTGCTTGACCGCATCTTGAATCGCATAATGCTCGGGATAAAACGTCTGAATCAGCACGCGCCCCTTCAGCTCGCCGCGTCCCGCGCGTCCCGCCACCTGCGTCAACAACTGAAACGTCCGTTCCGCCGCCCGAAAATCCGGCAGGCTCAGCGACGAATCGGCGCTGACGACACCGACCAGCGTCACCCGCTGAAAATCGTGTCCCTTCGCCAGCATTTGCGTTCCGACAAGGAGGTCCAGCGCTCCGCCGGCGAATGCTCCCAGCGTTTCCTGATACTGCCGCTTCGTCCGCGCCGTATCCCGGTCCAGCCGCGCGATTCGCGCGCCGGGAAATTCCTTGCGAAGCCTCTCTTCCAGATGCTCGGAGCCCTCTCCAAAGAAATAAACATATTTCGACTGGCACTTCGGACACTGCTTCGGTATTTGCTGGATCGAACCGCAATAGTGGCATTCCAGCCGGTTGCGATGTTTGTGATGCGTCATCGAGATGCTGCAATTCACGCACTGCACCGACGCGCCGCAGCTCCGGCACAGAACCGACCACGAATACCCGCGCCGGTTAATCAACACCAGCGCCTGCGTGCCATTCGCCAAGCATTCCTGAATTCCCGCGTGCAGCGGCGCGGAAATCGGGCTCGTCTGGTGCGTCTGCTGAAAATCCTTGCGCAGATCAACTATCTCCACGCTCGCGAGCGAACGTTCCGCAACGCGCGAAGCCAGCGTCAACAGTTCATATTTTCCATTCCGCGCGTGGTGATACGTTTCCATCGAGGGTGTAGCTGAACCCAGCAGCGCCAGGGCGCCCTCCATCTTTGCTCGCACGATAGCCACGTCGCGGCCGTGATAGCGAGGAGTCTCTTCCTGCTTGAAGCTGTTTTCCTGTTCTTCGTCGACGATAATGAGCCCGACATTCTCCAGCGGCGCAAACACCGCCGAGCGCGTCCCCACCACGACGCGCGCCTCGCCGTTCCGCACGCGCCACCATTCCCGCGCTCGTTCCACATCGCTCAGCGCCGAATGCAAGACCGCGACGCCCTCGAATCGCGCGCCAAACCACGACCGGCACTGCCGCCCGATCCACAAGGTCAGCGCAATCTCCGGCACCAGCACAAGTGCCGTTTTCCCCCGCGCCAGCGTCTCCTGTACCGCGCGCAAATAAACTTCGGTTTTCCCGCTGCCGGTCACTCCATGGAGCAACTGCACTCCGAATTCACCCAATTCAAAGCGTGCTCGAATTCCTTTCAGCGCACTTTCCTGCTCCGCATTCAATACACGAGCCGGAGGCGTATACCCCGCATCGAACGGATCTTCCGCCGGATCAATCGGCTCCTCCCAACTCTCCAGCATCCCGTCGCGCAGCATCCGCTCGATCACCGCTCGCGTCACTTGCGCCAGCTTCAAGAGTTGAGGCAGAGGGAGCGGCCCGCGCTCCGTTTCCAGCAATTCCCGCACGCGTTCTTCTCTGCGTTTCCTCTGCGCGCTCTGCGTCTCCGCGTTATCTTCTTCCTCCCTTTTCTTCTCAAGCGATTCAGCAACACCCCCACCGCGGCCCTTCCACACGATCACTCGCAGCGTCCGTCGGTTTCTTCCCTGCACAGTCTCCCGAATTTCAATGAGTCCGCGGCGTTGCAGCCGCTGCAAAGCGGAAGCGTCGACACCCAGCTTTGCCGCTGGGCCGAGCAGCAGTGTTCCCTTTTTCTCTTTCAACTTCGCGAGAAACGCTGCCTCTCCGGTCGTGAGCCCATGCGACAATTCACCGCCGCTCAAGCTGTCCACTGCTTCACGCCCCGCATCCGTCAAAATAATCTGGCGTTGCGATTTCAGCTCTGTTGCCGGCGGCAGCATTGCGCGGAACACTTCGCCGGCCGGCGCCAGGTAATACCCCGCGATCCATTGCGCCAGCTCGATCAATTTCGGCGTCAGCGCGGGAACAAAATCCAACACGCGGGTGATCTCTCGAACTTTCGTCCCGTCCGGCGCGCTCTCCGCCAATTCCACAACGACGCCGACCATCGCTTTCTTCCTGAACGGCACGAGCACGCGGCTCCCCGGCTGCACCGTTCCTTGCAATGCTTCCGGAACTGCATACGTAAACGTCGTGCGAAGCGGCACGGGCAGTGCGACATTGCAAAAAGGAGGAGTCATCCCGCCGTGTAGTGTATCAGTACGCGGAAATGCGCCGGAAAGCGCGGAAAAGAAGAATGCGGGATCAAATAAGAAATCTACCTGCTGATGAGAACAATTCCGGCGAAAATGGTGACGATCCCCGTCCATTGCCAGCGCGATACGTGTTCCTTGAGGAAGATGGCTGCAAGACCAACAGTGACCGCTCCGTACAGCGAACTAAGGACGGTGACGACTGCGACCTGTTCCATTTTCATTCCGAGATTGCTGAGGACAAAGGCGCTGGTATCCAAGGCCCCCATGCCCAGGGCCATCCAGCGCACCTCGCCACGTGGAAGCCGCGCGGGCTGCCTGGAAATGAGGATCACCGCCGCGGTGAGCGCGGCGCTGGCCAAACGGATCATCCACACGGTTTGAATGGCGCCGACGCGCGGAATGACGCGAATTCCGAGCAACCAAAACAGCACCGCAAAACCAAAGGCAGAGAAGATGGCCCAGCCGATTCCGCGGCCGCTCCTGCGCACGGCCTCAGCATCGTTCTCGTCCGGCGTTTTTTCTCCGCCTGCAACAACCACGACCCCCACCAGGGTGCAGATGATTCCGGCGATTCTCACAATGCTCAGCCGCTCGCCAGTCATCCAGGAAAGCAGCAGCGTCAACGCGGGATAACTGGCTGAGAGCGGAGCCACCACGGCCATTTTTCCAATCTCAAACGCGCGGTAAAGCGCCAGTCCCGACATGGCATTGAAACTTCCCGCCAGGAAACCCCAAGCCCAGGGCTGCCAGCCGGAACCATCCGCGAGATGCCCCCAACCTCCGAGAACGGGAAGAAGAAAGGAGAGCAGAAGAAAACCCGTCAGTTGCATGTACAACATGGAACGGAGAGCGCCAATGCGATGCGTGGCGAAACGCGCAATGAAATCCGCGCCGCCCCAGGTCAGCGCCGTCAGCAAGCCCAGCAGAATTCCCATGATGAGTTAGGCGGACTTGCCTTTCTTTACTTCGAGGCCCAGCACGGCCATGACTTTTTGAAGATCTTTCCAGACTTCGCTCTTGGCGGGCGGATTGCGCAGGAGATAGGCGGGGTGATACGTCGCCAGCAATTTTCTTCCGCGAAATTCCAGCCACTCTCCGCGAAACTGGGAAATTCCGCGATTGGTCTGCAGCAATGTTTTTGCCGCGACCGCGCCGAGGCAAACAATCACTTTGGGAGCGATGGCGTCGATCTGGCGCAAAAGAAATGGCGAGCAGGTGCTTACTTCATCTTCGTCCGGCTGGCGATTCTCCGGAGGCCGACACTTCACCACGTTGCAGATGTACACGTCTTTCCGCTGCAGTCCCATTGCTTCGATCATCTGCGTCAGCAGTTTTCCCGCGCGCCCGACGAAAGGCAATCCTTGCGCGTCTTCATCGGCGCCCGGGCCTTCGCCCACAAAAACCAGCTCGGCTTTGGGATTTCCGTCGCCGAAAACAATTTTGTGCCGCGTGCTGTGAAGCTTGCAGCGCGTGCATTCGCCAAGATCCTCGCGAATCTTGAGCAGCGTGTCGTCCGCAATCTTCTCCATGGATTCGAAAAGGGACGGTCCCGCAATCACCGGCAGGGACGCGATCCTTGGACTCACCGGCGCCACGACCGGCGCGGTCTTTTGCAATGCGGGTTTTCCTGCGGGCTTCGGCAAGGTCACTTCCTTTTGAATGTCTGGAGTTGAGAAATGGGTGGTCAAAGACGTTTCCATCCGGCGCTCTACATCCGGAGCAACACCGGCTATGCGGTCCCGATAGAACAACCGGATTCCGAGGTCTTCGTAGAAACCCAGCCTTCCGGATAGTTTTTTCTGGAGAGTTTCGGAAATGCGCTCGGCCATGGCGGGATCAAACGCCGGAGCGCTTCACTGCGGCCGTTCCGTGCAAAACGCTTCGCAGACGCACGACTTCGTCCAAAATCCGCTGCGCCACTTCGCTCTTGCTCATTTTCGGAAGCGCGAGGTTGCGGCCATCGCGGGACAAAAGCGTCACAACATTCGTATCGTGATCGAACCCCGCGCCTTCGGCGGTGACGTCGTTGGCCACGATCAGATCGGCGTTCTTCGCGGAAAGCTTCATCCGCGCGTTCTCCGCGACGTGGTCCGTCTCCGCTGCAAACCCCACCACGATTTTCTGGCCCTTGTTTCTCGCCACCTCCGCCAGAATGTCCGTGGTCGGCTCGAGAGAAATCGTCAGTGCCGCATCGCTCTTCTTGATCTTTTCCGCGTGCTTTTCCGCCGGGCGGTAATCCGCCACGGCCGCAGCAAGAATGGCGATGGAACTATCGGCAATCCGCTCCACAACGGCGTGGTGCATTTCTTTCGCCGAGCGCACGTCAATGCGCTCAACGCCGGCAGGAGCTTCGAGATTCACCGGCCCGCTTATAAGAATGACTTTCGCCCCGCGCCGCGCCGCTACTTCGGCAACCGCATAACCCATTTTGCCGGAAGAGCGGTTCGTAATGTAACGAACCGGATCGAGGTCTTCGCAAGTCGGACCGGCGGTGATCAGAACCGTCTCTCCGTCCAAATCCCGCTGCGTTTTCAGCGCCTCGCGCACGGCGGCGACAATGTCCTCCTGTCCCGCCAGCCGTCCCGCGCCGATCATGCCGCACGCCAGGTAGCCCTCGGCGGGGTCAACGACTTTTACGCCGCGCGCGCGCAGCATCTTGACACTTTCCTGCGTCGCCGCGTGGTTCCACATGTTCACGTTCATGGCCGGCGCCACCACCACCGGGGCCGTCGATGCCAAGTACAATGTCGTTAGAAAGTCGTCCGCAATCCCGCGCGCAAATTTTGCGATGATGTCCGCCGTGGCAGGCGCCACCAGGAGCAAATCCGTCCGCTGGGCAACCGCGATGTGTTCGATGGCGCTTTCGAGGTTTGCTCCGCCGCCCGAAGAATCGGCGAAGAGGTCGGTGATGACTTTTTGCCCGCTCAGTGCCGCGAACGTCAGTGGCGTGACGAACTCCCGCGCCCCGCGGGTCATCACCACTTCCACGCTGAAACCGTCCTGTTGCAAGCGGCGCACGAGTTCCGCGGCTTTGTAAGCCGCCACTCCGCCGGTCACACCAAGCGTGATTCGCATCGCTGCCTTTCGCGGCCCGCTACTTCCGCCGCTTATTCCCTTCCTTATCCACGTCGATCGATGCCGGCTCCGTGAATTCGTACTCGAGCAAGCTGTGCTCCAGCTCTTCGCACGCGATTCGAGTGGCCTTCAGTGTTCTCGGGTTCTCGATCAGCGATGGCGCACCGGCCATGATCTGCCGCGCGCGCCTCGCCGCCAGCACCACGTACGCAAACTGGCTCTCCGGCGCTTTCGTCTGCATAGTCATTTCAGTCATTCCCTCCCAAACGATGCCAGAAGTTGTTCCACTCTCGCCCTCCGTCGCGCATTCGTGCAGCGCAGGGCGGTCACAATCGCCTGCGCTTCGCGTCCCGCGCGTTCCACATCCTCATTCACCACGCAAAAATCATACTTGCTAAAGGCCGCAATCTCATCCCGCACCTGCGCCAGCCGCCGCGCGATCTCTTCGCCCGAATCCTGACCGCGCGCGCGCAGCCTGCGCTCCAGCTCCTCGCGCGACGGCGGCAAGATAAAAATCGCCACCGATTCCGGGAGCTTTTTCTTCACCTGAGCCGCGCCTTGAACATCGATTTCTAGCACCAGGTCGAGTCCCTTCTTCCGCGATTCCTCCAACCACTTCTTCGGTGTGCCGTAAGAATGTTTTCCGAAAACCCGGGCGTACTCCAGAAATTCGCCGCGCGCGACCATGGCGTCGAATTCCGCTTCCGTAACGAAATCATAGCACTTCCCGCTGGCCTCGGTCGCGCGGCGCGCCCGCGTAGTACATGAGATCGAAGCCATCGTGCCGGGCAGCTCCAGGATTCGCTGCACCAGAGTCGATTTTCCCGATCCCGACGGCCCCGACACGATCAACACCAGCGGCGCAATCTCGGTCCCCGTGCTCATTCGATGTTTTGTACCTGCTCCCGCAGTTTTTCGATCTCCGCCTTGATCTCCAGCGCCAAGCCCGTGATTGCCAGCGCCTCGCTTTCGACGCCGGGCGTTTTGGACAGCATCGTATTCGCCTCGCGATGCATTTCCTGCAGAAGAAAATCCAGCTTCTTCCCCAGCTCGCCCGAACCGTCAAGCAATTTCCCGAACTGCTGCAGGTGACTCCGCAGGCGGTCCAATTCTTCACTGATATCACTGCGTTCTGCAAGCACCGCCGCCTCCTGCGCGAGCCGTGCCGGATCGATCCCCGTCCCGCCCAGCAATTCCTTCAACTTGGCATCGAGACGACGTGAGAACGCCGGGCGCAACGTCGCGGCGAGCCCGCGCACCTGCTCAACATGTCCGCTGACTCGCCCCAGGCGATCGCGCAACTCCTCCGCCAGGTGACGACCTTCCGCCCGCCGCATTTCATCCAGCTTTGCCAGCGCATCCCGCAAGCCGCTGTCCAGCAATCGTCCAAGCCGCTCTTGCTCTTCTTGCGTCTCCGGCACGGCGGTGGTGACTCCGGTGATCACTCCTGGCAATCGCAAGAGCGCGACAACGTCCATATCCGTGGCCGCCCTCGTCTCCTGTCGCAGCGCTTCGGCGGCTTTCAGATACGACTGCACCAACTCCCTATTTACCTGTACCGGCGCCGCTTTCCCCGGCTCCACTCCCACGGTCACTTCCACGTGCCCGCGATGAATGTGTTCCCGTACGATCTGCCGCAGCCGCAGATCGTATAGATCAAATCCCTCGGGCATCCGCAGCTTGAGGTCCAGGAACCTGTGGTTGACGCTTTTCACGCTGACACGGACCGTCCAGCCATCCTGCTCGGTTCGCGCTTGCGCGTAGCCGGTCATCGAGAAACATTCGATTTTCTTCGTCTGTAATGTAGTTTTTTGGCTCATAAGGAATCAGATGCAACGTTCAGCTTCGCCGGTGCGGCCTGCGCCGGCGCCAGCATGTCGTCGTCCGCAAACTGCAGGTCGTGAAGCCGGGCATACGTTCCGCCACGGGCGATCAGTTCCGTGTGCGTTCCGCTCTCCCGGATTTGTCCGTCTTCCAGGACGAGAATCTTGTCCGCGCGGCGAATCGTGGAAAGGCGATGCGCGATTACGAAAGTGGTTCGCCCAACCATCAGGTTGGCGAGCGCCTTCTGCACGAACATCTCGGACTCCGCATCCAGCTCCGAGGTGGCCTCGTCCAGAATAAGAATGGGCGAATCTTTCAAGATGGCGCGCGCGATGGCGATGCGCTGTCTCTGTCCCCCGCTCAAGCGCGTTCCCCGCTCACCAATCACCGTGTCGTACCCTTGCGGCAGCTCCATGATGAAATCGTGCGCCAGCGCGGCTTGCGCCGCAGCGATGACTTTTTCCCTGGGAATGTTCGTCAAACCGTAGCAAATGTTGTTCCACACCGTGTCGTGGAACAGGATATTTTCCTGAGTGACCATGGCGATCTGCTCGCGGAGGGAACGGATGGTGACTTCGCGGACGTCCACGCCGTCGATGCGAATGGAGCCTGAAGTAGGCTCGTAGAAGCGCGGGAGCAAATTGACAAGAGTGGTTTTCCCACCGCCGCTGGAACCGACGAGAGCGATGACTTCGCCTTTTCGCGCTTCCAAATTGATTTCGCGCAGCACCGGGGTTGAATCGTAAGAGAAGCTCACCTGGTCGAACACGATTTTCCGAGAGAAGGCCGGTAGCGGACTGGCATTGGGCGCGTCGTGTTCTTCCTCCGCCAAGTCGAGGTATGAGAACACCTGCGTCGTTGCGCCTTGCGCCTGCTGGAACTGCTGGTAAATCGTTCCCATCCGCTTCACGGGCTCGTAAGACTTGAATAGAGCGTAGACAAAAGCCACAAAGAGGCCGAGCGTGAGCTCGTGCAAGCGGATTCTTTGACGCGCATAGAGCAACAAGAGCGCGATGACCACGGGCTGTAACAAATCCATCAACGGAGAGCTGAGCGCATAGGCGCGCACCCAGCGCAGGGTCTCGCGCAATAGCCCTTGAGCCGCAACGCGGAATTTGCTGATCTCGAAGTCCTCCATGCCAAAGGCTTTGACTACGCGATTGCCGCTGACGGTCTCTTGCAGGATCTGACTCAACTCGCCGAGGCGGTCCTGGCTATTGGCTACTGAACGGCGAATTCTTCGCCCCAGTTTGCCCACCGGCCAGACCACCATGGGAAGGAGGAACATGGATCCTAGAGCCATTCGCCAATCGATCTTGAGAAGCACGGCGAGGAAGACGAGTAGACCAAATCCTTGGCGAAAGACGTCCGCGAGGTACTCGGAGAGAGCCAATCGCGCGCGCTCGACGTCATTGATGACCGTGGAAATCAGGCGTCCCGCAGGCTGGTGCTGGAAGAATCCGATGGGCTGACGGATGAGCTTGGCATAGAGCTGATTGCGGAGATCGGTGATCGCCGAATGGCCGATAGCCTGAATCAAGAAGCCGCCCCCAAATTCCGCCACGGCTTTGGCAAAGAACACGACGAGGAGCGCGATGGAGACAACGGTCCAGACATTGTGAATGGACGGGGGAAAGAATTGATTGAGAGAGATCGTACGATCGCTGAACGGGACTCTGAACAATTCCAGCAGCGAGTCGCTTGCAGCGGGATTCAGAACGCGGTCAAAGATGGGGGCAATGATCAGTGCGATGAGGCCCTCGGCCATGGCGACAAACGCGAGCAACACAACGCCGAGTAACATCCGGAACCGGTAAGGCCGGACGTAACCCAGCAACCTTTTTAGTTGCGGTGAAAGAAACCGCGCCACGCTTGAGGCCCCCTGACTATTCCACTTGGTACGCTATTGCGCTGGCGTAGGATGTGTCAAGTTTTCGAGCGCGGGATTGGCAACAGAGGAAATGAAGAACGCCCCACTTGCGAACAGCCGGCAGTTTTACTAGGGGTTGTTCCCTTAATCCAGCAGAAAAGCCGCCTGCGTTTCGATCAGCGTGTAAAGGCCGGCATTACTGCGGCGGTGAATTTCGGATGGTATTCTAACCCCGTGCGGGCAGGCCACTCCCAGGATTCTGGGCATGACCGCCCCGGCCTTGAAAGGGTTAGCGATATAGAAGTTCACGGAGACGACTTTTGGATACCGTCAGGATTCCTGCAGATCTCGAGAGTGTCCTTAACGATGCGTGGAAACAGACCCGGGAGGTCCCGGGTCATCTTGCGGAGAATGAAGCTCGCTTTTTAGGGTTGCTCGCCGCGTGCGTGCCGGCTAGAGGCACGATTGTGGAGATTGGCAGCTTCAAGGGACGGTCTACCGTCATGCTGGCTAAGGTTGCTTCCCATTACAGTTTGGGCCCCATTGTCGCCATCGATCCACACAATTCGCCCATTCTCTTGGATCATCACGCCAACCCGGAAGCGTCCTCGTATCAGGATTTTCTCGATTCCATCCATGCCGCCGGCGTATCAAATCACGTGGAATCGCACCTGGCGTACTCGACAGAGGCGGCCAGCTCGTGGCACCGACCCATCCGACTCTTGTGGATTGACGGCGACCACAGCTATGAAGGCGCCAAGAAAGATCTGGACGGATTCTTTCCTCACTTGGTCCCCCATGGCGTAGTGGCGTTCCACGATGCCCTGAATGCATTTCCCGGACCAATCCGCGTGTTTGTGGAAGACGTTCTCCACTCAGATCGATTCGGGCCTGCCGGATTCGTTCAATCGATTGCTTGGGCTCAGTTTCGACCGGAAGACGGCCACGCGTTTAGAGAACGGCGCTCGTCGCTGGCTCGCCGAGCGTCGCGGCTTATCCCATTTGTGGAAAATGGTAATGAGTTGCACGGCATGGCAAAGAGACGCTACAAATTGAACCGTTTTCGGGTTCCGCACTCCGCGATTGATGCCGGGGAATGGGTGTCACTTGTGGATTCGAGGTGAGACGGTGTGTCAAGTTTTCGAGAGCGGGGAATTCCAAAATTGCTAGTTCGTTTTAGCTCTGTGGCAAAGCGCGAATAAAAACCTACTTGTCGATATCGCGGTGAACGACTTTGGCGGAAAATCCGCGCTTCGCGAGCGACTTCTTCACCGACTCCGCGAGCATTACGGAGCGGTGCCTCCCGCCCGTGCAACCGAACGCAATGGTCAGATAACTTTTTCCCTCACGGATGTAGTGGGGGATCAAATAGCTGAGCAAGCCTTCGATGCGCCGCAGGAATTCTCCAGTCTGCGGGAACGACCGGATATAGCGCCGCACTTTCGGGTCTTGGCCCGTGAAAGGCCGCAGCCGCGGCACGAAATGCGGATTGGGCAGAAATCGCACGTCGAGAACCAGGTCGGCATCCGACGGCACTCCGTAGCGGTATCCGAAACTCACGACCGAAACCAGCATCGGCCGCTTGTCCGGATTCTTGAATCGCTCCGTGACGAAGTGGCGCAATTCATGCACGTTGAATTGCGTGGTTTCAATGACCACATCCGCAAGCTTGCGGATCGGGTCCATCAGCGCGCGTTCGTGCGACAAACTTTCCCGTACGGAAAAATTCTTTCCCAGGGGATGCGGGCGCCGGGTCTCGCTGTACCGCCGCAGGAGGGCATCCTCGTTCGCTTCGATGAAAACAAGCGTAATGGGATGATCTTTTTTCAAATGTTTCAGGAGTGGCGGCAATTTTTCCAGTTGCATGCCTTCGCGCGCGTCTACCAGCAGGGCCGCGCGCGCAAAGTCGCCTTCGCCCGCGGCGTGCAGTTCCGCAAAAATAGGGATGAGGTTCACTGGAAGATTGTCCACGCAGTAGAAGCCCATGTCTTCGAAGGCGTGCAGGACGGTGCTTTTGCCGGAACCGGAAAGTCCGGTAAGGATGACGAGTTGCCGGGTTTCGCGTCGCGTTTGCGGCTTCACGGGCGATGCCGCTCAGCTCTTTTCCCGGCGTTGGTGAGTGCTGGGAATTCTCATGTCTTCGCGATACTTCGCGACCGTGCGGCGGGTCACGTGAATTCCCGCGTCATCCAGCTTCTTGGCAATCTGTTCGTCGGTCAGCGGATGCGTGGCATCTTCCTCTTCGATCATTTTCTTGACGACCCGCTTGAGCGTCAGCAGCGACATTCCGCCGCCCTCCGGCCCGTTCACGGACTCGCTGAAGAACGACCGCAGCTCCAGCACGCCCTGCGAGGTGTGCGCGTATTTGCTGGCCACCGCGCGGCTCACCGTCGAGGGGTGCACGCCGACCTCTTCCGCCACTTCCTTGATCATCATGGGCTTCAGCGCATCCTGGCCGTGATCGAGGAATTCGCCCTGGCGCGCGATGATCGACTGGCAGACGCGCAGGATGGTGTGCTTTCGCTGTTCGATGTTCTTCATCAACTGCACGGCTGCGGTGAACCGTTCCTTCACGTAGTTGCGCACGTCGCGGTCCGCGGCATCTTTGACCAGCAGACGGCGGTACGTGGGGCTGAGCCGCAGTTGCGGCATGTCGTCTTCATTCAAGAACGCTTGCCACTGATCATCCACCTTGCGGAAGTAGACGTCCGGCTCGACGAGGCGCGGCTCTGATTTGTTGTAGCGAAGCCCGGGCCGGGGATCGAGCTTCTTGATCGTATCCAGCGAGCGCTTCACGACTTCCAGCGGCCGGTTCAGCGCCCGCGCGATCTCTTTCAACTGGTTCGATTGCACCTGTTTCAGATGCTCGGAAACGATCTGCTGGGCCAGCGTGTTCTGCGGATCAAACGCTTTGAGTTGCCGCAGCAGGCATTCACGCAAGTCCCGCGCGCCCACGCCGATGGGGTCGAAGTCCTGCACCACGGCCAGCGCGTCATCCAGGTCATCCTGCGAATACTTTCCGTTCTGAATCAGCTCTTCGGTGGAAGCCGTCAGATAGCCGTTTTCGTCCAGATTGCCGATGATGCTGTCCGCGATTTCTTTCACCGCCTCCGAACAGATCGTAACGCTCAATTGCCACTGGAGATGCTCGGTCAACCCGGTCGGCGAAGAGAGGAACTTTTCGAAGGAGGGCCGTTCGGAAACCTCGCGCTCCTGCGATTGCCCGCCGTCTCCCCCGGTATCCAGGTACTGGTTGAAGAAGCTTCCCACGTCAAACTCGTCAAACGGATTGGCCTCGGGTTTCTCCGGAACTTTTTCTGTTTCCGCTTTCAGGAAGGTCTCGTCGCTGTAATTGTCCGTCTGGGTGGGTTCTTCGCTCTGCTCTTCCAGGACGGGGTTAGCGATCATCTCCTGGTTGATCATTTCGCGCAGCTCGAGCCGGTTCAGCGCAAGGACGCTCACCATCTGCACAAGGCCCGGCGTCAGAATCTGCTTCTGGGACACCCGGAGGTTGAGTTTAAGTCCTTGCCAAGCCATGGATGGTCCCCTGTTCCCCCTTCTAACCCTAGTTCAGGCGGAAATGATCGCCCAGATATACGCGCCGGACTTCCGCATCGTTGCTTAATTCGTCCGGGCGGCCCTTCCGGAATATTTTGCCACTTTTCAGGATATACGCGCGATCGGTCACGCTGAGAGTTTCCCGGACGTTATGATCGGTGATCAGCACGCCGATTCCCGACTTCGCCAGATCCCGGATGGTCTCCTGGAGATCCTTAACCGTTAGAGGGTCGATTCCCGAAAAAGGTTCGTCCAGAAGAATAAAGGAGGGTTGCAAGGTAAGAGAGCGAGCGATCTCCAGCCGGCGGCGCTCTCCGCCGGAGAGCGTGTACGCCTTGCTGGTCCTTACGGTTTCGAGCCCCATTTGCACCAGGAGTTCCTCCAGGCGGTCGCGCTGCTGTTCCGGGGTCAGCGGAAGTGTTTCCAGGACAGCGAGCAGGTTCTCTTCGCTGGTCAATTGGCGAAAAACCGAGGGTTCCTGAGGAAGGTAGCTGATTCCGCTGCGGGCCCGGAGGTACATGGGTAGGTCCGTGATTTCGTCGTCGTTCAGGAGTACGCGGCCGGAGTCGGGCCGGGCGAGACCTACCAGGATATAGAACGTTGTCGTCTTGCCTGCGCCGTTTGGACCGAGCAGCCCGACGACCTCACCCTGTCCAATCTCCAGTTCAACGTCGTCAACGACCTTACGGCCTCGGTACGACTTGCTTAAATCGACGGCCTGGAGCTTCAGCATACCTCTTCACGGGCGGCCGCGGAGGAGTTGCGTCACTTCTCGACTCGGTGCTTCGTCAACGTCCGCGAACCATTTTCTGAGCCGACGATGATCGTATCATCCGCTAAAAAGAAGGTCAATTGAAGCCCCGTCGTGGTCCCCTCCACAGCGTCGTAAATCGTTGGATTTCCGCCGCTCATTACGAATTTTCCGTCCGTTGCGCTGTACTCGCCGCGCTCGGCGGTGGCTTTCCTCGTCCCCTGTTCCACGATTACCCCGCCCGTGCCAACCGCCCGGCTGACCTGCTGGGCCCCGGGCGCTGGATTTGCCGGAGCCGAACCATTCGCCGCATTCGAATTGAGCTTCCCGGCCCTCGTAAAATATAGATCCACCGCTGCGGCGTGCATAATTTGCTCCGCCGATTGGGCCACCACGTTCTTCTCCAAGTGCGCGCGGCTCTCCGCGTCGCGGTACGTCAGCGTGCCCGCCGTTGCATGCCACAACCGCGGCTTCTTCGACCCTGCTTGGACGGCCACGGTTTGCGGCTGCGATTGCCCCGCGGCCTGCGGGAAAACCGCGCGAACATGTCCAATCGCATTCATCACTCGCGCCTCGCGCAGCAGCTCGATCGAATCCGCTTCCATCACCGAATCGCCCTGCCACAGGCGCGCATGTCCCGTGTACAGCGCTCTCCCCGTCTTCGAATTCGCCTGCATCGATTCCGCCGAAATATTCGCCGGTGCGGCGGCAAGTTGCGCTCCGCTCCCTTTCGTCGCAAAGTCCGTCGACCGAACTCCTCCCTCGGCACGAATCTCTCCAGTGGTCTGCACAAAAGTAATGAGCGGCGCCTGCGTCTGGGCGGTTGCGTCGCGCGCCAGAGCTCTTCCAGTCAGCAAAGCCGTTTGCGTTGCCCGCACAAACGTCGCGTGGTCCGATTGTCCGCTCCTGTCGCCCTCCCTCAGCCTTACCGCTCCCTGCAAATCCATCTGCGACCATCCGCCGCTCGCCAGCAGTTGGGCCACTCCGCTATGCGCGGTCGCCGTCTGCACGGGCTTGCCGCCCGCCGCCCGCTCTGTCAGCACCTTGCCGGTCGCAACCAACTGCCTCGCCTTGCCCTCGTTCCCGAATTCCATTTCGAGCTTATCCGCCTTCAGTTTTGTGCGCGCGGCCTCGCTGTTCGCGGGAGCTCCCGGCGTCCCGCTTTGCGCCGCCGCATCCGTCCATTCGATGCTCCCCGCCCCCAGGGTTTCCGCTCGCTTGAGCTTGCTGCCCTCGCCTTTTTTCGCATCGGCGAATTCCAAGAGCAATTCACTCGTCTGCAGCATTCTTGCTTCGCCGGTCTTGTCTGCCTGAGTTTTCAGTTGAACGCTGCCTTTCAAGTTCATTTCTCTCGGCTGGTTTACCTTGGGCCAAAGCTGCGTCGCGCCGTGCTCCGCGCGGAACTCATCTACCTCTTTTCCGGTGCGCCGCGAACCGCGCACATCTCCCGCTGCCTCGATCCTCGCCAACCACCCCTGGGGGGCAAATTGCGCGGTGATTGTCTCCGCGTTCAGATTTGCCGGGCCATCCGCTCCCTGAGATTCCAATTCCGGGTTTTTCCCATTCGGTCCCGGCGCAGCCACAAGTTTCTCCGCGCGAAACGTCGCGTCCAGCGTTAGCGTCAGCTTACCCGCATGCAAATGCGCCGTTTGGGTTTCCGCTTCCACCGGTCCGTACAATTGTATCGTCCTCGAGTCCCGCTCAAAATCGAGGCTCTTCCCCGTCACACGAATAGGCTCTTTCGTACTCGTGCTTGCATTCGCACTCTTTTTCCCTGCACCGTCATTTCCCGGCGACATCAGAGAAAATTGCACATCTCTCAGCAGTCGCACCGTCCCTTCTTCGGAGTGATACTCGACTCCCACGGCTTCCCCATTCCCATTCGGAAAGACGAATTTCACGCGCTGCTCCGTCCGCGCCATCCCACTGGCGCGGTTAAAGATCACTCCGCGGGTCTCCACGTGTACTTTCGGCTGTGCTTTTATCTTCGGATTTTTTGCTGCCCGCTCGGCTTCCGCCCTGCTCTCCAGGTCGATTTGCACTTCGCCGCTGCATGCCATGTTTCCGCCTGTTTTTTCATACTGGCAGCTTTGCGTATGAATGGTGTCGTGGCGCTCTCCCTTCTTTCCGAAGATGGTGATCTTCACGTCTTCCAGCAAACTGGCGTCTCTGTCCTTGAAATCCGTGGCCTTCGACGCCTCCACTGTGAAGATCTTTTGGGTTCCTTCCCCCTTGGAAAAGGTTAGCCCGCTAGACAGTCGCGTCACGTCTTTTGGAGCCGCCGGCGGCGCCTTTTGCTGCTCTCGATAAGCGACCCATTTGCGCTCCAGATACACCCCTGCCGTCAGGCTTGCCAGCAGCAACGCCGCCGCCGCCGACCAGCGCGCATAGTTCGCCGCTTCGCTTCTCTTCATGTATTCAGTTAAGCAAAATTTCGACGGAGTGTATAGAAGATGGAAGGTTGGTTCAGAAGAAGGAAAGGATTAATCCGCCGACTCGGCGTTCACTACCGCATTCGGCAAAATCCCCATATTCGCCGCCGCGACGCTGTCGCGCTTCGTATTCTTCACCAGGTACATGGCCTCATCGGCGAGGTGCAGCAATCCTTCCTTGGTTCGTGAATCCACGGGGTAGGATGCCACGCCCACGCTGGGCGTCAGCCGGATATTCAACCCTTCCGGCGCCAGCCAGATGCCCTCGCGGACCAATTTGTGTAAACGCCGCGCCACGTTTAACGCGCTGTCTTTCGAAGTCTGCGGCAACAGGATTACAAACTCATCTCCGCCGTAACGGAACGCGAAATCGATCAGCCGGCAATGTTGCTTCAGCGCATTTCCGATCTCCGCCAGCAGCCGCGAGCCCACCAAGTGCCCGTGCGTGTCGTTCACCTGCTTGAAATGGTCCAGGTCGATGAAAACGATCGAGAATTCGTAGTTGTAGCGCTGCGAACGGTAGATCTCCGTCTCCAGGATGAAGCCCATGTGCCGCGCGTTATAGAGCGATGTGCAGTCGTCGGTGATGGTCAACTCGTGAATTTTCTTCACGTGCCGGGCGTTCTCCAGGGCAATCGCCGCGAAGTCCGAAAGCGCTTCGAGCAGCTTCAGGTCCCGCGGATCGAATCCCTCCGGCCCGATGCAATTGATCAGTTCGATGACCCCCAGGCAAGTGTCGCGGAACCTCACCGGCACCGCAACGATCGACTGCGTCTCGGTCTTGGTCTTCTCGTCCACCTTTGAGAAAAACCGTGTGTCTTTCCTGGTGTCCGGCACCACCACGGTCTCGCCGTGCTGCGCCACCCAGCCCGCAATTCCCTGCCCCATCTTGATCCGTACGTCCTTCAGCGCCTGTGAAGCTTTCCCCACCGCCAGCTCAAAGTACAGTTCCTGCTTGGCCTCATCCAGCAGCAGCAGCGACCAGTTGTCCGGGCGCAGAAATTCATCGATCTTCTCCATGATCGTGCGGAGAACTTGATCGAGTTGCAGCGAGGACGTTAGCGCCTTCCCCAACTCCTGGAAGACGGCCACCTCTCCCTTTTCCCGATGTTCGGATGGCACCGCGGGATTGCGGCGGCGCTCGACGGCCGGAAACGGATTTATTTCCTCCACTTGCGCTTGTTCCTCTCCCTTGCGGATTCCAAGCCTGCCAATGCTCCCGCCCGCTCCTGGCGGCCATACGATCGCCAAGAAACACGAATTCGCCCGTTTCTCACGCACGGACGCGAATCTCCGCCAGTATAGGCCCCACCCAAAAAGCCGCGCAACCCGCTCGTAGTACAGGCGTAGCTATCTCGCCATCCTCGACTTGCGTGGTAGTCTCACGTGAATTCCGGCTGCTGGAAGCATTAGGGTAATTGCCTGTACCAACTCTACGGTCGTCACCTGCTTGTCGCTTATCAAGCTCAATGGAACGATGCCTTTGCCAGTAAGGCAGCTCTTCGCAAATGCTGGCAGGAGGGGTGATGCCAATACCGGAATTGCAGGCCGAAAACGAAGTGCAGTCTGCTAGCCTCAGGACTGGTTTGCCGAAGCACACATCCAACCGCAAGGTTCTCGCCATGAGTCGGAGGAACGGCCCTTCAGAAAAGTACCTTCAGGAGATTCTGTCCTCCGCTTTGCGAGCCTCAGACAACGAGCTCGGTCAGATTCTGCATGAGGTGGAAGAGATTTCGAAAACTCTGAAGTCAGCCGCCCCAAACGCTCAGACTCTCAGAGTTGCAAACCACCCCGCAGTGTGGTCTGCCCTAAAGCAGGCCCTTTTGGACAGAGAGATGCGCCATCTGGCGCTCACCGATGACCTAACCTGCCTGTACAACCGGCGCGGTTTTTTTGCAGCGGCAGCGCAGCAGCTCAAGTTGGCGAGCCGCAACGGGCAGAATCTCTTACTGTTGTTTTGCGACCTCGACAACCTGAAGAAGATCAATGACTCCTATGGGCACCTGGAGGGAGATCTGGCATTGATTCGCACAGCGGACGCCCTGGAACATGCCTTCCGTGATTCCGATATTCTGGCTCGCATCGGCGGAGATGAATTTGTCGTACTAGCATCGGAAGCGCTTAGCCAAACCCAGGAAGTCCTCCTCCGCCGCTTGGAAAAGAGCCTCAAGCAGGTGAATGCCGGCGAATCTCGTTACGAACTGTCACTGAGTGTTGGTGTCGCGCCGTTTGATCCGAAGCACCCCATCTCCCTTGGTGAACTGATCGCGCAAGCGGACGATGCCATGTATGTACAAAAACGGAGCCATCAGAAATCCTGTAATGTAAACGCCTGAACGGCCAAGCCCGGCTCCCGAAAACCATAGAGGTGTTATCGTTAACCAGGAATCCGATGAGGATTCCGGCCTTGCCTCTCGCGACCTTGCCGGGGAGCGATCACCGGTAGTCTCGGAACCCCCCCTCATTCACGACAAGGGAATCTGCCTGACGAGCATCACATTGTTGAATCTCTGCGGGACTCGTTTGACACCGCCGGATTCCTCCGCCTATAGTCCGTTCAGGGATTCCCGCCGCCTTCCGATGGCCCCGGCCAGGTCGGGGTGTTCGAGACCGAGGGCGCCCGCCGTGTCAACCGCTTCGCGGTTGCAATTGGATTGTCAAGGACAGGTTCCGGTTCATGGCCAGGGGAAATTTTGGTGAACGCCTGAAGCGCGAGCGCGAGATGCGCGAAGTTTCCATAGACGAGCTCACCAAGGCTACCCGCATTAGCGCGCGTTTCGTCGAAGCCCTCGAAAATGAAGATTGGGCCCGGCTGCCCGGCGGCGTCTTCGGCCACGGGTTTGTGCGCACCATCGCCCGTTATCTGGGCCTCAATGAAGAATCACTCCTCGGCGAATACGACCTGGCGCGCTCTGAGCAGGCGCCAGCGCCTCCCCCCAAACCGGAAGAGCGCATTCCATCGCCGCCGACGTGGCTTGCCGTGCTGGCCGTTTTCCTCTTACTTTTCTTGGTCGCAGGGCTTTTCTACGCTGGCCGCTACGGCTGGCATCGCTACGCCGCTTATCGCGCCGCAAAAGAATTCGCCGCTCCTTCCTTGTCCTCGCAATCTCAGCCTCAATCCGGTTCGACTTTGCCTGGTTCAGCGGAACAATCCTCCGCCGCTACTCCTCTTGATCTCTCCGTCTCCACCTCCGCCGCCACGCGTGTCCGCATCCTCGCGGACAGCAAACTTCTTCTTGACGCCGAGTTGCCCGCCGGGGAGACGCGTCACTTTTCGGCCAATCAGCAATTCGAGGTGACCGCCGGGGACTCCTCCGCGGTGTTGCTGGAATTGAACGGCAAGGCCATGCCGCCCCTCGGCGTGCCCGGCGCCTCCGGTACAATGGTGCTTAGTCAGAAGGACTTGAGGCCATAATCCGGTGGAAACCCTCAGCCCCGAAGTTCTCGAAGATCTGCGCCGCGGCCGCGCCCCGCGCGAACGAAAAATGGCCGTTTGCACCGGCGGCGCACATCTCGCTTCCGCCGACCGCGCGGAAATTCTCGCCGTGCTCGCCGGCGACGCCGACGAAATGGTCGCAGCCCGCGCACAGGATGCGATTCTCTCGCAGCCCGTCGAATCCTTCGTCGAAGCCCTGAAACGCGAGCAGGCTTTGCCCGCGCTCTTCTCCTACGCGGCGAAACATCTTGCCGACAAGCCCGGCGTCTGCGACGCCATGGTGCAGAACAAAAACTGTTCTGCCGAACAACTCATTCCTATCGTTCGACACCTCTCAACTCTCGGCATCCAGGCGCTGATGGAGGAACTCGATCGCGTAACCGAATCATCCGCACTGGCCTCCGCTCTCGAACATACTTCCTCGTTGACCGCCGAGCAAAAGAATCAGCTCCACGAACTTCACGGCCAGGACAATCTCATCGACGAAGCCGCACTCGCGGAAGCCGCAGCTGCCGTTGAATCCGATCTTGCCCGGCGCCAGACCCTGATTCAGCGTCTGGCGAAAATGACCGTCGCGCAGCGCGTGCAGTTCGCCATGAAAGGCGGCTCGGAGGCGCGCCGCACGCTCATTCGCGACAACAACAAAGTTGTCCAGCGCGCGGTTCTCCAGTCTCCCCGCCTCACCGACCAGGAAGTCGAAGCCTTCGCGGCGATGTCCAGCCTCACCGATGAGATTCTTCGCCTCATCGCCGGCAACCGCAATTTCCGCAAGAACTACACCGTTGTCCGCAATCTCATCAACAATCCCAAGGCGCCCCTTGACGTCACCATGCACATGCTCCCCATGCTCAACGCCGTCGATCTCAAGCGCCTCACCACCAACAAGAACGTTCCCGAAACTCTCCGCACTACGGCCAGCAAGCTCCAGCGCACGCGCGCTGATCTCAAAAGATAAAGCGTTTTGCATTCGCCGATTCGCTGTGGCTCATCCTGGTTCGACTAGGACCCGGGCGTCAGCTTTGGATGCTGGAGATGAAACCCCGTCGCTTCCTGGTAGGCGCGCGCGAACGCGAGCAGTTCCGCCTCGCCGTACAATTTGCCGAGAAACGTCAAACTGGTGGGAGTTCCGGGGCCGCCGGCGTTCTGGAAATCGCCCGGGTCGTCGAAGGGATATTTCGGCGCGTCGCTGCCGCGCAACCCGTTCGGCAAAATCACAGCGGGGTGTCCCGTCAGATTCGTAATTACAAGTTGTTGGCCGCTCGTCGGCGCCACGATTACGTCAAAATTGTCGAAGACTTTTGCGACTGCATCCATCGCCAGCCTGCGTGCTCGCGCGGCCTGGATGTACTCCACTGCCGGGATGAAGCGTGCCGTTCGAAACGTATTCGGCCAATCATGGTCTTTCTGCGAGGTCAGCAGCTTGTCTTTGCCACTGCGAGTTAGATCGTCAAACGCCGCCGCCGATTCCGCGGTGAGCATCGTCCTCATGGCGTCATAAGGAAAGTTCGGCATCTCGACAGGCACAAGATTCACGCCCATTTCTCGCAGTTTCGCCAGGGCTGCGTCGTTGTATTTTCTGTCGTATTCTGCGCGCGCGCGCACCGCCTCTCGCCGTTTTTTCTGCTCCTCCCGCTTCTTTTGTTCTTCGGGAGTCGCGGGCGGTTCTTCCTTTGCGGCCTCCTGCTGGTCGTCCGGTTTTCGTTCGAATGCTGATTTCAAATAACCGACGCGCAGCTTTCGCCAATCCAGATTCGAATCCCAATTGAAAGCCGCGGGCTGAACGGTCCGATCATGCCCATCCGCGCCGTAAATCGCATCCAAGACGAGTGCGCAATCTTCCATGGTTCGGCAGATGGGCCCCAGCTTATCCATGCTCCAGGAAAGCGCCATCGCGCCCGTCCTCGGCACTAGACCGAACGACGGTCGCAGTCCCGTGCAACCGCAGCGCGTCGATGGCGACGAAATCGAGCCAAGCGTTTCGGACCCGATGCTGAATGCCACGCATCCCGCCGCGGTCGCCGAAGCCGGTCCCGCCGACGATCCGCTCGATCCCTGATTCGTGTTCCAGGGATTTCTCGTCACGCCGCCGAACCACACGTCGCCCATCGCCAGCGCGCCGAGCGTTAATTTCGCCACCAGCACCGCACCCGCTTTATCCAGCCGTTTTACAACAGTTGCGTCTTCATCAATCATCTGGCTTTCAAATCCGCGCGCGCCCCACGTCGTTCGGTATCCTTTCACGGCCAACAAGTCCTTCGCGCCCCACGGCAGCCCGTGCAGAGGCCCGCGATACTTGCCCGCGGCGATTTCCGCGTCGGCTTGCTTGGCCTGCGCGACCGCGCGTTCTTCCGTCAGCGTCACGGCAAACTTCAGCGTCGGGTCGTACTTTTTCAACCGCCCCAGGTACATCTCCGTCAGCGCAAGCGACGAAACCTTTTTCGCACGAACAAGCTCCGCGAGTTCGCGCACACTCGCAAATGCCAAATCCTCCAAATTCTTCGGTGCACCTGCGGCAACGGCGCTGGGCGCCTTGGATATGCGCATCGGCTTGCGTTCCGTCTCGAACTTCATGCCAGGGAGCACGGGATCAAAAATCAGCGCGGGCTCAACGGAATTCGGTATGTGCAACTTGTAGATTTCTTCGTAGCCCTTGGCATGCTCGTTCAAGTTATCGAGCATCATTTGCTTGTAGTCGTCCGCGATGGCCACGTCCGCGATGGAGGCGGCATTGTCGATCATCTCTTTGGTGATTTTCGCGGCGCCCTGCGCTTGTGCTTGCGCCCACAACACTCCCGGCAACAGTGTTCCTGCCAGCCCCAATCCCGAACACGTCTTCATGAAATTTCGCCGATCCAGCATCCTTATCCTCTCCTTTGTGCAGCCCCACGGGCGCGCGCGTAAGATAGCACACCACCCCTTCGGCTCTTTCGCGCTTTTCTTGTTCCCGAAAATGCAAGGAACCAGAGCAGCACCGATGGCCCTCGTTTCTTTTTTCCGGAACGAAACTAAATGTTGTACGATTCCCGCATCCTCAAAGGAGTTTCCATGATCCGATTCAAGAAGTTTTTCATTTTCCTGTCGCTCGTGCTTCTGAGCTTCCCTCTCCGGAATCTCCATGCCGTCAAGGCCGACAACCCGCCCGCCGCAGGCAAGGAGGTTGTCCTCAAGGCCGCCGACATTTCTCCAAAGATTTTCCCGGAACGCGTTTTTTTCCGCGGCCAGAGTGCGCCGGTGCAGTTCCGCAACAGCGGTGGCGTTCACTTCGCTGACGATTTGTATGTTCTCGCGGGACTCGTCGACAGCTCCGGCTACTCCACGGGAATCAGGGAGAAGTACCAAGCCTATCTGCTCAACGAAGTTACCCTCGAAATCGCCGGTCAAACCTTGAAGCCCGGCGCCTACGGCTTGGGTTTCCTCACCGGCGGAAAATTTGTGGTGATGGACCTCGGCGCGAATGACCTCTTGCAGGCCGCCTCGCAGCACGACGCGGAAATGAAGCGACCCGTGCCGCTGCAAGTGCTTTCCTCGGCCACCGCGGGAAGCTACCGGCTCTACGCCGGACGCGATTATGTGGAATTCCGCAGGGCCCACTAGCAAGCGCGGCCGTCCTTCCAGGATTCGCTCACTTGCGGGCAAAAGCGCGCCGCAATCCTGCCGAGGTTCTGCTCACCGCACTCAATGCAGCGAACCTCGATAACAGAGTGACGGAAGGCTTGCCGTGGCTGGCTCTCGCGTACGCGGACATGGATTGGGATTGGGTGGTGCAGAACGCAAAGCTACTTGACCGGCAGAACCGGCTCGGATTTGTCGTGACCTTGGCTTCTCAACTTGCGTCCAAGACGAGCGAACCGCACCGTTCTGGAAGGCTTCGGGAATACCTGGGTGTGCTCGAACGCTCGCGACTTGCCAAGGAAGATACTCTTTGCCACGATTCCCTGACGGAAGCGGAGAGAAAATGGCTTCGATCGAACCGCCCCGCCGAAGCCGCCCATTGGAATCTGCTGACAGACATGAAGGCGGAGAATCTCCCTCATGCCACGCTCTAGCAAGGCACCAGAACCATGGCATTCCTTCCTGGGTGAACTCGATCAGGAAGCGACGGAACAAACGCGTTTGGACTGCATGGGCGGAATCGTGGTGACCATTCTTTATGGATTAGCGCGGGCGACTTCCGACCTCGATGTGCTGCCGATCGCCCCGCGCGAACAACGCACACCGTTGCTGGAACTTGGCGCCCGAGGCAGTAGGCTTCACATGAAGCACAAGATCTATCTGGATTACGTCGGTGTAGCCAAGGTGCCGGAGGACCACGAAGACCGGCTCACCGAAATGTTCCCGGGCGCTTACAGGCATCTGCGGATCTGCGCGCTCGATCCCTACGATCTGGCGTTATCAAAGCTCGAACGCAAAATCCAGCGGGACCGCGATAACGTAAAGCACCTGGCTCACTCCATCCCGCTGGACTTGAAAGTCCTCAAAGAGCGTTACGAAAACGAACTTCGCTGGCAGCTCGGAAATCCAGAACGCGAGGACCTAACTCTGAGACTATGGACCGAAATGATCGAGGAGGAGAGAGGCGGGACAGCGGGCCGCAGCAAACCATAAAAGATTTCCTCCGCCTATTTTCCTTTGCATCCCAGCGAAGCGCGTCATAGGATACCGCCACCTGTTTCCCTGATTCTCCATTCGAAGGAGTTCCTTCATGCACATGCACAACTTGAATTGGCTGGCGATTCTG
>Ga0209131_1000299_pt1 | contig 35907 bp, 33 predicted proteins | sample GraSoi_2013_40cm_FD_185826 | JGI IMG/M metagenome (GOLD analysis project Ga0209131, IMG submission 185826) | Grasslands soil microbial communities from the Angelo Coastal Reserve, California, USA - Sample 9_17_2013_40cm (SPAdes) (version 2) | ecosystem: Environmental > Terrestrial > Soil >...
GATGTCGGCTATCCCAGCATCGGTTGCGCGCCCTGCACCCGCGCCATTGAGCCGGGGCAGGATCCTCGCGCGGGCCGCTGGTGGTGGGAAAGTCCGGAGTCACGGGAGTGCGGACTGCAGCCACGGAAGTTGCCGGGGTCTATCAGCGATTTGTAATGCAGCTGACGCATCTTCAGAGGCTAGAAGCAGAAAGCATCCACATCTTCCGTGAAGTCGTCGCGGAGGCCGAGAAGCCGGTCCTGCTCTTTTCGGCCGGCAAGGATTCGGCCGTCATGCTGCATCTGGCACGCAAGGCCTTCTATCCCTCCCCGCCCCCTTTCCCGCTCCTGCACGTCGACACCACCTGGAAATTCCGCGACATGTACGCGCTGCGCGATCGCGTGGCCGCGGAATCCGGCATGCAGCTGCTGGTCCACCAGAACCCGGAGGCGAAGGCGCGCGGCATCAATCCCATCGAGCACGGCTCCTTGCACACTGACCTGTGGAAGACCGAAGGGCTGAAGCAGGCACTGGACCTCCATGGCTTTGATGTGGCGTTCGGCGGCGCGCGGCGCGACGAGGAAAAGAGCCGCGCCAAGGAGCGCATCTTCAGTTTCCGCGCGGCGAATCACCGCTGGGATCCGAAGCGGCAGCGACCCGAACTGTGGCGCCTGTATAACACTCGCAAGGCGCGCGGCGAGAGTATCCGGGTATTCCCGCTGTCGAACTGGACGGAACTCGACGTCTGGCAGTACATCCACCTGCAGAACATTCCGATCGCACCGCTGTATTTTGCGGCGAAGCGCCCCACCGTGGAGCGCGATGGCCTGCTGCTGATGGTCGATGACGAGCGCTTACCGCTGCGGCCGGGCGAGAAGCCGGTCATGCGCTCGATTCGCTTCCGGACGCTCGGCTGCTATCCGCTCACCGGCGCGGTGCTGAGCGAGGCGGCGACGCTCCCGGACATCATCCGGGAGATGCTGCTGACGACGACCTCCGAGCGCCAGGGCCGGGCCATCGATCATGACCAGTCGGCCAGCATGGAGAAGAAGAAGCGGGAGGGTTACTTTTGAGCGCCGGCCGCTACCGCGCCTCCGCGCTGGCGGCCGCGGACATCGACGCGTATCTGCATCAGCATCAGCACAAATCCATGCTGCGGTTCATCACCTGTGGCAGCGTTGATGACGGCAAATCGACCCTGATCGGGCGGCTCCTGTACGACAGCAAATTCATCTTCGAGGACCAGCTCGCCACCCTCGAGGCCGACAGCCGGCGGATCGGCACGCAGGGCCAGAACATCGATTTCGCCCTGCTGGTCGATGGACTGGCCGCGGAGCGCGAACAGGGCATCACCATCGACGTCGCGTACCGCTACTTTGCCACGGAGAAAAGGAAATTCATCGTTGCCGATACGCCGGGCCATGAGCAGTACACGCGCAACATGGTCACGGGCGCCTCGACCGCCGAGCTGGCCGTCATCCTGGTCGACGCGCGCAAGGGCGTGCTGACCCAGACCCGCCGCCACAGTTACCTCGCGCAGCTGATCGGCATCCGCCACGTGGTGCTGGCCGTCAACAAGATGGACCTGGTCGGGCATGCCGAAGCACGATTCGGGTCCATCCTCCTGGAGTACCGGGCTTTTGCGGCCAGCATCGGCATCATGGATTTCACGCCCATACCGATCAGCGCGCTCGGTGGCGACAATATCGCCCTACGCAGCGCGAACATGCCGTGGTACGCCGGGCCGACGTTGCTCGAGCACCTGGAGTCCGTCGAACTGGACGCCAACGCTGACCAGGCGCGGGCATTTCGCATGCCGGTGCAATGGGTCAACCGGCCCAATCAGGAATTTCGCGGCTACGCGGGCCTGATCGCGAGCGGTGTCATCCGCAAGGGCACCGCCATTCGGGTGCTGCCCTCCGGGATCACTTCCTCGATCAGCCGCATTACGACCGCCGATGGCGAGCTCGAGGAGGCCATGGCCGGCCAGGCCGTCACGCTGAGTTTCAGGGACGAGATCGACTGTTCGCGCGGCGATGTGATCGCCCCGGCCGATCAGCCGCCGGAAGCGGCCGACCAGTTCGAAGCGACGATCGTGTGGATGGCAGAGGAGCCGATGCTTCCGGGTCGGCCCTACTGGCTGAAGATCGGCACCCAGACCGTGACGGCGCAGCTCCAGGCGCCGAAGTATGAGATCAACGTCAACACGCTGGAGCACCTGGCAGCCCGGACCCTCGAGCTCAACGCGATCGGCGTGGGCAATGTTTCGACCGACCGGCCGGTGGTATTCGAGCCCTACGCGCAAAGCCGCGACCTCGGTGGCTTTATCCTCATCGACAAAATGTCCAACGCCACCGTTGCCGCCGGCATGCTGCATTTCGCGCTGCGCCGCTCCGGAAATATCCACTGGCAGCGAATCGATGTCACCCGCGAGGTGCGCGCCGATCTGAAGAAGCAGCAGGCTGCGGTGCTCTGGTTCACGGGCATTTCCGGCGCCGGCAAATCAACCATTGCCAACCTGGTGGAGAAGAAGCTGGTGCGCATGCATCGGCATACCTTCCTGCTGGACGGCGACAACGTGCGCCACGGGCTCAACCGCGACCTCGGGTTTTCCGATGCCGATCGGGTCGAAAACGTGCGCCGGGTCGCGGAAGTCGCCCGGCTGATGACCGATGCAGGATTGATCGTCATCACTGCATTCATATCCCCATTCCGTGCCGAACGCGACATGGTGCGGCAGATGATCGCCCCGGGGGAGTTCTATGAGATTCACGTCGACACGCCGCTGGCGACGGCCGAGGCACGCGACGTGAAGGGGCTGTACCGCAAGGCGCGTGCCGGCCAGCTGAAGAATTTTACCGGCATCGACAGTCCCTATGAGGCTCCCGGCGCTCCGGAGATTCATATCGATACCTCGAGGCTCACGCCGGAGGAAGCCGCCGAGCTGATACTAAAGCGGCTCATTCCATGAATGACAGCGAACTCGCGCGCCAGCTCGCCGCCACGGCCGGCCAGTTGCTGGTGGATCTGCGCCTCGGAGAGATTTTCAGTGGTGAGGCACTCGGGGCGCTCGGCGACCGGCTGGCCAACGCCTTCATCCTGGCTGGCCTACGGCATCACCGTCCGGACGATGCCATTCTTTCCGAGGAGGAAGCCGACAACCCCACCCGCCTCGGCGCCCGCCGGGTCTGGATCGTCGATCCGCTGGACGGCACGCGCGAGTATGGGGAGGGACGCGCGGACTGGGCCGTGCATGTGGGTCTTGCCATTGACGGGGATGCCACGATCGGTGCCGTGGCGCTGCCCGGATTGCCCCTCACGCTGAGCAGTGCCGACGTACGGGCCCCGCCGCGGCGCTCGGCCGCGCGCCTGCGCCTGCTCGTCAGCCGCACGCGCCCCGCCCCCGAAGCGGTTGCGGTGGCGGCGGCACTTGATGCCGAGCTGGTGCCGATGGGCTCGGCCGGTGCCAAGGCCATGGCCGTAGTGCGGGGCGAAGCGGACATCTACCTGCACTCGGGCGGACAGTTCGAATGGGATAACTGCGCGCCGGTGGCCGTAGCGCGTGCGGCGGGCCTGCACGTGTCCCGGCTCAATGGCCGGGCACTGCGTTATAACCAGGCGGACACGCGCTTGCCGGACCTGCTGGTGTGCCGCGCTGAGCTCGCGGCCCGTGTGATCGAACTGGCCGCCGCGCTCTAGTCGCGGAAGTTCTCGAACTGCAGGGGCAGCTCGCTGCTGTGTTTGCGCAGCAGCGCCATCGCGGTCTGCAGGTCGTCACGATTCTTGCCACTGACACGCAGCTTGTCGCCGTTGATCTGCGCATCGACCTTGAGGCGGGCTTCCTTGAGGCCGGCCACGAGTCGTTTAGCCAGGGCCGTTTCAATCCCCTGCCGTATCGTGATCGTGCGGCGCGCTTCGGCCAGGTTCACCTGCACCTCTCCCAGTTCGACGCAGCGCGGGTCGATGTGGCGCGCGGCCAGCCGCAGGCGCAGGATGTCGAGCAGCTGGTTGAGCTGGTATTCGCTCCGGGCGAACTGTGTGATCAGGAAGTCCTGCAGCTCAAAGCGCGCGCCGGTGCCACGCAGGTCGTAGCGGTTGTCGAGTTCGCGCTTGGCCTGGTCGACGGCGTTGACAAGCTCATGGGCATCCACCTTGGAGACCGCGTCGAAGGACGGCATGCCGGCGCTTAACGACGGGGGCGCGCCCGGGATCGCGCGCGGCGTCCGCTGCGTTTGGCCCCGCCGGCCTTGGGCTTAGGGTTTCTGTCGCCTTCCAGCCCGTGCGCGAGCCGGATCAGATAACTGCGGAACGCCCGTGACAGCTCGGGGTGAGCCAGTGCGTGCTCCACGGTCGCCTGCAGGTAGCCGAGTTTGCTGCCGCAATCGTAACGCTTGCCCTCAAAACGGTGCGCATAGACGGCCTCGCGGGCCAGGAGCCGGGCAATCCCGTCCGTGAGCTGAATCTCCCCGCCCGCGCCGCGGCCCAGCTGGCGCAGCTGATCGAACACGCCCGGTGTCAGTACGTAACGGCCGACGACCGCCAGCGTCGAGGGTGCAACCTTCGGCTTGGGCTTCTCGACAATGCTGCGGATGCGGCTGACCGGGATACGGGCGGTTTCGACTTCCACGATGCCGTACTTGTCGGTGTCCCGCCGCGGTATTTCCTCGACGCCGAGCACGCTGCCCCGATGAAAGGCGTAGGTGGCGGCCATCTGCTTCAGGCAGGGCACCTCCGCATCGATCAGGTCATCGGCGAGATGGACAAAGAAGGGTTCCTGGCCCACGGCGGCCTCGGCGCACAGCACTGCGTGGCCCAGGCCCAGCGGAGCGGACTGGCGGATGTAGATGCAGGTTGCATAGCTGGGCAGCACGCTGCGGATCTGGCGCGCCAGATCGGTCTTGCCCTGCGACTCGAGCAGTTTCTCCAGTTCCTGATCGGAATCGAAATGATCCTCGATCGCGCGCTTGGAGGCACCGGTGATGAACACCAGGCGCTGTGCGCCCGCCGCGAGCGCCTCTTCCACCGCGTACTGGATCAGCGGTTTGTCGACGACCGGCAGCATTTCCTTCGGGCTCGCCTTGGTGGCGGGCAGAAAGCGCGTGCCACGGCCGGCCACGGGAAACACGGCGGTCCTGATCTCGGACTTCATGGAAGTTTCAATCCCGAATCGGGCGGTCCGTGCCCTCGTTCACGCGCTCCCGCAGATCCTTGCCGGGCTTGAAGTGCGGCACGTACTTACCGTCCAGCGCCACGGCTTCACCCGTCTTCGGGTTGCGTCCCTGGCGCGGCGGCCGGAAGTGGAGGGAAAAACTGCCGAAGCCGCGGATCTCGATCCGATCGCCCTGCGCCAGGGCGTCGCTCATGATCTCAAGCATCTGCTTGAGAGCGAGTTCGACGTCCTTGGCCGGCAGGTGCTTCTGCTTGGTGGTGATTATTTCTATGAGTTCGGACTTCGTCATGCCAGCCCCTGCCCTGCTTCATTATTTTTTTGGATCAATCGCGACCTGGGGTATTGATCTGTTCCTTCAACAGGTCGCCCAGGCTGGTGCCAGAAGTCGGCTGTTCCGAGCGATAATTCTGCACCGCTTCGGCCTCTTCGTGGACTTCCTTGGCCTTGATCGACAGTGAGATCGAGCGCGTCTTGCGATCGACGCCCACGAATTTCGCCTCGACCTCGTCGCCCACCTTCAGCACCTGGCGGGCATCCTCGATGCGATCGCGTCCTAGTTCCGAAGCGCGCAGCTGCCCCTCGATGCCATTGCCCAGGTCGATGATCGCGCCACGCGCGTCAACCTCGCGCACCGTGCCGCGCACCACGCTGCCCTTTGGATTGTCGGTGATGTAGCCGGAGAACGGATCCTTCGCCAGTTGCTTGATGCCGAGCGAGATGCGCTCGCGTTCCGGATCGATCGCCAGCACCATCGCCTCGACCTGCTGGCCCTTCTGGTAATTGCGCACCGCTTCTTCGCCCGGTACATCCCAGGAAATATCCGAGAGGTGCACCAGGCCGTCGATGTTGCCTGCGAGCCCGATGAAGATGCCAAAGTCGGTGATCGACTTGATCTGCCCGGCCACGCGATCGCCACGATTGTGGTTCTCGGAAAATTCCTTCCAGGGATTGGCCGCGCACTGCTTGAGACCGAGGGAAATGCGCCGCCGCTCCTCGTCGACGTCGAGCACCATGACCTCGACTTCCTGACCGGTCTGCACGACCTTGGCCGGATTGACGTTCTTGTTGGTCCAGTCCATCTCCGAGACGTGCACCAGCCCCTCGACGCCGTCCTCGATCTCGACGAACGCGCCGTAGTCGGCAATATTGGTGATCTTGCCGAACACGCGCGTGTTGGGCGGATAGCGCCGGGCTATGTTCTCCCACGGATCAGCGCCGAGCTGCTTCAGGCCGAGCGAAACGCGCGAGCGCTCGCGGTCGAACTTCAGGATCCGCACGTCGACTTCATCGCCGACCTTGACCACTTCGGAAGGATGCTTGACGCGCTTCCAGGCCATGTCGGTGATGTGCAACAACCCGTCGATGCCGCCGAGGTCGACGAAGGCGCCGTAGTCGGTGAGGTTCTTGACGGTGCCCTTGACCACCGCGCCTTCCTGGAGGTTATCCAGCAGCGCGCTGCGTTCCGCGGAAAATTCCTGCTCGACGACGGCGCGGCGCGAGACCACGACGTTGTTGCGCTTCTGGTCGAGCTTGATGACCTTGAACTCGAGCGGCTTGTTTTCGAGGTAGGCCGTGTCACGGACCGGACGCACGTCGACCAGCGAACCGGGAAGGAAGGCCCGCACCGTTTCGATGTCGACCGTGAAGCCGCCCTTGACGCGGCCGGAGATGATGCCGGTCACGATTTCGCCATCGTTGAAGGCCTGCTCGAGGCGGGTCCACGTGCGGGCGCGCTTGGCCTTTTCGCGCGACAGGCGTGTCTCGCCGGTGCCGTCCTCGACGGCGTCGAGCGCCACTTCGATCTGGTCTCCGGCCTTGACCTCGATCTCGCCGCGCTCGTTTTTGAACTGGTCGAGCGGTATTACCGCTTCGGACTTGAGGCCTACGTTGATGATGACGACGTCGGGACCGACATCCACCACCAGGCCCATCAGGATCATGCCGGGGCGAATCCGCTGATTCGCCAGGCTCTGCTCGAACATCTCGCTGAAACTTTCGGTCATGTCTACTCTCGCACGCGCTTGCGGCGTGCTTGGCTGGCCGCTGGCGCATCCGGCACCACCGCGGGTTTATTGACGATCGGGTGTGGCGTCCTTGCCTGACCCGTCCAGTCTGGAACGACGACCCCTAGGGACGGTCGGCTCCAGCCTTCCACATTCCGCGCTGCACACCCAGGCGCCAGACCGCATCGACCACCTGTGCCACCGTAAGCGGCGTGGAATCGATGATGACGGCGTCCCCGGCAGGCACCAGCGGAGCGACGAGGCGGGACGCATCCTGCCTGTCCCGCGCTGCTATCTCACGCGAAAGGGCGGCAAGGTTACCAGCAGAATCCTTTCCTTTCAACTGGTTATAACGCCTTAGGGCCCGTTCTTCGGCCGTCGCGGACAGGAAGATCTTGAGGGGGGCGCCCGGGAACACGATCGTGCCCATGTCCCGCCCGTCCGCCACCAGCCCGGGCGGCCGGGCGAAGGCGTGCTGGCGCCTGAGCAGGGCCGCGCGCAGCGCCGGCCAGGCGGCAACCCGGGAGGCCCCGGCACCAATTTCCTCGCTCCGGATTGGCGCCGTGACGTCCTCCCCGGCCAGCTGTATTCGCTCCGAACCATCCTCGCGCAGCCCAAACTGGGGCTCCAGGGCCCCCGCCAGCCGCACGTGGCCCGGTTCATCGTTGGGCGCGAGCCCGGCCTTGAGTCCAGCCAGTGCCACCAGCCGGTACAGGGCGCCGCTGTCGAGCAGATGCCAGCCCAGTCGCTCCGCCAGCTGGCGGCTGACCGTACCCTTCCCCGCCCCGCTGGGCCCGTCGATCGTCACGACCGGTACGCCGGGGAGCTTCGACATCAGGAACTGCCTCCCTCATCGAGGGCCAGGCCGACGCGGCGCGCCGCACCGGGGAAGCCGGGAAACGAGGTCGCCACATTGGCGACGTCCGTGATTTCAATCGCCTCCCGTGCGCGCACGCTGGCGATTGCGAAAGACATCGCCACGCGATGATCGCCGTGGCTGTCCACGCGCCCGCCGCGCAACCCCCCGCCCTGGATGCGCAGTCCGTCCGGGAGCAGCTCGCATTGCACGCCGGTGGCGGCCAGACCCTGCGCCATCGCCGCCAGGCGATCGCTCTCCTTGACCCGCAATTCCTCGGCTCCAGTCACCAGGGTCTCGCCCTCGGCGCAGGCGGCGGCAATGAACAGCACCGGCAGTTCGTCGATGGCCAGCGGCACCAACTCCCGCGGTATCGCCACGCCGCGCAACGCACCGGCGTAGGCGGTGATGTCCGCGAGCGGTTCTGGTCCGGCCGCGGCGAGCGGCGTCACGCTGATGCGCGCGCCCATCAGCCGCAGCATGTCGAGCAACCCGGTGCGCGTGGGGTTCACCCCCACGCCGCGGACGGTCAGACCGGTGGGAGCCGCCAGGCACCCGGCGACGATGAAGAATGCCGCGGAAGAGAAATCTCCGGGCACCTGGATTTCCGTGCCACGCAGGGTCTGGCCGCCGGCGAATTCAACCGTCGCGCCCTGCCGCTGCAACTGCGCGCCGAAGCCGGCGAGCATGCGCTCGGTGTGATCCCGGGTCGGCGCCGGTTCGCTGACCCGCGTGATGCCACGCGAGCGGAGCGCCGCAAGCAGGATCGCGGACTTCACCTGGGCGCTGGCCATCGGCAAGGCATAGTCGATGCCCTGCAGCGATGCGCCACCGTGCAGCAGCACCGGTGGTCGGCCCTCCCGTGTGTCGATGCGAGCGCCCATCAGGCGCAGCGGCTGGGCCACCCGCTCCATCGGACGGCGCATCAGCGATTCATCGCCGATCAGCGTGCTGGAAAAGCTTTGGCCGGCCAGCAGACCCATGAACAGGCGGATCGCCGTCCCCGCATTGCCCAGATCCAGGGGCGCGGCGCTGGCGCGCAGGCCCGGCGGACCGGTGCCATGGACCACAATCTCCTGCCGCCCCGGCTGCTCGATGCGCACGCCCAGGGCGCGCAGTGCGCTCAAGGTGGCCAGGCAATCGGCGCTGTCGAGAAATCCCCTGATGCGCGTCGTGCCAGCGGCGATGCCACCGAGCATCAACGCCCGGTGGGAAACGGACTTGTCACCCGGGACACTCAAGGTACCGCCGACGGTGCTGACCGGTGCAGCGAGGTAGCGCCTGCGCGGCAGCTCGCTCATGCGGCCCGCAGCAGCTCGCCCAGCAGCCGCAGCAGGCGATCGTTCTGATCGGGCAGACCTACCGAGACTCTCAGGTGCTGCGGCAGGCCGTAGCCGCCCAGGGGCCGGACGATCACGCCACCGCGCAGCAACTGCTCGTAGATGTGCGCCGCGCGCGGCCCGACGTCGACCATCAGGAAATTCGCGGCTGAAGGCGCAAACGGCACACCCTGCGCGCGCAGCGCCGCGGCCATGCGCTCACGTTCGGCGACCACGAGGCGCGCGGCCTTTTCGACGTACGGCAGATCGGTGAGAGCCGCCGCCGCTCCCGCCTGCGCGAGGTTGCTGACATTGAACGCGGGTCGAATCCGGTTCAACGCGTCGGCCACTTCCGCGTGCGAGACCGCGTAGCCCACGCGCGCACCGGCCAGGCCGTAAGCCTTGGAAAAGGTGCGCACCAGCACCAGTTGCGGGAATTCCTGGCGCCACTGCAGGCCATCGCCCAGGCCGCTGACGGCCGCGTATTCGAGGTAGGCCTCATCCAGCACCACCAGCGCGTGAGATGGGAGCGCGGCAATGAATTCGCGCAGGGCTGCGAGCTCCACCCAGGTGCCGGTGGGATTGTTCGGATTGGCGATGTACACCAGCCGGGTCTCGGGCGTGATCGCAGCCGCCATGGCCGCCAGATCGTGTCCATAGGGCATGGCGGTGTGTGCGCCCAGCGCTCTCGCCTCGATGCAGCGCGCGCCGGTGGCGCGGATCACCAGAGGATAGATGGCGAAGCCGAACTGCGAGCAGACCGCGGCGCTTTGCGGTGTGAGAAAGGCTTCGGCAAGCAGCAGCAGCAGTTCATTGGAGCCGTTGCCCAGTGTCAGCGTGTTTTCCGGGACGCCGAGGCGCCTGGCCAGGGCAGCCTTGAATTCATGCGCGCCGCCGTCCGGGTAGAGCCAGACGTCGCCCAAGGCCGCCTGCATCGCCGCCAGGGCCGCCGGACTCGGGCCGTAGGGATTCTCGTTCGAAGCCAGCTTGACGACATCACGGATGCCGTATTCGCGCTCCAGTTCACTGATCGGTTTGCCCGGCACATAGGGCGAGAGACCCCGCACCGCCGCCGTTGCCAGCCGGCCCGGGTGCGCCTTTTCCGTGCTCACGTCACAGTACCGAGCGAGGATAGGAACCAATCACCCGAAACAGCGAGGCGCGCGCCTTCAGTCCTTTCAGGGCACGGGCCACCCGCGCATCGCTGGCATGTCCTTCGACGTCGATGAAGAACACGTAGTTCCACTTGCCGCGGCGGGACGGGCGCGATTCGATGCGCGTCATGCTGATGCGATTGGTGGCCAGGGGCTCCAGCAATCGATGCAAGGCGCCGGGCGAGGTGGTACTGCGCGTGGAGACCAGCAGCGTGGTCTTGTCGGCGCCGCTGGGTGCGAGGATCTTGCGGCCGATGACCAGGAAGCGCGTGGTGTTATCGGCGCGATCCTCAATCTCGCTCACCAGCAGGCGCAGTTCATAGACTTCCGCCGCTGTGTCGCCCGCGATGGCCGCCGTGTCCTTTTCGTCGCGTGCGCGGCGCGCTCCCTCGGCATTGCTGCTGACCGCAACGCGCTCCACTCCGGGCAGGTGCTCATCAAGCCAGCTGCGGCATTGCGCCAGCGCCTGCGCGTGGGCGCAGATCCGCTCGATGGCCTGCAGCGATTCCATGCGCCCCATCAGGCAGTGATGGATGCGCAACTCGACTTCGCCGCAGATATGCAGCGGACTGCCGATGAACCGATCGAGCGTGTTGGTGATCGCGCCCTCGGAGGAATTCTCGACCGCCACGACGCCGAAGTCGGCGTTGCCGGCCTCCACTTCGTGAAAGACCTCCTCGCTGGTGCTGAGCGCCAGCGCGCGCACCGAATGCCCGAAGTGCTTGAACACGGCGGCCTGGGTATGGGTGCCTTCTGGCCCCAGGAATGCCACCTTGAGCGGCTCCTGCTGGGCGAGACAGGCGGACATGATCTCGCGGAACAGCCGGGCGATTTCCTCGTTCCGCAGCGGCCCTGCGTTGCGCTCGAGCGCGGCACGCAGCACCTGGGCCTCGCGCTCCGGCCGGTAGAAATCGACCGTGTGCCCGTCGGCGTGCTTGGAAATGCCCACCTGCTGCGCCAGCAGGGCCCGTCGATTGAGCAGTTCCTGCAGCTGTTCATCGACCGCATTGATTTCGGCGCGTAGCTGCGCCAGCGGCGCCCTGGCGCCCGCCTGGCCGCTGCTCCTGCGGCGCCGGCTAGCCATCGAGCACCTGGGCCTGTTCGGCCACGATGCGTGCCGACAGCACGCCCTCGATCTGCTGGAGGTCCGCGACCAGTGCCGCGTCGACGATGCCATCCGTGTCGATCAGCGTATAGGCGAACTCCCCGCGCGACTTGTTGAGCAGGTCGGCAATGTTGATGCTGGTCCGGGCCAGGCGCGTGGAGATCTGTCCCACCATGTTCGGCACATTGCGGTTGGCGACGGCAATGCGCGTCGTCCCAGGCATTCGCGGCAGCAGGGTTTCCGGAAAGTTCACCGAGTTGCGAATGTTGCCATTCTCCAGGAAGTCGCGCAGCGCCTCGGCGGCCATGATTGCGCAATTGTCCTCCGCCTCTCCGGTCGAGGCGCCGAGGTGCGGCAGCGCGATGGCGCGCGGCTGCGCCTTGAGCGCATTGCTGGGGAAGTCGCAGACGTAGGCGAGGAGCTGCCCGGATTCCAGCGCGGCCACGATGTCCGCCTCGTTGACGATCTGCGCGCGCGCGAAATTCAGTACCACGCCGCCCGGCCGCATCAGCTTCAGGCGGGCCGCATTGACCAGTGCGCGGGTCTGCTCGGTGATGGGCACGTGCACTGTGACCACATCGGCGCGCGCGAACAGGTCATCGAGCGAGCGGGCTTGCTGCACCGAGGAGGACAGCTGCCAGGCGCGCTGCACGGTGATCTGCGGGTCGTAGCCCAGCACCTGCATTCCCAGCGCCTGCACCGCGTTCGCCACCTCGACACCGATGGCCCCGAGGCCGATCACGCCGCAGGTACGGCCCGGCAGCTCGAAGCCGGAGTAGTCCTTCTTGCCTTTCTCGACGGCGACGTCGAGGTCCGCATCGTCGCCCTGGAGCGAGCGTGCAAAATCCCAGGCCTGGCAGATGTTGCGGGCGGCGAGCAAGAGTCCGGCCAGCACCAGTTCCTTGACCGCATTGGCGTTGCCGCCAGGCGCGTTGAACACCGGTATGCCCAGCGCGCTGAGTGAGGCCACCGGAATGTTATTGGTGCCGGCGCCGGCACGGGCCACGGCCAGGAGCGAGTCGGGGAGCGCGAATTTGTGCATGTTTGCCGAACGCAGCAGGATCGCGTGCGGCTGGCTTAAGTCCGCGGCGACTTCATAGCCCTGGGGCGGGAGCTTTTCCAGGCCACGCTGGCTGATGCTGTTGAGCGTGAGGACACGGTATTTCATGTCAGCCGTTCCGGCGCGCAAAATCGCGCATGAACTCGATCAGGACGTCGACGCCTTCGGGCGGCATGGCGTTGTAGAGGCTGGCGCGCATGCCCCCGACTGAACGGTGGCCTTCCAGGTTCACGAGCCCCGCCTCGCCCGCTGCCGACACGAAGCTCTTGTCGAGCTCCGGCCTGGCGAGTGTAAACGGTACGTTCATCCAGGAGCGGGATGCCGGCGCCACCGGATTGCGATAGAAATCCGATTCATCGATGGCCCGGTAAAGCTTCTCGGCCTTGGCACGATTCCGTTCGCCCATGCGTACCACGCCGCCCTGGCGCTTCAGCCACTTGAACACCAGGCCGGCGACATACCACGTGAAGGTGGGAGGCGTATTCAGCATCGACGCTTCATCCGCGACGAGCTTGTAGTTGAGCACCGTCGGCGTTTCCTGCCGCGCCCGGCCCAGCAGGTCCTCACGGACGATGACCACGCACAGACCCGCAGGGCCGATGTTCTTCTGCGCTCCGGCGTAAATCAGCCCAAAGCGGTTGATGTCGATGGGCCGGGACAGGATCGTCGAAGACATGTCGGCGACCAGCGGCGCGGCGCCGCGCGGCACGAAGGGGAATTCCACGCCGCCAATGGTCTCGTTGGGTGTGTAGTGCAGGTAGGCCGCGCCGCGGCTTAAGTGCCAGGTGTCCTCGGCCGGGACGTCGTTGTAGTTACTGCTCGCCCCGTCTGCCGCCACGTTCACGCGGCAGAAGTGCCGCGCCTCGGAAAGGGTCTTCTTCGACCAGTGACCCGTATTGACGATGTCGACCACGCTCTCAGTGGTGGTCAGGTTCAGGGGCACCGCCGCGAATTGTGCCGTCGCCCCACCCTGCAGGAACAGCACCCTGTAGTGGGCCGGAATCGTCAGCAGCTCGCGCAGGTCGGCTTCGGCCTCCGCGGCGCAGGCTGCGAAGGCCTTGCTCCGGTGGCCCACTTCCATGACCGACATTCCGCGGCCCTGCCAGTCGGTCAGTTCGTCACGGACCTGTTCCAGGACTTCCAGGGGCAATACGGCCGGACCAGGCGAGAAATTGAATACGCGCACGGGGCTCCTCAATAGGACGGATGGTGGATCGAGCATGGGGCCAGGGAGCATTCAGTCTAGCAAGGTCGCGGGCTACAGTGGATTCGCATCCTCAGCGCCGCCCACGCCGTTGGGCTCGACCGCCTCACCGGCATTCTCGCCCTCGCCGTTCTCCAGACCCTCGACACGCTCGATGCCGCTGAGCCTTTCGCCCTCGGCCAGGCGCATCAGGCGCACGCCCTGCGTATTCCGGCCGACCACCGAAATATCGCGCACCGGCGTACGCACCAGCGCGCCGGTCGAACTGATGAGCATAAGCTCATGCGCATTTTCGACCTGGAGCGCCGCCACCATGTCACCGTTCCGCTCACTGGTCTGCAGGGCAATGACGCCCTGGCCACCGCGATTGTGTACAGGAAACTCCTCGAGCGGCGTCAGCTTGCCGTAGCCGCTCTCCGAGGCCGTGAGTATGTGGCCCTCACCGAGGGCAATCAGCGCGATCAGCCGCTGTCCCAGCCCCAGGCGCACGCCGCGCACTCCGGTCGCATCGCGGCCCATCGGCCGCACTTCCTGTTCCTGGAACCGGATCGCCTTGCCGCCGCTCGTGCACAGGAGGATCTCCCGCGTGCCGTCCGTGAGTGCAACGCCCACGAGATGGTCGTCCACCTGCAGGTCCACGCCGATGATGCCGGACGCGCGGGGCCGGGAGAACGCCGCCAGGGGCGTTTTCTTGACCGTGCCCAGGCTGGTCGCCATGAAGACGAAATGCTGTTCGTCGAACTGCTTGACCGGCAGCAGCGCATTGATCTTTTCGCCAGCCTCCAGCGGCAGCAGGTTGACGATCGGCTTGCCGCGCGAGCCGCGGCCCGCCTGCGGCAGCTCGAATACCCGCAGCCAGTAGACCTTGCCGCGATTCGAAAAACACAGCAGCGTGTCATGCGTGTGGGCGATGAAGAATTTCTCGACGAAATCCTCGTCCTTCACCGCGGTCGCCGACTTGCCGCGTCCGCCGCGGCGCTGCGCCTGGTAATCGGAGACAGGCTGCGCCTTGGCGTAGCCGGCGTGCGAGAGCGTCACCACCATGTCCTGCGGCTCGATCAGGTCCTCGGTCGAGAGATTAAGATGATCGCGGCTGATCTCCGTGCGCCGCTCGTCCCCGTAGGCGTCGCGAATTTCCACCAGCTCCGCGCGGATCTCCCGCGTCAGGCGATCGGGGAGCGCGAGGATCTCGCTTAAGTCAACGATGCGGGTCAGCAGATCGCGGTATTCGCCCACGATCTTGTCCTGCTCCAGTCCCGTGAGCCGGTGCAGGCGCATGTCGAGAATTGCCTGGGCCTGCACTTCGCTCAAGCGGTACCAGCCCGCGTTCATGCCAAACTCGCCCGGCAGCTTGTCGGGGCGCGACGCGGTGGGACCGGCGCGTTCGAGCATCGCGGCCACCGCCCCGGGCGCCCAATCGCGGCTCATCAGCGCGGTACGCGCCTCGGGGGGGGCCGCGGCGGCCTTGATCACGGCGATGATCGGATCGATGTTGGCCAGCGCCACCGCCAGCCCCTCGAGTACATGGGCGCGCTCACGCGCCTTGCGCAGCTCGAACACCGTGCGGCGCGTAACCACTTCACGGCGATGTCGGAGGAAGGCGTCGAGCAGGTCGCGCAGGCCCATGAGCCTGGGCTGCCCGTCCTGGAGCGCCACCATGTTGATGCCAAACACCGTTTCCATCGGCGTCTGCGCATACAGGTTGTTGAGCACGATCTCGGCGACCTCGCCGCGCCTGAGCTCGACCACGATGCGCATGCCGTCCTTGTCGGATTCATCGCGCAAGCCGTCCTGCGCAATGCCATCGAGGAGCTTCTCGCGCACCAGATCGGCGATGCGCTCGATCAGGCGCGCCTTGTTGACCTGATAGGGCAGCTCCGTCACCACGATCGCCTGGCGACCGCTCTTGCCGTCGATCTCCTCGATGCCGGCGCGCGCGCGAATCGAGAGGCGCCCGCGGCCGCTCTTGTACGCGGTGGCGATTTCCTGCGCGCCGTTGATGATTCCACCGGTCGGGAAATCGGGGCCAGGCACGATCTGCATCAATCCGGCCAGCGAGATGGCCGGGTCATCGAGCAGCGCCAGGCAGGCCGTGACGATCTCCGTCAGGTTGTGCGGGGGGATATTGGTCGCCATGCCGACCGCGATTCCCGAGGAGCCGTTGACCAGGAGGTTGGGAACCCGGGTCGGCAGCACCGCCGGTTCAGTCTCCGATTCGTCGTAATTGGGCACGAAATCGACGGTTTCCTTGTCGATATCGGCCAGCAATTCGTGCGCCAGCTTCGACATGCGCACTTCGGTGTAGCGCATGGCGGCCGGGGCGTCGCCGTCGACGGAGCCAAAGTTGCCCTGGCCGTCGACCAGGATGTAGCGCATGGAAAAATGCTGCGCCATGCGCACGATCGTGTCGTACACGGCCGTGTCGCCGTGCGGGTGATACTTGCCGATCACATCGCCGACGACGCGCGCCGATTTCTTGTAGGGCTTGTTATACTCGTTGCCGAGCTCGCGCATTGCGTGCAGCACGCGCCGGTGCACGGGCTTGAGGCCGTCGCGCACGTCGGGCAGCGCGCGGCCGACGATCACGCTCATGGCGTAGTCGAGATACGACTGTCGCATCTCGTCTTCCAGGTTGACCGGCAGGATTTCGCGCGCTATTTCAATCATGAGCAAACCTTGGATTTTAGCCTAGAAAGTTTAGCACAATGCCCCCTGCCCGGCCCGGCCGCAGCGGTGCAGGCAGGAAGGCCGGACCACCCCAAATGAGTGCCGCGTTAAACGTCGATGCGGTCGAGCTGGCGAAGTTCGATGCCCTGGCGCACCAGTACTGGGACGCCGCCGGGCCGCTGCGCACACTGCACAGCCTCAATCCGGTGCGCGCCGGTTTCATTGCCGCGCGAACCCGGCTGGCCGACGCCGCCGTGGTCGATGTGGGCTGTGGCGGCGGCCTGCTGTGCGAAGCGCTCGCACGCCACGGTGCACGGGTGACGGGAATCGATCTGTCGCCGACCATGATCGAAGTGGCACGGCTCCACGCGCAGAGCTCCGGCCTTGCGATCGACTATCGCGAGCAATCGGCCGCCTCCCTGGGCGCGCTCGCCCCCGCGCAGTACGACTGCGTGTGCTGCATGGAACTCCTCGAGCACGTGCCTGAGCCCGCGGTGCTCGTCGGGGAGCTGTCCCGCCTGGTGCGCCCGGGCGGTGCGCTGTTCGTGTCCACCATCAACCGGACCGCGCAGGCCTTCTTCGGCGCGATCGTGGCGGCCGAATACGTGCTGGGCCTGCTGCCGCGCGGTACGCACGAGTACGCGCGCTTCGTGCCGCCCGCCGAGCTGGCCCGCGCGGGTCGCGGCGCCGGTCTGGAACTGCGCGAACTCACCGGCCTCGGGTACGATCCGCTGACGCACTCCGCGCGCCTGGTGAGCCGGACTGCGATCAACTATCTGGCCTGCTTCAGCCGCCCGCTGGAACTGCAATGAAGGCCTCGCAGCGGGCGCGCGCGGCGCTTTTCGATCTGGACGGGACGCTCCTGGACACAGCGCCCGATCTGGCCGCCGCTCTGAATGTGCTGCTGCACGAGGAGCAGCGACCGCCGCTGGAGCTCGCGCTGATCCGCCCGCACGTGTCCAGCGGCGCAGTGGCCGTGGTACGCACCGGGTTTCCCGGCGTCAGCGGCGAGCCCTTCGAGCGCCTGCGGCGCCGCTTCCTCGAACTCTATCGGGCGGCGCTCAGCGTGCATACGCGCCTGTTTCCGGGCTTCGAGCCCGTGCTGGCGACGCTGGAGTCCAGGGGTCTGCCGTGGGGCATCGTGACCAACAAGGCCGGGTGGCTGACCCAACCGCTGCTGGCTGACCTGGGACTGCTCGCGCGCGCGGCCTGCGTCCTGAGCGGCGATACGCTGCCGGAACGCAAACCGCACCCACGGCCGCTGCTCGTGGCGGCCGCGCAGCTCGGCGTGGCACCGGCCGACTGCGTGTTCGTCGGCGACGCGCTGCGCGACGTGCAGGCCGCGTGCGCCGCCGGCATGGTGCCGCTGGCGGTGCGTTACGGTTATCTCGACCCGGCGGACAATCCCGACGCCTGGCCCGTCGCCGCCTGGCTTCAGGAGCCCTCTGACCTGCTGCCCTGGCTGCAGCTCGATGGCCCACGCACCCGCGTGGAGCGCGTGGCTGGGGTGGCACCGTGAGTGCCGGTTGGCTGCTCGCGATGGCTGTCGTTGCCGCCGCTGGCGGCATCGGGCTGCTCGCCTGGTGGCTGGCGCGGCGCCAGCGCGAGGCGCTCGCGGCCCTGCCGGCGCAGCTGGGCGCCAGCGTCGCGGAGCTCGCCAACAACGCCCTGCGCAACAACACGGACATGTTCCTGAAACTGGCGCGCGAGTCCTTCGCGCGTGAACAGAGCGAGGCGCAGGCGACGCTGCGCGAACGCGAGGTGGCCCTCGGGCAGCTGGTGGCGCCACTCGCCAAGGCGCTGGAGAAAACCGAGCAGCAACTGGTCGGCCTGGAACGCGAGCGTCGCGATGCCTTCAGCAGCCTGCGTACGCAGATCGAACAGCTGGTGCTGGGACAGAGCGCGCTGCAGCGCGAGACCCGCAACCTGGTGGGTGCGCTGCGCCGACCGGAAGTGCGGGGCCGCTGGGGCGAGCTGACACTGCGCCGGGTCGTCGAAGTCTCCGGCATGTCGGAGTATTGCGATTTCTCCGAACAGACCACCGTGAGCGGCGCGAGTGGAACCCTGCGCCCCGATCTGCTGGTGCGCATGCCGGAGGGTCGGGAGCTGGTCGTCGACGCCAAGACACCGCTTGATGCCTACCTGGATGCGATCGAGGCGACCAGCGATGAGGCGCGCGCCGCGGCGCTCAGCCGCCACGCCCAGCAGGTGGAGGCCCGGGTGCGGGAGCTGGCCAGCAAGGCGTACTGGAATCAATTCAAGAAGAGCCCTGAATTTGCCGTGCTGTTCCTGCCCGGCGATCAATTCCTGAGCGCCGCGCTGACCGAGCGGCCCGAGCTGCTCGAAAATGCGATGCGCCAGAGCATCGTGCTCGCCACGCCGGCCACGCTGATCGCGCTGTTCAAGGCGGTCGCCTACGGCTGGCGCCAGTCGGCGGTCGCCGAAAACGCGGCCCGGATCCTCGAGCTGGGCCAGGACTTGCACCGGCGCCTGGGCAACTTCGTCGGCCATCTGGGGCGGGCCGGTCAGCGCCTGGGCGCAACGGTCGATGCCTACAACGACGCGGTCGGCTCACTGGAGCGCCAGGTGATGCCGCAGGCACGCCGGTTCACTGAACTCGGTGCGATCAGCGGCGATCCGCTGCCCGAACTCGCTCCCGTGGACCGCCTGACGCGCGGCGTCAATCTGCACCCGGACGACCAGACGGCCAAGAGCGAATGAGCGCGGCCGTCGCGCTGGATGACATCGCCATCCGGCACTACGTCGCGCCGCCTGGCTTGCTGGCCGGTCGCGTCATTGCCGTGACCGGCGCCGGCGATGGCGTGGGTCGGGCGGTGGCGCTCGCCGCCGCCGATCGCGGCGCGCAACTGGTGCTGATCGGGCGGACCGTCAAGCGACTGGAGGCGGTGCACGCGCAGATCGCCGCCGGCGGTGCCCCCGATGCGAGCATCGCGCCGCTCGATCTGGAACGCGCACTGGCCGCGGACTATGACGGGCTCGCGGCGGCCCTGGGCACGCGTTACGGCCGCCTCGACGGGCTGGTGCACTGCGCCGCGCAGGTCGGCGCGCTCGCTCCGATCGAGCACTACGACATGCTCACCTGGTGCCGCGTCATTCACGTGAATCTGACGGCGGCCTTTGCGCTCACCCAGGTGCTGCTCCCCGCGCTGCGCGCGTCGAGCGACGCTTCCGTGATCTTCAGCTCGAGCGGTGTCGGCCGGCGCGGGCGCGCCCACTGGGGCGCCTACGCCGTCTCGAAGTTCGGCATCGAAGGTTTCGCGCAGGTGCTGGCCGACGAGCTCGAAGGCGGCACCGCGGTGCGCGTCAATGCGCTGAATCCGGGCGCGGCGCGCACGCGCCTGCGGCGGCAGGCGTTTCCGGCCGAGAACACGGCGGGCGTGCCGGAACCTGAAGCGCTGGTGCGGCCCTATCTGTGGTTGCTGGGTCCGGACAGCCGCGGGGTCAGCGGGCGGAGTCTGGATTGTCAGCCGCTGAGCCCGCCGCTGCCGCAGGTTTGAGGAGCGAGTCGATCTCGGCCGGGAGCAGTTCGCGCCAACGGCCGCGCGGCATGCTGCGTTCGAGCTGCACGGAGCCCAGCCGCACGCGCATCAGCCGGCTGACGGCCACGCCCTGGCGTTCCAAGAGCTGTCGCAGGTCATTGCCGCTCGCGCCGATCGTTTCGATCTGGTACCACTGATTGCTCCCGCTGCCGCCCGCAGCATCGATGCGGATCACCCGCAGCGTCGAGCCCCGATCGAGCTGGCCACCCAGGACGCCCGCTCGCTGTTCCGCCCCGAGTTCACCGCGTACCCGCAGACTGTAGACCACCGGCTGCGCGCGCACCGCGCGCTGCAGGCGCACCGCCAGCGCACCGTCCGCCGTCAGCAACTCCAGTCCCCCGTCGACCTGCGGCAGCGGACTGATGCTCATGAAGCGCGGCCCGGTGCGACGCGGCAAATGGGAGGCGAAGGAATCAGCGTTGGCGGGCGTCGACAACAGCGGCAGGCCCGGTGAGCGGTGACAGAGCAGGACAGGCAACTCGCGTGCCGGGCCCGTCTGGCGGATCAACCGCCCATCGAGCCGCAGCTGATCGCCCGCATCGACCCGATCGCCCAGCGCGGCGGCCCGGCCATTGATCGAGAGGCGGCCGGCGCGAATCCACTGCTCCGCCTCGCGGCGCGAAGCCACTCCGAGGCGGGACAGGAGCTTCTGCAGGCGCTCGGGCTCCTGCTCGTTTGGCATGCCGGAATCAGTCTTCGGCTGAGAGGCCGGAGGCGACCAGGCCCGACGAGGCGGCCCTGGACGGGAGCGCTTGCGCGGGCTCCTCGTCCAGGTCGCCCGCCTCATCGGCGAGCAGTTCCGGACGCGGCTGCGCCAGCGGCGTCGGCCTCCCCTTCAGAACCCACCGAGAGCGCCAGCTGCGGATTGATCTCGGCCAGGGCGCGCAGCTCCGCCAGCGGCGGCAGCTCGTCGACGGCGCGCAGGCCGAAGTAGTCAAGAAACTCGCGCGTCGTGCCCAGCAATTCCGGCCGCCCTGGCAATTCCCGGTGGCCCACAACGCGCACCCAGCCGCGCTCGAGGAGCGTGCGCACGATGTCTGAATTCACGGCCACACCGCGCACCGCTTCGATTTCGGCGCGCGTGATCGGCTGGCGGTAGGCGATCAGCGCCAGGGTCTCGAGCAGGGCACGCGAATAGCGCTGCGGGCGTTCCGGCCGCAGGCGCGACACCTCGGTCGCGAATTCGCGCCGCACCTGGATGCGCACGCCGCTGGCGGTCTCCTTGAGTTCAAGCCCGCGCCCCGCATAGTCCGCTTCGAGCGCGGCGAGGCTGGCGCGGATGGCCGCGGTGCCGGGCCGCTCGCTCTCACCGAACAGCGCGGCCAGTTCCTCCAGCCCGAGGGAGCGTCCGGCCGCCAGCAGGCCTGCTTCCACCACGTTCTTGATGTATTGCTCGTTCATAATCGACTCTCGGGAACGATCTGCAGTGTAGGGGCAGGCGTGGCCCGACGCACGTGGAGCGGCGCCAGCGCTTCCGTCTGCACGATCTCGACCAGGCCTTCGCGGAGCAGTTCCAGGAGCGCCACGAAGGTCACCGTGACGCCCATGCGGCCCTCGGCCGGGCTGAACAGGCGCACGAAATCGGTGAAGGCACCGGGCTCCAGGGCCGCCAGTATGCTGCTCATGCGCTCCCGCACGGAAAGGGGTTCGCGCTGGATGTGGTGGTGCGCAAACATCTGCGCGCGCGTTGCCACCTCGCGGAACGCCAGCAGCATCTCGCGCAGAGCAACCTGGGGCAGCACCCGCGCCACGGGCCGCTCGCGCAGCTCGGCGCTGGCCTGGAACACGTCGCGGTCCAGCCGCGCCAGCTGGTCCACGTCGCTCGCCGCACGCTTGAAGCGCTCGTATTCCTGCAGGCGGCGTACGAGCTCGGCGCGCGGATCCGACTCATCGTCCGCGCTGTCGGCAGAACGCGGCAGCAGCATGCGCGACTTGATCTCGGCGAGGGTGGCGGCCATCACCAGGTATTCGCCCGCCAGCTCCAGCTGCAGATCCTGCATCAGCTCGATGTAGCGCATGTACTGGCGCGTGATCTCGGCGATCGGGATGTCCAGGACGTCGAGATTCTGGCGGCGAATCAGGTACAGCAGCAGATCGAGGGGCCCCTCGAAGGCCTCGAGAAACACTTCGAGCGCCTGCGGCGGGATATACAGATCGCGCGGCATCTGCGTCACCGGCTCGCCATTGACGATGGCGAAGGGCATCTCGCCCTGCTCGGGCAGCGCCGGCAGAGGCTGTGCCGGAGGCGGGTTGGAAACGACGACTTTCAGATCGGGTTTCATGATCCTGATTCTATTCCGCGCGCAGGTGCATTGCCCGGCGCACATCGTCCAGGGTATGCCGCGCCGTTTCGCGCGCCTTCTCGGCGCCCTGCGCCAGCAGATTCTTCACCAGGTCGGGGTTGTCCTGGTAGTCCTTCGCGCGCTCGCGCATGCCGGTCACTTCGGCCACCACCTTATCGATCAGCGGCTGCTTGCACTCCAGGCAGCCGATGCCGGCGCTGCGACAGCCCGCGCTGGCCCAGTTGCGCACGCTCTCATCGGAGTAAATGCGATGCAGGTCGAATACCGGGCATTTGTCCGGATCGCCCGGATCGGTGCGCCGCACGCGCGCCGGATCGGTCTGCATGGCCTTGAGCTTGCGCACGACGCTGTCCGGTTCCTCGCGCAGCCCGATCGTGTTGCCGTAGGACTTCGACATCTTGCGCCCATCGAGCCCCGGCACCTTGGGCGTGGCGGTCAGCAGCACGCCGGGCTCCGGCAGAATGCTGACGCTGGTTCCTTCCAGGTAACCGAGCAGGCGCTCCCGGTCGGCCACCGTGATGCGCGTGTTGCCCGTGACCAGATTGCGCGCCCGCTCCAGTGCGCCGGCGTCGCCCTTTTCCTGGAACTGCTTGCGCAGTTGCCGGTACAGCGTGATGTTGCGCCCGCCCAGTTCCTTGACCGCGCGCTCCGCCCGCAGCTCGAAATCGGGCTCCTGGCCGTAGAGGTGATTGAAACGCCGCGCGATCTCGCGCGTGATCTCGACGTGCGCCACCTGGTCCTCGCCGACCGGGACGAAGGCGGGCCGGTACAGCAGGATGTCGGCGCTCTGCAGCAGCGGGTAGCCCAGGAACCCGAAGGTGGCCAGGTCCTTTTCACGCAACTGTTCCTGCTGATCCTTGTAGCTCGGCACGCGCTCGAGCCAGCCGAGCGGCGTGATCATCGACAGCAGCAGATTCAGTTCCGCATGCTCGGGCACCTGCGACTGCACGAACAGCGTGGCGACCCCCGGATTCAGACCCGCGCTCAGCCAGTCAACCACCACTTCGTGGATCATGGACTGCAGGTCCGCCGTGTCGTCATAGCCCGTGGTGAGCGCATGCCAGTCGGCCACGAAGAAATAGCACTCGTACTGGTACTGCAGATCGACCCAGTTGCGCAGGGCCCCGTAGAAGTTACCCAGGTGCAGCGGGCCAGTCGGGCGCATGCCGGAAAGCACACGCCTGGCTTGCGGAGCAGAACTCATCAAGGCGGGATCCAGGCAGGCCGTCAGTGGCGAGGCTGGTATTATACGGGCCGCGACCCCGCCCGTCTCAGTCGCCCACGCCGGGCAGGCGCGCGCGGCCCTGGCGCAGGATCACTGGCGGCGACACCGCCAGATCCACGACGGTCGTGGGCTCCAGGCCGCAATTTCCAGAATCCAGCACGGCGTCGATCTCATGCTCGAGGCGGGCGCGGATTTCCTGGCCATCCGTGAGCGGCACGAGCTCGCCCGGCAGGAGCAGCGTTGAACTCATGATCGGCTCACCGAGCTCGGCGAGCAGGAGCCTCGGCACCTGATGGTCAGGAATGCGGATTCCGATCGTGCGCCGCTGCGCATGCTGCAAGCGCCGCGGCGTTTCACGCGTCGCCGGCAGCAGGAAGGTGAACGGCCCCGGCGTGGCCGCCTTGAGCAGCCGGAACTGCCAGGTCTCCACGCGCGCATAGCGGGCAATTTCCGCCAGATCGCGGCAGACCAGCGTGAAGTGATGGTGGCGGTCCGCGGCGCGCAGGCGGCGGATCCGCTCGAGCGCCTGGGCGTCACCGATATGGCAGCCGAGCGCGTAGCAGCTGTCCGTCGGGTAGGCGATCAATCCACCGTTGCGCAGGATCTGGACCGCCTGGCGGATGAGACGCAACTGCGGGTTCTGCGGGTGCAATTCGAAATACTGGCTCAAGGGGCTAATATACGCGGCTGGTCTGGCACACGAGCGGCTCTCCCCATGATCACAGGTCGGTCTCAATGCAGGTGGCGCTGATACTCCTGCCGCTCGCGGCTTTCCTGCTGGCCTACCTTTGGGCCGGCATCTATGTCGCCACCGGCGTGCTGATGGCGGCCATGACCCTGCTCGTCCTGGCCGATTACCTGCGCACAGGAAGCGTGTCAAAAATGCACGCCCTGGGCACGGTGCTGGTGCTGGTCTTTGGCACGGCCACGCTGGCCTTGCGCAATCCCCTGTATCTGCAGCTCAAGTCGACGATCCTGTTCTGGCTCCTGGCGCTTGCCTTCCTCGCCAGCCAGTGGATCGGTGCAGCACCGCTGGCGCAGCGCATGCTCGAACCTGCAATCAGCGCCGGGACGGAGATCGAGCGCGCCGTCTGGCTGCGGATGAACCTCATGTGGGTCGGCGCCTACCTGCTGCTGGGTCTGGTCAACCTGCTTGCGGTCCGCATCGTCAGCCTGCACGCCTACGTGTATTTCTATGTGTATTTCAAGATCATTGGCCTCGCCGTCGCGTTCGCACTGGCGGTGGGCCAGGCCCTGTGGCTGCAGCGACGGAGCGTGGCCACGTGAGTGCCGCGGACGGCGCCGCCACCCGCGTCGAGCGCATGAGTGCCGTGTTGCGCGAGCGACTGCATCCGGTGAAGCTCGAGATTCGCGACGACAGCGCGGCCCACGTCGGTCACGTCGGCGGCGGCGGCAAGGGGCACTTTCGCGTCCTGATCGTGTCCGAGTTGTTTTCCGGCAAGACGCTGGTGCAGCGCCATGGCATGGTGCACGATGCGCTCGCCTCGCTATTTGAATCCGACATCCATGCGCTCGTCCTGAACGCCAGGGCTCCTGAGGAAATGTCTTAAGTAAGTACTGTAACCATATGAGAGACCATATGAATATCTTTAGATTTTCGGCACTCGGAATCGCTCTGCTGCTGGCGGCCTGCGCCCCGAAATCCAGCTCGACGAAAAGCCCCGATGCCGATGCCAAGCCGGTCGCTACCGTCAACGGCCAGGCCCTGTCCAGCGGGCAATTCGATTACTTCACCAAGAACGTGACCGGAAAACGGGCCTCTGAGCTCAATGCGGATCAACGCGGGCAGGCGCTCGATACCCTGGTACGCGCCGAAGTGGTGGCGCAGCAGGGAGAAAAGGAAGGCGTCGACAAGCAGAGCGATATCGTTTCCGCCCTCGCCATGGCGCGCCTGGAGATTCTCGAGCAGGCGGTGATGACCAATTATCTGAAGGATCGCAAGGCGACCGACGCGGAGCTCAAGGCTGAATACGACACGCAGGTTGCGGCGCTGCCGAAAGTGCAGTACCGCACGCGTCACATTCTCGTCAAGAGCAAGGAAGAGGCGGACAAGATCATCGCTCAGCTCGCGAAGGGCGCGAAGTTTGAAACCCTGGCGGCCGCGCAGTCGCTGGACAACTCCAAGGCGAGCGGTGGCGACTTGAACTGGCTCGGCCCCGCGAACATGCCCAAACCCTTTGCCGATGCGGTTGCCGCCCTCAAGAAAGGTGAAACCACGGCAGCGCCCGTGCAGACCGAATACGGCTGGCACGTCATCCGCCTCGATGACACACGCGAGGCGCCCCCACCGACCTTCGATGTCGTCAAGGCGAAGCTGGAGCAGATCGTCGAATCCAAGAAATTCAAGACCTACAGCGACGGCCTGCTGGCGGCCGCGAAGGTAGTCAAGACGCCCTGAGTGCACATGGTGCACGGCGCGTGCGGTGGGTCCAGCTGATCAGCCAGGCCGCTCGCCCCGCAACAGCACGCCGAGCCCCGCTTCGTCCAGGACCTTGACGCCCAGTTCGCGCGCGCGCGTCAATTTCGATCCCGCCTCGCTCCCGGCGATGAGGTAGCTGGTACGAGCGGAGACCGAGGTACTGAGGCGTGCACCGAGCTCCTGCAGCGCTGCGGTGGCCGCTTCGCGCGTCATCGAGTCCAGCGCACCGGTGAGCACCACCGTCAGACCCGCCAGCGGCTGCGCGGCCACCGGACGTTTCCGCTGCTCGGCCCATTTGAATCCGGCCGCCAGCAGCCGTTCGATGACGCGCTGGTTGGCCCGTGCTGCGAAGAACGCCTGCACATGAGCGGCGATCACCGGACCGACATCCGGCACCTCCTGGATCTGCTCGGCGCTGGCGCCCTGGAGCGCCGCCAGCGTGCCGAAATGCTGCGCCAGTGCCGCAGCGGTCGCTTCGCCGACATCGCGGATGCCCAAGGCATGCAGGAAGCGCGGCAGGCTGGTCTGCTTGCTGCGTGCCAGCGCCGCGAGCACGTTCGCGGCGGATTTCTCGCCCATGCGCTCCAGTCCGGCCAGATCCTCGAGCTTCAGCTCGTACAGATCGGCCGGCGTGGCGACCAGCGCGCGATCCACGAGCTGCTCGATGAGCTTGTCACCCAGCCCCTCAATGTCGAGGGCGCGCCGGCTGGCAAAGTGCAGCAGGGCTTCCTTGCGCTGCGCGGCGCAGTTGAAACCGCCGCTGCAGCGCGCCGCCGCCTCCGTCTCCGAGCGCAGCACGGGCGAGCCGCACACGGGGCATTTGACCGGTAGCTTGATGCGCCGCGCCCCCGCGGGCCGGCGCTCCGTCAGCACGCGCACCAACTCCGGAATCACATCGCCGGCGCGGCGGATGATCACCGTGTCGCCGCGCCGGATGTCCTTGCGTGCGATCTCGTCCATGTTGTGCAGGGTTGCGTTGCTGACCGAGGCGCCCCCGACCATGACGGGCTCCAGGCGCGCCACCGGGGTCAGGACCCCGGTGCGGCCCACCTGGAAGTCCACGTCGCGCACCACGGTCATGGCCTCATCGGCAGGGAACTTGTGGGCGATTGCCCAGCGGGGAGCGCGACTGACCTGCCCGAGCTGCAGCTGGTCCGCGCGGCGGTTGACTTTGTAGACCACTCCGTCGATCTGGTAAGCCAGCTGCTCGCGGCGTTCCAGCAGTTGGCGGTAGTACTGCAGGCAGGCGGCCACTCCGCTTACGACGCGCGTCTCGGGGTTGACTCGCAGTCCCCAGGATGCGAGCTGTGCGAGCAACTCGCGCTGGCTTGCCGGTTCGGCGCTGCCCTGCCAGGCGCCCACGCTGTAAAAAAACGCCGCCAGCGGCCGGCGGGCGCTCACGCGCGAATCGAGCTGGCGCAGCGCACCGGCCGCCGCGTTGCGCGGGTTGACGAACAGCTTGTCGCCCGCCGCCGCAGCGGTCGCATTGAGCTGCCTGAATCCGGCCAGCGGCATGTAGACCTCGCCGCGCACCTCCAGCACCTCGGGCGCGTTGCCCTCGAGGCGCAAGGGAATCGAGCGGATTGTCCGCACATTGGCGGTCACGTCCTCGCCGGTCGCGCCATCCCCGCGTGTCGCCGCCTGCGCCAGCGTGCCACGATGGTAGCGGAGCGAAACGGCCAGCCCGTCGAGCTTGGGTTCGGCGCAGTACTCGACACTGCTCTGCGCTGCCGGGACGGCCTCACCTGCAGCGCTCGCGAGCCGCTCGCGCACGCGGCGATCAAAATCGGCGACGTCCGTGTCGCTGAAGGCATTGTCGAGCGACAGCATCGCCACGGCGTGCGTGACCGGCGCAAACGCCGCCGCGGCCGCGCCGCCGACCCGCTGGGTGGGAGAATCGGGGGTGATCAGCTCCGGGTGAGTGGCCTCCAGCGCGCGCAGCTCCTGCATGAGCCGGTCGTATTCCGCGTCCGGAATCTCCGGCTCATCCAGCACGTAATAGCGATGATCGTGGCGCGCGAGCTGTGCGCGCAGCGCGGCCGCCTGCGCCGCGGTGCCGCTCAATGCGCCGGCTCCGCGGGCGCGCCCCCGGCGTCAACGGCGCTCATGCAGCGCTCGCGCCATCGGCTCCGTGCCGCACCGGTGAAGGGCGCGCCGCTCTCATCCTGCACCAGGCCCGCGACGCGGCCCGCAAGTTCCTCAGCCACGCTGGCGAGGCGATCCAGGGCGAGCCGCGGTGGCATCGGTCCGGGCAGCACGGCAAACAGGTTCACGCCCGCGAAGCGCTCCAGATCCATCGTGGCCGGATCCAGCGTGCCTGGCCGCACGAGGCTGGCCGCGCTGAGCACGACCCGGCCATCGTCGGCAGGCAGGTGGAAGATGCCCAGCTGTCCGTGCCGGAACCCGCAGCCGGCCAGTCCCTGCCGCAGCGCCCGTCCGGCCAGGCGGTCCTGCCGCGCCGAGACGATGCGCAGCGTCACGATATGCCGCTCTTCGTCGGCCGGCCAGTCGACACGCAGTGCCGGCAACTCCGCGGCCGCCTGCTCCACGGGAGAGGAAACCATTGGACCGGTCGGGGCATCCTCGTCGGTATTCATGAACTGGGGCGGCGTGGCCACCAGCGGTGGATCCGGACTGATGGGCACCACGGTGTCGGACCAGTCGATGTCGGGGGTGGTGCGCCGGTCCCGGACAGCGGGCTTCTGGCCTTCCTGGGACTGATGTGAGCGGCGCCGTTCCTGCCAGATCAGCAGGAGTATGAACACAGCTCCAGCGGCGAGCAGGATCGGACGTAACCAGGCCATCTGCGGCTACACCGCCGCCAGCCGTACGGCTTCGTCGACGTCAACCGAGACCAGGCGCGATACGCCGGGCTCATTCATCGTGACCCCCAGCAGCTGCGAGGCCAGCTCCATCGTGGTCTTGTTGTGCGTGATGAAGATGAACTGCACCCGTCCGGCCATCTCGCGCACAATCTCGCAGAAGCGGCTGACGTTGTGTTCATCGAGCGGCGCGTCCACCTCGTCCAGCAGGCAGAACGGCGCCGGATTCAGATCGAAGATCGAAAACACCAGCGCCACCGCGGTCAGGGCCTTCTCGCCGCCGGAGAGCTGCGAAATAGTGCTGTTGCGCTTGCCCGGCGGGCGCGCCATGACCGCCACCCCGGCGGCCAGCGGATCATCGCCGACCAGCTCCAGGTAGGCGTGCCCGCCCCCGAACAGGCGCGGAAATTTCTCCTTCAGGCCGGCATTGATGCGCGTGAAGGTTTCCTCGAACCGCGCGCGCGTTTCCTTGTCCATGCGCTTCATGGCTTCTTCGAGCGTGCCGAGCGCATCGCTGACGTCGGCGAACTGGCGGTCCAGATAGCTCTTGCGCTCCGATTGCTGCTGCAACTCCTCGATGGCGGCCAGGTTGACCGGACCCAACCGCTCAATATCAGCGCGCGCCTCCTCGAGGCGCGTGTCCCAGTCGGCGATCGCCGCCTCAGGCGGCAACGCCGCCGTGATGGCGGCGAAGTCGGCGCGGGTCTGGGCGAACTGCTCCGCCAGTGCTTCGCGTCGCACGCGCGATTCCTGTGCCGCCAGACGCACCTCTTCCATGGCCGCGCGGGCTTCCGCGACGCGGCCCTCCGCTGCGAGCCGGCGTTCCTCCAGCGCGCGCAGTTCGCGATCGGCGTCCGCGAGCGCCAGGCGCGCCTTGGCGAGATCCGCCTCCACCTCCAGCCGCCGGTCGAGTGAGGACTGCAGGCGTTCCTGCAGCTCCAGCACCGGGGCATCGCCGCCGGCCAGCTCGGCACGCAGCGTCTCGTGACGCTGCGACAGCTGGGCGTGCTGGTCGGCCAGTCGCGCCGCGGCCGCGTGCATGGACTCGAGCGTCGAGCGCCGGCTCTCGTGGCGGACCAGTGTCTCGCGCAGCGCGAGTTGCGCCGCCTGCGCCGTGACGCGCGCAGCGGCCGAGCGCTCGCGGCGCATGTCTCGCTCCGCGGTGAGCTCGGGCAGCAGGCTGTCCAGTCGTTGCAGCTCATCGAGTGCCGCGGCGTGGGTCTGCCGCGCCGTGGCCAGTCCGGCTCGGGCCTGCGACAAGTCGCTCTCGATTTCGTCGCGATCGCTTTCGAGTCGCGTGCGGCGCAGGCCCGCTTCTTCCAGGCGTGCCTGCAGCGCGCCGAGCTGGGCTCGCAGCTCGCCATGGTCGCGATGCGCGTGCTGGATCTGCCCCTGGGCTTCATCGCGCCGGGACTCTGCGCTGAGGGCCTGGACGCGCAGTGCCTCGAGCGCTTCGTCGCCGGTGCGGTGCGCCGCCTCCGCCCTATCGAATTCTCGACCCAGGACTTTCAGGCGCTGCGCGCGCTCCAGGACCCCGGCGCGCGGATCGCCCCCGCGGCGCAGCCTCAGCCAGTCGCGCCCCAGCCATTCTCCACCGGCCGTGACCAGCGTTTCCTCAGGCTCCAGGCGGCGCCGCTCACGGAGCGCCTGCGCCAGAGTCTCGCAGGTCCGCACGCGCGCGAGCATCGCCACCAGCGTGTCAGGTCCACGGACCCGGGCGGCGAGGGTGCCGGCTTTGCCCGTGCCGCCCGCACCCCGCGTCTCCAGGAAGGCGACGCTGCCGCTGCGGAGCTTGTCCAGCTCCTCGCCGAGCCGATCGAGATCGCCGACACACACGGCTTCCAGGTAGTCACCCAGTACGGTCTCGACCGCGTGTTCCCAGCCCGGATCGACGCTGAGCGCGGCGGCCACGCGCGTGGGCCCATCTCCGCCCAGGCGTGCGCCGAGCGCTTCCAGCCACGCCGCCGCCGCCGGATCCTTCTCGCTCAGGGCCGCTCGTTGCAACGCGCCCAGGGACATGAATTCCGCGCGCGTATGGTCCCGCTGCGTGCGCAACTGTTCGAGCTGCTGCTCGCTGTCGCGCTGGGCGGCGCGCAGTCGCAGCGCCTCAGCCTGCGCGGCCGCCAGGCGGCCTTCCAGGGCCGTGGCCCTTTCGCGAGCCGACGCTTCACGTTCCGCCAGCGGCTGGAGCGGTGAGCCGGCGTGCAGAGTGCTGACCGCTTCATGCTCCAGCAGCAGGCGGTCGGCCTGCGCCCGCAGCCGCAACAGCTGGCCTTCGAGCTGCTCGATCCGCGCCGCCTCGACTCCCCGGCCCTGATGTGCGGCGCCGAGTTCGCGGTTGTAGGCCTCCCAGCGCTCCTGCCACTGCGCCAGTTGCGCATCGGCTTCGGCGAGCGCCTCGCCGCTGTCCTGCTCGGCGCGGCGCAACTGCGCCAGCTCGGGCTCCAGGGCGGCCATCTCGGTCTGTAGCTGCGCTTCGCGCTCCTGGTCGGTCCGCATCTGCGCCCCGACCTCCTCAAGCGAGGCGACCGTCTGTTCCAGATCCTGGCGGTGGCGCTGACGCAGTTCGGTGGTGTAGCGGATGTTCTCTTCGGTGCGGGTGACTTCTGCGCCCAGATCGTAGTAGCGCGCCTGCACTCGGTCGAGCACACCGCCGAGCTCGCCATGAAAAACCCGCTGCTTGACCAGTGCGGCCTCGCAGGAGCGCTGCTCCGCGAGCTGCTGCTGCATGCTCAGCTCACGCGCGCGGCCGCTCTCCTCCTGCACGATCCCGCCGCTGTCGAGCTCCCGCATGCGCAGGGCGAGCAGCTCGGCGTGCAGGTTGCGCTCGCGGGAGCGCAGTTCCTGGAAACGCCGTGCCGCGGCGGCCTGGCGTTGAAGATGGCGGATCTGCTTGTCGACCTCGTCACGCAAGTCCTGGACGCGGGCCAGGTTGTCGCGGGTATCGAGAATGCGGCCCTCGGTCTCGCGCCGGCGCTCCTTGTAGAGCGAAATCCCGGCCGCTTCCTCGATGAAGGCACGCATGTCGTCGGCGCGCGCCTCGATCACGCGCGAGATCATGCCCTGCTCGATGATCGCGTAACTGCGTGAACCCAGGCCCGTGCCCAGAAACAGCTGCGTGATGTCCTTGCGCCGGCAGCGGCCGCCGTTGATGAAATAACTGGAACTGCCGTCGCGGGCTACGAGGCGCTTGAGCGAGATCTCGGAGTAGCCGGCATAGGCGCCACCGATCTTGCCGTCGCTGTTGTCGAACACCAGCTCGACGGAGGCCGTGCCCACGGGCTTGCGCGAGCTGGAGCCGTTGAAGATGACGTCCGCCATCGAATCGCCGCGCAGGTGCCGCGCCGACAGCTCGCCCATCACCCAGCGCACCGCGTCGATGACGTTGGACTTGCCACAGCCGTTCGGGCCCACCACACCGGTAAGGTTGCTCGACAAGTGCACCGTGGTCGGATCGACAAAGGACTTGAAGCCGGTGAGTCGGATCTTGCTCAGTCGCATCAGCCTGCCCTGTGGTGCGCAAGGATTGCGGCGGCCCGCATGGCGGTAGTGTAAATTATTCGGCACTCGCAATCGATCATTAAGCGCCCTCTCTGACATGTCGCCGCAAGCCAACACCATGCTGGAAACCTTCGCCAATCCGGCTCCGGAGCGCGATTACACCATCCGGATGATCATTCCGGAGTTCACCTGCCTGTGTCCGCGGACCGGCCAGCCGGATTTTGCGACGCTCGAGCTCGAATACGTCGCCGATCGCCTGTGCGTCGAACTCAAGTCGCTGAAGCTCTATATCTGGTCGTACCGGGACCGCGGAGCGTTCCACGAGGCCGTGACGAACGAGATCGTGGAGCAGCTGGTGCGTGCCCTTGCGCCGCGGTTCCTGCGCCTGACGGCGCGCTTCAATGTGCGCGGCGGCATCACGACTACGATCGTTGCGGAGCACCGCAAACCCGGCTGGGTGGCCCCGGCCGCGGTCGCGCTGCCCTAGGCGTTTTCCCCGTCGATTGGCGCCAAAGTGCACCCAGGGGCACCTCGGGTGGAAGGCCTGTACAGCCCGCCCGCCCCCGGTATAATCGCGCGCTCGAAAATGACCCAACCGTGGAAAGACTTCCTTCCAGGAGCGCGCGATGGCAAGCAAGAAGCCGGCGTCCAAGACCCGAAAAGCCGCCCGACCTGCGGCCGCCCGCTCGAGCCTGCGTAAGCCCGCGGCGCACCGCACGCAAGCGCGCAAGGCACCCGCCTCTACGCGTCGCACGCGCCCGGCCCCGGTGGCAGCGCGCCCCGCCGCTCGCCCCGCGACTGTAGCCGCGAAGACTCCCGCCCCGCGCACCGCACCGGCGCGCGCGGCGGTCGCGCCGCGGCGCGTCCCCCTGCCGCCCGCAGCCCTGACGACGATCATGCGCGAGCTGCCGCGGGGGACGGTGGAGGTCGATGAGCACGATGCGGCGGACCCGGGGAGCCTGCTGGCCGGCCCACGCAACGTCAAGCCGTACATCGCCAAGCGCGGCGAGCAGTACATGGGCAAGCAGCAGCTGGGTCATTTCCAGCAGATCCTGCTGAGCTGGAAGCGCGACCTGATGGTGGAAGTCGATCGCACTGTCACTCATATGAAGGATGAAGCCGCCAACTTTCCCGACCCCAATGACCGCGCCACTCAGGAAGAGGAATTCAGCCTCGAGCTGCGCACGCGCGATCGGGAACGCAAGCTGATCCGCAAGATCGACGACGCGCTGAAGCGGATCGAAGACGGCAGCTATGGATACTGCCTCGAAACCGGGGAAGAAATCGGCATCAAGCGCCTGGAAGCACGGCCCGTGGCGACCCTCAGTCTCGAGGCACAGGAGCGCCGTGAGCGCCGTGAACGCCAGTATGGCGATCGGGACGACCGCTACCGCTGAGCCTCGCATGGCCTACGTGGGCCGCTTCGCGCCCTCACCCACCGGGCCTCTGCACCTGGGATCCCTGACGACCGCGGCGGCGAGTTTCCTCGACGCGCGCCATGGCGGCGGACGCTGGCTGCTGCGTATCGAAGACCTCGACACGCCGCGTGTGGTGCCGGGAGCGGCCGACGCCATCGTCCGCACCCTGGAGCATCTGGGCTTCACCTGGGAGGGTCCGGTGATCCACCAGTCGCGGCGCCTGACCCTGTACCAGCAGGCCCTGGACGATCTGGCGCCGCGCGGTCTGATCTACGCCTGCAGCTGCTCGCGGCGCGACCGGGGCGGTACCGACGATACGGGCGGATACGCCGGGACCTGCCGCAAGGGCCCGACCCGTCCCGGGCCGGTGGCCACCCGCTTCCGTGCGGATCTCAATCCGGTGCCCGACCTTGCCGACCGGCTGCTCGGACGATGCGGCCCGGACCGAGCCGCGGGGGGCGATCCGATCCTCCGCCGTCGCGACGGCCTGTATGCCTACCAGCTCGCGGTGGTTGTTGACGACGCCGAGCAGCAGGTCACGGACATCGTCCGCGGGGCGGACCTGCTGCCGAGCACGTACTGGCAGCGCTCGCTCCAGAGCGCCTTGGGAGTGCCACAGCAGCGCTACGCGCACCTCCCCCTGGTCTGCGAGGCCGATGGCCGCAAACTCTCGAAGTCGGCGCACGCTGTGAATGGCGCGATCGCCGGCGCTTCCGAGCTGCTCTGGCGCGTGCTGTCGCTCCTGCGCCAGGCGCCGCCGCCCGAGCTGCGCCAGGCACCGCCGCCTGAACTGTGGTCCTGGGCGATCCTCCATTGGCGCCTGGAGAGCTTGCGGGGCCTGGCCCACCTTGACGCCAACTAGCGACAGTGATTTGGGTACCGGGGCTGGCCTGTACTATCGTAGGGTCACCTCAGTTGCGAAGCCGCGTGCCGGAGGGTGTGCCATGAACGAGCCGCGCCTGATCAAGAAGTACCCCAACCGGCGCCTGTACGACACCGAGCTGAGCCGCTACGTAACGGTCGAAGACGTGCGCGCGCTGATCGCCGGCAACACGCGGCTGCGCATCGTCGAGCAGCGCAGTGGCCTGGAGATTACGCGGGCCGTGCTGCTGCAGGTGGTCGCGGACCTGGAAGCCGGCCCCCGCGCCCGCCTGAGCGAGGCCTTCCTCACCGGGCTGATTCAAAGTTACGAGGTGGCGCCCGGCGCTGTGGTCGCGGCCTGCCTCGAAGCCAGTTTGCGCCACGAGCTCGAAGGGGCGGACGACCGTGCGTTGAAGTCGGCTGCCGGCTAGTTCAGGGCGGACCGACGTCGCGCATCGACAGCCGGACGCGTCCCTGGCGGTCGACCTCGAGCACCTTGACCCGGATCACGTCCCCTTCGCGCAGCTTGTCGGCCACGCGCTCGACGCGCTCCTCCGAGATCTGCGAGATGTGCACCAGGCCGTCGCGCCCCGGGAGGATGGTGACGAAGGCGCCGAAGTCCATGAGCTTGGCCACCTTGCCCTCGTAGATACGGCCGACTTCAACGTCCGCCGTAATAAGTTCAATGCGACGCTGGGCTTCCCGCCCGGCCGTGCCGATCACGGAGGCGATCTTCACGGTGCCGTCGTTCTCGATGTCGATCGTGGTGCCGGTCTCCTCGGTGATCTGGCGGATCACCGCACCGCCCTTGCCGATGACGTCGCGGATCTTTTCCGGATCGATCTTCAGCGTGATGATCGAGGGGGCCCATTCGGACATCTTGGCGCGCGGAGCGCTGAGCACCTTGTTCATCTCACCGAGGATATGCAGGCGGCCCTCGCGCGCCTGCGCCAGCGCGACGCGCATGATCTCGGGCGTGATGCCCTCGACCTTGATGTCCATCTGGAGCGCGGTGATGCCCTCGCGCGATCCGGCGACCTTGAAGTCCATGTCACCGAGGTGATCCTCGTCACCGAGGATGTCGGTCAGCACCTGGAAGCGCTGTCCCTCAAGCACCAGCCCCATCGCCACGCCGGCCACCGGCGCCTTGACCGGGACGCCGGCATCCATCAGTGCCAGGCTGGTGCCGCACACGCTGGCCATCGAACTGGAACCGTTCGATTCGAGAATTTCAGAGACGACGCGTATCACGTAGGGAAA